>Ga0187886_1001237_pt1 | contig 24281 bp, 20 predicted proteins | sample June2016WEW_20_1_FD_133001 | JGI IMG/M metagenome (GOLD analysis project Ga0187886, IMG submission 133001) | Peatland microbial communities from SPRUCE experiment site at the Marcell Experimental Forest, Minnesota, USA - June2016WEW_20_150 | ecosystem: Environmental > Terrestrial > Soil >... | reverse complement strand
GAGATGGGCGCGGACGCGGAGGCTGAGAACCGCCTCGCCAAGGCCCACTGGGAGCTGGGTGAGCTGGGCGAGGCGCGCGAGCACTATCAGGTGGTGCTGGCCCTCGATCCGACGAACCGCATCGCGGAGCGGAACATCGAGCGGTTGCGCGTCCTTATGAGCGAGGCCGGCGAGAAGACCGTGGCCGCGGAGAAGGCCGACAAGGCGCCCGTGGCGATCTTCGTCGAGGAGACTGGGAAGACCGGCTTCGCCATGCTGACCGACCTGGCGACGCCGCGAACGCTGGCCCATGTCAACCCCGGCGACGCCGTGGAGCTGATTCCGGACGGTAGCCGGCTCTTCGCCGAGGCCAACGGGACGCGCATCGGGATCGTCGAGCCGCGGGTGGCCGCCCGCCTGCTCAAGCTCCTCGCCGACGGCAACAAGTACTCGGCCGGGATCACCTCTCTCGGCGATCGCGACGTCCGCATCGTGATCCGTGAGATCTTCCAGGACCCCCGCAACTACGGCAAGGTCAGCTTCCCCACGGCCGCTCGTTCCTCGGACCTGCGGCCCTACACCAAGGGCACTCTGCTGCGCGAGGAGGAGCTGATCGAGGAGGACCTCGAGGAGGACGACGAGGACGAGGAGATCGAGGATCTCGATCGGGTCCTGCCGGCCGAGGTGACCGGCGAAGAGGCTTTCGAAGACGAGACAGACGAGCTCGAGGAGCCGTAGCCTCCCGAAGCTCGGGCGTGCGACGAGTCGCCTTGAGATTGCGCAGCGCCAGAGCACCGGTCATGCGGGCGCCTTGGCCTCGGGCGCGTCTGTCACAATTGGGGCATGGCCGGGCGTGCTGCCACAAACCCCGAGCAACGACTGGACACCGTTCCGTCCCTTCCCGCCTTCGAGCGGCTCGCCCCACCGGCCGCGGCGGCGGATCTCGTCGCCGAGATCGAGGCCTGGACCAAGCCCGGCGATGTCGTCCTCGATCTGAGCGGCCGAGGCGGGTGGGTTGCGCGAGCTGCCATCGCGGAGCAACGCCGCGCCGCCGACTTCGAGGCGTGGCCGCTGACACGTCTGCTGGCCGAGGTCGTCCTGCGTCCGCCGGACCTGCGCCAGATCGAGTCCGCCACCCAGGCGATCGCGGCGGCGCCCCTGGCCGGATCGACGGTTCGGCGGACGATCGATTCGCTCTACGCCAGCACGTGCCCCAGGTGCGGCCGTCCCATCATCCTGGACTCAATGGTCTGGGAGCCGCTGGCCGGACCGGCCGCGGTGGCGGCGAGACGCCGCTCCGGGCGCCACTCGAATGCGCGGGCCGGGGCGGCGGGTCCGGAGCCTCAGCTGGAGCTGTCCGGCCCCACGGGAGGTGCGAAGGGCAGTGGCGTTGCCGGCGCCGGGTCGAAGGCCGGTCGTGGGGCGAGGTCGGCGGCAGCCGCCGCGAGCTCACTGCCCACTCTGACGGTCAGTGCGGAGGAGTCGCTTCGAGCCGTGGCCCGGGAGTTTCGCTGCGCGCCGTGCCATGAGCAGTTCGGCGGGCCGGAGCTTCGAGCTGCCGAGCCCACTCACGGCGACCTGAAGCTGGCCGAGTCGATCCCGCCCAGCGGCGAGGTGCGCGAGAGAATGCGCCGGCGTTTTCCGGCGCCACGGCCGACGCACCCGCTGGTGGACCAGCTCATCGACCTGCACACGCCGCGCCAGCTCCTTGGTCTCAACGCCATCCTGACGCGGATCGAGGGTGAAGAGAGAGTCGGCGCCCTCACCGCGACACTGCGGCTCGCCTTGCTGCACGCCGTGATCCTCGCGAGCCGCCTCAACGTCTCCCGCGGCAGGCCGGCGCCGCTCCGGATCGCCAACGGTGCGATCAAGCTCCCGGCCACCCGCGAATGGCGCGAGCGCAATCCGTGGCTGGCTTTCGAGGACGGGCTGAAGCAGGTCAAGGTCTTCGTCCAGCGGCTCGAGGCGGGGACTCCGAGGGCCGCTATGGCGCGGCTCGGAGCGGATCTGGCGGCCCTCGAGGGCGGTACGCCGAACGTGACCCTGATCGAGTCCACGCCTGCGGCCCTGCGCCGGCTGGGTCTCCACGGTGAGCGGATGGCCCACTCGGGCTCGCCCTCACGGGTCCGGCTCGTTCTCGGCCAGGCCCCGCTGCGCCTCACGCCCGAGCGGCTTGCGGCCTCGTACCATGGAACGGGCTGGCTCTTTGGGGCCGGTGCCGTCTCGATGCTGCCATACGACTCGCTCTTCCGGCCGGTCATGAAGGCCACGCCTGCGGAGGAGGCGCAAGAGCTCGCCCGCGGCCTGGGCCGCTCCCTGGCCATCGCATCGCCGGCCCTGGCCCACAACGGCCGGGCCGTGATCCTGCTGGACGACGACCGGCCTGCCACTCTCGTCGCGGCCGCTCTCGGGGGCGCGGCAGCCGGCTGCCGCCTCGTCGACGCCAGGCTCCACCGTGGCGGCGACGAAAGCGCGGGCATGGTCGTCTACGTGCCGCCAACGGGCGTGATGGATCCGGGTCCACGAACCCGTGCCAACAGGCCGCTGCCGCCCGTCGCCGGCGGAGCCGGAGATCCTGGCATGATCCAGGGGAGGGGAGTCTTCGGTAGGCCGGAGAAGCTCGACGACGGACCGTTTCGCGCCGGGGTCGCAGCTCAGATCGTGACCGACACGGCCGTGGAGTTGCTCAAGGCCCGGGGCGAGCCGGCCACGTTCGAGCACATCCTCGGCGACGTGCTGATGGGGCTCGATCGATCGGGACAGCTCGCCCGCCTGGCCCGCTCGCTCCGTCCGCCGCACGCCGACGACGGCTGGTCAGCCTGGATCGAGGACTCGTCCGGAGGCGGTGTCGCCACCGAGGCAGCGGCCGCGGGCGGCGCGGAAGCGGGGCCCGGGGTCGTGGAGCAGTTGCTCGAGCTGATCCGCGGCGAGCTCGATCGTTCCAACAACCGGCGTATCCGCCAGATCGAGCCGGGGCAGTACTGGCTCGCCTCGGACGACGACCGCTCGGTTGCCGCGCAGCCCATCGCCGATCGAGTCGAGTGGGCCGTGTTCTCGCTTCTCTCGTCGGCCGGGCACCTCACCGAGCGCGCTGCCATGGAGCGGACGGCGGCCCTGTTCAGGAGCCCCGACGTGCCGGATGGAGCCCTGATCGAGGCCTGCCTGCGCAGCTACAGCGCCGCCACGAGCACGCCGGAGGCGGTCGTTGGCTCGGACCAGCTGGAGGGGCGAACGGCCGACCACGATGCCGTGATCGCGACGCTCGCCGATGTGGGTCACCGGCTGGGCATGCGGGTCTGGATCGGCAAGCGCCAGCAGACCCGCCGCATCGCCGGCCGGCAGCTTTCGGCCTGGCTCGACGACGCCGAGCGTGAGGTCCACCTGCCGCTCGTCACGTGGGCCCCGGACGGCGAGTTGGAGCGAGTGGATTGCGCCTGGTACGTCCGCCGAAAGGCGACGTTCCTCTTCGAGGTGGAGTGGACGGCCATGCTTGGCGAGCCGATCCTCGTTCGCCACGCCCGCTACCCGGTCGATGACAAGGTGGTGCGGTTCCTGGTCCTGCCACCGGAACGGGCCGAGCTGGCGAAGTACAAGCTGGCCCGTTCGCCACTTCTGCGTCAGGCGATCGAAGAGCGGAACTGGCACTTCCTCAAGTGGAACCACCTGGCGGCGTTCGCCGCGCGGCCGGACCTCTCTCTGGACGATCTGGAGCCCTATCTGGGCCTCGACGCCCTCGCCGACACGGTAGGGGAGCAGCTGCCGCTCTTCGGCAGCTGAGGCGGATCGCGGTACCCTAGGCCCAACAGCTCTCGCCGGACGACGCCGCGCCCGGCCGCTGGCGGGTCACCTGGAGGGTCCCGGTGGGCGAGGTCAGCAACGCAGCCGACGCGGTCACCGCTCTGGCCGATCGATTCTGGAACGGCATTCTCGATCTCTCTCCGATCACCGCGACCGTGCTCGGCTACGAGCAGGGTCGCGATCGACTGGACGACCCGGGTCCGGCCGGCCGGGACAGGGCGCGATCGCTCTTCCGCGACACGCTGGCCTCCGCGGACGCCATCGAAGCAGAGGCCGACGCAACCTCCGCCCTGCCGCTCGAGGAGCGGATCACGCTCGACATCGTGCGAGTGATCTGCGATGTCGAGCTGGAGCAGCAGGACCAGAGGGTCGACCGACTCAAGGTCGTCGACCAGATGGACGGCCCGCAGACGATTCTTCCGATGCTGGCGGCCTTCCAAAAGACCGACACGCCCGAGAAGTTCGATCTCTTCCTGGCCCGCCTGGCCGATTACCCGCGTTTCATGGCGGCCAACGCGGAGCTGGCTCGGGAGGGCCTGGCCGGCGGACTGACCGCGGCCCGCATCGTCACCGAGCGCGTGATCGGCCAGCTGGAGCGACTGCTGGGGCTGCCCGACGACCAGTCGCCCGTGGTCACTGCCCTGTCCGTGCCGACGGAAGCCGACCGTGAACGGCTCGTCGCCGCCGTCCGCAAGTACGTCCGGCCGGCGGATCGGACGTTCCTCGAGGCGCTGCTCGGAAAGTACCGCGAGGCGTCTCGACAGGAGCCGGGCCTGTGGTCTGCACCCAACGGCGAGCAGATCTATCGAACCCAGATCCGAGCCTGGACATCGCTCGACATCGATGCGAGCGAACTGCACCGGCGCGGTCTGGAAGAGCTGGGCGCTATCGAGGGCGAGCGGCGCGCGATCGCCCTCGACCTCGGTTTCGGCGATGACACCGAGGCGGCCCGCGCCGCGCTGCGCGGCAGCCCGGGCGCCGTCCCCGAATCCGTCGAAGAACTGCTTGACCGCGCCCGCGGCCAGATCGAGCGGGCGCTCGCCGCGGCTCCGGACTACTTCGGGCGGCTGCCGAGAGCGGCCTGCGAGGTCCGCGCGGTGGAGCCGTACAAGGAGGAAGACGCACCCGCGGCCTACTACTACCCGCCGGCGATCGACGATAGCCGGCCCGGCATCTACTACGTAAACACGTACGACCTGCCCAGCCGGAGTTACGTCGGGCTCGCCAGCACGAGCTTCCACGAGGCGGTGCCGGGCCACCACTTCCAGATCGCCCTTCAGAGCGAGCATCCGAGCCTGAATGCGTTCCGGCGCCTCGGGGCCCGCATGGCGGGGATGGCCTACGTCGAGGGTTGGGGTCTCTACTCCGAACGTCTGGCCGATGAGATGGGCCTGTACCTCAATCCCGGAGAGCGGTTCGGGATGCTCGACGGGCAGGCGTGGAGGGCCGCGCGTTTGGTCGTGGACACCGGCATCCACGCTTTCCGGTGGCCGCGCGAGCGGTCGGTGGCACAGCTCCGCGACGCCGGGCTCTCGGAAACCGACGCGAACATCGAGACGGATCGCTACATCTGCCTGCCGGCCCAGGCCCTCACCTACAAGGTGGGCCAGGAAGAGATAGAGCGGCTCCGGCGCGAGGCAGCCGCACGTCTCGGGCCGGCCTTCGACCTGCGAGCCTTCCACGACGCGGTCCTGGGCCACGGCACGTTGCCACTTGCGACGCTCGCCAAAGAGCTGCCCGGCTGGCTTGGCATGACGGGGTAGTTGCATACGCGGCGCCTCGTCGCTGTCCGCCGTCGCTTCGCGCAAAGCCGCAAGCGGCCCAGAGCGCTACGCGAGCGGCGGCAGCTCCCGGCGCCGCTGGGCGCCCCGCGAAGCGACGGCGGACAGCGACGAGGCGCCGCGCCTGAGGGTGCAGGTCAGCGCCTGGCGTAGTTGCGCAGGATCTTGGCGATGGCGCCGTGGCCCCCCTCTTCGGCCAGGTCGATCGGCGTGAGGCCGTCGTCGTTCTTGCGGGTCGGGTCCGCTCCGCGCAGCAGCAGCATGTCGACGATGGCCTCGTCGCCGGCCCGCGCGGCGGCATGTAACGGCGTCCCTCCGCCGCGCTGGACCGCGTTCGGCGACGCACCGTGGGCGAGCAGAAGGCCGGTCATGTCGCGATGCCGTGCCGCGACGGCGCTGTGCAGCGGCGTCGCGCGCATCTCGTTCGGGGCCACTGCGTTGCGATCTGCGCCGCGCTCGAGCAGCAGCCGGGCCACCTCTAGCCGGCCGAAGTAGGCCGCCAGGTGGAGCGCGGTGAAGCCGTCGCTGCCGCCCTCGTCTATCGAGGCGCGATCGCCGGCCAGCAGCTGCCGCACCACTGCGACGTTCCCGACGGCCGCTGCGTCGAAGATCCCCAGGCCATCGGGCAGCTTCGCCGCCCTCTCGGCGAGGCCTTCCGCCAGGCGCGAGTGTCCGGCGTACGCCGCCGCCAACACCGGCGAGAGCCCGGCCTCGTCGCGGGCTTGGAGCAGCCTCTCGTCCGCGGCTATCGCCTCGTAGGCAGCCTGCTCGTCGCCGCGGCGCACGATCTCGAAGAACGCCGCCACAGCTGCGCTCCGACCGGACATGTTCCCTCCCTCACGGCCGAGTCGGCGCGGGCGCCGCGGTCGGCCTGGCTATCTCACGGAGCGCCTGGGCCAGGCGCTCGATTTCGGCGGGCTCGTTGTAGTGCACCAAGCCAACCCGGACCATCCCGCCGGACTCGGCCAGGCCGAGGGTCCGGATCAGCTCGTAGGCATAGTAGTCTCCGTCCCAGACGGCGATGCCGCGCCGGCCGAGCTCGGTCGCCACGTCGCGCGGCGTGCGGCCGGCCAGCGTGAAGGCGAACGTTGGGACTCGCTCGTCGATGCGGGCCGGGTCGACGATGCCTCGCAGGGTCAACCCCGGCACTTCGCCGAGCGCCGTCAGGGCCTGGAGAGCCAGCTCGCGCTCCGTCTCGCGGATGGCGCGCATCGCCGCCGTCAACGCGCCCTGCCGGCCCGTCACGTCTTCGCCAGAGCCACCGTACTCCCGGCCGAGCCACTCCAGGTAACCGAACGTCCCCAGCAGCCCGGCGATCGACTCACCCGGAAGCGTGCCGGTCTCCCACTTGCCGGGCGGCTCGCCGGCCGCGGGCCGGACCTTGTACGCGGCCAGGCGTTCGAGCATCTCGCGCTTCCCATAGAGGAGCCCGAGATGCGGACCGAAGAACTTGTAGGGCGAGCAGACCAGGAAGTCCGTCCCGATGGCGGCCGCATCGATGGCGAGGTGGGGCGCGGCGTGGACCGCGTCGACGTACGTCCAGGCCCCGACGGCATGGGCCATCTCCACGATCCGAGACACCGGGTTGATGGTGCCGACCGCGTTGGAGGCGAGACCGGCGGCCACTACCCGGGTGCGGGGGCCGAGCGCCCGTTCCAGGCTGGCAATGTCGAGCGTGCAGTCGTCGGGCCGGATCTCGACCCAGCGAACGACCACGCCCCGCTCCTCCTCGAGGGCCAACCACGGCGCCACGTTGGCATCGTGGTCCAGGCGCGTGACGACGATCTCGTCGCCCGTTCGCAGCATCCGTCCGATGGCTCGGCTGACGGCGAAGGTGAGCGTCGTCATGTTCTGCCCGAACACGACCTCGTCCGCATCGGCGGCGCCGATGAAATCGGCCGCCGCGGCGTGGGCCTCGGCGAGCAGAGCGTCGCTCTCCTCGCTGGTCGGGAAGGCGCCATCGTGGTTGGCGTTGCAGCGCTCCAGGTAGGCGGCCATCGCCTCGATCGTGCGCCGCGGGACCTGTGTCCCTCCGGGGCCGTCCAGGTAGACATACGGCCCGCCGTCGTGGCGGCGCGCCAGGGCAGGGAACTGGGCTCGGATGCGCGAGAGGCGATCGCTGTGGATCATGTTCGCTCGGGGTGCTGACACAAGCGATGTTACGACGAGCGGAGATCGCCGGCCGGACCGCGGGCCTAGGCTGCCTGCGATGAGAACGCCGCGTCCCGGGACACGACCGGGGTCACAGACGCGACGATCCCGGCCCAGATTCACGGTGTCGGCAACATGACACGTCTGGAGGGCTTGACTAACCCTTAGTTACTCTGTCAACATTCGGGTTGGACGTTGCGCCTCACGGGACTCAAGGGACCACCCGTCCGGGGATACCAACCCGGGCAGGTAGCACCGGAAGGCGGTCGAGCGTCTTGCGGCCCGGGGGCCGCAACAGGTCGCGGATAGTCACTTCGGTTCGGGCGCGGAGTGACGTGCAGCCCCGAGGCTGCGGGGAAGCCAGGTCGGCTTCCAAGTCGGGAGCCGCCCGCTAGGAGAAGCCTGATGCTCAACGGAAATGCGGTTCGGTCGGTTGACCGCGCTGCGTCGCTCCTGATCGCTCTCGGTGAGACAGAAGGACAGGCAGGAGTCACCGAGTTGGCCCGCCGCCTCGGACTCCACAAGTCGACCGCGTCGCGGTTGCTCGCCACGCTGCAGAAGCGCGGTCTGGTTGAGCAAGACGACGACTCGGGCAAGTACCGGCTCGGACTGGCGGTCGTCCGGCTCGGAGGCCACGCGGAGAAGTCGCTGGATTTGCGGTCGATCGCGATGTCGGAGCTCGAGGCCCTGGCCAGGTCCATCCGTGAGACGAGTACGCTCGAGATCCTCGAAGGCGACACCGTCCTCACGGTCGCCTACTCGGACGCATCCGGGATGGGCCGAGACCGGACCGGCCGCAACTCGCCGCTTCACGCGACGGCTCCCGGCAAGGTGCTTCTGGCAAGCCAGCCCGAGCGCGAGGTCATCCGCCTTTCCAAGATCGGGTTCACGCCCTACACGCCGCACACGATCGTTCGGGTCGACCTCCTCCTCGAGGAGCTCGCCCGGGTCCGCAAGCGTGGCTTCGCCACCGCCTTTGGCGAGCACGAGCCGTCCGTCAATGCCGTCGCCGTGCCGGTCTTCGACCAGCGCGCATCGGTTGTGGCCGCACTCGAGCTTCGCGCCTCGGGTAACCGGATTACGCCGAGCCGAGTGCCCGAGCTCGTAGACCGCGCCCGCGAGGTCGCGGCCGTGATCACGGATCGCATCGGCGGTGTGGCGGCCTCGCTCTAGAGATCCCGGGCTCGCTCGACGGGCCTACAACTACATATCAATGACCTTCTGCGGCCCCTCGGTCCCCCTCCCGAGGGGCCGCCCCTCTGTGCGGCCGCGTTGGGTTCGCGCAGAGCCAGGCCGCGCTACGCTATCGGCATGGCTCAATTGGACCCGAAGCTGACTCCACCCTGGGGCGGGGAGACCGTGGATCTGGGCCCGACCTTGAGCGCCGGAGCCGCGGTTCTGGCGATCTTGATCGTGGCCGCAGTCGTGATCCGCCTGGCCCACCTCTTCGTCCGCGGCATCGCGCGTGCCCTCCTGAACAGGGAGAACCTCGAGGGGACGGCACAGGAACTCTCCAGCGTCGAGCTGAAGAAGCGGCAGGACACTATCGAGGCCCTTGGCGTCAACGTCATCCGCTTCTTCGTCGTGGTGGTCGCGGGCCTGATGATTCTCGAGGCCGGGTTCAATCTGGACATCGGACCGGCAATCGCCGGCCTTGGGATCGCCGGCATCGCCATCGGTCTGGGAACTCAGCACCTCGTCCGCGACTACCTGAATGGCGCGCTGATCCTCATGGAGAACCAGTTTGCCAGGGGCGACATCGTCCGCATCGCCGGCGTGTCGGGCAAGGTCGAGGACTTCACCCTGAGGCGCACGACGCTGCGCGACCAGGACGGGACAGTGCACACCGTCCCGAACGGGGAGATCACCGTCGCCTCGAACCTGACGCGCGTCTGGGCCGGGGTCAACCAGGACGTGCAGGTTGTCTACGGCACGGACATCGAGAAGGCCACCGCGGTGGTCGATCGCGTGGGACGTGAGCTGGCCGGCGATCCGGAATGGGGCCCGCGCATTCTGGAGGCGCCCCGCGTCGAAAGTGTGTCGGCTCTCGGCGAGTATGGCGTAACACTCAAGATTCTCGGCACCGTCCGCGCCTCCGAGCAATGGGCCGTAGGCGGGGAGCTACGGAAGCGGCTGCTGGCCGCCTTCGGTGAGAGCGGAATCGAGATCCCGCAGCCCCAACGTGTGCTGCTGACTCGGGCGGGGCTTGAGGGCGCGATGCAGCGGGTCGAGCCGGAGCCGGCCCCGGACCGGGCTGACGACATAGAAGGCTGAGCTCGAGCCACCAGATCGCGGTTGACGGTGAAGCTCAGGAAGCGCGCACCGACGGGTTCGTGTTCTGACCCCCGCCGAAGATGCCCATGAACCCGCTGCCGGACTTGGCCGCACCGGACTCGCGCGTCGCCATCATTCGGTCGCACAGGATCTGGATGTCCTCGATGACCTTCTCCTTCGGGAAGCGCTCCACGGCCGAGCGACCCTCGTTGGCCGCCCGAACGAAGAGCATCCCGGCCGACCGCACTTCTGCCAGGGCCGGCATCCCGACCGTACGCTCCATGTCGGCTACAGAGACGCCGCTGTTGGCTCGGTTCACGACCATCGCCAGGCGGTCGCGGATCTCCAGCTCGACCGCGACTTCGCGGAACTGGACGGCCGCGCGGATAGCGGGCACGTCTGGAGTGACTGGGACGATGATCTTGTCCGCGCGCTCGAAGATGACCTGGTTGAGCGGCCCGTAGTCCGGGTGCATGTCGACGATAACCCAGTCGTAGACGCGGCAGGCCGCGGTGATGGACTCCGCCACGCGCCTGGGATCGAGGATCTCGGTGTGGAGCGGCGACTCCGCCATCACCAGCACGGAGACTCCGTTCTGATGCGCAGCGGCGATCTCCTGGAACGACTCCGCGACGCCCGTGTTGAGGTCCTCAGTCCAGGCGTCGGCCACCGTCCGGACGTTCTCCATGCCGAGCGACGACGCCACATGGCCGGTCACGGTGTCGCAGTCCACGAGAAGCACATGCTGAGCTTTGCGGGTCTGCAGCAACGCGGCCACGTTGACGGCGATCGTCGTCTTGCCGACGCCGCCCTTGGGGTTGAAGACGATGACTATCTGGCCGCGGCGAGTGTCCGCAGTGGTCTCGATCTGCGAGTCCGCTTCGATGATCGCGCCCTTGGTGTCCTCGACCGAGATCTCGGCCCGGATGAGCATCGCCTCGACCCGCCAGCGGAGCGATTCGGCGGAGTAGGGTCTGGTGAAGTACTCGTCATTGGCGCGGGTTCGCCCGGCCACGCTCATCCGGTCCAGGGCTCGGGCCGCGACAACCATCAGGGCCGGGATGTTGCGATCCTCGTCGTGGAGCAACGCGTACATCTCGAGGGTGCGGTCGAAGTCGTTCTCCCCGTCGAGGATGGCCACGCCGATGTCGTGCCGCCTGCTGAGCAGCTCCTCGAGCGCATCTGACGTCTCGACTGCGATCGGTTCGTAGCCAGCCTCGGCAAGCTGAGCACTTACGGCGACAAGCTCAGATGCCGGTAGAGCGATGGCGACAGCTGGCCGAGGCACTCTGACGGGATCTCCCTCTGGTGCGAGAGCCGGTCGGCTAAGTCTAGCCCTCCGCCTCCGGATCGTGTGCGGAAACGTTCAGCACGCCTTCCCGCTCGCTCACGACGCGGGCCTGGAACGCGGGCAGAGTCGGGATCAGCTGGTTCAGTGACGTGTCCGAGCCGTGACCGACGGTGAAGATGAACTCGCCGTCGGGGCCGGACGACACACCGACGTTCTTCACGCCCGGCAGACGACCGAGCTGGCGCTTGAACGTGGCGATGCTGGCGACGCTGACGAGCCCAACTACCACGACCTGGGTCGACTCGGAACTGGCCGCCTTGGCGGCCGCTCCCCGACCGCCTGCCAGCCGGGCATCGACGGTCTCCTCGGCGAGCTCGGGCACGGGCCCTTCCTCGGCCGGCTGCCTTCCGTCTGCGCCGGCGCCACTCTTCTCCGGCGCCGCAGACCGAGTGACTTGCTCGCGGCGGGCGCGGAGGTCGTCCGCGATGCTGCCCCGATCGGAGTCGGTGAACTCCGGCGGATCGGGCATCTGGGCGGCCATGCTCGCGAAGACGGTCGGGTCGCCTTCCTGGGCGAGCTGCTCGAAGAACTGCGCAACTTCCTCTTCGAAGCTCGTGACGCGCTTCTGAACGCGCTCGATCTCGAGCTCGATGGCCGAGTTGTATTCCTCGAGCTCCTGCTCGAGGAGTTCGCGGCGGCGCGAGATGCGCTGCTCGGTCTCCACGCGAATGCGCTCCATCTCGGCCTTGGACCAGTCCCGGATGGCGCTCACGTCGGCCTCGGCGGCCTTTCTCAGCGATGCGGCCTCGTCATCCGTCCGCGCGTGGAGTTTCTCCGTATACGCCTTGGCGTCTGCCTGGCACTGCTCGATCGTCCCCTGCCGCGCCGTCTCGGCGGTCGAACGCATCGTCTGGATGAGGTCGGCCAGGAAACGGTTCGGGTGACGCGCGGCCGTCTCGTTCACGCTCATCTCCCCGTAGTTTCGATTCTCCGGGCCCCGGCCGGGCGCCGGAAAGGTCCCGACTAGTTACAGCCCCCGTTTGGACTTCTAGGCTACCGTGCCATGCCTGAGAGTGCGCACCATTATGGCCGGTCCCAGACCAGCGTCGAGAGCCCTTTTTCTCGGTCCGATCATGGGCCGCGTGTTGCGGCCGGGCACCCCGCTGGAGGTACCAGGACTAGCCGCCCTTCCGTACCGCCTCAGATTCGGGTGCGATGTCGCGGCGCGTGTAGTTTGGCGTAGAACAAAGCGGTCTGGAAGGTCCGATTTCGCGAGTCTCGGGACCGCCGCGCCGCGACCGGCGCATTTGGCCGGGTCTACGAACCCCGTTTGGCGGCACCGCCGAGCGAGTTCATCCAGGCTCGCTCGAGTCTTCCGTCGGGTGAGTCAGGGCGGTCGGGGAATCCAGCCACCAGTGGTCCGGCAAGGCCGCCTTCTCTTCGGGCTCTGGCTCTGCCTCCTCGGGCAGGGTCTGCTCGCCACCAAGGCGAAGGTTGTTGACCAGCGCAGTCGGGTCGGGTTCGCCGAACGCCGGCGGCCCGGGCATCTGCGCAGCAAGGTTGGCGAACTCCGTGGGGTCGGTGACCTCCATGAGTTGATCGAGGGACCGGGCGAGATCTGCCTCGAAAGTCTGAACGCGCTGCTGGACATGCTCGAGCTCGCCTTCGACGGCGGAGCTGTATTCCTGGAGATCTTGCTCGAGGAGTTCGCGGCGGCGCGCGATGCGCTGCTCGGTTTCAACGCGAATGCGCTCCATCTGGGACTTGGACCAGTCCCGGATGGCGGCTACGTCAGCCTCGGCGGCTTGCCTCAGGGTAGGCGCTCCGCCATCCGTCTGGGCTTGCAGATGTTCGATGTACGCCTTCGCGTTCGAATTACACTGCTCGATCGTCGCCTGCCGTGCGTTCTCGGCGGTCGAACGCATCGCCTGCGCGAGGTCCGCCAGGAACTGGCTAGGGCGAGTCGCGGACGTATTGTTCACGCTCATCTCCGTGCGCCCGGTGTCGGGTGCGATTCTAGCCACCCGAAACCGATGCTGCCGCGCCTCGGCCTCAAGTGAGCGTGTCTGCCAGGACACGTGCCACTTCAAGGTCGTCATCGCGGTTCCCCGAGCCGAGCTGCTCGGGGCTCCAATCTCCTTGGATCATGGCTCGCGTACGGCAGGTAGCCACTGCGCCGAACGTACTATGACCGGTTGTCTTCGGTACCCCGTCCTACGCCACCTTGCGGGTCAGTCCGAGGGCGTATCTCCTGCGGGCGTCGCGGCTCGCGACGCCCGGACCGGTCGCCGTTTGGCCGTCTCGGCCCAGGCTTCGAGTACTCGGTCCTTGTGCGGTCTGATGGGGCAATGCTCATCCCGATTGCCCGCCTCGTCGCAATAGCCGAGGGGGACGCACTTGGGGGACAGGAAGCTCCCGAGGAACGGGCTGACGACGAAGACCTCGTGGCGGATCAGTTGGAAGAGCCGGCGGATCTCCCACTGCGCCATGGTGCACAGGCGCAGTCCGGACATGTGGATCAGGGCCCTCAGGTTTGCGGTCATGACCAGATTCGTGCGTGTGGCGTTCGGGAAGACGAAGCGCGCGTCTTCGCCCGGGATGCCGGCATCCACGAGCTCGGAGTACAACTCGAGCGCACCCTCGACCTGGTCCTCGTACCGCGCTCGAAGATCCGGTTCCGCCTCGGCGATCGTGCCGGGCAGCATCGTCGAGACGCCTTTCTTGTACGAGACGTAGCGCTGGCTCTGCTGGTCGAATGCCACGCCGGCTCGATGGCGCACCAGCTGGTGACTGAGAGTGCGACTGACGCCGGTGATGGCGAAAGTGAAGACGACGTGCTCGATGGTCGAGCCGTGTCCGGATTCGATCACCCGGCCGATCAGCTCACGCTGCCTCTCCGGCGGGATCCGACCGTCGACCGCGCGCTCGAAGATGTCGTCCGGGGCCAGCTCCGAGTAGCACGTTCGGCAGGCGGTGTAGATCAGGGGGACGTAGTAGCGCTCGACGATCTCTCGCGTCGGGAAGACGAGCGTGGCCCGCATACCCAGATCTCGGCGTCCGGGGTTCGGCGGGATCGAGGGGCTTGGAGGGGCGCCGGGCTGGCCCGGAGCGCGGGATTCGGCCGTCACCAGCTCAGGATAGCCGCTCGCGCGCTCGCTGGATCGTGGTTGTCCCGATCACCGCGCATCGCGCGACGCTCGCTGCCAACCCGACGGCCGGACTCATGCGTAACGGCTATCTGACGGTGAGATAGCCATTGACGGCTATCTCGTCCAGAGTTAGCCTTTGGCGGATGACAGACGGGATCGGGCTGGTCCTGTTCGGTGACGTGGTCGGGTCGCGGCGCGACAGCGTCGGGTCCACTGCCTGGCTGCGCGATCTGGTTGTCGAGCTCGACGTCGCCTACGGGGACGAGCGGCTCGCGCCTTTCGGATTCACCTGGGGCGATGAGCTCCAGGGACTCCTGGCCCCGAGGGCCGATCCCCTGACGGCAGTTCTTCACGCGGCGCTTGCGCCTGGCGGGCGCCGCATGCGCTGGGCGGCCGTACGTGGCGAAACGGACGCGGATCCCACCGAAGGCAGGGCCCCCGCCACGGAGCGAACCGGGCCAGCGTTCGTCGTGGCCCGCAAAGCGGTCGATGCGGCCCGCACGAGTCACGCGCGGCTCGTTGTCTTGACCGGCCAGCCCGACGTGGATGCGCTACTCGACGACCTGGCGCCGGCCCTAGTGGACATGCTCGACGGCCTGACCGAGCGTCAACGTACGGTGGCGCGGCTGGCCCTGATCGAGGATCTGTGCCAGTCGGAGGTGGCCGACCGCCTCAAGGTCCGGCGGGCAACGGTCTCCGTGTCGTTCAGTCGGGCTGGTGTCCGGCCGCTCCAGAGGCTGGTCGCGGGCATGAGGCGTATCTACTCGAGTTGCGCCGGCGACCCGCCATCGGCCGGCCGCGGATCTGCCGAAGAGGTGCCGGACTCCTAGAGGACGACGACCGTGCGCCCTCGTCGCGCAGTGGATCTGGACGAGCCAGCCCTAGATACGCCCAGCCCGCCGGCCGGGTCGTCGGGGCGGCCGGGCCGACCTCACGGAATGATGCCCTGGGCGCGGAGGTAGAGGGCGCCGACGCCGGCGATGACCCATGACAGCCACAGCACCGCGATCAGCGCCGGGACGCGATTCTCGATCAGTCGGCGTGTTGCGCTCGAACTGAAAGGCTCGACGAGCCGGTCCAGACCTACTTCGTCGAGCCCTTCCTGGCTCAGGGCCAGGGCTGCCAGCTCGTTTGTGTCGGCGTGGTTGCGCGAATGCTGCAGCAGCTTGAAACGGGTGAACACGCGGCGTTCGGGCGGTAACTCGCGCTCCGCACGGACGATTTCGCGGTGCCAGAAGCGAACGTCGTCGCCGAGGCCCACGGCTGCGCGGCGCATCCGGGCGAGCAGGATCAGGCTGCCGACCGCGTCCACTACCAGGAGGGCCGCGGGCACCCAGGCGCGCTTCACGTCAAGGTTCAGGATGGACACGAGCAGACCGCCCGCCAGGCCGAGGAGGATCACCTCCATCACCAGATAGAGGCTTCGGAACCCGTGCAGCCACGAGTCGCGCCACTGGGCGCCGGCCAGCATGAAGTTCAGCTGCGGCGCCGCGGCGTGGTGGCCGTCCAGGCCTTCGAGACGATGCTCGAGTGGGGTTCGTTCGGACGAAGGAGGATCGGGCGTGGGGCCTGGGGGGATGATGCGGGCCATGTCTCGCCGAGATGGGGCGGATGATTTGAGCGCGCAATCCGATCTCGGTGTCCGCGTGGCGAGTCGGGCGGTTACCAGAAGTATCGGCTGTCCGAGAGCTTCGGCTGAGGGCCGGCGGGCATCCATTCGCGGTGCCGAAGGGCTTTCGGGGCGCCGCCGAAGGGCCTCGCTCGACCGGGACGGACTCGAAGCGTGTAGGCTGGCTCTGCCGGCCGATGCCCGCGCTCGGTTTGGCGGAAGACGGTTGGTGCCCGGCGTAGTCGGGCCGCGAGGAGGAGCTGGAGATGGCCGACGCCGGCAAGCCCGTGACAGTCCAGTACTTCTACAAGATCCGCTGGGGCTTCCAGGACGAGTTCGTGGAGCTGTTCGAGCGAAACCACTGGCCGCTGCTGCGCGCCCAGATGGAGTCGGGCCGGATGCTGGACGTGCGGGCTTACGAGCCTCGCTTCCACGGTGACGGCCGCCAGGACTGGACCTTCGAGGTGACGATTACCTACCGCGACTGGGCCTCCACGGAGGAGCACACGGATCCGGCGATCCTGGCCCGCCTGTATCCCGACGCCGAGAAGCTCAAGCGCGAGGAGCGGCGTCGCTTCGAGCTGATCGAGGCCCACTGGGACACACCGCTGGAGGAACGCGCGCTGCCTCGGTAGCGCCAGGTCCGACCCGATGTCGGACCGGGGCCGCAATCCCGAAGTCGGACCGGGGCCGCGATCTGGTCACTTGCCAATCCGGGTAGCGCGAAACCGAATGGGGCGATTGAATCGGCCGTCGCCGGCGCCCGAGAAGGTGCCACAAGGTGCCGGGCACGCTCAGGATCGAGTTCCGTCGCCTCGCGCGGGCAGTCCTCCGCCGTTGAACCCAGCCGCGTGCTACCCCGGTTAGCAGATGGCAAGAAGCGGTGGGCTCCAGCGAGTCGCGGCCAATGGAGCGAAGGCAATCGCGAGATCAGGCCGGCTGCGTCGGCTCGGCTGCGGTCTCCAGTGACTCGATCGTCTGGCGCAGGACGTCGGCGGACTTGCGGACGCCGCGAGCTTCGCGCGGGCTTAGCTCCAGGCGGAGTACGCGCTCGATTCCGCGCCGGCCGACGACCGTCGGCAGGCTCAGGCAGACGTCGTTGATGCCGTAGTAGTCCTCGATCAAGCTCGAGATCGATAGGACCGTGTTCTGGTCACGCAGTATCGCCTCGGTGATCCGCATCAAGCCGGCGGCCACGGCGTAGTACGTGGCGCCCTTGCGGCCGATGATCTCGTAGGCGGCGTCGCGCGTCTGCCGGAAGATCTGCTCCATCGTGTCGGGCGAAAGCGGGATCCCGTTCTCCGCACAGAAGGTCGGGAGACGCATCCCTGCCACGTTCGCCAGCGACCAGACCGGCACCTCGCTGTCGCCGTGCTCGCCGATGATGTAAGCGTGGACGCTGCGCGGGTCCACGCCCAGGTGCTCGCTCAGCATGTACCGGAAGCGGGCCGTGTCCAGGATGGTGCCCGAACCGAAGACGCGGCGCGGTGGCAGCCCGGCCAGCTTCATGGTCACGTAGGTCAGCACGTCGACCGGGTTGGTGGCGACGACGATGATCCCCTCGGGGTTCGCTTCGGCCACGCGCGGGACGATCTGGCCGAAGATGGCCGCATTCCGCCTGACCAGGTCCAGGCGGCTCTCACCCGGCTTCTGGCCGGTTCCGGCGGCGATGACGGTGATCGCCGCGCCCTCGCAGTCGGAGTAGTCGCCGGCGCAGATCTTGGTGGGGTGGGCGAACGGAACGGCGTGGTTGAGATCCATCGCCTCGCCCTCGGCGCGCTCGTGGTTGACGTCGATCAGCACGATCTCCGACGCTATGCCCGACAGCAGCAGCGTGTAGGCGAAGGTCGAACCGACCAGGCCCACGCCGACGATGGCGATCTTCGTCGGACGGCTGGTCTGGTAGTTGGGCTCACGGGCCATGGAGGGCTCGCCGGTAGGGCGGCCGCGGCGGCCGGTGGGTACGGCCGGGGCGGAGGGCGACTCGACAGTCGAGTGAACCTGGACCGCGGCGAAGGCATCAGGTTTCTGCGGCGTCGCTGGAGTGTCGTTTTCGCTCATGCCGCCATCGTGACACTCTGGGACCGCCCCGGCACGCGAATCTGCCGCTCGATCACGCGGCGAGACCGGGCGAGATGGGCCGAGGCTCAAAGGGCGATGCGGAATTCCCAGGGGCCGCGGAGCTCGACCGCCGGCCCGGGGAACGGGTCCAGAAAAGCCTCGACACGCAGGATGAGCGTCACGGCGCCCGCAAGGGGCGCAGGAGCGAGGCGGATCTCGTAGCGGCCGGTTCCGAGACCCGAGCCGCCCGTGCCCTGGCCCGCCGCGACGTAGGCAGTGCCCGCATCGTCGGACACCGTGGCCTCGACGAAGTGCCCGGTGTTGCCAACTGGCGGACGCGTGTGCGAGACCAGCGTGGCGATCGCTCCGTCATCGCGGATCTCGAGCGCCACGAGCTCGACGCGCACACCGCCGGCCTCCACGGCGTCACCGAGAGGGATTACGCGGCGCAGAACCCCCGCATCCACTCCGGCGACCCGCATGGAGTCGCGGGCATGGCCTTCGATCACGGCCATTGCGGTTTGATCCGGCTCTCCGCCGCGCCGAGAGCGGGTCAGGAAACTGACGCTGGAGCCCGACCGAGGGGCCATCGCCATTAAGGCGGCGACCACGGCCCAACCCAGAACCAGGCCGGCGAGGATCCCTATTCCCACGGCCGCGCCGTAACCGGCCATGAGCAGCACGGTCGCGAGGAGCACGAATCCGAGGAGCAGGAACCGCGGCAGCAGAGATGCGACGGACATGCCGTGAGTATGCCCGGCCCGCCGAGCGCCCGCGACCCGACACCGTCACCAGTCGCGTCTAGCCCTTGGCCTTGCCGAGCTCCGTGATGACCGAGCGGAACGGCTCGGCGTAGCCGGTGAAGCCGGCGAAGAGGCGCCGGACCTCCTCCGGCGGGCGTCCCGACTGCAGCAGCCCGGCGCTCCAGCTCTTCGCGTTGGCGTTGGTGCGCGGCCCGAAGCAGCCGTAGCAGCCGCGGTCGTAGGTGGGGCAGAGGGCGTCACAGCCGGACGTGGTCACCGGGCCCATGCAGGCTTCGCCTTTGGCGACGACCACGCAAACGATGCCCTTCCGCTTGCATTCGCGACACACGGCCTCGTCGCGGATCTGGGGCCGGCGACCGATCAGCACCGCCGTCAGCAGCTCGATCAGCTGGCCGGGGTCGATGGGGCAGCCGCGCAGCTCTGCATCCACCTTGACATGCTCCGCCACCGGAGTGGCGGTGGACAGCGACTCGATCCACTCGGGATGGGCGTAGACCGCGGCGCGGTAGGCGTCGTGGTCGGCCCAGTTGCGCAGCGCCTGGATCCCGCCGGCCGTGGCGCAGGCCCCGATGGTGACCAGCACCCGGGCTTGCTTGCGCAGCTCCTTGATCTGGTCGATGTGCTCCGGCGCGCTGATCGACCCCTCCACGAAGACGATGTCGTAGGGGCCGGGCGACCGGCGCGAAGTGGCCTCCGGGAACTCCACGATGTCGAAGCGGGAGACGATCTCCAGGAGCTCGTCCTCCAGATCGAGCAGCGTGAGCTGGCAGCCGTCGCAGGAAGCGAGCTTGGCGACGGCAACGCGCGGTTGGGCAGTCCGGCTGGTGCTGGCCATCAGATCCCCTCCCGGCTGAACAGGTCCCCGAGCTCACTGAGCCGGAACACCGGGCCATCCTTGCAGACGAAGCGGCTGCCCATCTGGCAGTGGCCGCACAGGCCGATGCCGCACTCCATGTGGCGCTCCATCGAAACGTAGATGCGGTCGGCCGGTACTCCCTTCGAGATCAAGCCCTGGACGGACGCGTGCATCATCCGCTCGGGCCCCACGACGAAGGCCGTGACCTTGGTGCAGTCCCACGAGATCATGTCGAACAACGTAGTGACGACGCCGACCCGGCCCTTCCAGCCCGGACCCGCGCGGTCCACCGTCAGGGTGACGTCGATGGCCTTACCGGAAGACCAGGCTTCCAGATCCTCGCAGAAGAGCTGGTCCTCGGGCGTCCGTGCGCCGTAGAAGAGCGAGGCCGACTCGAACCGGTCGTGGTTCGCTACGAGCGCGTCGACGAGGCCGTGGAGCGGCGAGAGGCCGACGCCACCGGCGACAACGACCGCATGCCGGCCGTAAGCCTCCTGGATCGGCCAGAAAGTCCCGAGCGGGCCTCGCAGGCCCACCTTGGCGCCGGGGCGCAGGTTCACCAGGGCCGTAGATGTGGGACCGACGGCTCGGATCGTGAGGTCGATTCCGTTCGCCCGATAGCGCGAGATCGAGATGGGCACGGCCGGGAAAGCCGGCAGGGCGACCATCACGAACTGGCCCGGCCGCCCGGCCAGGAAGGCCGGATCCAGGTCGGTCAGAGTGAGCGTGGTGGTGTCTTCGGTCTCCGACCGGACGGACGCGAGGCGTGCGATGGAGTAGCTGCCGGGGCTGGCGGCGGCCGGCTCCACTGCCACCGGCTGGATGATCGGTTCGACTGGCGGCGCGATGGCCGCGAGCTCCTCGCGGACGTCGATCCGGACCGGGCACCAGGTGATGCAGCGACCGCAGCCGACACAGCCGGAGCTTCCGAACTGGTCCCACCAGGTCGAGAACTTGTGGGTTAGCCACTGCCGGTATCGGTCGCGAGGCCGGGCACGAAAATCGCCGCCCGCCACTTTCGCGAAAGCGACGTCGAAGCAGGAGTCCCACTGCCGCTCGGTCGTGCTCGACTTGCCGTCCAGGTCGGATCTCTCGACGACCGAGGTGCAGAAGCACGTGGGGCATGACATGGTGCAGTTGCCGCATTCCACGCAGCGATCGGCGACCAGGGCCCAGCGCGGGTGGTCGAGCTGGAGCTTGAGACGCCCGCCTACACCGGCCATCGGCAGCGGCCCGCCCATCTGGGTCCGGACCGACTTCACCTTGTCGACGGCGGCGCCGGCCTCAGCGTGGCTGGGACGGCACGTCGGCAGCTTGGCCACGATGGCGGCCCCTTCGAGCGAGCCGGCCTGGATGACGAAGCCGTCATCTATCTCGGTAAGGAGGATGTCGTAGCCGTCACGGACCTCCGGCCCAGTCCCCATCGAGGTGCAGAAGCACGTGCTCGAGGACGTGGTGCACTGGACGGCGACGATGAACGCGGCGGCCCGGCGGGCGCGGAAGTCCTCGTCCGTGAACTGGCCCCCCAGGAAGACCCGGTCCTGTACCGCGAGGGCCGCTATCTCGCAGGCTCTGACTCCCAGGAAGGCAAGCGGCGGCGCATCCGGCGCGGGTTGCTCGAAGCCGAAGCCACCGGTTCGATGAGCGGTGGCGATCGTCAGGTTGGGTGGGAACGTGAACCGCTTCCAGGACGTTGGGCCCACGGTGTAGCCGAAGACGCGCTCGTCGCTCTTGCGTTCCAATCGGTAGCGTCCGGCCGATTGCTCGTCGCGCCAGCCCGCCGGCAGCTCCGCAGCCGACTGGATCTCGTCGTAGACGATCGCGCCATCCCGGACGATGGGGCCGATGACGCGTCGTCCGGATTCGCGGAGGCGATCGATCAGAGCGCCGAGATCTGTGCGGGCCAGGAACCACTGTTTGGCCGCGGCCGTCTGGCTAGGGACAGGGGTAGTGATCAAGGACGTGACGACCTCCGGGGGACAGGCTGGTGAGACGGACTCGTGAGCGATCCTCAGCGGGCGAATAGATCGAGCAGTTGGAGCCGCGTCGCTCGGAGCCGTCGGGCGACAGCCTGGAGAACTCGTGGGTACAGGCTGGCCGCCAGGGCGTGGTCCGCTTTGAGGGCCGCCCTGAGCTTGGTACCTTCTATGACCAGGGCCTGGCTCTTTTCCGTGGCTACGACAGTGGATTGGGTCTTGACGTCGGCTAGGACGGCGGACCAGCCGAAGATGTCCCCCGGCTCGACGCTCAGGATGGTGACCGGCCCGCGTTCCGGGACCAGCGTTCGCAAGGCGAGTCGCCCCGAGATCAGAATGCCCATCTCGGTTGCGTCCTCACCCTCGCGGAGGACTACCTCCTCGGCCTCGAAGTCCTGCAGTTCGCCGAGCTTTGCGAGGCGCTCCTGTGTCTCGGGCGCAAGGTCGGATCCAAACCAGGTGTGATTGAGCATGGCGATGACAGCGGAGTAGTCATCCATTGGGGGAGCATGCCCGCGGGGCTCGCGACAGGGCGAGTGCCATCAGGTCGGCGAGCGTGGGGCCATTCGGCCCCGTTGCCCGGCCATAATGCTCGCCCGACGCCGACGCCGCTAGACTGCAGCGTGATCCCGGCAGGCGGAGTTGCGAATCGATGGAACCGACGAAGCGCGTCGTCACAGGATTGACCGGAGCCGCGTTCGCGCTCATCGCGATCGGCGTTGCGGCCCTCGTCTTCGACGCGGGATTCCCGAACGGCGGCGCGGCCTCGGAAGGTACGCCGACCGCGCCGGCGCATGCAAGCACTCCGGCGACGAGCCCGTCACCTACGCCCGCCTCGTCCGAGTCGGCCGGCAGCGGCCTTCCGGCGACGCCCTCCCCGATGCTGTCGCTCACGCCGGTCGTCTCCGAGGGCCCGAGCCCGCTTTCGGCGGGTTTCATCAAGGTGGGCGATGCCTTCGTCTACAGGGCGGAGGATGGGACGCAGGTGCCCGTTCCGCCGGTGCCGGGGCTCCAGGTGAGGCTGCAGTCAGGCCGGGCCGTGTACTACGCCCTCGCCTCCAACCGGTACGGGCTCAAGACCGACTCCTACGCGGGCGAGTTCATGCCCCTGGTGACGATGGGCCAGCCAGACGGCTCCAACGCGCAGACGGGAGGGATCGTCCTGGCGGGTCTGGTCGTCAGTCGCCTGGTCACAGACAGGCTGGCCGCCGATCAGCCCGACGCGGACCGTTGGGTCGTTGCCCTGCCAGTCGATATTCGAAAGGCGGCGGGAACCGAGGTGACGGTCGCGTTCGACAAGTTCGGTCTGGCCGGCTGGTCGAACACACCTCGCGTCGTTGTCAGATTCGCCGGCTCCTTGCCGGTCGTCGAGGTCGTGCCGACGAACGGAGGCTTCCACGTCCTGGTCGAGACTCTGGGGGTCACGCGATGGCAGGTCATCGACCCCGTTCGTCTGGGCCTGCCCTCGGACACCGTCGACCCGGCTCATGCCATGAACCAGTTGCTCATCTACGGCAGCGGAACGCCGGGCGTCTCCCGGGACCAGTCCTACGATATCCACGCCCCGGTTGGATCGCTGATGCTTACCGCGTCCGGCGACGTGAGCGTCTCGCTCGTAGTGGATGGGAGCCGAGCGGATCTCGGCCCGGACAAGGTGCTCACCGTGGGCGACGTCCCGGTCTTCGTCGCCTCCCCCTAGAGAACGATCCCATCGGCCCAACAGTCAGACTGCCGGATGATCTCAAGCTCGGGATGCATCGCTAGACTGGCCCGGCGACAGCGAAGCAGCGAGGTGGACGATGGACAGCGGATGGCACGACCAAGACAGCGGACGTCGGCCGGAAAGCCGGCAGGGCACGATCGTCCTGGGTGCGCTCCTGATTGCGCTGGGGGTGGCGTTCCTTGTTAGCGATCAGCTCAACTTCGACTGGGAGCGCTACGGCTGGCCGATCTTCGTCATCGCGCCGGGCCTCTTCATTCTGCTGGTCGGTCTTGCGATCCCGAGCGAGGCCGGGCTGGGCCTGGCCGTTCCCGGCGGCATGATCACGACGGTGGGCCTGATCCTGGCCTTCCAGGATGCCTCCGGTGCCTGGGCCAGCTGGGCGTATGGGTGGACCCTCGTCGTTCCCGGATCGGTGGGCGTGACTCTCTCAGCCTACGGGCTGCTCCACCGGCGAATGGATCTGCTCGATGCCGGCCTGAGAACGGCGGCAGTGGGCCTCGGGCTCTTCGTCGGGTTCGGGCTCTTCTTCGAGAACATCATCGGCATCGACAGGGATCACCAGAGCACCGTTCTCCAGAACGCCCTTCCGCTCCTGGCGATCGTTCTGGGTGCGCTGATCGTGTTGATGAACCTCTTGCCCCGGCCCGGATCGCGGTCCGGGAGACCGGCCTCGGACGAATGGAGCGAGGGCCAGCCGGCGCCTCCTGCCACACCGGCTCCGCCCGCATCCCCGGCCGCGCCGCAGGGCTAGGCCGGTCTACCGAACCTCCGTCACCGTATAGTCGAGCGTACCTGCCGGCACCTGGACGCGAACCGTTTCGCCGGCCCGCCGTCCCATTAGGGCACGGCCGATCGGTGACGTGAAGCTG
>Ga0187886_1001236_pt1 | contig 24292 bp, 18 predicted proteins | sample June2016WEW_20_1_FD_133001 | JGI IMG/M metagenome (GOLD analysis project Ga0187886, IMG submission 133001) | Peatland microbial communities from SPRUCE experiment site at the Marcell Experimental Forest, Minnesota, USA - June2016WEW_20_150 | ecosystem: Environmental > Terrestrial > Soil >... | reverse complement strand
GTTGGCCCCAGACCATCCCAGAGCGAGTTAAACATATCATAATTGTCGAGGAAATAACATCAGTGATAACGGCTTGAAATCATGTATCTTCATCGAGGTAGACAATTTGTTGTTTTCAGGAAGTAAGATTGGTCGTGAATCTGGTCGGGACTTAACCCGGTTTAAGCGGTTTAGATGGGTTTAAAAACGTAGTAAAATTGCGGAATAAGGCGTTTCCTTTGAACTCTCACGGTCACAGCAGAATGCGATCTGGTCTCTGGGTCATGGGCTAGTCAGCTTGACGATTTTCCCCGATTCTCGGTCATAGCATGGTGCCCGAAGTGTTTTCGATGCAAGCTCGTTCCCTCCCGAGGCACCGATCTGAAGCGGCCCCTTCGCATCTGCACAGAAACCGCGAATAGCCAGCGCACGCCCGAGGTTTGCATTCACCGCTACGCGTAATCGTTTTTCGTTCTCTGCCTCGCGACCACCTTTACGTTGTCGTCTCTTCTTTAAACCTTTGGCGGCATGACGTAGGTCACTTATCGCTGCTGCCCAGTTTCGATCAAGTGCCATTGCGAGGCCGCGATTAGCAATTACAAATAATGCATCATCATCCGTTAGCTTTCCACTGCGTAGCGAAGCTGAAAAAATTGTGGAACGTCCTGCATTCGTGGTGATGCTTTTCGCCATCGTCTTCGCACGTTTGTAGTTAACACACTTGGCGCCTACCTGGCACAATGCCTCGTTGAATGCTATTGCTGTGTCTCGGGACTCTTCCGTGATGTCATAGCGAGAATCAGTACCGCGATCGGGCTCGTAGGCTGTATAAAAGTCAGAGGGGTTAGAGAAGGGTCCCTTGTCGGCAATGTAGTCCTTGAGAAAAGCTGGATCTTCGGATGCCTGAGCCATTACCTGCATCGCAATCCAGGCATTTATCACGCGGGGCAACCGCTCACCGAAGAACGCTGAATGGAAGATCTCGTCCTCCGGCAGGTTGCCATGCACGCTGTAAAGTGGGCGGACTTCAGCTGCATCGACACCCTCTGGTATAGCAGCTAAGAATGGAACGCGCCCGTCCCCTTGCACCGGTATCCAATCTGCCTTCGCAAGGCGATAATTGTCGGTAGCATCAATTGGTGCCTGGGCGGGCGTCACCCATGCCTGCGAGGCGTATAGGTAGGTCGGTGATTCAAGTGTTGTCAGCTTGAATTCCGTACGAAACTTCTCCGCCTGCACCAGAACTTCGGAATAAGTCACCGGCAGCTGTGCACCTTTCAGTATGTCGACACCGATAGGCTTGGTCCAAAAGTCAGGTCTGTAATGCGTGAGAATTCGGGGGTCGGCCAAGTCGTCAGGATTGATCGGAACCAGCGCACAGTTGTTCTTGTATCGTGACTCAGCTGGCGGCGGACAGAGATCCACCGCACCTGGCCAGGTCAGAACGAGTGGGCGGATAGGGTCGGTGAAAAAACCAGATAATGCATTCACTGCGCGATCCTTCATGTCCTTGATCTGGTTCCATCGTTGCAACAACCATGTGCCACGTATGTACTGTTCATCAGCTGTGGGCTGGACGTAGCCGGAATTGACCATACGCACGATTTCGCACGAGCCCGCTAAAGGCGCCCCCAGGATTGCAACGGCAATCACGCGTACACCGTTTGGCAGATCACCATTGGGGGCCATCTGCTGGTGCCATACCCACGTCACCAGCCCACCCATGCTGTGGGCTACGACGACCAATGCGTCTATATCTGCAAGCTCCGGTGCATTGGCAATGCACTTTTGAAGATCATCCGCACCGGCACGGACATCACGTCGCCAGTCGTAACCGCACCCGATTATCCGCTCCGGTGGAATGCCCGCTTTTGTGGCGCTCTCGCGAATCATCTTCATTGCAGCGCCATATAGGGAAATTCCGAGCACACTTTCAGCAAGCTGAGCCCTGACGTCTGAGCGGGCGGAAGGGTCAATGAGCTCACGCGGCAGAGCGAGTACCTTGGGATCGGGTAACCCGAATCCCCAAATCTTTCCGGCACTGGCTGATTCCAGCGTCGATCCCAGGATGCCAGGAACGAAGACAAGGCCGATGCCCTTGCGTAAACGGTTAATTTGCTCGCTATAGTTCGGATGCTTCTTCGCTGTGCGCTCCAGTGCAATCATCATCTGCTTTACGGTGGAGCCATTATTCAGCTCATTACCGGTGATCGGATCTCGCTTCAATGGAAGCTGTGCGCTGTTCGCAAAAGTCGAGACAGCGAGTATTAACACAATCAGGATAACCTTAAGTGCGGCCATTGCAACCCCCTTTTTTGGCGACTCTGCCATGCTAGAGGACGCTACGTTATTTATTGATTTTGATATATTTTATGTCCGCACTGATGGTTTAATTGCTTCGTATGATTCCCACCAATATGACGCAGCTGCGCGGCGTGCTGCGTACAGTAAATGATCTTCGTCAATACAACCATCCTGCTCACGAAACTCCGGACTAACACAGCCATTGACTGGGGAGCCGCTGGTTTTAACCTCGTCTCCAAAGATTAGGACTATTTTTCTTTTCCTGCCAGTTGTCGATTCATACAGCTGAGAAGTCTTATTTGTTATGTATTTTGTTGGCATGGTCGTATCCTTTCTAAGGCATTAATACCTTCAACTCATCTCCCGAGTAATGGAAAGGCTCAAAAGAGTCGTTACGTGATTTTCAGGACGAGCAGACTGACCGGGCAAAAGGAGATCGAGATTTAGCTATCTTCAACTGTTTGAAGATGCGCTTCAGGGCATAAGGAGATCAGATGGCAGTCAATCGCGGATTTATCGGGAGATAGACTGATAAGCCTCCAAGTGAGTCCTCGAACGCGGACTTTCTTAGAGGCTTCACATGATCATTTTTTTGGTAACCCCACATTCTCATTTTACTCTCCAGAAGGCCAAAGGGTTAGGTTGAAGGGTTAACGATTAGTTAGTGATGACTGAGAAGTACTCCTTAATAGAAGAGCTGTCAATAGGGAAAGCAACTCTGTTTTTATCGTGAATTACCGTTCGAAAGTGTGGATCTCTATCAGAACCACCCGGATGATCTGTTACAGGAAGGAGCAAAGCATTTATTGATGCCACCTGCAAGGAAGAATACGGCCGGTATTCGTAATAACTTTTGAAATAAATAATTGACAGTTTCTGTGGATACTTATTATCCAACTGGATACTAATCACTGTATATTTCCTATCCATTTTTAATGAGAAGAATCCAGTCAGAAAAATGTGTAATTGTTATATATGGTTTGATATCTGATACTTATGTTGCTGTCCTCTTTTAGGTCTACTTTTTGCTTATTACTCATTAAAACACCCTGAGAAGGGTAGTGTAAAGATTAAGAACACATTTGCAGAATCAAGCAAGGAAATGGAATATGAAGAAAGCTGCTTGCGCAGTTGTTATATTCACAATGATCATCTTTCTCGTAAACCCATTGTCCAAGGGTACTCGACTTCTTTTGCACAATGTCTGCGTGTCTGGATACCATAGTTATGGCGTACAGTAAGTGTATTACAAAATCTTTATTTTATGGAGCAATACATATGACAAATATTCGCAATATAATTAAGTGCGTTGCATTCGTGATTTTGCTGGCCTTCTTGTCAGGAATCGTGTTGTTCGCATGTCCGGAGGAGGTAAGTGCGCAGAGGCAAGTCGCACCAGGAGGATCATACGGTGGATATCACGGTGGCTATGGTGGATATCATGGCGGGTGGTATGGCGGATATCACGGTGGGTACGGTCATTATCATGGTGGGTGGTACTACGGTGGGTGGTGGTATCCTTGGGCCGCAGTATTTCCCTTTCTACCATTTTATTACACGACAGTTGTGATAGGTGGTTATCCTTACTACTATGCCGATGGTTATTATTATGCTCCGGTGGAAGGTGGTTATATGGTTGTTAATCCACCGCAAGGTGCAGTCAACCAGGCACCACCGCCGGCGCCATCAGCAGAGCAGTTGTTCGTCTATCCCCGCAATGGCCAGAGTGAGAAGCAACAGGCAGATGATCGCTATCAGTGTCATCGCTGGGCCGTTGGCCAGACTGGCTACGATCCGACCCAGCCGGCTGGCGGCGCGCCATCGGTTCAGAAACGTGCAGATTATCAACGTGCGATGAGCGCGTGCCTTGATGCCCGTGGGTATACTGCGAAATAGCAGAAGAAATACACGAGTCCGCAAGTAATTCATTTATTGGGACAAAAGAAGAATAGATAACAGGGGAAAAGGTGAAAAGATATCGGCATCTTTGCTTTGAACTGCCCACTAATTAAGAGGACGCGAAAGTGAGAAAGTATACGTGCATTTTGTTGGTTTGTTTATTTGTGCTGTCGTCTAGTGTTATTGCAGAGGCTGAATCTTTTCTTCTTCCTTATAACTATGTGGTAGCTAAATTGGGTGTTTATTCTCCTACATCTAATGATCTGAATGGATTTAGTACAGGATTTAATGGTGAGTTTGCCTTCGGACATTACTTCAATCCTTATTTTGCAATAGAGCTTGGAGTTGGCTATGCTCAGACCGATGGGGATGTTACCGTTGTATATCCTGGTGCCAAATATCATGGGAATGAAAAGATAGAAATAACACCCCTAACTGCATCTCTGAGATTAAGCTATCCTGTTAATAGGTGGGTAGAACTTTATGGAATAGGTGGGATTGGAGCCTACTTCGTAAACGATCATATTGATGTTTCATATCATGGTGAGATTAGTGATAATACAACAGCTTTTGGAGGACAGTTAGGTGGGGGTATTAATTTTAACCTAACAACAAATTTCTTTATCGGAGCTGAATGCAAGTATGTTTGGACGACGGCTAGTCTGTATGGGGCAGATGTAAACCTCGGTGGCGTTAGAGCTACTGGAAATTTTGGTGTCAGGTTCTAGCTAGGTCTAGAAAAGATATCAACGATGGTCTGCGTTTATCGATTACCAATTGAAATATTGCATGGAGCAACATATTGAGGAAAACAACATTACAGAAAGGAAGCGGCAAAGAGGGTAACGTTGAGTTCACCTACAAGTCCTTAACCTCATAGCATGAATAATATTGAAGATTACTGGTTAAAAGCGGCAACACTTGCAGAAGAAGACAAGAGGCACTTATGATAAGTATTATATAATGTTAAGTTGAGTTGAAAGCTTAGATTTTTTCTTGACTAAACCCGAATTAGAATCTACTTTAGTATAATATTGAGTAAGTGACTCGCATATACAGATTTCTGTCCTGCCTATTATGAATTGAGATGATTCATGAAATCTCACCTTTCAAGTAAAGGCTGCCACAGTCCGTGATAAAAGCGGATTCAATGCTAATTCCTTGCGGATGACACAAAACCAATCACAAAAAAAGTTTTTGAAAGGAGGAGAAAATGTCCAGAAAAAACATTTTTAAGATTCTATTTCCATTCTTAGTATTCATGTTGTTAGTAGGGTGCGCCACACAGAAGGCGAGCCCTGTCGTCAAGGCGGGGGATCTCAGCATGAAGCTGAAATCGGGACAGTACATTCAGAAGGCGAATAATTTCGATATTATTTTCGACAAGACCGGATCGATGGGGAGCGACTATGGCGGGGTGCAGAAGTTTGTCATTGAAAAGTCCCTCGTCAGCAAATTTAACAGTTACATTCCCGATTTGAGCCTAAACGGTGGACTGAGGACTCTTGGTCAGAATTATTTGGATTTTGACGTCACAAAATTAGCGTATGGAATCGTAAAATATGATTCGCAGAGCCTTGACGGGGTCATTCAGAAATTAAGAACCCCGTTTGGGGACAGCCCGCTCGAGGCGGCAATCCTGGCGGCAGGCAATGACCTGAAAGGTCTACAAGGCAAAAGTGCGCTTGTAATATTCACAGATGGGGTAGACATGGGCATTGCGCCAGTGAAGGCAGCAACGAGCGTTAAGAGCCAGTATGGTGATAATCTATGTATCTACACTGTCCAGATAGGAGATGACGTACAAGGAGCCAAAATCCTCGACCAGATCGTAAAGGCCGGACAATGCGGAGTCTCTGTAAAAGGTGACGACCTTGCAAACGATTCAGCAATGAACGATTTTGTGGAAAAAATATTCCTGGCCCAGAAGCCAGCCGAGGCGCCACCGCCGCCGCCAACACCGCCAGTAGAGGAGATGAAGAAAGCACCCGAGGTAGAGCAGAAGATACTCGAGAAAGGTCGAGCCACACTAGATGTCAAGTTCGATTTTGACAAAGCAGTTGTTAAGCCGAAATATTATAAAGACATTCAGAGTGTTGCCGATGTTATGAAGAAATATCCAGATCTAAAGATTGCTATTGAAGGGCATACGGACAATGTTGGGGGAAAGAAATACAATCTTAATCTTTCCCAGAAGCGTGCCGAAGCGATAAAAAATGTCATGGTAACCAAATTCGAGATTGAACAATCCCGGCTAACGGCAAAGGGGTTCGGGGAATCCAAGCCAATTGCGAGCAATTCAACCAAGGAAGGACGACAGAAAAACAGGAGGGTTGAAGCCGCCGTAGAATATACCATCGAGAGATAATGTCTCTTCTTTGATCCTTTAATATAGAAGGCCTCTCAATATCTGTAAAACCTGAGCGAGAGGCCTTCTCTTTTTCAATACTCTCTGTTCAAGAAAGGCCTCTGGAGATTATTTCTCCTAAGGGCTCAGAAAGGAGAATGTGCATGTTCAAAGAGTTCAAAGAGTTTGCAATGCGTGGTAATGTAGTCGATATGGCTGTCGGCATTATCATCGGCGCTGCTTTTGGAACAATAGTAAAATCTTTGGTTGATGATATTATCATGCCGCCGATTGGACTGCTCCTGGGCAGGGTTGATTTCTCCAACATCTTCATGGTTATAAGATCAGGAAAGATAGCGGGCCCCTATACCACTCTCGCTGATGCAAAAGCGGCGGGTGCCGTTACCATGAATCTCGGTGTTTTCTTCAATACGGTCATAAGCTTTCTCATTATTGCATTTGCCGTATTTCTTATCATTAAGCAGATCAACGCATTAAAAAGAAAAGAGGCAACGAAACCGGCTATACCTAATACCAAGGAATGTCTCTATTGTTTATCGACCATTCCCATAAAAGCTTCTCGCTGTTCCCATTGCACGTCTGAATTGAAGTTGTGAAGACTCAGAATGCTAAGTAGCGCTGAGATTGAGAGAAGCTAGAAAAACAGATTGAATCAAAGTATCAAAATTAAAAGCAGGGTCGAATTGGCTCTGTCTTTTTTATTTGCATTAGTAACAATTACGATTTGAAAGGTTGAATGAATGAACAGAATTGGAAAAACAACCTTACAGGAAGGACTAAACAAAAAATCGCATTGCCGATTTTTCAAGATCGCCAAACCGGTAGAAGCATGGAAGACACCTACAAAGTTTTAGTGGCAGGCTATTGTTAGAATTGATGATTACTATTTGAAATTTTCACTGCAATTTATATATCGGGTTGTCTTTCCCAAAATTGATGATCAACGGCGTCTGACTATGTCCAATTTCTTTGGATATGTTTGTGGTCATCTTCTTTGAATATTCCCCAAGGCCAATAATGCTGACCTTGCCATCCTTGTTCTTATCGGCTTCTTTATTATTGTTCAATCCATCCAGCAAGGTATAGGTGAAAAGCCCATTGCCTTTGTAACCATCCATCGCCGACTGTTTGTCATTGGCCGAGGCATAAATATGGAGCCCCATCTTTTTTGCCAGCACGGACATCCTGGCATCGTAAAGACCGCTGATGATGGTGTCCACACCACCTGCATGGCAGGTGTCGAAAATGAGTAACTGGCTTAGAGATTTTATCTTCTTGGACATCTCGACAATTTCATTGGAGCTGATCATGTTTGTGTCACTCACCTGCCCGTTGAAATCATAAGTAAGCATGTAATACTGGTTCTGTAACAGTACTCCGTGACCAGCCACGAAAAGGATAAAGCTGTCTTGGGGTTTGATTGTATTGGAAAGTTCATTAATCTTGTTAACGATGTTTGTCTTGTTTGCTTCTCTGTCTGTCACAAGTAAGTAATGGATGTTCTCTGGTTTATACAGTGTGGCTGACTGCATTTTGATTTTCTCTTCCAGGTCTTTCGCATCCTTTACGGCATACTTAAGGTTGACGTTACTGTCTGTATACTGGTCTATACCGATGGAAAGAATATAAAGATGAGGATCTTCGACCTTAACACTCGAATGAAAGGTGATCGTCTTCATGTTGCTCTGTACTGTATTGTTGCCGTTAAAGGCGGAGACACTCACTTCGTTTTCGCCGGCAATAGCGTCTATCTCTTTGCAGTCTTCAAAGAGGTCTCCCTTAGATTTACTGACCATAAGCGTAGCGTCGGTTTTGCCCTTGATGTTAAGGCTCCTCATGTCAGCATAGATTGACCTGCTGTTTAGCGAGGACAGTTGAGTCTTCTCGGCCGAAGTTTTGGCCACCTCCCGGTAATAGCCATCAGATTGTATTAGTTTACCGTTATGGAAGAGCCTGACCTCGCCGATTCCTCCACCAGCGCTCTTTACATGATAACAGACTTTGGCTTTCTTCTGATCGTTACCTGATGTGTGCGAAATATACTCGACCAGGGGAGGAGGGTTCTTAATGGCATCTTTCATGGTGATGGTGACGAGGGTTTTTATGTCTTCACCCCTCAATTTGGCTGCTACGATATCAGGACGGTAAAACACATCATAGAACTGGTCAACCGTATAGCTTTTCCCTTCGAAGGTAACATTAAGATATTGTGCACCCTTCTCGGATGAGTTGTAGTAGCCGTTCGATGTTATCACCACCCACTCGCCATTTTCAAAACTTACCATTGTGGCAAGTTCCTCAGAAGTCGAAAAATCCCATAATCTAGTGGAAGCATCACCGCCGGAAAGAATGAATTTGCCATTAGGGGAAAGTGCTAATGACCAAACCTTGTTTGTACCAGAGTGTGCATCTATAGATCTGACTTCAACACCCTTTAAGAGATCCCACACTTTAATAAAGCCATCGGATGCTCCTCCAGACAAGGCATATCTACCCTCCGGAGAAAAGATTACCGAACTGATACCGGCCCTGCCCCATTCATGCGCTTTGAATGTTTTTATGAGGTCAAGCGAAGGAATATTCCACAGCCTTAATTCGCCATCAATACCTCCGGACAGGGCATATTTCCCGTCTGGTGAAAATCCTATGGCTCTAATGAGGTTCGAAGAAATACCGGCCACTTTGATAGTGCGAATCTCTCTTCCTGATGCAATGTCCCATAAGGTCAATCTGGATCGCTGTTGAGTGCATAATGCATACCTTGCATCCGGGGAGATCGCCACTGCATTTGGTCCAAGTTCGTTGAAACCACGCAACCAGGGGCCTTTAAATTCCTGTATTTTATTCCCAGTATTCATGTCCCATAATATCATGTGCGCTGGTAGTGGCATAAAATTTCCACTCTGCCACCCACCTGTTAGTACAGATCGGTTATCAGAAGCAACGGCCATGAAACGAACTCTCCTGGGGGCTCCGATTGTTCTTGTTTCCCTCCCTGTCGACAAATCCCAGATCTTCAGACCGTTTCCACCACCGGCTATTCCATATAACCCATCAGATGAAAAGGCTACTTTTAGACCTTCATCTGGGGCATCTTTGGGTGCAATGAATTTTCTTACTAAACTTCCGGACGATATATCCCATAATGTGGCAGTCCCATCAATCCCGCCAGAAAGGACATATTTCCCGTCTGGTGAAAAAGCAACGGACTCGATTTTTGGTGCTGATTGCTGTAACGCCATTGACATCTCAGCGCTCTTGATATGCAACTGCGGTGTCGCCGTGCACGAACAAAGCATAATCACGATAGATGATAAGAGAATAATTCGATAAGTGGACATAATCTCTTCCTCTGCTTAGGTTTAATTTATTTGACGAGCTTAGCCCCAGTTGCAAATGCCTTCTCGCAATCCTTTGGAAATACTTCCACCCACCTCTTAGCTTTCTTGAGAGGAAGATACCCTTGACAACACCTACGAGTCCTCAAATGTCCGTATGGTTGAAGTTTGAGGATTACGGAAAGTAAGGTTCAACTTTTTATGAAAGTTCAGCCAGAGTTTTTTCCGTTCTTGTCACCCAGCCGTCTGCACCGCATTCCCGGAAGAGGTCGATCGCCTTGGTGAGTTGCTCCTTGGCTCCTTGAATGTCACCCCCCTTCTTGAACCAGTTGGCGTAAAAGGCATGATCATTCGCTAACTGCCACCTCAATCCGTTTCTCGTATCTGCTTCGATGGCCTTCTGAAACCAGCTTTCAGCATCTGATTGTTTACTCTCATCAATATTTAACAGAATATCTCCGATAGCCCTTGCCATCCAGCCTTCTAAGAACTTAAGTCTTATATTTTGCGAACTTTCAAAAAGCTCTCCCAAGTTGATATTTCCCTCCTCATTACGAACCTTGGCTCTTGCTAAATATGCTTTTTGAGTGCTGATTAATGATGGAAGAAATTTTGCACTCTCACAGATAAAAATTGCTTTCTCATGATATTTCTGAGCCTTTTTATATTCTCCCATATCAAAATACATAGAGCCAAGGGTAGCGGCCGCATTAGCTGCCGGACCAATCGTAGACGTTTTTTCACAATGAATTAATCCTTCTAAAAGGTATTTTTCTGCTTCGTCAAATACGCCTTTATTGTACAGGGACAAACCATATATTGAGTAAGCAAAGGCCTTGAGAAATATATCTCCATGTTCTTCAACCAGACATAATGATTCTCCACTTACCTTGAAGGCAAGGCCGATATTCCCTTGAAGGATATGCATCCAAGTAATCAGAACTTTTGAAGACGTTATCCCTAAAGGATTGTTTGCTAATTCACTCAATTCTAGGCACTTCTTTGAAGAAGTAAACGCATTCTCAAACTGGCAATCCATTAGTAAGTAGTAACCTAACTGATAGTTCACGATAAATAACGAAAAAAAATCACTTATTTCCTCTGAAATTTGTAGTGCTTTGTTTGAATATAGAAGCCCGTTTGTAAAGTCCTCTTCTATAGCAAAGCAATACGCCCCCATGGCGATATAGATTCCAGGAAGTCTCTTCCGATAATTCATTTTCAGTGCCAAATCAACAATGGGTTCAACTGCCTCTTGTGCCTCGACAAGATAATTCAGACTCAAATGATAAATCGCAAGGGTTGTCCTGGCGTCAATGAGTTTTTTCTGGTTGGCTTCCGTCTGTGACAGCTTCTCCAGGCAGCTTATACTCTTCTTCGCATACTCAATGGCGTCTTTGTATAAGCCCGTCTTCTGGTATCTTTTTGCTTCGAGCCTTGAATACTCCACCCCCTTCTCATAATTCTCACTGGCAATGCAATGACCGGAGAGAACTCCGTAGTGGTAGCAGATATCGTCTTTATAAATGTCTTCCATGGTGCTGGCGATCTTCTCATGGAGCTGCTTTTTCTTCTTGGTCAGTATGGAATCATAGACCACCTCTCTTGTGAGGGCATGCTTGAAGATGTAGGCAGAGTCCGGATAGATGCCTCTTTCAAAAAGGAGTTCGGAATCTTTTAATGTAGAGAGATGGGAAAGCAACTCCTTTTCGGGAAGGCCTGTTACCTTCTGGATCAGATCATAGCTGAACTCCCTCTCTATTACAGAACCTGTTCTTAATACTTCTCTCGCTCCCTCGGGAAGGTTGTCCACACGGGCCATGATGACATCCTGGATCGTGGAAGGGATAGTGAGCTTTTGGATGTCCTTTGACAACTGATATGCGTTGTCCTTTTTCTCGATGACCTTGAGGTCTTTGAGGGATTTTATGAACTCCTCAAGGAAGAAGGGGATACCCTCTGTCTTTTGCAGGATCAGGTCTTCCAGGTTTCTGTCAATGTTCGGGGTGCCAAGTATGTGGGTTGCCATAGCGAGGGATTCACGATTGGAGAGTTTGTTCAGTGTAACCTGACTGTGATAGGAGCGGCTCCCCCAGGTATGGATGAACTCAGGTCTGTAGGTAAAAATCAAGAATACCCTTGCTCCCGCTATGCTCTCCAGGAGTTCCTTCATGCCATCCTCAGAGCTCCTGTCCATCCAATGGAGGTCTTCCACGGCCATGATGAGAGGGCGGAGTTCTGATCCCTTGAGGACGATTCTCTTGAGTGCTTCAAGGGTTCTATCTTTCCTCGCTTCCGGACTCAAGGGGATCTTGTCAACGCCGCTCTCTTTCACGGAGAGAAGTTCTAATAGATAGGGGAGTGTGGTTGCTTCATCTACACGGATAGCTTTTAAGAATCTCGTGACCTTTTCTCTTATGTCCTGGTCAGTATCGTTATCATGAATCTCGAAGTTTGCCTTCAGAACATCGACTACAGGATGGTAGGCCACATTGCGGCTGTATGATAAGCATCTGCCTTCAAGGAAGGTGACATATTCATTGGTCACGGCCTTTCGGAACTCATAGAGGAGTCTGGATTTACCTATACCTGCATCGGATATGATGGAGATGGCCTGGCCTCTCCCTTCCTTGGATCGCTCAAAGCCATCCAACAGGAGTTCCAGTTCTCTTTCCCTTCCCACGAAGGGCGTCAGTCCTCTTTCCGCACTGACATCGAATCTGGTTCTTCTGCTGCTGGGGGCGATGACTTGATAGACTTTAAGGGCCTTCTCCTTTCCCTTGATATCTTTTTCTCCTAATGCTTCAAAGCGGAAAAGGCCTTCCGTTAGCTTAAAGGTATCATCGGAGACATAGGTGGTCCCGGGTTCCGCAAGGGATTCCATGCGGGAGGCCAGATTGACGGTGTCCCCGACTGCTTTGAACTCTACTCTCAGGTCGTTGCCGAGGGTTCCCACAACAACAGGGCCGGTATGGATTCCAACTCTCATCTTGAGGGGTGGTATATCCCCCTTTTCCTGCCTTACTTTCTCATTGAATCTTGTCATCTCCCGATGGATGGCCATGGCGGATCTTATTGCTCTCTGGGGAGCATCCTCAAGGGCGATGGGGGCTCCAAATAAGGCCATAACCCCGTCACCCGTCATCTCATTCACTGTGCCTTCATAGTCATGGACCTTGTGAATGAGGATCTCATATACTTGATCCATCATGGCATACACTTCTTCTGGGCCAAGTTTATCAGCTAAGGGAGTAAAACCCTTCATGTCGCAGAACATGACGGTTACTTGTTTTCGTTCGCCTTCGATCTTGTCACGCTGGGAGAGTACCTTCTCGGTGATGCCGGCGGGAAGGTACTTTTGAATCTTCTCAATCTTCTCATCAAAGGAGAGTTCTTTGTGGGTGGCTTCAGAGGGAAGCGTGAGGTTGTGGCCGCAGTTGCCACAGAAGCTATCTTCAGGGTCGTTATCGGATTTGCAATTAGGACAGATAACAACCAGCTTTGTGCCACACTTACGGCAAAATTTCTTCGTTTCGGAATTTTCGGATTGGCACTTTGGGCACTTCATATTTTCATCCTAAAGCTGTTAAAGCCTCTCTGGCCTGCTTCAGAAACACATCCGCCTCGCACTCTTCAAAGAGCTGTATGGCGTCGGAGATGTATTTACGGGCTTCGTCAGTTCTGCCCTTCGTCCGGCGTAATCGCCCCATATCGAAATAAGCTTGGGCAAGAACGCCCTTGGCACCGATCTCCTTTGCTGTGTTAATAGCTATATTGAAATGTTTTTCTGCCTTCTGATGGGCAAAGGGAACGGTCTTGATCAGGAAGCCGATGTTCTTGGCAAGGAAGTATAAATCTTTTTTCCCTCCACCTCCTTGAGCGATCTGTAGATAGACTCCTCCCAATTGGTAATTCATGACAGCATAGCGATACCTGCCCCCGCTTTTAAGATTCGACTCCATAAGACCCTCAATCGTCTCTATTCCTTGATGTATATGACCTTCGGTAATCATGACGATAGCTGATAACATTTTTGCTGGTTCGCCCATCATCGGGTAACCACAACTTTCAGCTAATTTGTTCACTTCCTGAAGAATCCTTGAGGCCTCTCGATATTGACCATTAGCAAGATAAGCCCACCCATGGAGAACTTTTGCGTTCACAACAAATTGAGGTTCCAGAGCTGCATCAATAGCTTTCTCTCCGCATTCAATCGCTGAAGCAAAATCTCCTGCCGACATATAACTAAACCCAAGCCACGTGTATCCCTGAGCCAAACATGGTACGTAGTGATATCTCTGACCATAGTCAACCGCAACAATAGCTGTTTCCTTTGCCTTCCTCGCTTCTCCTCTGCACCAGTAAGCTATTGCTAGTCCCCCCGTTGAAAATCGAAAGAGTTCCGGTTCTGATTTATATATATCAAGCACTTGGACCCTTTTTCCCAAAATAACTGATTCATCTAATAGTCCAAGATCGTTGCATGTCCAAGAAAGCCATCCACAAGCATAACCGATAATTTTTTCATTTCCGGTTTCTTCACCAAGCTCAAGGGCCATATGCAGATACCGGTAGGACTCCTTGTGCCTTACTGTGAAACCTAATCCATGGCCCAGATGCGTATAAAACATCCCCAATCGTGCCTTGTCATTCAGTGATATAGCGAGAGCTTCATTGCCCTTCAAAAGATCTATCATTTCGCCGTAGGAAGCACGACGATTATGAACAACAGCCCAGTCGATGAGGAGATCGATAAGCAATTCCTTCTCCTCTCTCGATTTTTCCGTGTTATGGGATAGAAGATTAAAGGCCTCTTTATAATACTGGTGAGATTCTTCTACGGCATACCTGTTTAAACTCTTTTCTCCGGCCTTCATCAAATAGTCCACTGCTTTCAGGATCGATTGTCCCTGCTTGTAATGATAAGCCAAGGTCTCGTAGAATTCGGGAAGCCTGTCCTTGAAGAGTTCCTCTATGACTTGACCGATCTTTTCATGGATGTTCTGACGTTCCTTCTTGAGGAGGCCGTTATAGACTACTTCCTGTGTCAGGGCATGCTTGAAGATGTATTCCAGGTCGGGCTGAAAGGATCTCGTTCTGATGAGGTCCAGTCTCTCCAGTCCCATCAGGCTCCTGTCGATCTGTTCCTTGAGTTCCGTAATCCGCTTAAGGATTTCATAGAGGAAAGCCCTGCCAATGACGGAGGCTTCCTGCAGAATTCTTTTGGTTTCTGTTTCCAACCTGTCCAATCTGGCACTGATGACCCCCTGCACCGTGGAGGGGATATTCGCTTCTATAAGCGGTTTTGTTAATTTCCATTGACCATCTTCTTTGACAAGTATTACCGTTTCCAGGAGAGAGTTGATCACCTCTTCAAGGTAGAAGGGATTCCCTTCAACTCTGTCTCTTATGAACTTTTTAAGCTCTCCCGGTGCTGCACCTGTTTTAAGGAGCGATTCCACCATGCTCTGGGCATCGGAGGGAGAGAGATCATAGAGACGGATTTCCTGATAGGATTTTATTGTTCCCGCCTGATGGCTGGTGAAGAGATTGAACGTTGGCCGGTAGACGCAGATAAAGACGGCTGGGTATCGGAAGTCCGAGAGAATGTTTCTAAGGAGTTCTATAGACGAAGGGTCTGCCCAGTGGAGGTCCTCGATGCAGATGATTGTTTGGGCTCTGCGGGTGAGGGCTGAGAGGATCAACTGAACGGCCTCATGGAGTTTTACTTTCCAATACTCAGGGCTGACATTTTCTATTTCGGGATACTTGAGAGAGTAGAGGCTTCCCAGATAGGGGATAAGTTCGCTCTTGTCACTAATGAGAAATACCGCCCCGTCTTCTACCTTTTTCTTTACCTGTTCCGGATTGTCCCCTTCCGTAATTTGCCACGCCCTGCTGAGAAGGTCGATCAATGGAAAGTAGGGAATGTTCTGGGAATAGGCATAGGCATGGCCTTCACGCCATTGGAATTCATCAAGATTCAATGATGCCTTGAACTCTTCTATAAGCCTGCTCTTGCCCGTTCCGGCATCACCTACGATGGAGAAGATGGAACCCTTGCCCTGCTTGAGATTAGTGACGGCCTCCTGTAACTGGGCCATCTCTACCTTTCTTCCGATGAGCTCTGCCCTCATACCGGAAAGACGATGGGTCTTGGTAGGGTCTTCTTTGGCAGAGAGAACTTTGTAAGGCCGGATGGGTTCCGCCTTGCCCTTTACGGTGGTCGGCTCAAGAGCCTCAAAGTTAAAGTATCCCTCTGACTGGTAATAGGTATCAGGACTGATGACAATTTCTCCTGGTTTTGCCAATCCGGAAAGGCGTGCGGCTCTGTTGATTGTATCTCCCAGCACTCCATGCGTTCCCTTCTCAAGATTAACTTCTCCAGTGACCACAAGACCCGTGCAGATGCCCGTGTGCATGCAGAGGGCTTTTCCGATTCTCTTTTCAAACTGGGAGCTGAGAGAAGAAACAACATCGTGAATCTCTCTGGAGGCTTTGATCGCTCTTACAGGATCATCTTCATGGGATTTGGGAACTCCGAAGAGAGCCATAACAGCATCGCCGATGAACTTCTCGATGAAGCCTCCGTACTTGGCAACTACCTTTGAGATTTCCCCGAAGATCTTTCCCATGACTTCCTTGACTTCCTCGGGGTCCATCTTCTCCGTCATTGCGGTATAGCCGGACATGTCTGAGAACAGGACGGTGACGTGCTTGCGGGCACTCTCTGTCGAGGGAAGAGGTTTTTCTCTGGGGGAAGGCTCCGCTTCTAAGCGATTACCGCAGTCACCACAGAATTTGAATTGTGGGGGATTGATATAATTGCACTTGGGGCAGGAGTTTTCAAGTCTGGTGCCACAGTCACCGCAATACTTGACGCCTTCAGGGTTCTCAAACTGGCATTTCGGGCAATTCATATTGATCCCCCTTCAAGAGGTTTGGCCCGTTACACGTCTGAAAAAAAGCCTGCCTATATGTGAAGCAATAGAGAAACGAATCTGCGAGATAGTTCTAGACTAATATAGTTTGAGGGTTATAGATGCCCCGAAGGATTTTAAAAATACTTTCTTGTTAACAGGAAGGAGCAACCTATGGAAGGCAAGATAGAGGACAATTTAATGAAAATCAAGGAGAAAATGATGGAAATTTAGCATGTCAGGCAGTCGAGGATTACCGTTTGAAAGAAAGTATGCAAGTCAAAATTGCCTGATGCTTGACTTCAGGAAGAAGCAGATACTGAAAACACCTACAAACAAAGCATTGACAATATTTAAAACGCTTGGTGATTAACGATCGAAATCTTCACTGTAATTTATATATTGGGCTGTCCTTCCCGAAGTTGATGATAAGAGGAGTCTGTTCATGGCCAATCTGTCTTGATATGCTCGTCGTCATCTTCTTAGAATATTCACCCAGCCCCACAATACTGACCTTGCCGTCTTTATATTTATCGGCTTGCTTGTTATTGTTTAATCCATCCAGTAATGTATAGGTGAAAAGCCCGTTTCCCTTGTATCCGTCAATAGCTACCTCTTTTGAATTAGCAGAGGCATATATGTGAAGCCCCATCTTCTTGGCGAGGACCGACATGCGAGCATCATAAAGCCCACTTACTATGGTATCCACACCTCCCGCATGGCAGGTGTCAAAGATGAATAGCTGGCTCAGGGACATTATCTTCTTTGACATCTCCACAATCTCATTGGAACTGATCATGGTCGTATCACCTACCTGGCCGTTAAAGTCATGAGTGAGCATGTAATACTGGTTCTGTAACAGCACACCGTGACCAGCCACAAAGAGGATGAAGCTGTCCTGTGGCTTAATAATCCTGGAGAGCTCATTGATTTTGCCGGTGATATTCGTCTTGGTAGCTTCATTGTCGCTAAGAAGTGAGTAGTGGATGTTCTCGGATTTATATAATGTGGCTGATTGTGCTTTGATTCTTTCTTCCAGGTCTTTCGCATCCTTTACCGCATACTTCAGATTGACATTGGAATCATTATACTGGTCGATACCAATGGAGAGGATATAGAGATGGGGATTTTCCTGCTTTCGCTTTGAATCAAAAGTGACCGTCTTCATGTAGCTCTGAACTGTGTTGGTGCCGTTAAAGGCTGAGACGCTGACTTCGTTCTCGCCGGGAATAGCGTCTATCTCTTTGCAGTCTTCAAAGAGGTCGCCCTTAGATTTGCTGGACATAAGCGTGGAGTCGGTTTTGTCCTTGATGGTGAGGTTCCTAATATCAGCATAGATCGACCTGCCGTTCAAAGAGGTCAATTGGGTTTTATCAGATATGGATTTTGCGACTTCCCGGTAATAGCCGTCAGACTGAATGAGCTTGCCATTGTGGAAGAGCCGCACCTCTCCGATCCCACCCCCCGCGCTCTTTACCCGATAACAGACCTTGGCTTTCTGTTGATCGTTACCGGGCGTATGCGAAGTAAATTCAACCAGAGGAGGCGGTGATTTTCTTGCATCTTTCATGGTGATCGAAATCAGTCCACTGACATCCTGCCCGCTCAGTTTCGCCGCGACAATGTCCGGACGGTAGAAAACATCGTAAAACTGGTCAACGGTGTAGTCTGCTCCTTCAAAATTAACCTTTAGATACTGTGCACCCTTCTCGGAAGAGTTGTAATAGCCTTCGGAAGTAACAACGATCCATTCACCGTCAGAAAAACCAACGAACAAAGCGATTTCTTCGTCTGTATCCATATCCTTGATTCTCACCGATGCATCTATCCCTTTTGTGACGATCCATTTACCGTTGGGATGAAAAATCGCCGCATTGAATATTCTTGCACCCGAAAGTCCTATGCCCCCTTTGCCCCCTTGGTATGATCTGATCAATTGCCCTGAATCGACATCTCTCAGGCTTATAAGCTTGTATCCGCTTGCCAAAATCATTTTACCGTCTTTAGACAAAGACAGATGCTCAGCACCGCCTTCTTCTTTTATTTTTTTCAGTAGCTTCCCGGTTCTGAGATCCCAATATCTCAGATTAGCGCCTCCTGAAATAGCCCACATTCCGTTCTTCGCAAAAACGATGGAATTCAGCCAACGTTCATTCATGTCTGTGTTCACTTGCTTTTTAAGCAACGCTTGCCCTGTTTCATTGTCCCATAACATGATGGTGTCGTTGCCGTCGCTAGACACGGAATACTTGCCGTCGGGCGACATGTCCGCGGCAAGGACCATGCCTCTGCCCCCCCAACTCTCATTTGCCTTGAGCCTTTTGATCATGATGCCTTTTTCAATATCCCATAAACCTACCGTGCCGTCTCCACCGGCGGTAACAGCCGTTCTACCGTCTGCAGACACGACAATCGAATTTACGGATGCATTGCCGGTGAACCTACTGCCTTCATGACCTTCGAGAATTCTTCTCAACGTTCCCGTTTCGGTATCCCAAAGCTTGATGACCCTGTTTCCGCCGCCGGTTAAGAGATTCCTGCCATCGGGCGTGAAAGATGCCGACCACACCCAATTGTCGTTGGTCGCCGGTCCGGTTATCCCGTGGCCATTCACCTTCCACTTCATTTTCCCGTTCTGAATATCCCATAATGCTACATCTCCATTGACATCGCCGGATGCAACATATCTACCGTCATGAGAAACAGCTAATGAGCTGACCCGATATGCGTTTTCTTTCAATTCCATCGTCATATCGGCAGTCGAAAGGCGTATGTCAGGTGTTGACGCACACGATGCAAGAAAGAGAACTAAAATAACAGATAAGATTCCTGGCACGGTCAATCTGTCTAACATCATTATTTTATCCTCCTCCACGAAGCGATTGCACTATATACATCAATCACAAACAAACTACAATATGGGTGTTGTTGATTTACAATTGAAAGGATGCATGAAAGTCAGAATTTTTGCATGCTTGACTTCAGGAAGTTGTTAATAAAATTCAACTACTCTCCAAAACAAGAAAGGATGGGTAATTGTTCCCACCCTCTCTTGATAGTTTATAACTATAATTACTTCACGGAATCTTTTAATGCCTTACCGGCGGTAAATTTGGGAACCTTCTTAGCCGCAATCTTGATCGGCTTGCCGGTCTGTGGATTTCTTCCCGTTCTGGCAGATCTTTTCACAACAGAAAAAGTTCCAAACCCGATGAGAGTTACCTTGTCACCCTTTTTAAGCGCTTTCTTGATCGTTTCAAGGAATGCCTTTACTGCCTTTTCAGCTTCCGCCTTGCTACAGGTAGCTTTTGCAACCTCATTGATGATATCCGCTTTGTTCATTCCGTCTCCTCCTTTATTGATATTTATGATCTGCCAAAGGCAGTAACTCGCTGTGACAGTATACTTTCTATAAGAACTCTACAATAAAAAAGGCGTCAGACAATTAATATTAAAGCCCCTATAATCAGTTTTTACAGCTTGCGAACATTCTCAGCAGCAGGACCCTTAGCGCCTTGGACAACATCGAAACTGACACGATCACCCTCACCCAGCGATTTAAAGCCTTCTCCCTGGATCGCGGAATGATGTACGAATAGGTCCTTGCCGCCGTCCTGCTCGATAAAACCAAATCCCTTTGAATCATTAAACCATTTAACTTTTCCTTCTGGCATCTTTAATCAATCCTCCTTTGTGTTGGGTTTATCCGTGGAACCATTTGTAATATCGAAACAAGTATGAATAATTCTTTCTGGAAATGCAAGATTATTCCCTGTTCACCATCATATACTGTTTGCCATTTGAAATGATAAAGTTTTCACGACTCTGCTGAATTGTGGATAACAGGAAGAAAGAAATCCGTTAAACCATCTCCAGACGGTAAGATGGCAGTCCTGTTGTCTCAGATTTTTCCAAAAATTTTCAGCGACGACTTTTGATGTACGCAGATCGTGCATGGGACGACCGGGGGGGGTGTCCGGGGGGGCTGGGAAAGCATTCTTTTTCCCCTGGGCAGGCACGATCACCTGACAGAGTAAAAAATGACCGCAAGAAATAATAATAGTGGTAAAAGAGTCAGCGTCTCTATACTGTAACATCCTTACTAATACGAAAACGGCAACAGACAACGAAAAAGGAAATGCTTTGAGGCAAAATATACCGGATAGGCCGGAGCTTATTCTCTTACTTGAGGATTTACTAAGAAAATACCCTCCCGCTCCTCTATCACTTGAGATCAGTCCTCGATTACTTGAGATCAGCAGCAATACCATTAAAGCATACAAAATACTTAACGACGAATATTTAGAACTCCTCCTTTCCGATTCATTCATCAGAATTTATTTACCTCATAAAACGGCTTCACAGATTGCGGATGAAATTTTATCTCCAGAAACACGGGGCAAAAAAAGAAAGCAAGCACCACATCACATCCGGTTCCCATGAGGCATGAAGATATTTTTTGTAAAAACTTCCCTTTTCACGGTGGGAATATATGAAGAAGGATTTTTTGTTTCAATTGAATTTTAGCCACAAAATGCGAGGTGTGGTGCCGATATTCGTGCTGGACGTGAATTGTGTTTATTATGGATTGAAGTCCTGCATTTTAGTCGAGGTTGACGTTTTGTGGATAACAGGAAGTACGTCAGCTACAAAGCTTCAGTAATGAATTTTTGTAAAAATGTTGATTGCTGGATGAAAGAGAGCATCAGACACAGGTCAGGAGTGCGGTAAGGTGTCGCCTGTCCTCGACTCGTTACACCTATTTAGTGGCCTTCGTCTCGTTATCAATCGCCAGCTGCACTTGCTTGTAGAACAGAAAGCGCTTTTTCTCCTGATCACCACCCTGACGATCAGTGGCCTGCGGCCAGTTGCTATTTGACGCGATGACCAGTTTCCGCTTGGGGTCGATGAAGATGCCCTGACCGAAAACTCCCTTCGCTGCATAGCTGCCATCATTCACGATCCACCATTGATAGCCATAGCCGTCTTCGTCCCGATCGGTATCGGCATGCTTCGTAGTTGCCTCAGCGATCCAGCCGTCGGGCAACACCGACTTGCCTTCTGCAATACCGCCGCCCAGTATGAACAGACCAAAGCGGGCAAAGTCGCGGGTTGATGCTTGCAGACAGCAGCCACTGATTTCATGGTCGGTGGATCCCAGTAACCAACTCGCATCATGCTCCATGCCAAAAGGTCGCCAGACGTTCTCCGACAGATAGTCGGACAAGTTCTTCTTGGTCGCCGAACTGACCAGTACCCCGATCAAATTGGTCTCACCGGTCTTGTAGACCCATTTCGTACCAGGAGGCGCTTCGCTCTTCAATTTGCGCATATAGCTGACAGTCACATCGACGCCCGGCTCGGCCTTGTGCGCGTTAAATAAAGCAACGTCCGATTTGGGGTCAGCATAATCCTCATTCCACTTCACTCCCGATGTCATTGTCAGCAGCTGCTTGATCGTGACATTATCATAGACCGACCCCTTGAGGTCGGGAATGTAGTCTGATACCTTGTCATCTATGCTCTTAATATACCCGTCCTTGATTGCCGCACCGACCAATGTCGAGGTAATTGATTTCGCAACCGAGAAGCTTGTCCAGCGTCCATCAGCACTGAAACCAAGTCCATATTTTTCAAGACGGATTTTGCCGTCTTGAATGATTACCAATCCGGCGGCGCGCTGGTCCTTCATATAGGCATCGACATCTATACCAACATCAAGTGGTGCTCCCTTCGGCAAGGGATAGACGTCTTTGCCAGCAGAAATGATCCGAGATTTGGAAAGGAGAGGGATTCGGTCCATTGCACGAAAAGCAGCATCGCGCTGCGGGATTGACCAGAAAAGTACATCCCTGTTGGTAGGCATATTGAAGATCAGCCCGCGGATATCCTTGTCAGCCGTCGCCCAAAAAATGCCGCCTGCAGCCACCAGCACTACGAATATTCCAATGATCCATTTCCGCATGACAATCCCTCCCTGTATTCTTTTCAGTTTTGACCAAAGTTACCTTCATGACGTTGATTCCGCGACTGCTTCAGGCGCCTTTGCTATACATCAGATTTAGGAAACGTAGTCTTATATGTCAAGGAAATCTTTGATACAAACTTTGGTGAAGTATCGATATATATCGCCATACGTAAATTTTGTTCATTGCGGATTGAAATGTTGCATTCAGAACGAAAATTCCAGAGACAACATTACAGGAAGAAATATATTAACCAGTATTTTTAAGGAAACATAAAAAAGGATATTTTCCTCTACAATCGGTATTTTTAAGAAAATATTTTTAAGAGTTCACACCTTCTCTTAAATATGCCCTTTTTTTAAGATAATATTAGTCAATTACAAACCTTCAGCGGAAAATGCAGCTTTTACAGCAATTGTGGTGCTTCAGGCATTTTTTGCACCAGATTTTACCAGAAAGGACTGGACTTCATGAGCGAACAGAGCGTTGGTAACCATGGAACGGCAATAATGCCGTTCCATAACCGAAGGAGACCAATCATGGCAAATACCAAAAAGAGCAAGAAAAATGTAAAGCGGAAGAATCCCGCCCGTAAGGAGCATGCTGAATCCAAAAAGAAAATTCCCGATGCAAGAAGCAAGATGCGAGAAGAGTCCAAACAGGCCACACTGATTACGTTGTTGGAGCGTCCCTGCGGTGCCACTATCGATGAAATGGCCAAGGCGACTGGCTGGCAACGTCATAGTGTCCGCGGAATGATGTCCGGTGTATTGAAAAAGCGGCTAGGACTCTCCATCGCTTCTGAAAAAGAAGAGCGCGGGCGAATTTATCGCATCGCCGCCCGAACCATATGAAGCATCATTTATTCCTCAATACGAGAACACTTGCCAGCGAATTAGCAGGCCTTCCTGCCCTTGACCACAGAGCGCTGATAGAAAAATGGCGGACCCTGTATGGCACAGACCCACCGTGCGGAGTCCGAAATAATTTTCTGATGCATGCCATCGCTCACCGTATGCAGGAACAGGCATTGGGCGGACTGAAACCTGCCATCCGCCGTTTTCTGAAAAAGGCCGCAGAAGATAACATATCCAGACGGCAGCTATCACCCTTTATCAGCGTTAAACCAGACACACGACTGTTGCGTGAGTGGCATGGGGTAACTTATGAGGTGATCATAATGGAGGACGGCGTGCAGTGTAATGGCAGACGCTACCGCTCGCTCTCCGAAGTAGCGCGCGCCATCACCGGCACACATTGGTCCGGTCCTCAGTTCTTCGGGCTGAAGAAGAAGGAGGTTGCATGAACACTAAACCAATACTTCGCTGTGCCATCTATACCCGCAAATCCTCAGAAGAGGGGCTGGAGCAGGACTTCAATTCCCTGCATGCGCAACGGGAAGCGTGTGCGGCGTATATTGCCAGCCAGAAGCATGAGGGCTGGAAAGCTATTAAGACACGCTATGACGATGGTGGGTTCAGTGGCGGCAATATGGAGCGCCCGGCATTGAAACAATTG
>Ga0187886_1001235_pt1 | contig 24298 bp, 14 predicted proteins | sample June2016WEW_20_1_FD_133001 | JGI IMG/M metagenome (GOLD analysis project Ga0187886, IMG submission 133001) | Peatland microbial communities from SPRUCE experiment site at the Marcell Experimental Forest, Minnesota, USA - June2016WEW_20_150 | ecosystem: Environmental > Terrestrial > Soil >... | reverse complement strand
CCTCGACATTAACAGCTTCTGGATTGGCTCGGTCGCCGTAATCGTCCTGACGGGCCTTTACACAGGCCTCGGCGGTATGCGGGCCGTGGCTTATAACGACGCCGTCCAGGTCCTTGTCCTTATAGCCGGTTCCGCGTTATTGACGGTTTACGGGCTTATTAAGCTCGGCGGCTGGCATGAGCTTCGTCGCCTCTGCGGCTCTGATATGTTCAACCTCTGGAAACCGCTCATCCCGCCCGGCGTCGAGTCAACCTGGTCCCCCGTTATCGAAAAGAACGCCGTAGGCCACGTCGTCAAACAGGCCTGGTATTTCAACGGCTACTACCCCTGGCTCGGCATGCTTTTCTGCGCCCCCATCATCGGCTTGTGGTATTGGTGTACAGATCAGTATATCGTGCAAAGGGCATTGGGGGCGCCGAATGAGCAGACGGCAAGACGGGGAAGCATATTCGCGGGATTCCTGAAGCTGTTTCCGCCATACCTGTTCATCATACCGGGAATGATTTGCTTCGCACTGGCCAAAAGCGGGAAAATACCGGAGTTCGCGGCAATGGTAACGCCGGACGGTAAATCGGTTCCTCACGAGGCACAGGCGGCATTCCCGATGATGGTAAAGTATCTTCTGCCGGCGGGTTTGCGGGGATTAGTCGTCGCGAGCTTGCTGTCGGCGCTGATGGGTTCGTTAGCGGGCGTATTTAACGCCTGCTCAACGCTTTTCACCGTTGACCTTTATGAAAAATGGAAGCCGGGCTCCTCGCAGCACCAGATTGTGCATACAGGCAGGATTGCAACGGCGGTTATGGTGCTTATAGCTCTGGCGTGGATACCGGTAATTCAGGGGGCACACGGCCTGTATAATTACCTGCAATCAGTTCAGGGTTATCTGGCGCCGCCGATTTTCGTCGTGTTCTTCTTCGGCGTGTTCTGGAAGCGGCTCAACGCCAAGGGTTGCCTGTGGGCGATGATAGCGGGGTTTGCACTGGGTATATTCCGGCTATTGGTCGATACGCCCGTTACGATGGGCTTGTTTGGCTGGCTCGACCCCGCAAAAACGCTCGCAAAGGGTTATACGGAAGGGTCATTCTTCTGGATAATCAACAATATCTATTTTCAGTATTTCAGCGTCCTGATTACAATTGTGTCGGCTATCGTGATGGTCGTGGTGAGTTATGCGACGCGTGAGCCGGAGTACAACAGGATTAAGAGCTTGACTTATGGCACCAAGACAGACGAAGACCGCGCCAGTACCTGGGCAAGCTGGGACTGGCACGACGTTGCGGCATCCGCGTTTATCTTAGCGTGCATTCTCTGCGCATATTTGTATTTCAGAGGATGACAATAGCGTACAGCGTCTCGCCAAAACGAGACTCCGCCAAGGGCTTCGTGCAGCGGGCAGCGTTCAGCGGACAGTAGATAGTTGTGAGTTAAAAGCCCCCGAAAGGGGGCTTTTTTTGCGCCCCTGCAACCTCGCTGAAGCGAGACTTCGCCTCATAAAAATGAGGCTTCGCATTTTGCTCCGACAAAATACGACGCGAAGGCAGGCGCGGGGGTCTTCGCGACCTCAAAGAGGTCGCTACGCTCCGACAAAAAAAACTGCATATTTTTTTAATTTTCTTGTGGACGTCCGGTAAAAAGGGGTATAATATGGTGAGCAGCTAAGTTCTGCAACCTGAGAATAGACGGATCGACTTGGAAAGCAAGGGAGGCGGACCAGAACCAAAGAAATCTCAAGACCGGCGGTAGGGTCATTGATGAAAAGCTGAGTCATCGCCTCCCTTTTTTAATTGCTCTGCAATCGGCAATCCGCAATCCGAAATTAGCACTCCTCCACTATCGCGATTTCCGAAACGGGCCCTGTGCTTCGCTACGTGTCGTCCGCCTGTCTGTATTTTGCCTGCCGTGATATGATATTCCCGCAGAATCTTAGAACCCTCTACGATTCCCCAGCCGCTTTCTTTCAGCTTCGGGTCTATAAGCTCTGCTCTTGTTTCCGCTTCGTTCACAAATTATTTTTTCTGAGGTACGCCAATTTTCCAGACGCCTTTTTCAAGAAAGGCCTCTATGGTTTGGCGGTTTGCTTTATTTATCAAATTAGAGTGTGATATGTTAAACTCTTTTGCGTATTCGGCCAGCGTCACAATGCGCGCGCCTTCCAGGTACGCAAGCCGCTTGTAATAACTATTCGTAAGGGCCTTGCCGACTATCTCCTCTATAATCCCTGTGGCGCCTTTTTCGTCAAATTCATTAAACGCGTCGTAATACATTTTCCTGTCGATGAATTTAATATTCACCGGCACAAAGCCCTCTCGTATAAGCAGATAATTGTTTATTACCCTTCCGATTCGGCCGTTACCATCGACAAACGGGTGGATGTATTCAAAGGTAAGATGCAGCAGGGCAATGCGTTTTATAATATTTTCATGGCTGTTTGCGTTATATGTCGCTAACATTTTTTCTAATCTTCCAACCACTTCTTTGGAGTCAGGCGCTATGTGGCTGGCAACTCGAACCCACTGGCCATCCTGTCTGAATCTTCCGGCCACGTCATCCCGGATATTCGATATAAGCATTTTATGAAGCAGCAGTAAACCATCGAGCGTAAGCTCCTGCTCTTTGGCTTTTGTGTCGATATACGAAACTACCCGCGCGAGATTTTTGGTTTCAAAAATTTCCCTTTCGTTTATGTACCTGTCGAGGTCTATCTGCAAAAGGATTTTTTCCGTGTCTTCGAGTGTAAGGGTGCTGTTCTCGATTGCATTGGAGTTATAAACCTGTTCGGCAACCTCCGCTTCACTCAATATTTTTATAAGCGCCTGTTTCCCGGCAGACGCGGCATAATACCGCTCTCTTAAACGACTGATTGTATTAAAGATATATAAAATGTTTGCGAATTTTTTATTTTTACTAATCCCTTGATATAACAACACTTATAGAACAAGAATTTTTTCAAAATTGGTAGATAATTAACCTTGCAGTTGTAGTGAAGTTGTAAGTGCTAAAATAATTTCAAGCTTTTGGAATCTGTTCGGAAAACCGCTGGGCCAAAAGATACTGGGGGTTCGGAGCCCTCCTGCTCCGGTAGTCGTGTCAAATTAGACGTATTTCATATTGTTGTTTTCTTGTTGCTCGAATCTTCATCGGCATTTATATGCCAGTGATAATTGTATGCTTGAAACTATCTCCTAACCAAATAGCTTGCCTTGTATTACTCCTGCTAACATCGGACGGAAATAACCTGCAAACTCATAATTATCAGGTAACCTACCAACAACCGCCCCGACACACAATTCTTCTGAAAAACACCTTATAGTTAAAGATAAAGGATAATGGACAGAATATTGTCAGATTACACATAGGCAGCCAGTGAATCGCAAGAGGATATGTCAATGGAGTCGGTGTGCTTCGAACCATCGACCTATTGCATGTCATATCTTTACTGCATGTTATTCATATATGTTGGACGCGACCGTTCGCCAACTTTCTTATAGTGCGACAAAGCACTCTCGTGGTCAGGGAAGTCGCTCACTGTGAACCAAAGAACGGTATTACCAATAGTGATACTGTCGCCGTCAACAAGACGAGCTTCGTCGCTGATTTTGTTACCGTTGATATGCACGCCGTGTTTGCTGCTCATATCCAATGCAAAATACGCATCCTTGTCCTTGTCATAGCGGAGCTGTAAATGTTTTCGCGATACCCTTTCATCGAGTATTTGAATCATAAGGGCCTCATCCCTGCCAATTACGTTCGTCCGACGGCCAAGCGGGTAATAACTGTCTTTCTGATTACCATTCAAAACAATTAAAGAAGCCATATTTCAACTCCTTGAACATTCATTCCAGTCATTCCAGAAACCAATACCAAAAACATCATATTTGAGCCCGATGTGGATGTCAACTTCATTGACAGCCGGTATCAAGCCAGTGCTCGGCAAGAACGGCAAGGTCCATTAAATCAACGTCGCCATCTGGGAACACCTGCGGTTCGAGGTCGGCCCCGTCGCAGTAGTTATTCTGGCTGGTGCAGTCCGTGTGTCGCCAATACCCGGCAAACAAGGCAAAGTCGAGCATATTTACAGTGCCGTTTTTATTAAGGTCAGCGCCGCCGCACAGTTCCGGCGGAAGTCGAGCACCGGTCCAGCATATTGATAAGGGCATTGCCAAGTCGCCGGCGATTAAAGTGCTTACTGCGTTCACGTCGTTTTGTCCCAGCGGCACTTTCGCCAGGTTCGGGTCATAGAAAGGCGAGGCATTCTGGTAGTATTGTTCGATTTCATAACCGTCCGGGAACGCATTGAAGCTCAAACCGGTTACCCATAGCGTTCCCGTAACAGGGTCTTCCGCAATGCTTGTAATCCGCTGCATTTTCCTTACTGTTATAGTTCGAGCAGGTGTTAGCGACAGTGTCGTGGTAGAAAACCCGCAAATTATCGCTGAGTTGGGGTCCATATCATTGTGAATAGAGGACGCGACGTAAATCCGGTTTGTAGCACTGGAAACGCATAAGCCGGTTGGAGCTCGCACAGGCGGATTGCTCAAATCAAGGTTAAGCCGCACAACCGCCCCGTTGGGCTCAAACTTCCACAGTATGTCGCTTTCGTTGTGTGCGTTGGCGTTGGTAAGGTAAACATTGCAGGCATCGTCAAGCTCTATTTCCCGCAGGTTGTTTCGGTATTGAAGCTGGTATTCAGGATGAGCATAGTCATAGGCGAGCAGAGGCCCGTCATACAGCTTAACTACGCGGTAAGGATTCAATTGAATCTTGGCAGCGGCTGTGTAAGTGTTGGGTTCGTTGGTTATGGGAACGACCACTACAGGCACCACATAAACGAAACCAGCAGTATCGAAAGCAGCGTCGAGAATCGGTCGGCCATAGGGACTGCCGCCCGCCTGAATCCCGGCGTAAACCGTTGCGTGCAAATTGTAGCGAGGCTCGTTGATTTCGCAGGTAACCTGGCCCGGAGATATAATTGGGACGCCGGTCTCGAGGTGTAACAGCCCTTGTTCTGAGTTAATCCGATAAAAGTCACTACCAGCTCCCCGAACTATCCTGATATTACACCGGTCGTCCGGCGCGAGTTCTATCGGTTTTATGTAGCAGGGGTCGCTGTTGAAGATATAAAGCCGGTCCTGCAATTTTACATCGGGACTGGCGCCTCCCCTCTTGCCTTCTATTAGCAGGTCGTTAAGGTCGGCAAGGTCAAGAAGCCCAATTTCTCCGCCGAATGCCCCGAATCCGCCGCTTGAAGCAAAACCGCCGCCCCCGCCAAATCTCAAAGGCACCTCTCCGCACTGCTCAGCCTGGCCTGCCTCCAGCATCCAGTCCCAGGATACGGTATCGTATGAATCCGTATAGCCGTCGGCGCTGAGAGTTCCGTCCACGCAGGATGGGGTGTCGGTGGTCCCGATTCCGCTTACGACTCTCAGGAAATCCGCCGGCAGAACGTAACAATCGCTGGTCAAATCGCGGCAAACATCCCACATCCAGCACGTTGAACTACAGGAAACCCCGGCAGCCCAATCGTCAATATAGACGCCAGCGCCACCCCCTCCGGAATCCATAATGTGCATCTGTTTGGCAGAACCCCTCGCAAACAGGGGACCTGACCCGCCCGGTACTATCAGCTCAAGCTCAATCCACGTCCCTTTTGAGAGGTCAAGCCCATCAGTGGATACGAACTTATCAAAATTGCCGAAGCGGTTACTGCCCGCCGAACCCGGCATAGGCCAAGGCGGCGCAAAAACCCGACCGACCTCTATATAGTGAGCATCACGATAGGGATCACACGGGTCCAGCAATTCGGGCACATCCGAGAGATAAACCACTATCTGGCCGCAGGGGTCATTAAACAGGTAATTAAACCGAATCCGGATTTCGTTCTCATCAGCCGGCGCAAACTCACCCTTGGCACGTGCGGAAATCATCTGCCCATTTGCATCCTCCAAACTTTGCATTTTCATCATCCCGTTGGGGTCCGGCTCAAGCCCGACTACTCTTTCGACGTAAATCCTGCTGGAGTTGGGGTCCGTGGGGTTAATGTAGTTGTTGCTGTTCACCCGGCTCTGGAACTCCTCGTTACTGTCGCTGTATATTACGCCAAGAGAAAATCCCAGTTGCGTCTCTTTCCTGATTGAGTTCATATCCCCGGAACAAATTGTGTAGTAAAGATATTGCGAGCCGACATTTAAGACACAGCCGACGCCAAGATTGAGGTCTCTGACATACAATACCTCGGGAATTCCGTTACCAGAGCTAAAGCGGTCCATAAGGGTTACTTTTGCTCCAGGCGCAACTGTTAACCTTTCCAGTGTCCAGGAAGCGGTATTAAAGTCGGGCATATTAACATCGTCAATCTGGCAGGCCAAAGTATTCGGGTTATTAAAATCGCACGGATGCGATGGCAAATCCCTGCCTCGAACCTCTAATATGCCCTCAGAAGAGCCGTTCTGGCCTTCTGTAATAGTAACGTAAATACGGTTGTCTTCGATAAATCCGGTAAAAGTACAGGGGTCAACATCCATATAGCGGTCGCCATCAGTAAAGATATTGAGATTAATCACTGCGGCTGAATCCTCAACCGCGAACTTGCCGTAAACACCTCCCGGCTGTTGGCTGATATTCACGTCAGCGTTCTGCAAAATCGCGTTTTGCTTGACTTTGAGCAGGCCGTCGCACTGGATTGTGCCGGTTGCACCCGGATAACAGGGGTCGCTGAGGTCAACTATCGCATTGACATCAATCACCATTTCACCGCCGAGACCTATAATTATGCTTCCCGTGCCTTGAACTTCCGAGCTTCCTCCGACATAAAATTCATCTGATGTAAAGATGTTGCCACCTATTCCAAGGTTTATTACGCTGGTTTCATAGGAATATAGTCCCTTTCCAGTCCCCGACGTATTGCCGATGAAATTGCATTTGGTCAGCATCGCATAGCAATTGGTGTCAATCTTCATTCCACCCCCTAAGTATGTCGCCGAATTGCCGGTGAATGTGCAGTTGGTCAATGTGGTACTGGTGGAGTTCCAGTCGTTAATCCCACCACCGTATACCGCTGAGTTGCTGATAAAATTGCAGTCAGTTATGGTCGTAGAACTTCCGTTGATGTTGGATATACCTCCGCCACCGCCTCCGCCACCGCCGGAATGCGCGGTATTGTTACTGAATGAACATTTACTTACGTCTGCGTTACTTTGAACATTACTCAACCCACCTCCATTTGACGACACATTGCCAATGAATATGCAATTATTCATCTCTGTGTTACTTTGTGTATTATTTACACCACCACCACATACTGGTGCCGAATTGCCGTTGAAGGTGCAGTTGGTCAGAGTTGGGTGGTTCGACTGATAAAAATCTATCCCTCCGCCATTACCCGATGCCGAGTTTCTGAAGAAGATGCAATTACTTATATACAAATTGCTTTGATTATTGTGCATCACTCCGCCATTTCCTGAGGAGTTTTCAGTGAATATGCAGTTGTTGACTGTGCAATTTGCATATAGGTTGAACATTCCACCCCCAAAATAGTCAGGCCAACTCCCAGAGCTGGCATTTCCGGCCCTGATTGTGAAGCCATCGAGAATAGCAGTTGCGTCAGTGTTGCTGCCGGTAATGACGTGATAGCTATTTTCTGCTCTTGTCGGCTCGGTCAGTAAATTACAGGGGTCGCTGACATTAGCATCATTGCCCGAAAGGTCGCCGCTGAGGATGGTCTGATGTGCATTTGGGTCTCTGTTTGCCCAGGTCCCGCCGCCGCTTGGGAATCCGCCATAGATTGCTACGTTGTTTTTAAGTTGGAAAGTTGCTGTTCGGCTGCCGGTTCCGCTGGGATGGTTTATATCTCGGTCCGGTTTATACGTGCCCTGTGCCACCCAAACCTCATATCCTGAGGTGGCCGCCCAAAGGGCATTCTGAAGATATTTATACGCATTGGCCCAGCTTGTGCCGTTGTTGGCGCCCGTAGCGTTGGCGTCAACATATATGACATAATAATGCTGCTGTGTGTATTTAATCGTGACATAATCTTCTCTTGTGCTCTCACTCCAGGTATCTCCTGATATATAGACGTTGCCGGAGTTATCTACCGCAATAGAATGAGCCGTGTCATTGCTGTCTCCAGGTCCGTTGTAACGTTCAATCCATAATTGATTGCCATCGGGACTATACTTAATCGTAACACAGTCAGGATGATATGAGTCACTGGCAGAACTTTCTCCTGTAACATAAACATTTCCTGCATTATCTATTGTCAGAGCGTAGGCAAAGTCAGAATTGTAAACACCCGGATTATTATAACGCGCCACCCATAACTGATTCCCATCGGGGTTGTATTTAATCGTTGCATAATCGGATGATGTGCCGCTGCCTCCACTATAGCCCGTAACATAGACATTGCCCGAATTATCTACGGCCATATCTTGAGGAAAATCATAGCTATTTCCCGGTCCGGCATAACGTGCAACCCATGATTTATTGCCATCGGGTTTGTATTTAACCGTGATGTAGTCGTAGTCTGTGCCGGTGACTTCGCTGCCGCCGGTAACATAAACATTACCGGAGTTATCCACAGATATGGCATAAGTGAGATCGTCTTTATTCGCATCGCCATTATAACGTTGCGCCCATAATTGATTACCGTTAGTATCGTATTTAATAGTGGCATAGTCATAACCTGTGCCGCTGCCAGTACTCCAGCCCGTAACATAGACATTACCCGAATTATCTACTGCCAGGGCATTAGCATAATCGGAGCTATTCGCCGGCCCATTGTAACTTTTTACCCATAATTGGTTACCATCAGTATTGTATTTAACTGTGACGTAGTTGGAATCACTACCTCCTGTCACATAGACATTGCCTGAATTATCTACTGCCAGAGCATAAGCGATGTCGGAACTGTTGCTCAGCCCGTTATAACGTCTGACCCATAATTGATTACCGTCAGAACTATACTTGATCGTGGCATAGTCGTAATTTGTGCCGCTGCCGACACTTTCGCCAGTAACATAGACATTACCGGAGTTATCTAGTGCAAGAGCATAAGGCCAGTCGTATCCATGACCGGGGCCATTGTAACGCGCCACCCATAATTGATTGCCGTCGGGGCTGTATTTAATCGTTGCATAGTCATAATTTGCGCCCCCACCGAATGCGTCGCTATGGCCTGTAACATAAACATTGCCCAAGTTGTCTATTGCCAGGGCATTAGTATTAGTACTATCGTAACTACTAACCGGGCCGTTGTAGCGTGCTACCCACTGCTGATTTGGCTCCGCAGCGAAAACAGCGGTGCAAATCGCCAGAATTAGTCCAAATAGAAGTGCATAATTCTTCGTCGCAAGCAGCCAATTACCTGCCGAGTGTGTAATAGTTTTCATTTTTCTACCCTCCGCCGGGGCATAATACGCCCACGGCTTTAAAATTCCAGAAAAAGCGGTTCAAATCCTCCAGCAAAACGCCACTTGTCTAAAGCAAAGAGCCCTCATTTGCTGCAGATTCAGTCGTCGATTTCCGACGACCTTCATTATGAATAGCTTAAAAATAACACAGTATGCCGGAAATGTCAACTGTTTTTTGAAGGAAAAACGTCATTATGGCAGTAAAACTTAATTTTATGGTCATTCTCCCTGGACCTGATATGCCAAAGGGAGCAAATCCTTGAACGGCAGGATGCTGTAATCATCTGTTACATAGTAGGCCCTGCGGATTTTTACAAAAGCGGCGTGGCAATCCAGAAAAGCCACGTTATAACTTTCAGGCCTCACGTGCCACTCAGCGTAGGATTTGAATTGCTGCTCCCATTTTGCCTTGTCCGTCGGCGACATCGTCCGAGATTGGTGTATCCACCCCTGGTCGCCGATAAGCAATACGCGCGCATAATCTGCAGTAACCTGACTGATATTAAGATTAACAATGCGATTGCAAATCGCTGTTTCGAGCTCTTTTGTCTTTTCATTAGATGACGGGGTGCAACCGGGCGGACCGATAAGGAAGAGATTCGTCTGATAGCTTGTCCCGAGATACCGGTAGGCCTTTTCTGTCGGCACATACCCAAAACAACCGCCTTTGTCGGCGGGGCAGCAAAAAACTTTGGTTGATTTGTCATCATCGAGCGTGTCATTTAAATCGAAAAAAGAATTAAGCGGCCGGGGAAACTGGTTAACTATCCCCTTCCACCCGCCATATTTGATATGGGCGTTTGTTGCCTGATAAAAGCGGCCGTCATAGTCGCCGAGGTACAAAGTCCACGCATAAGCAAGTTGTTTAAGATTGCTTTGACAATATGTTCTCTTGGAGACGACTCTGGCCATACGAAGACAGGGTAACATAATGGCCAGTAATAACGCGATAATTGCGATGACTACAAGCAACTCAATCAAGGTGAAACCGCAATTATAACCGCTGCATCCGCGTTTTTTTTGCCAATCGATGGGCATTTTTTAATCCTTTGTCTGACTGGACGAAACATTTTCTGCCTGGTTTTGTGATGTTGTCAGCTCATATAGCCGGGCCTTGACAAGATTGACCAGCCACGTTTCTACCCGCTGATTGTTTGCACGCATCTTTTGCAGGGCCTTAAAGCTGTTCATATACGCGCTCAGGGCCTGCTCATTCTGACCATCCTTCAAATAATGCTCGCCTATGATAAAATCCGCAAATCCTGTTTGTTTCCCACCAAGCATGCGGCGAAATTCAGTTTCCTTTTCCTTTAACGGCTGCGGACTGATGAGAAACACCGCTGCTATACGTTCCTTCGAGCCATTAGCAAAAACTCTGCTTCTCTTCTCTGCCTCTGCTATACGGTTCTCTCGCAACAGTTCGAGGATGTTAGTTAAGTTCAGCGGCGCTACTATATCGAGGGTTCTTTGCTGTTCTTCCTCAAGCTGAGCAGCTTTCTCAGACCATTGTTTAGCAATACCCTCAGCTTCACGCTGCGCAGCCCTTGCAGTCAGAAACAGATTGAAACTAATGAAAGAAAACGAAAATACGATTAGCAGAAGCAGGCCAACCACTGCGGCCGCATATCGATGTCTGCCGATGAGTTTGCGCATCAGGTACAGGGTGCTGATAGACCGGACACTAATTGGCCGGTCAGCCAGCCAGTTCTCAATATCATTTTGAAAACCCGCCACCGACTGGTATCTCAGGGCTGTGTCTTTAGCCAGCGAAGTGAGAAGAATCGCCTCGATATCAGGGTCAAATTTGCTGATGATTTTGCGCGGTATCGTCGGCTCTACTGACTGTATATTCTTCAATACGTCCAAAACAGGCCCGCTGACATCATACGCATCACGCCCTGTTAATATGTGATAAAGCATCATACCGAGGGCATACACGTCTGTCCGTACGTCAATCAGCTCCGGTTTGGCCGCCGCCTGTTCTGGCGACATATTTGAAAGAGACCCCGCCCATTGGCCGGTTATCGTCGGCATCGCGTCCTTGCGGTCAAGCTCACTAAGCCCAATCGCCTTTGCGAGTCCAAAGTCCAGTATGTGCGGCTCGCCTCGCTCATCCACCAAAACGTTACCCGACTTCAAATCACGGTGGATGATTCCATGCTGATGGGCATACGTCACGGCTTCACAGATTTTTTTGAAAAGAACTATGCGCTCGCGGAAAGACAAATTCTGTGCCTCGACATAACGATACAGTGGTTGCCCCTTGATATATTCCATCACGAAGAAATACTGCCCGTGGATAATCCCGCTGTCGCGAATCTTGACTATGTTGGGGTGGTCGAGACCTGCAATCAACTCGGCTTCTCTTTCAAAGTAGTATCTCGCCCGCGTTGAGGCCACTAAGGTCGGAAGTAGAATCTTCATCGCTACGTGTGTTTTGGTCGGCTTATGAACGGCCTTGTAAACTATCGCCTGGCCTCCCTGCGGAAGTTCCTGAATAATCTCGTAGTTCTCAAAAGCAGGGCTTGTGTCCTTACCTGAGACCCATTCGCCAACCAAAGAATCCGTCACCCCAGACATCGATTTTGTAGGGGATGCATCCGCAATCATAGGGTTATTCCCTTGTGTAGAACGCACATTCTGACGGCATATCTCGCACTCTGACAGATGTGTTTGAATCTCGGACCTCTCATCCGCCGTGCATTCTCCTGCAACGTACCGACACAACTCTTCTGGACTAAAGCACCTCGCCAATCCTGTTTCTCCCTAAATTCCCTTATTGTCTAACGTTTCGATTGCGCCAGTTGCAAAAAATCCCGGATTATCTCGAATGAAATTATTATATACAGTTGGTCTAAATTCATCAAGAATCAAATTGAGGAAATATATGACAATGGAGCCGGTTGAATTCGAACCAGCAATTTCTTGCATGCTATGCTGTACACTCAAGTGTTATGACCCCATAATATCATCTTTGTAGGTTGTTGAAATCACTTGGTAGTAGCACCCCCAATGGGATTGTTTACGATATTTCTTATGACCCCTTAAACTCTTGCTTGTCTGGCAAAAAATCTATAAGGAATTGGGGTAAGGAACTCCTCATATTCCTGACGCAAAGTCAATCGATTCAACAAAACCAACTGTACGACAATATGCCTCTCAAGGCACTCATATTGGGTGAAATGGCAGAAAGGGCACGGAGCAGGGTTCTAAACCCCTGCATTAATCAGTTTTTTGCCAGTTTCCATGGGGTCGTAGCCAAGAAAACCGATTATCACAGGCAAGTGGCAAATATCAGATATAAATTGGCTATGCTCCCAATTCCGGACATTATATTGTTGCTACATTATGGATAACTGTAGAGGTTTTGATTTACACTACTTGTTAATCTGACAGATATATATCCTGCTATTCTGAATAACTCTGTCAGTTTGTTCTGAAACATCCTGCACATATCTTGTTGCCATTTGCAAATCTGCGTGGCCGAGCAATCGCTGAACTGCAAATGGATTACCTGACCTTGCGGCAATAGTAGCAGCAGTTCTTCGGAGCGTATAAAACCCCGTTCCTTTGGGAACATCAAGACCTGACTTTTTAATAAGCCTTGAAAAATTTGTCGTGATTGTATTTAAAGTCGTATATTTTCCATTGCCATTACCATCGTTCTTTAAAATCGTCTCTATATATGGGTTGCCTCTGGATGTATAAAAAACAAGTCCGCCTGTTTGTGAAATCTTTTCAAGTGATTCAACAGTTTCCGGCCATAATGGTAAATCTCTTGAAATTCCGGTTTTTCTTCTCGGCAACATGACTCTGGCATTGACAAGATCTAAATCAATCCACTTGAGCTCCGCACAATCTGTGCACCCAAAGCCGCAGTTTAATCCCAACCAAATCATGGCTCGCATCTTTACATCAGCAACAGATAACAATCTGTTGACCTCTTCCGGGTTGAAAGTAAATTTTTCATGGTGAACTATTTTGCCTCGTGAGATGGCGTCAATATTTGGGATGTTTGCAAGAACATCGTTCTTTCTCGCCCAATGAAATAACGCCTTCATAATACTTATATGCAGGTTCAACCTGCAGACCGACACATGGCTTTTCTGTATCCTTCTCTTGTAGTTCTGTAAATCCAAGGTTGAGATGTTATTGATATCTATATTCTGACCCAGAAAAGCCATTAACTTGTTAAGGCTGCCGATTTGTTCATTGTAGTGGCTTGCAGTAAGGTCGTTTGCCTGAAGCTTCGAATACTGATACTTTAGATACATATCACAAAGCTGCTTTATCGTCATATTATCGCTTGTTGATTTTTGCAAATTGTTTTGACATCCGTGTAGATATGTTGCCTGATCAAGATACCTTTGAAGTGCCTCTTTCTTGTCAGAACCGAAATAATACATTTTTCCTTTAATCTTCTTACAGTATTGTCCCGTTGGATGAAACGTAAGTGGGAATTTGTCCGACCGTGTTTTTCTTTTTAAGGTTTTCATAATCCTGCCTCCTCAAAAAATAGTTTACGTTTTTCACATAATCTCAGATTGGTTGTAGCCTTGGTTGTTATTTTCAACAAAGCAACAGTGTCTGACAATTACAACCAATTGCAATATATAGGCTTGTGATTATTATACGAAATGAAAGTCAATAGGTTATATAATACCTTTGCCATAATTATATTATACGCCTAATTCACGCTTTTGCCAACATAATCGTGAAAAAACCACAATAAATCGACCATTTTCACATTTTTGAGCTATAATTACCTCCGCAAAAGCCGTCTTTGCTTATTTCGACCATATCGGTAATATCAACGAAATGGTCCGCTACACGCTGTTCGCTGAACGCTAAATTTTATAATGAATACTATTGTCTGAAGCCACGCCCATATCTTTGCGTTATCTTTGAAAAATGTTTCATTTTTCACCCCGCCTATGGCGGTAAAGGAGTTCTGTTTATGACTATCGAAAAGGCCGTCGGCCAGGAGCTTTGTTTCTGGCGCACCAAAAAAGGATTGAGTCAGGAAAAACTGGGTTTCGAGGCCGACCTCCACAGAACCCATATCTCTCTCATAGAGCGAGGCCAAAGGAGTCCGACAATCAGCACAACCGTTCGGCTCTGTGCCGCCCTCGAAATAGCACCGGACGAGTTCATAAAGCACGTTATACAGCGGGTCAACGGTAAACGTAAATAAGGCGACCTTTTTGGACGCGGAGTTGAATACAAAAGGAAATTTCTAATATGCGCTACAAAAGTATAATTTCTTATGCGGAGATTATTAAACGCGAGGAGATTATGCTACAGCGCGGAATGAATTTCCGAATCAAGCCAAGTTATTCGATTATTTTAATGAGTGTTAGAGAAGGTGCGCCATACAAAGACCGCTGGCACGAAGATACGGACATCCTTGAATACGAGGGTCACGACGAACCAAGGCGCTCCGGAATCGACCCCAAGAAGTTGGATCAGCCGTTGCGCACAACATCAGGTACGCTTACCGAAAATGGTAAATTCTTTGATGCTGCATTGTCTTTTAAGGAAAAGAAACGCAAACCAGAAATCGTTCAAGTATATGAGAAAATTTCGGAAGGTGTGTGGTGTGACAGAGGAAGATATGAGTTGATTGATGCAACAATCGTGTCTGATGGAATTAGAAAAGTGTGTAGATTTTTTCTCAGACCTTCTAAAACCCCGCGTGCGAACGAACCGCTTCTTAGACAAACTCGCGTGATCCCAACTGCGATTAAGGTTGAAGTCTGGAAACGCGACCAAGGACATTGTGTAATTTGTGGCAGCAAAGACAATCTCCATTTTGATCACGATGTCCCTTATTCCAAAGGTGGAAGCAGCATAACAGCTAAAAATGTCCGCCTTCTATGCGCAAGACATAACCTTTCAAAATCCGACAAAATTATGTCCTTTGCCCCTTGGTTTACCACCCTCGCATCCGCGTTCTTTTCACGAGCCGGATAATAAATAGGAGACTATAAAATGATCCAGAACTTATCTAATACCGTAAATCTTACTATTCAAGAATATGCTGCTGTATTCTCGATGGCCAAGAAAAAATCTACTGAAGATAAACTAATAGATTGGGCACGAGTTGAGGTCAAACTTCAGAATGAGATGGAATGGACACCAGAAGGCGCGGCGCACATTGCTGCTCTTGCTCGTGACTATGGGGCTTTCGTTTTGCGCAATGCAATGGCATTAGCGATTTCTTTGGGAATCGAAGACGGCGATTCGGGCCTTTGATATAATGCATTAAAGGGTGTAACATTTCATCTTAGCATACCGTTGCTCATCTGTTGCGCAGATTAAAAGTAAGATGCAGTCGCAACGTGAAGTCAATTATAGGCCAACCGGATTTTGTTCTTCGCCAAAGCAAAAGGATAATCTTTGTTCATGGTTGCTTTTGGCACCGCCACAATTGCAAAAGAGGCCGTTCAATGCCGGCCACACGAAAAAAATTCTGGGAATCAAAACTCACCGGCAACGTCCTCCGCGACAAACGCAATTCCCGAAAACTTAAATCTCTGGGCTGGCAAATCTTAATTGTGTGGGAATGCCAGACACGTAACTTATCCAAACTTACCGCAACTCTGCGCAAATTCTTCGCCCCTTAATCCTCATTCCCCAGACACACCGCCCCAACCCACCAAACAAAAATAATGAGATTCATAAAATGTTCATAGTCCTTTCGACTAATCGAAAGGACTATGAACATCTGACGACAACAGTATTAAATCCTCTTTGCCAAGGTAAAATGCTGCTGTTAAGTTGGTCTCTTATATCTTTGCTCTCTGAAGGCCTTCGACAAATTCCAGAATTATACGTGCCTTGCCCCTCGCCCCGACTTTGCGAAAAATATTCCCAAGATGTGCACGCACTGTATTATACTCTATGTGCAATGTCTTTCTGATATGCTCATTGTCCCTGCCTTCGCAAACCATTTTGGCAATTTCTATTTCGCGTGGCGTCAAATGCCAGCACTTCTTTAAAAATTCCCACTCTTTTGATGTAAATATCATATCTTACTCTCCGCATATCAAATCATGTTCGTAGTCCTTTTGATTAGTCGTTAGGACTACGAACATAATATACTGTTGTATTGTTGGCATCAACATTTATTCATAAATAAAATATTTGCGCAAATCCGGCTGGCAAGTCCTCATCGTCTGGGAATGTCAAATCAAAAACCCCGAAAAGCTAATTTATCGCCTCCCTTTTTCTTATGCTCTGCAATCGCGAGGTTTGCTGTCGGGGGAAAAGTCGTTTTACGATGCCCCAGTTAAGTATTCTTCTATTTTTTCAAGAATACCGTCAACCGTTAGTAACTCTTCAGGAGAACAGCCAATAATATGGTCTATGTATTTTGGCTTTTTCAATTCGGTTATAAGATTTGCACTTTGGTTTCCTCGACCTGAATGGTGATATATTTGCCCAGTGATTATTACACTAAATTTACTTTGTCCCCTTTTCAGGCTTTTCAATGTATCACTTTTTCTTAATTTATTATTACCGTAAAAATCAATATCCCAATCTGTTGCTTTCAGCCCATACTTTGCGAAATAAACCCGCAATTTCTCACTGATCAAATCCTCGTCAATAACTTCACCAAGAACACAAATATTAAAAGGAGTATGAACTTGTATTTTCACTTGTTTTCCTATTTCAGGTTTTACCTTACCTAACGATTTTGAAAGATCTTTAATGTTTTCCTGTGCATCATTCAATTGCATTTGCAGCAGTTCATTTTTTAACTTTGTGTCTTTATATTCATCAATCGTTTTTTCTAATTCCTTTTCAACCTCATGCAACCACTCCTTTTCTTTGGTAGTTATTTCGTTTTCATCTTTATTATTTATTATAACTTGTTGACTCTTGATGTAGCGAAGCAATCCTGTTTCAAAAAGAGATTTGAATTTATCTAAGTCTTGGCTCTGTAATCGCTGAAAGAAATTATCATAATCATTTGGCGAAAGGATATAAAAACGAAGTTTCTCTTTGTGTTTATACTTGGCGAGATAATCTTGACTTGCACGAAGTTTCAAAGCGTTTTCCGCTACCTTGAAATCGTTATCATCTTTTATCTCAACAATGAGAGTTTCTTTTTTTGTTTTTAAAATGAAATCGGGGTAGAAAGAATAGTAGTGACCGTTTGCTTTTTTGTATGCAATGCTGAAATATTTACTCTCGCCATAAGAATTTTTAAACCACCATTGCAATTCATCATCGGTTTTTTCCAGCCCTTCAATAAATATTCTTTCAGGTTCTGAAAGTTCTATTTTGCCGATTTTGTTTTTCTTAACGAAAAGCTTTTTCTCGTCTTCGGACTTGATAATAGATTTATCTGATTTTTTTATTTCGGTATAATCCGAGAAAATACTCATGCTTTCAGGCACTTCCCAATCTTCGTTTACAACTACTTCTTCGCTTTTAGTCGGAAGTTGTTGATATTTTTCTTTTGCCTCTTCTATTAGTTGTTTGAATTTGGGATTGTTGTTTCGCTGCATTACAATTATTGAAACCTGATCTTCATCACCAATTCCAAAAACTTCTTTAAACCATGAACGAAGAGAAGATTTGATAATTTGAGATGAACGGGCTTTTGAATAAGGCGAAGACATTTCGCCACAGAAATTAGTATAGCTGTCGGTTACTTCACGGATATCTTTTTTAATCTGGATTCGTTTTTCAAATTCTATTTTCTGGTCCAAGTCTATAGATGCGGATTTGCCCTCAACTGCAAGGGATTTTTTTATATCGGTTACGCTTGCATTGATGTTTTCTTTTAATTTTAATTCTTCTGCTGCTTCAAACAAACATTTTCTAAAGTCGCCTGAAAGCCGAGTGAGTTCCCTTTTCCTGCGGATATATTCTGAATGAATTTTAACAGGTTTTAAATATCTGTCTTCATCTCTTATCATTTGCTGTGAACTTGCATAGTCACCTGCTAATTCTTGAACAATTTCAAAATTATCCGTAGCTGAAAAAACATAACCCACATTAAGTTCTGGCTTTTCATCATAATGCTTTTGTTCGGGCATTCGCATAATGCGACCAAGCGTTTGTATGTTGAATACATACCTGTCCTGTTTCCATTCACGCTGTAAAAAAAGAATGGCTGCGCGAGGACAATCCCAGCCTAAAGCTATAGCTTCTTTAAAAATAAGAACATCCACTGTGCTGTCATTTGGTTTAACACGCTCATCAAGCTCTTTAATATCATCACCAGAAAGGCGTTTAGCTAATTTGCCATTGGATTGTGTGATGTTGTGTTCGGCTAAAAGCCCAATAATATAATCTTCCGGTGCTGTTGAATCGGTCACTTTTCTATTTGGAATCTGGATGAGCACAAGCGGATTGATATTTATTCCGATACTTTCGTAAGCAGATTTCAGTTGTTTTCGTTTTTTAAGCGCAACTTCTAAAAGTTCTTTGTTTTCCTTTATATTTTGCGAATTAGAATTGATTTGTACTTCACGTTTAATCATTCCCTGATCAATAACCATTTTTAATGGAATCTCTATCTGATTTCCATAACCTTTTTTGGGAGTGGCGGTCATTTCGATTATTAGTTTGGGATTGATTTCTTTAATTACATCTTGTGCTTTTTCGGCCTTTGCTGTTCGATGGCTTTCATCAATGATTAAAATAATTTCTCTACCTTCATCTTTGGTATTGGCGACCATACTTTGTAAATTCCAGTCGCTTTCATTATCCATTCTAAAAACATTATTGTCTTTAATCAGGCTATCCCAATTGAAGAAAACAATTTCATTCTGTTCGATTGTATTGTTTTGTATTTCATCAATACTAATGCAAACCAGCAACTTTTCATCTTCCAGATATCGTGAAAGATTTTGACGGCTTTGTTCGTGCAGTGAATTAACAGAAATCCAAATGAATGAATAAGGGTCTTTGCTTTGCTTGGCGATTTTTGTCAATGCCTGCGATATCATGTAAGTTTTGCCTGAACCCGTAGGCGCTTTAAAAATAATGATGCTTTGCTCACGATATTTATCGTTGAGAGATTTTATTGCTGTCTCTGCAACTTCATTGATATAGGTTTGTTGGAATTCTATTTGTTTCATTTTCTTCTCAGTTTGGAAATCTTACGGTATACATTTAAAATTGCTTCGGGTATCGGCTTTACATCAAAGCGAATAGTTAAATCCTCAAAATCTTCTACGTTGTACTCATGGTCATAACTGAAAACGTAAATTACTGTTTTTTCCTTCGGCTTTAATGCCTCCAATTCTTCTTTGCATTTCTCTATGGCATCTTCATCGTAAATAATAGCGGTTAGTTGTTTTTGGTTTTTGTAAATGGCAAACTCCACTTTTCTTTTGGATTGCTTTACCAATTCAAAGGTTTTTTCTGCGAGACAAAGTAATTCAGTGCTACGATTTACTAAAACCCGTTTATCATTGTCAGTGATTACTTGTGGAACAAAATCGGTTTTGAAGTATTTAAGATTTGCAGAAATGGGCTTGTTGCCATTGTAACCCTCGATAACTTTTTTAATTCTAGGATAACAAACCTCCTCACAGATTCCATTCTCATTATTGGTACAAAGAATAAATTGGCGATTGCCTCCATCTTGCTCATTTAATGCTAAAACTGCATGACCTGTTGTTCCAGAACCAGCGAAAAAGTCAAGAATTAATGCGTTTTTCATCTCCGAGGTCAATACTCTTAAGCAATCAAGAGTAGAATAGAGCGATTTGGGATAATCAAAGGTTTTCGCCTTATTTAATATTTTTTCAATTAACACTGTCCCGTTTGAAGAGGCATCATATTTTGGATCAACCCAAATAGTTTTTGCTTTTCTTCCTTCTTTTGTTCTGTCTTTCAACTGGACTGTAAAAGAATTGCCTGCATTAACTACATTAAAATCGCCATCTTTGGCTGACTGCAAAATATTTTCTCTTTCAGACCAACGCCAAACCCTTCTTTTACCTGAGCTGTCTATTGGCATTATTGTAACTATATCTTTTTTGCTGTTCTTTAAAAATGACTCCACCTTATGCCTAATAAAATTTCCATTTGTGTCAAAAGCGATAATGTATTCAGGGTCGTATTCATTTGGATATGGCTTTTTTCTTGGTCCACCAACTGCAACGATATTATTTTGTGATAATGAGTAATACAGAGAAAATTCGGAATTAGGCCGTTCTTTAGGAGTTGACAAACCTCCGCTTCTTCTAAATGGGAGCAGGCGGTAATTACTTATGTCATCTTTAAATTTAAAAAGTGCCCCTTGTTCTTCTGTTAAAGATAATTTATAAATTTTTGCAAGATTAATGTTTTTTGCATAGAATAAAGCATACTCATGACTTGTAGCAAAATATTTATTTGTAGTTCTTCCCCGCGGGTTTGATTCAATAACCACTACGCCAAGTTGATTTTTCTCGCCAAAAATTTTATTAAGTAACATTCCCACGGGAAACATTTCGTAATCATCGATTGTTAATACTAACACTCCACTGTCTTTTAATAAATACTTTGCTATTTTTAATCTCTTGCTGATAAAAGACAACCATTTACTGTGTCTAAAGGGATCTTCCTTTTCTACATAGTTATTATTATACTTCCAACTTTTGTTGCCCGTGTTGTAGGGTGGATCGATATAGATTACGTCAACCTTTTTTTTATGAGTAAAATTTAAAGTGTAGAGAGCATGATAATTATCACCTTCAATTAAAATGTTTTGAGGCAAATTGTCCTTGCTTTTTATTTCTCTTGAAGCGTCTTCGTGCAGAACGGGTAACTCACGGTCGCACTGCTCTGCAACATCTTCCTGCTTATCGTCCCATACTAAGCCATAACGATGCTTTTCAAGATGCTTAATCTTTTCTAATAATTGTTCTTTGGTGTAATTGTCGTATCTAGATTTAGCCATTTAGTCTTTAATAAGCCTGTCAAAATAATTCCAAAAACTTTTTGTAAGTAATTCATCATTAGTTTGAATTCTTACATCCGATTTCGTTGAGACTTCTACCAATTTGAAATATCCTTTTTTGGGCTGTACAATTTCATATTCCATCTTGTTTTCAAATATCCTGGAAAGAAGTTCAACTACTTCTTGCACATTAAATGCAACCATGGCTCCATTAGCAACACCCGTACTGAAATCAACCAATTTTGTTAATGGATGAGTCTTTTTGTAGAATTCACCATGACTACTATCCGTGCAATAAAATATAACTGGTTTTCCTGAACTTAAGGCCATTGCCGCTTCAGCATCTTTACCATAGCTCTCTTTGATTCCTGCGCAATAAACTAATGCCTTAACACATCTTACCATTAGGCACTCTATCAATCCTTTATCTTCATGGCTCATTGCTGCGCTTAAAGTAGGGTCAAAAAATCTTAAAGTGAGGTTTTTAATTTTATGATCGTTGAATATCAGATCGCAAGTTTCTGCCATATCCAAAAAATCCTGCTTAATTCTCATAGAAGTAGCCACATACACATCTAAATCATTTACCAGAGATAGATAATATTTTGTATTTTGTAATGCTTTCTTTCTTGCATCAAAAAATCTGTCCGCTACTTCCTTATAATATTTTTCTATATCTTCGTCTTTTTCAATTGTCTTATCTAAAAGGTCTACCGCCGAAAACGTGAGTTGTTGCATATTATTGTCGTATTTAGCTTTTACGTAATTTTTTTCAAAAAGATCCTTAATTGTAATTCGTTTAATTCCCGACTTTTTTGCCTCCGTATAATTGTCGATTAAATATTGCTTTAAATCCTGAGTAGATTCAGGCATCGCTTCATAGGTCTTACAGGCCATTTCTGAAATCAAATGTCTATCATTAAATGGTATAAATTCAAACTCTAAGGGCTTTCCTCTTATTTTAATTTTATTGGTAGGGAAATTTTTGTTTTCAAAATACACATTGAGCTCTTTCTCGTTTTTGATATTTAAGCGGCTAAATCCATTAGTAATATTGCCATAGTAGAATAGGGAATCTGTATAAATCCTTCGTAACCCCCAACGAAGATGTTGCAAGGATACAATTTTTTCTTTGTCTAAATATTTACTGTCATAATCCGCCAATTTCTTAACAGGGTAAGGATGTTCAGAAGGTGCCGTTAGCCAATAATATTTAAAAAATCCATATGTTATTCCGGTTAATCCTGAAATAATTAGCAGTTGATCAAGCTCAACCTTGCTTAATGGCTCTTTTTCAATTTTTACAAGTCGTTGAAAAACTTCATCTTTGCCTTTTGCACTTAAGAAACGTTCAAGTCCATCACTATCAGGATTGCTTAAGATTTTAAAATCTTCAACAATACTTTCTTTTGTCATTTGAGGGAAATCCTGTTTAGGCGGATGCAAAAGCTCTATTTGAGAGCTTAACGGCTTTCCGTCTATCCTTGCCGGTTTTCCAGTGTGTTTCGCCATTTTCTTATTTCCTCAATGCTTCCCAAATCAACTCATAGCTAACCCCCCGATAATACCATTCCCCCGCTTAAAAACAACCTCGTTTTTCCATTTTAAAAACAACCCCTCGGAGCACAGCGGAGATCTCGGCATAGCGCAGCGACGCCGGACCACCCTTTTTCAATATTTTTATCCTGAGCAGTTGTCGAAGGATTAAAAACAAGAATTCCCCGCACCTCGAAGCAAAATTTACCCGCCTCCTCCGCTCCTTTTTGAAATCTTAGTGCTTTTTAATCCGTGCGAAGCCCCCATGTCGTATTTTTAGTCTTGTCTTTCAGACTAAAAATGTTATGGGGGTCTTTTGCCTGGCTTCACTTCTTCGTTTAGGCCAATTCCGGCAGTTTGCCGGGTGGCGATGAAATCGACACAGTGGACGATACGCGGGCCAATCGCACACACGGAACGAAGTGAAGAGCCCGTTTCGGAAACCACGTTTGGAGAATTGGCCGCGTCGAGTACACATCGCTGGCTGACACGGAGCAAGGAGGAGAGCCCGCTTCGGAAACCTTCGTGAAACTTCGTGCCGAAAAATTCGCGAAGCATTGCGCAACCCCCCATGTCTTGTTTTGCTTTGCGAAGTCCGGCGCAGTCCTGCCTTGCAGGGCAAAACATTGGGGGGTGGTTAAAAAAACCGACTTTTCGCAAAAATCCGCGCCTTTTTACGAAAAAACCGTAAAAAAACCGAAAAAAACAGCGTAATCTGCGTAATCTGCGTCAAAACTTCGTGGTTTTTGTATCTTTGTGGTGAAAAAGTGGTAAATAAAAAAATAAAGCCCTGTGGTTTCCCACAGGGCTTTTCAATTTAACAGTTAGCCAACAGCAGCGAAAACGCCTGACACGTCCCGAAAATTTATTATCCAGGACACAGCATCCCGATTACTCGAAACGCCGTTCTAATTTATCCTTTAGAAAGGAGGTGATCCAGCCGCAGGTTCCCCTACGGCTACCTTGTTACGACTTAGTCCCAGTCATCGCACTTACCGTAGACAGCCATCTCCTTGCGGTTGATAAGCCGGTTTTGGGTACTTACGACTCCCATGACTTGACGGGCGGTGTGTACAAGGCTCAGGAACACATTCACCGCGACGTAGCTGATTCGCGATTACTAGCGATTCCAACTTCATGCAGGCGAGTTGCCAGCCTGCAATCTGTACTGGGGCGACTTTTTTGCGATTTGCTCCACCTTGCGGTCTTGCGTCGCTTTGTACTCGCCATTGTAGCACGTGTGAGGCCCTGGGCATAAAGGCCATGATGACTTGACGTCATCCCCACCTTCCTCCGGTTTAACACCGGCAGTCCCGCTAGAGTCCCCCGGAATTGCTCCCGGCTGGTAACTAACGGCAGGGGTTTCGCTCGTTAAAGGACTTAACCCGACATCTCACGACACGAGCTGACGACAGCCATGCAGCACCTGTGGAAGTTTCACCCTTGCGGG
>Ga0187886_1001232_pt1 | contig 24335 bp, 22 predicted proteins | sample June2016WEW_20_1_FD_133001 | JGI IMG/M metagenome (GOLD analysis project Ga0187886, IMG submission 133001) | Peatland microbial communities from SPRUCE experiment site at the Marcell Experimental Forest, Minnesota, USA - June2016WEW_20_150 | ecosystem: Environmental > Terrestrial > Soil >... | reverse complement strand
CTTGCGCAGCAGCGTATTCTGCGGGTCCGGATAGATGCTGAAGTATTTTCCTTCGGCCACCTTTTCCAGCGCGCGCTTCGACATGCCGTACGGGTTTTCGTTCGCGTCGAGCTTGACGATTTTCTTGGAAGATTTCCCGAACTGCGCGGCGAAAACCTCGTACGGGATCACCGCGGCGTAGGCTTCCGGCTCCCCGCCCCTGGGGAGAAACCGCAATCGCTCACGATCCCCAGCCGCCGCCGGGGTGGTGCGCACGCTGCGCAGGCGTGCGGCCTCGGCGTGCGAGTCCAACCCTTCGGCGCGGGCAATCGTTTCCGCGTGCGGGCTGATCGCCGCGGCCGTTTTTTCATCCAACGCGATGAGGTTGGTAAGGCGAACGAAATCCAACACGCTCAGCGGCGAGGCGAAGCGCGCCGTCCCGCCGGTCGGCATCACGTGGCTCGGCCCGGCGGTGTAATCGCCCAGCACTTCGAAGGAGCGCTCCCCGAGGAATAATCCTCCCGCGCAGCGAATGCGTCCTTTCCATGCGTCCGGATCGGCAACCGAAAGGCACATGTGCTCGGGTGCGTATTCATCGGCGGCGCTCACGGCACTTTCGAGGTCCGGCGTCAGTACGATTCCACCCTGGCCCGAGATCGAGGCGGCGATGATCTCCGCCCGCGAGCGATTTTCGATTTGCCGGGCGACCTCCGCCTGGACTTTCTCGGCCAAAGCGCGCGAAGGCGTCAGCAGGATCGCCGTGGCGAGCCGGTCGTGCTCGGCTTGGGCCAGGAGATCCCCTGCCACCCAGGACGGGTTGGCGTTTTCGTCCGCGATCACCACCGTTTCAGTCGGCCCTGCCAGTCCGTCCAGTCCGACGATGCCAAACACCTGCTGCTTGGCCAGCGTGACGAAAATATTCCCGGCGCCTACGATTTTATCCACCCGCGGAATGCTCTGCGTGCCGTAGGCCAGCGCGCCGATCGCCTGCGCTCCGCCGATCCGGTAGAGCGCGCTGGCCTTCGCCAGATAGGCGCAGGCCAGCACGACATCCGGAACTGCGCCGGTTTCCCTGCCGGGGGGTGTGACGACGACCACTTCCTCGACGCCCGCCACCTTGGCGGGGATGACCGACATCAGGAGCGACGACGGCAAGGGTGCGCTGCCACCCGGCACATATACACCGACTCTTCGAAGCGGCGTGGCCTGTTGCCCGAGCACGCCGCCCAAATCGCGGGTTGTCCAATTGGGAATCGGCTGGCGCGTATGGAAGGCACGGATGCGTTCGGCGGCAAGGTTCAACGATTGCCGCAAGTCTGCCGGGATGCGTTCGTAGGCGGCTTGCCATTCGGCAGACGGTACCAGCGGATCGTCGATCCTCCGGCCGTCGATTTTTTCCGTCCAGCGCGCGATCGCGTCGTCGCCATTATCTCGCACATCCGCAAGGATCCGCCGCACCGCCTCGGCAGGGGTCAGCGCCTCGCCGAACACCAGCGTAAGGCTCTCACGCAACGCAGCGGGAATCTCTTCGCCCTGCGGTTTTCGTTTCAATATTGTCCGCCTGGCTTCCGCCAGGTCCATGATTTGGAGCATACGTCCTCCCTTGCTGACCTAACCCCCTAACCCCTGCACCCCTTTCCCCCTTCTCCCCTCGCTCCGCTCGAGGACAGGCCTTAAGGGAAGGGGGAGAGGGTGGCCGAAGGACGGGTGAGAGGGTTAGGTCTTTTCCAATTCCTTGCGCAACCGCATAAATCGCGCCGGTTCCTCTTCGAAGATGTAGGTCACCGGGGAAACCACCACACCGCTACCACCGATTCCACGCAGTTCCTGCACGGCCTGCATAATCTTCTCTTTGTGGACGACGATGTTGACGGCGAACCACTCCTGCCGCCCGGTCTCGCGGACGACCACCTCGCCAATGGACGGGCCTTGCAATCCGCCCAGATCTGTCTGGCTGAAAATTTTGTCGGCGATCTCCCGCTGGGATTTGCCACGTATGTTGGCAAACACCAGATAGGCATCCTGGGCACGCAGATACGCTTCGATGTATTCCAGAAGCGTGTGAGCCACCTCGAGTACCTCCGGCCGCGTTTTCAGGGCCGTTCGGTTGGCAATTAGGCACGCCTGCGAGCGGAGGATTTCGCCGTCCACGAGCTGCCGCAAGTGGTTGTCGCGCAGTGTGGTGCCGGTAGAAACCAAGTCGCTGATCATATCGGCGTAGCCGATCTCCGGCGCAACCTCGAGCGTGCCTTCCGAGGAAATCAATTCAAAAGGATCCACTTTCGTCGCCTGAAGGAACCGGCCCGTCAGGAGCGGAAATTTGGTGGCAATGCGCAGCGGTTTACCGTCCTGAGGCATCCTGGCCGCTTTCCGCGCCAAATCTGCCGTGGAGCGAACGTCATCCCATGTTTCGGGCACAGCAAGAGCCAGCGCACATATCCCGAATCCGAGCGAGTCGTGGAGGACGAACACCTCGCCGCCGTCCCCTTTCTTCTCCTCGATGGTATCGGTCCCGGCGATCCCGAAATCCAGGCTGCCCTGCCGGACCCCGACGACGATGTCGCCTGGCCGCTGAAAAAGCACGGCCAGCGAGGGAACGGCCGGGATAACGGCCCGATACTGCCGCGGATTGGGTTTGGAGACGTCCAAGCCGCACTCGGACAGGAATCCCAGCGACTCGCTTTCCAGCCTGCCCTTCGACGGCAGTGCAAGACGAATATCGGTTCTGTTTTTCATCGGTCCTCCAAAAAGAAGCGCCCTCCGGCTGAGGGAGGGCGTGGGAAACGTCGTGTCATAAGAATGCGCGGCCGCTCAACTCAGCAATGCAGGTTGACCCAAAGTATGAGCGTGATGAGTGCTGGTCCGTGCGTTCATAACGGCAAGAATATACCAGCGATATCAATTTTTGTCCAGCATGGCATTCGGAGCCGGCAGGCTCGCCCGACCCAAGTTGGGGTGGAAAGGATTTCACGCAGTCCCCGGTTTAGATTCGACGGAGCGGGGACGTTGATGGATTTATCTTCTGGAAATATATCCATGAAACAATGGCAATTCTTCACGTCCAATTCAGGGTGGACGGGGATCAATTTCTCCGGTCAATTCATCCCGGCTGGACTGCGCGCTATAATTGCGGATGTGACGGGTTGAAGATATGGTGGACTCGATTGCCCGATAAATAGCCCGGAACCGCATCCTGATTTTCCGGAGATCCATATCATGAAAATTACAGTCATCGGCGGCGGTTCAACATATTCCCCCGAACTAGTGAGCGGCTTCCTCGAGCGAACGGCCACGCTTCCGGTCCGAGAACTGTGGCTGATGGACATCGATCCTGAGCGGTTGGAGATTGTCGGCGGATTCATCCAGCGTATGGTTGCGGCGGCAGGGAATCCGTTTTCCGTCCAACTGACGGATGACCGCGAGCAGGCGATCCGCGGAGCCTCGTACGTGGTCACCCAGCTGCGCATCGGAAAGATGGCCGCGCGCCGGGAAGATGAATACCTCGGGCAGCGTCATGGCCTGATCGGGCAGGAGACGACCGGCGTAGGCGGGATGGCCAAGGCCCTGCGGACAATCCCGGTTATCCGCGATGTCGCCAAAGGAATGCGCCGGCTCGCACCCGGATCCGTACTGGCAAACTTTACCAACCCCGCCGGGCTGATCACCCAATCGCTGATCGACATCTTCCCCGCCGGGGAGGGCATCGGGGTGTGCAACGTTCCCATTACCACCCGGATGAATTTTATCAAACGGCTGGAGAAGCGCTCCGGTGAAACAATCGACCCCGCCCGAACCAGGCTCGATACGCTGGGCCTCAACCACCTCTCCTGGCACCGGGGCTTCACCGTGGACGGAAAAGACCGGTGGGAAGAGATTCTCGACGACATAATCGCCGAACTGCGTTCCCAAGCCGACCCAGAGTGGGATCCGGAATGGATCGAAAAGCGCCGGCTGATCCCGAATTACTACCTCCAGTATTACTATCACACCGATAAAAAATTGGCCGCCCAGAAACGCTGGCCGCCCTCTCGTGCCGAAGAGGTGATAGCGGTTGAGAAGCGGCTGCTGGAAGAATATGCCGACCCAAACCGCACAGCACCGCCGGAGGATCTGGCCAAACGCGGAGGGGCGTACTATTCCACGGCCGCTACGCAACTGATCGCCGCCCATTACGCCGGGACGGATGAAGTGCACGTCGTCAACACTGCGCACCGCGGCGCCGTTGCGGGATGGCCGAAGGATTGGGTGCTGGAAATGCCCGTGACGGTTTCCGGCCATCGCGTGCAACCCATCCCCGCCGAACCATTGCCCAAGGATTGTTTCGATTTGATTTCGCGTGTCAAGCAGTATGAACTGCTCACCGTGCAAGCCGCGGTGAGCGGCGACCGGAACATGTTGCGCGGGGCGTTGCGCGTCCATCCATTGGGCCCCGCACCGGATCAGGTGGAAGCCGTGATGAAGGATTTGCTGGAGACGAACCGGAAGTATTTGCCGCGTTTCTGGGAAAGATAAATCGAATGGTGCGCCCCGGAGATCGCAACCAGGGAAAATCCGATTGGAAGGGATCTCTTTCCAGACCATGACTTCATCTCGGAAGGTTTTTCTCGGAGTGGATATCGGCGCCACCAACACCCGCGCGCTGCTTGCCGACGAAGAAGGGGCGATCCTCGGATTTGGCAAAGCGGGCCCGGGAAATCATGAATCCATCGGATATGAAGGCCTGACTGCCGCCTTGCACACCGCATTGGATCGTGGGTTCGCGCAGAGCGGTGTGGGAGCGGCGAATATCGATGCGGCGGGATTTGGAATCTGCGGGCTCGACTGGGATTCTCAGGAGCCCGCGACGCGAAAGGCGATCGGGGAAACCGGATTGCGCTGCCCGATGCGCCTGGTGAACGATGCGATCCTTGGTTTGCTCGCCGGAACCGCGGAAGGCTGGGGCGTGGCGGTCGTCTCCGGAACGGGGTGCAACTGCTGGGGATGGAACCGCGACCGCACCCGCATCGGCCACGTCACCGGCGGGGGAACCCGAATGGGGGAAGGGGCCGGGGCGACGGAATTGGCGGACCGGGCCGTCCGGGCTGTGGCGCATGGGTGGACGCAACGCGGTCCGTCCACGGCGCTTGGCGCCGCCTTGGCGGCTTTTGCCGGCGCGCGCGACGTGCCGGACCTGCTCGAGGGACTGATGGAAGACCGTTACGAGCTGGGTCCATCGGCTGCGCCGCTCATTTGCCAGACGGCGGCCGGCGGTGATCCAGTGGCAAAGGGTCTCGTAGAATGGGCGGGGATGGAGTTGGGCGAAATGGCAAACGCCGTCATCCGCCAATTGGAATTCCAGGATTTGACGTTCGATGTAATTCTTGGCGGAAGCATGTTCGATGGAAGTCCGGCAATTCAGGACGCTTTGCGCCGGAAGGTGAATGCGCTCGCTCCGCGGGCACGCATCATCCGGTTGGCGGTTCCGCCGGTCGTCGGAGCAGTGCTGTTGGCCATGGAACAAGCCGGCATCCATCCGTCCGACCGGATCCGCGAGAGAATTTCACAGGAAGCATGCGCGCGGGGATAACGCGGACGCGAAAAGGGATTATGGAATCGCTGCTTTGGAAAGAGATCAATGAACAACCGGACGTCATCCGCCAGCTTGTCGCCGATCAAAGCGACCCAATCCGACGGCTTGGCGTGGAGCTTCGCAAGAAGCCGTTCCGCTTCATTTTCCTCGCGGCGCGCGGAACGTCCGACAACGCCGCCCGCTACGGCCAGTACCTCTTTGGGGCGGTCAACCGCCTTCCGGTGGCGCTGGCGGCTCCCTCGTTGTTTACTGTGTATCGCAAACCGCCGGCGCTTGACAGCGCGCTTGTGATCGGCATCTCGCAATCCGGAGAATCGCCCGACATCGTCGGGGTTCTGGAGGAAGCCCATCGCCAGGGGGCCGCAACGGTCGCCATCACCAACCGGCAGGATTCTCCGCTAGCTCGCGCGGCCGGACACGTGCTGATGCTCGGCGCAGGGGAGGAACAGAGCGTGGCGGCGACAAAAACCTACACTTCGCAACTAGCTGTGCTGGCGATGCTTTCCATGGCGCTCGACAACCGATTGAGCGAAAATGCACTCGACCCGGTGGTTGCCTGGATGGAGGCCGCACTGAAGGCCGAACCGGAAGCCAGGTCGGCCGCTGAACGCATCGCGGATTCCGACCGCGCGGTCGTGATCGGCCGCGGATACCAATATTGCACCGCCTACGAGATCGCGCTAAAAATCAAGGAGCTGGCCGGAGTGGAGGCTGAACCGTATTCCACCGCGGATTTCCAACATGGCCCGAAGGCGATGGCCGAGGGAGGCATGCCGGCGATCTTCATCACGGTCGGTCCCACGTTCCGCAGTGAGACGGCTTCCCTCGCGGACGCCGTTCGGGGGCAAGGCGCGCGGGTCGTGCTTATCGGCGACATGGAAACCGGAGCGCACTCCGGGGATTCTAAAATTCCTGTTGCGCTCGGCGAGCCGGAATGGCTCACGCCGATCGCCGCGGTCATCCCCGGGCAATTGCTGGCATTTCATCTGGCCCGGGCGCGCGGTCTGGATCCGGACCAGCCGCGTCATATCCGCAAAATCACAAGGACACACTGACCCCCGCAGAGCTATGGATGGATTTGTACGCGGATTATCGATAAAATCGAAAAATCCGCGAAATCCGCGTAATAAGAACTCCAAGGTATAAGCCAACGAATGGATAATTCAAAATACCTCATTGTGAACGCGGACGATTATGGCCGCACACCGGGCGTCTCGAAGGGGATTCGCGAAGCGCACCTGCGGGGGGTCATTACCTCGACGACGGCGATGATGAACATGCCCGGCGTGGAGACGGAGTTGGACCTCGCGGCGAAGGATACCCCCCGGCTGGGATTGGGAGTCCACCTCGTATTGACCTCCGGCGCGCCGCTGCTCGGTTCGGACGCGGTGTCATCGATCACCGCCGGCCGGGACCGGTTCCCCACGCTCGATGAGTTCATCGAAAACTTGGGCCAGGTGAACGTGGAGCAGGCGGCCGCCGAGTGGGACGCACAGATCCGCAAGTTCGTCAAAGTCACGGGCAGGAATCCGGACCACTTGGATTCGCATCATCATTCTTCCTACTTTACCGAAGCGCTCTTTGAAAAGATGCTCACCTTGGCGGATCTCTATCACTGCCCGGTGCGGACTCTCGTCGAATCGGAACCTGTGTCCTACAACGGCCTGCCGGAGGCGATGCGGGAAGGGGCGAAGGAATATTTCCCCCGGTTGATTCGAAAATTCCGGGCCGCCGTGCCGGACCGTTTCATATCGACCTTCTACGACGAAACGGCGACATCCCAACAATTATTGGATATTCTGGAACACTTGGAACCGGGGACCTCGGAATTGATGTGCCATCCCGGCTACGCTGACGGTATATTAATAGAAGGTTCCGTCTACAACCGTCAGCGCGAGCGCGAATTGGCGATTCTCACATCGGAACAGATTCGGGAGGCGGTTCAAATGCGGGGGATTGATCTGACCAACTTCCGGGGTCTCCCTCAAAAGCCTAAAAATTAGCGAGCTGATCTTCCTGCGTCTGCTTGACACGCGGCGGTTTTCCGGCGTATTATATATCCGTAATGGATATATCCGAAAGGGATGTATCCAGCGGAGAAAAGACTATGACCGAAAAACGAGCATCCTTTCAACCGCTTACCCCCGCCGTGTACCACATCCTGCTCGCGCTTTCCGACGGCGAAAAGCACGGCTACGCCATCATGAAAGACGTTGAAGCTCAGACGGGCGGTCGGGTGAAGATGGGCCCGGGAACGCTGTATGGCTCCGTCAAGCGCATGATCGCCGCCAACCTCATTGAGGAGGCCGCCGAACGCCCCGACCCCGAATTGGACGACGAACGAAGGCGCTATTATCGCCTTTCCGGGCTGGGCCGCCGGGTGGTCGCTGCCGAAACCCAGCGGCTGTCGCAGGCCGTCAAGGTCGCCCGGCAAAAACACGTTATTGTCTGTTCTTAACCCTGGAGAGTGAACATGACGACTGATAAAAAAGTCGACTCGTCGCGCCGTACCTACGCCAGTTTGATGCGATTGTATCCGCAGGAATTCCGCGACGAATACGGCCCGTCCATGCTTCAGCTCTTTACTGACCAGTGCCGTTCGACGATGCAGGAAAACGGTACCCGGGGGATGATATTCCTTTGGCTCCGCACCCTGATGGATCTGGCGTTCAGCGTCCTGCGGGAGCATATCATGTCAACGAATGCAACCGGAGGCCTGCTGGAAGCTGTGCCAAACAAACCTCTGCCATGGAAAGGTGTTGCGGTTGTATTGATCCCATGCTTGGTGTTCTTCGTCGGACAGATCGGCCAGCTTACAGGCCAGGACTGGTTCTTTTTGTTAATCCGCCGGGCGGCATACTTCTTGATCATCCCCGTCCTGCTTGTCTGGTTGCTCACGCGCAAATTCCCCATCTGGGGATTGATTCCTCTTGGAATGTTTTATCGGACCCTTTTGGATTTGATCAACAACTATGAATATGTTATTGGAAGAACCGGTGTTATTTTAGCCGGTATTTTGCAGACAAAATTTACACCAGACTTCATGATCTTTTTAAAGAATCACATCCCGGAAATACGGATCCTGATAACCACCATTATCCTGGGGACCGTAGTTTTTCTGATCCTTCGGATAGCGCGCCGCACGGGCTTCACCCGTTCCTCCTGGGTCTGTCTCGGAGTATTTCTCGTGGTTACGATATTGGAAATCCTCTCAGGACTCATCCACGCCTGGATCTATTTGTTAAAAGTGTCGAGTGCGGATATGCTCTATGGGAATATTCCATCCATGCTACAGGATGTTGCCTACTCGGCTTTCTACGCTTTCCTGCCGACTGTAGGCTTTTTGCTTTTGATCCTGGTCGGAATGCTGCTGGCCAGGCGTCACGGCCGCCTGGCCTTGCTTATGCCCTTGGGATATCTTATCCCGGCGGTCGTGTTGGGCAAGTTCGATAATTCCAATGTTTTGCCCTACTCGCTTTTTTGGATCAGCGTAACGGTGCTGGTCTATCGCGTGCTGGTCACCCTGGTCGCGCCGATCTGGATCGTGCGTTCGGCATCTGATCGCGCGAAGAAGCGCGCCGGCGTGATTGCCTTGGCGGCCGCCGCCGGGATCCTCGTCTTGGCGCACGCCGGGTATTTCTTTGCCACCCTTGCCGCTTATGGGTGGGATTTAGAGTGGACGGATTATTATTATTACTTCTCACCCGATCTGATGATCCTGGTTGGAATGGCCTTGGCGATAACTCTCTACAAATCGGCGACCCCAGCACAATCCGTTGCCGGACCAACGCCGGTTGGGGCAGAATTATCAAGCGGCTAGCGTAATCTAATATCGTTAGGAATTATGATTCATCAATAGGACGACACATGAAAAGTGAGAGATTTTGCAAGGAGGAAATGGAATATGAAAAAGAAACGAATCTTGATAATAGGAAGTGCAATAATACTAGTGATGGCACTATTAATCGCCATTCGCTACTACTCCAGTATTCCGATATACCCATCGACAACAGAATATATCGTGAAAGCGGGTGATACTTGCGGAAAAATTTCTTCAGACCAAAATATCCCGGTTGAAACCTTGATTCAACAAAATAATCTCAAGGTGGACTGTAGCAATCTAACCATAGGGCAAAAGCTAATCATCCATATACAGAAATAAATGGGACCCAAACGGCAGCCTCTCCAGCCGCGCTGATAGGCCGGAGATTGGCAACTTATGCCTCCGGTTGGATAACGCCTGGGGCTTCTTTTTTATTCCGAAAATGCCGTTTCGAGCGAATTAAAAAAAGTTGATACAATCACCAAGCGGATCACCGGTAAGGAATGCGTCTTGCGCGGAGACTAACCGAATGGCAAATACCGAATCGGTCACTCTACAAACCTTGGCCAAAATAATCGACCACTCGCTTCTGCATCCCACCTTGACCGACGAGGGGATCTTGGCAGGCTGCGCTCTGGCGAGGAAATACGATGTTGCGACGGTGTGCGTCAAACCCTATGCCGTTCCGATGTGTTGCGAAGAACTGGCGGGTGCGGACGTCGGGGTCTGTTCGGTGATCGGTTTTCCACACGGCAACAGCACAACCGCAATCAAGGCGGCGGAGACAGTCCAGGCGATCCGGGACGGAGCCTCCGAGATCGATATGGTTATCAACATCGGCAAAGCGCTGGGTGGCGATTGGCAATATGTTTCGAATGAGATCCGGGTAGTAAACGATGTTTGCCTTTCCAAGAGCGCCATATTAAAAGTAATTTTCGAAACCGATTACCTTCAGGACGAACAGATCATCCGCCTTTGTGAGATTTGCTCGCGATGCAAGGCGGCCTTCATTAAGACCTCCACCGGATACGGTTTTGTCAAACAGCCGAACGGTTTTTATTCCTATACCGGCGCGACCGAACACAATGTGAGCTTGATGCGAGCCCACTCCCCGCCCGGCGTGCAAATAAAAGCCGCGGGCGGAATACGCACGCTCGACGACCTGCTCCGCTTCCGCGCGCTGGGGGTTGCCCGCATCGGAGCGACGGCGACGGAAGCGATCTTGGAAGAAGCCAAGCGGCGCGGATATCATTGATCGACCGCCAAGGAGAATAATTCATGCCAGCCGACACACCACCGATGGGTTGGAACAGTTGGAATATGTTCGGCGCAACCGTAAATGCCGAGGTCATCCGACAGACTGCGGACGCCTTCGTTTCCAGCGGCTTGAAAGACGCCGGATACCGGTACGTCGTGATCGACGATTTCTGGCAGGGCGGGCGGGGGGAAGATGGAAAACTGTTTCCTGATCCGCAGAGGTTCCCGGAGGGGCTAAAAGCCCTGGCAGACTATGTTCACGCGCGCGGCCTATTTTCTTTGGCCTGTACTCCGACGCCGGCCCGCAGACGTGCGGCGGGCGCCCCGCCAGCCAGGATTTCGAAGAGATCGACGCCAGGACGTTCGCCGAGTGGGGGGCCGATTATCTCAAGTATGACTGGTGCCACGCGGAGGATACGCGCGCAAACGCTGAATACCGTTACGGGAAGATGGCCGCCGCGCTTCGGGCGACCGGTCGCGAGATCGTCTTCTCGATCTGCGAGTGGGGTCATCACAGCCCATGGCTTTGGGGCGCGAAAGTTGGTGGAAATCTTTGGCGCACCACCGGCGACATCGGCGACTCGTGGCGCGATGTTCCAGTTTCCTGGGGAGTCCTGTACGGGATCGAATCGATCGGCTTCGAGCAGCAGCGCGGCTTGGAAGCTTACGCCGGGCCCGGCCGCTGGAACGACCCCGACATGCTCGTCGTCGGATTGAACGGCGGCAGCCGGACAATCCGACGACGCCGGTTGCACGCCGATCGAATACCGCACGCACTTCGCGCTGTGGTGCATGCTGGCCGCGCCGCTGATGATCGGATGCGACGTGCGCAACTTGGACTCCGATACCCGAGAAATTCTTACCAACAGGGAACTCATCGCGTTGGATCAGGATCCGCTCGGGAAGCAGGGTTATCGCGTCAGCCGCAACGGGTTCTGCGAGGTTTGGAAAAAACCGCTGGCCGGTGGCGAGTGGGGCGTCGCGCTCTTTAATCGCGACAACAAACACCAGATGGCCCGGGGGCATTGGTCCGATCTGGAAATCACCGGCCGCTATCGGATCCAAGACACCGGATCGCACGAGGACCGGGGTGAATCCTCCTCGGAAGTCGCAGCGGATCTGGATCCGCACGGATCCACCGTCTATCGCCTCACGCCGGCTTAGTTGCCGCCATGCTTGGTCGGCGGATTTTCATCTCCCTTTCGGCTTTATTATTATTCCTCGCCGGTTGTCGTAGCGCTCCGGTTCAGCCCATCGCCACTCATACAATCGACAAACCCGCGTGTAAGACATCGGGCACGATCCAACCTGTATCCGTTGCCCCGCATGTAGATATAGTGCTCTATCTGCCCCCCTGTTATGATCGCAAAACCAACCATCCCTACCCTGTGCTTTATCTTCTGCCGGGTTTCAGCGGAACCAGCCGCGACTGGTTCGACACCGGCGCGGATAAAACGGCGGACGCGTCCATCCTGAACGGATATATTCCACCTTTCATCATCGCCGCCACACCCGATACATTCGATGATCTGGACTCGCATGTTGTCTATGAAACCATACTCCCGTACATTGAGAATCATTACCCGGTCGCCAAAGATCGTCGCCACCGGGCGGCGGCAGGCGGATCCTATGGCGGAGCAGCCGCGTACCACCTGGCTTTTAAACACCCGGATCTCTTTTCCAGCGCGGGAATTTTCGGCAACGGTGCGGCGCTCGGAGAAGAAGAATCCATCCGCGACTGGCTGGCCGCGATTCCCGAAAATATCCGCCCGCGCGTTTTTCTCAACGTCGGCCAAAGCGATTCCTACATGTTGCAGCGCGCTCAAGTTCTCGTACCAATTTTAAATGCGGGCGACATTTCCCTTGTCGATATTTTCAGCGCGGGCGGGCATAATTACTCCTATTGGCTCGGTAATTTTCCCGCATATTTTCGCTGGCTGGCGCAGGATTGGAGATGACCTTACATGAAATCGAAACGACTATTCCCCATGATCTTTATTTTGCTGGCCGGCTGCTCGCTTGCGCCGAAACCATCCGCGATAAGTTCTCCCACCCTCGCCCCGGTTTGCAGGGATGCCGGTACAATCGAGATGCAATCGATTAAATCCTCCACCCCGGGCGTTCCCTATCAATTCGAGGTTTATCTGCCGCCCTGTTATGCGAACCAGCCCGACCGGCGATATCCTGTGCTCTATCTCATCCCCGGACGGAGCAGCGCCCCCGATACGTGGATTAATGCGGGTGCCGCGAAGATCGCCGATGCGATGATCCACACCCCGGAGATCCCGCCTTTCATCATCGTCACCACGCAACATACCGACGATGATCCGCAAGCCCAGGAGATTCAGACTTTGTTGATGCCATCCATCGAGCGGACATACCGCATCCTTCCGGACCGGCGGTACCACGCCGTGGCGGGCGGCTCTCTGGGCGGCATCGCGGCTTACCGGATTGTGTTCCAGCATCCCGACCACTTTGCCATTCTGGGAATCTTCGGGAGCGGTGTGGAAGACGTCGAGCAGGAACGGGTGCACACTTGGCTGGCCGCCGTCACCGAGAAAAACAAGCCGCGCGTCTTCCTCAACTGCGGAACGGAAGACACCTTCATGCTCGGAATGGCGAAACTGACAATTACTTTGCTGGATGAATTCAAGATCCCGCATTCGGAAATCTTCACTACGGGAAATCACTCGTACCAATATTGGTCGGCGAATTTGCAGGCGTTCTATCGCTGGCTGACGGAAGATTGGCGGTAAAATGCCGTGCTAAGGATATTTAACTCTTTAAAGCAAAGGCACAAAGACCCAAAGGGAAAATGGAGATCGGAATTTCTTTGCGCCTTTACGTCTTTGCGTTAAAAGCTTTAAAAACTGACTTTTCAATAGAAAAATCCCCCTTACGTTGGGCGAAATTTGTCGTTGTCTCGTGATATTATATCTTCACCTGTTTATAAAAACGGATGATCTATGACCCTAATTCATCTCCAGGACCTCAGCAAGCATTTTAAAATCCTCAACCGTCACGAGGGGTTGAAAGGCGCCGTCCGCGACCTGTTTTCCAGCGACTATCGCATGGTCAAGGCGGTGGATGGGATATCGTTCGACATCCAAGCGGGAGATATCGTCGGCTATATCGGTCCCAACGGCGCCGGCAAGTCCACCACCATCAAGATGATGACCGGGATTCTCAAGCCGACCGGCGGAACTCTCCTGGTCAACGGGCTCTCTCCGTACGAGAACCGCATTCGCCAGGCGATGATCATGGGCGTGGTGTTCGGACAGCGCACTCAGCTGTGGTGGGATCTGCCGGTGATCGAATCGTTCAAGATCCTCAAGGAAGTCTACAAGATCGACCAAAAATTATTTGACGCGCACCTGGGGATGTTCAACGATCTGGTCGGCCTGAAAACATTGTTCCCGCAACAGGTGCGGACGCTCTCCCTCGGGCAGCGGATGCTGTGCGACATCACCGCTTCGTTTCTGCACAACCCGCAGGTAGTCTTCCTCGACGAACCGACCATCGGACTGGATGTTTCCATCAAGGCCAAAATCCGCTCGATCATCCTGGAGCTGAATCGCACCCGCAACACGACCATCATCCTAACCACGCACGACCTGGGTGATGTGCAGGCCCTTTGCCGGCGGATCATCATTATCGACAAAGGCAAAATCCTTTACGACGGCGAAATAAAAAGAGTAACCGCACTGTTCGGCGCGTATCGTACCCTGAAGCTGCAGATCAACGATTACTCCGATACCACGCTGGCCACACTGCGCCAGCAGCTTACCGGCCAATTCGGAGCGGGCAACGGCATCACCATCGCCCAGACGGAGGAATTCTGGACCGACGTCACCATCGATCAAGCGCGAGCCCGCCTTTCGGACGTGCTTGGTTTCATCATGTCGAACTTCTCCGTGGCGGATGTGCGCATCGTGGAAATCACGATGGAAGACGTCGTCCGCCGGGTTTATGAGGGGGCGCTGCAATGAGAGCGTATCTGGCCTTCCTGCGTGGCGCCGTCCTGGTAGGGATGGTCTACCGTCTGGGATTCCTGTTTACCGCCCTGGGCAACGTCGTCTACATGGTCGTCGCCTACTTTTTATGGCGCAGCATTTACGTCGGCCAGACGTCGATCCACGGGCTCACCTTCGACCAGGCCCTTTTATATGTGGCGCTGGGAAGCACCGTGTTTATTCTGCTCAAGACCTTCACGGATTGGGGCATGGCCCAAGAGATCCGGGACGGAACAGTGGCCGTTTTTCTTACCAAACCCATCGATTACCAGTTCTACACCTTCTTCACCAACCTGGGCTTCCCGCTCACCAGCCTGGTCACGGTCATCGCGCCGACGGTCATCCTCCTGGTTTTTTTCTTTCGCATTCATTTCGACTTCGGCCCGGGGTATCTTTTCTTTCCCCTCAGCCTGACGCTGGCGTTTATCATCAGCTTTCACCTCGATTATCTCATCGGGTTGACGGGGTTCTACACCGAATCGATCTGGGGGATCAGCATCACCAAGGAGATCATCGTCAGCGTTCTCTCCGGCATGCTGCTGCCGCTGCAGTTTTTCCCGGCGGCGGTCCAGCAGATACTGGCCTGGCTGCCATTCCAGGCGATGTACTTCACGCCGCTGATGATGGTCACCAAGCCCGGGCAGAACGTAAGTGTTTTTCTGGTGATGCTCGGAGTGCAAGCCGCGTGGACGGCGGCCACCTTCCTGATCTGCCGCCTGGCCTACGGCCGGGCGATCCAGGTGCTACGGGTGGCGGGAGGGTAGGGAATGCTGACACTTGGCGAGTATATCCGCCTATATTTCTACATCGAGGCGCAATACATCAAGGCCCAGATGCAATACCGCGTGGATTTCTTCATCAGCTCGATCGGGATGTTCTTCAGCAGCCTGGCCGCGCTCAGCATCTTCGTCGTGTTGTTCAACACAATTTCTAGCCTGGCCGGATGGAGCCTGATGGAGATGGTCTTCATCTACGCTTTCTATATGATCGCCATCTCTCCGATGCAGATCCTGTTCGACAACATCTGGTGGATCCGGTTTCACGTTCAGTCGGGAAGCTTTCTGAAATATTATTTCCGGCCCATGAATATGCTCTTCTATTACATGTCGGAACGCTTTGACATCAAGGGGCTCACCCAGTTGGCGGTGGGGATAGTTCTGCTGGTGTATTCCTCGATCCAGCTGAAGATTGATTGGTCCGTGGGGAAACTGCTCCTCCTGCCCCTGGCGGTGTTCAGCGCGTCGCTGGTGCTGATCGCCATCGCCGTGATGGCGGGATGTTCCGCCTTTTGGCTGGTGAATTCCTACCCGGTGCTTGCCCTCTCGTGGAGGCTGCGCGAATTCGCGCCCTATCCGCTCACCATCTTCGACGGACTCTTTCGGTTCGTTTTCACCTTCCTCCTGCCGATCGGATTTATCGCTTTCTACCCCGCGCAGTTTTTTTTGCGCGTGGCGGACATTTCTCCGCTCGTGTATCTGACGCCGGTGGTCGGGGTTCTCCTCTTTGCCTTGATGTACCGCGTATGGACTCTGGGCGTGAACAACTATTCGGGGACCGGGTCCTGATTATGCGGCGGGAAAAAGAAATCCCGGAAATTACTGAAACCACAATTAGCGTAAAAATTAGATATAGCTGCGATCATCGGAAAATAAATGTAACCGCGATCGGCAAAAAAAGATGTAGCCGCGATCGTCGATCGCGGCTACATTAATCTTTCTTCGCGGTTTCGTCGCCTACGCCACCCAGAAATTAAACGCAAACAGCATGGCCAAAAGCGCCATCAGCATCGTGCTCAGGATAATCCATGCACGGTCGAAGACCGGATTCTTTCCCCAGTATGCCAGCATGTAAAAAACCGCCGGCGCCGCGAGGATATAGCGCTGGATACCCTGAGCCGGACCGCTGCCCCAGGAGATGATCAAAACCGCCAGGCTGAACCAGGCGATCTCTGGTTTTCGCCGGATGCAGGCAAGGCAGGTCACAATGCCGATCCCCAGGCCGAGGAACTCGGTCAGGAAATACGCCGTTTGCTCGGGAATGTGGGCGAACATGCCTTTATATGCCGTGGCCCAGTTATAGAAGGCAGTGCCGAAATCTAGTAGACCGCGGCCGAAGTAGCGCGTCTCCACATAATCAAAGAAGAAACCCAGGCGCGAAAATTTCCAGACCAGGTAGGCGATCAGCGGGGCGAAGGCGAGAATCATCTTCCCGAACGAGATCAGCGTCTTGCGGTTGGGGGCCCGGAACCAGTGGTAGAGCTGGCGCCATTCCATGTCGATATCCAGCCAATCGCCGGTGCGGAACCATGTGATCGCCATCGGGATGATGAGCGCTACGCCCACGGCGCGGGTCAGCGTAGCGGCGGCACCCAGTAATCCCGCCGGAATCCAATACCAGCCGCCGCGGCGGAGCATCGCCAGGCAACCGAAGGCCAATCCAATGAAAAGTCCTTCCGTATACACCTGGATTAGGAAAAAACCCGTCGGGAAAATCAACAAATAAAAAACGGCCCGCATTGCCCCGTCGTGTTCGAGGGTGTCGTGAGTGATATCGTAGAGGGCCAGCATGGCCAGCAAGGTCCCGAGGGCCGAGACGATGACCCCCGCCAGCGTGGCGGTGGCGATGGGGTCCAACCCGAAGACACTCAGCGGCACGGCGAACAGCGCGATCATCCACGGATAGAAGGGGAAGAACGCGTAGGCCAGCGAAACGGATTCTCCGTAATACTGGGTATTGGCCACCAGCATGTGGTAATCGAAAGTCGTTGTTCCGAACGGGGTCAGGTGCGGGATGCGCGGATCGTCGTAGCCGCCGATAGCTATCCCGAGGTAATATTCCGAATCCCAAGACACCTGGTTATTCATGAACGGGTCCACCAGAAACGGCCGACCCTGTTGGTATGTTTTGAGATCAGTGTAGGTCGTTGTCCAGGGTTGCGCCCGGTCGGGAAACACCGGTGCAAAACGGGCCGTGGCGAGAGCTTGAAAGCCGATCATGATGATTGCCCAGGCCAGCCAAATCAGCACGATATTGCGAAAGGTCAATTTGGTCATCGCAGGCTCACTTTTCAATTCCGGTCACGATCATATCCTGCATAAAGTAGCGCTGTGCCAGGAACAGAATCACAACCGGGATGATCATCAAAATGATGGCGCTGGCTTGCAGGACTTCGGGGGTGAACCCGTAGGTAACGAACGCCTGGGCGCTGAAGGCCATGGTCTGGAGGTCCGGCCGGATGCCCAGGTAGAGGCTGGACATGCGCATTTCATTCCAGGCGTTGAAAAATTGCAGCAACCCGACGGTTACCACCACGGGAACCGCTTGCGGCAGGATGACGGAGGTCAGAATGCGCAGGGGTCCTGCGCCGTCCAGCATGGCGGCTTCGTCCAGGTCCCGCGGAATGGCTTTAAAATTCTGCCGCAACAGGAAAATATAAATGGCGTTGCCGAAGAAAGCCGGGACGATGAGCGGGAGAAAACTGCCGTTCCAGCCCAGAACGCGGGCGTAAATTACGAAGCTCGGCACCAGGGTGATGCTGTCGGGGATCATGATGGTGGCGATGACCAGCAGGAATAGGAACCGTCCGCCCGGAACGCGGAAGCGGGAGAAGCCGTACGCCACGGCGATGGAGGAAAGGAACATCCCCAGTTCCCCCAGGCCGACAACGACAAACGTGTTGCGTAATTTTTGCGGGTAGTCTATATTTTTCCAGAGATTAACGAAATTGTCGAAGGTGACCGAAGGCCGGTAGACCTTTTTCAGACCCCGCCAGAATCCGTCCCAGTGGATGAGCCCCGCACCCGGATTGGCCGGATCGATGAACTCGCTGTATTTTTGGTAACTGTTAACGAGAGCCCAATGCTTCATCCCGGCGTCGGTGGGAACGGCGTAGACATCGTATGCGGTGCCTTGGTAGGTGTAGGTTTCCACCACCGCCGGATAGATGGGGGCGGCGCTGTCGGAGAGTTCCGCGCCGGTCTTGAGCGCCGTGGTGATCATATACGTAAGGGGCGAAAGGTAAAGCAGCACGGCGATCCAGATGAACAGGTTGAGGATTGCCGTTCCGGTGAAATCCCAAAGGCGGAAGGTTAGCGTGGAGACGTTGAAGAAGCGGCGCAAACCACGCGGCCTAGAATTCTGCATTGTCTTCCTCCTCCGCGAAGTGGACCCAGTAGCGCGATGAACTGAACACCGCCAAGGTGATGATCATCACGACGATGAACATAACCCACGCCAGGGCGCTGGCATATCCCAGTTTGGAATAGGAGAACATCTGCTGGGCGATATACCCTTCCATCGGGGAAAGGCTGGAGCTGAAAGACAGCCCGCGATCCAGGAGCGCCACGCCCCCGAAGGAGCTGATGATGTTGATCACCAGGCTGAAGAAAATCGCCGGGGAGATCATCGGCACGGTGATCGAAAAGAACCGCATGATCGGCCCCGCACCGTCGACGCGCGCCGCCTCGTAGATCTCGGGCGGCACGCTTTGCATTGCGCCGAGCATAATGAGAAAACCCGGACCGATGGTCCAGAGCGCCAGGATGATGGGGAAAATGCCAAACAAACCGACCAGCGGCGGAAGGTGCAGGGGGGCGAGGATCAACCGTTCGATCCAGCCGCTTCCCGGATTGGCCAATCCCGAGACGATGAAGAAAATGGCGATGGCCGGTATGATGCTGGGCATGAAAAACAGCGTGCGCAGGATGAGCTTACTCTTCAGCCGCTTGCTGGAAAACAACACCGCCAGCCCCAGCGCAACCAACATCTCCACCGGCACCGATAGGACGAAATAGCTGATCGATCCGAACAGGCTGGCTCCGGCGTCGGTATCCTTTAGAATATTTATATAATTCGTCAGGCCAATAAACTGGGTCTTCTCGGGCTCCAGCATTTTAAAGTTGGTGAAGGAAAAACCCAGCGCGGCGATAATGGGAATGGCCTTCAATAGGATGAACCCTAAAAGCCAGGGCGATAAAAACAGCAGACCGATCAGCCCTTCCCGCTGACGCATGGTCAGATCCCATTTGGGCGTGAGTCTCTGGAAAATCGACGGATGCCGGTGGATTCTTTCTTCCATGGGAAAATACCTCACCGTAAGTTATCGGACGAACCGCGGGATGGAACTAAGGACAAGAATACCCTAAAAATAAGACAATCGCTTGGGAATTAATCATCCTATAAGCCAACGGAAGCGTGTACCGAGCCGCCGGGACGATTGTGTAAAAAAATTTTCCGATCGTGGAATTCAACCCAATCCGGTAATAATCAGGGAATTCCATGGGACCCTGTTCCTTCAGGTGGATTTATCAAGCGGGTGTTATCGAAGGGATGTTTCCCCCGCCAGAGACTACCTTGATAAACACCACCCCATGGGGAGGAACGTTCGCCGTGAATCGGTCCTGGAAAATGCCCCGATCGGTCCGGTTCCAGAGGTCGCGAACGGCAGCCGCCCCGGAGGGGAGGCCGAGGTCGCTCCAGGATACGGTCATATCCACCGCCGCTTCGGAACGGTTGAAGAGCACCACTGCGCGTGCATTTACGCCGGATAGAGTCTTTGACCAAATTTCCGGTTTGTCCGAGGCGGCGGTTGCACTGATACGCGTCCCCTGAATTCCCAGTACATCCTGGTCGACCGCGATCACTTCCGGCGCCGTGAGAATATCCCGGATGGCTTGGCTCATGCTTCGCAGATCGTTTCCGGCAATCAACGGCGCCGCCATGATCGCCCACATGGTGAAGTGCGACTGGTATTCCAGATCGGACATTCCGCCGTTTCCGACTTCCAGCATATCCGGATCGTTCCAGTGCCCCGGTCCCGCGAACGATGCGTAGACGTTGTTGGCGTCGAGGATGATCAGCATTCTCGGCCAATTGTCTTGGATATCGCTGGTCGTCCGCCACATGTGCCCGACGTCGCTGCCGATAACCCAGTATCCTGGAAACCCCCAGGTGCACATGCTGAACAGGATCGGGCGACCGGTTGCCTTTAGGGCGCTGCTCATCTTCTGATAATCCGTGACGAAGTTGCCAACCGGGCTGCAATTGTCGTACTTAAGAAAATCCACCTCCCAGGAAGCCAGCAGATTCGCATCCTGGATTTCATGGCCATAGCTGCCCGGATAACCGCCGCAGGTTTTCGTTCCCCGATCCAGATAAATCCCCAGTTTCAAACCCTTGGCGTGGACATAATCCGCAAAGGCTTTAATTCCGCTTGGAAATTTCTTCGGATCCGCTTGAAGACTGCCGCCGGCATCCCGTTTGGGAGCCATCCAGCAATCGTCGAGATTGACATATCGATACCCCGCGGCCTGCATCCCGCTGCTAACCATGGAATCGGCGATCTCCTGGATGACCGTTTCGTCCACGTTGCACCCGAAATGGTTGAAGCTGTTCCAGCCCATCGGCGGAGTGAGGGCCAGATTATCCCAAGCGGGAACCGTGGGGGAAGGCGTCAAGGTTGGCAATGGCGCAAGTGTCGGGGTGAGGGTAGGGGTGGGAACACCTTTACAGCCGCTCGCCAACCCACAAAAGATGAATGTTATTGGAATGGCAACCTTGAACCCGGGTTGAATTTTCATGGCCTTTCCCAAGCGAAATATTGTAATCGACCCGTACGAATTCGGGCAATCAATTCGTTTTAAGGAAACGGTATGTTTTTCAATTTGGCAGCCTTCGATATTGAGGGATTCTATCGTCCCGCGAATGGATTATGCCTGAGGATAGATAATTACTGCAGCTTATACTTTAGAAACGACAGCCCCGTTGTGCAACGATATATTCGCTCGAATCGATTGGAAACGAATAGGATGACGTTGGACTCTATCATAACGAAACCTCTATTGCACATCTACAGAAGCGATTTTGAATAGTGATCGGGCGTTGATTTTCGATAATTTGATTAAGGATTATACCGATGGTTTTTATTGGGAAAAACCTGATTCTTGATTGATTACGGATGCCGGGGATTCGCCTTGGATCATAATCGAACATTTGTGCTATAATTCAATACGGCATGGACCTAGAAGAGAAATTGCAGGCGGTAATGTCGGCCGTTCGTGTGGAGGATCCCGAGGAGGGGGCCGGAGGATCCGCAAACACAACCTGTGGAAGTCTCCCCGTTTACAACGCGGTAGTCTCCGGGGGAAAATCCATCCGTCTCCTGAAATCCCTTCTCACCACGGTATGTGAAAACAATTGCGCCTATTGCGGTATCCGGTGGGGGAAAGATTCCCGCCGGGTTACGTTTCAACCCGAGGAGATGGCGGATTTATTCCTAAGGCTATACGAATCCGGCGCATGTGAGGGGTTGTTCCTCAGTTCGGGAGTTGCTGGCGGGGGAGTGCACACGCAGGATCGGCTTATCGCCACAGCCGAAATACTCCGCCGAAGGGGTTATCGCGGCTACTTGCACCTCAAGATCATGCCCGGCGCGGAACGCGACCAGGTGGAACAGGCGATGCGCCTGGCCAGCCGGGTCTCGATCAACCTGGAGGCGCCAACCGCCGAATGCCTCGCGGCGATCGCCCCGCGTAAGCAGGCCGAAGTTCTCTACAATCCCCTGGTTTGGATCGATGCGATCCGCAAATCAACCGATCCGACCGGTGCATGGAACGGCCGCTGGCCCTCGTCCAGCACGCAGTTCGTGGTCGGAGCCGCAGGCGAAAGCGATCGCGACCTGCTGCGCATGGCCGAGCGCTTGCGCCGCGAGGCGGGCTTGGCCCGCGTCTATTACTCCACCTTCGATCCCGCCGAAGGGACGCCGTTGGAAAATGCGCCTGCGGAAAATCCCGTTCGCAGTTTCCGATTGTATCAGGCCGATTTTCTGATCCGCGATTATGGGTTTGGAGCCGACGAGTTGCTGCCGGGCGGCGATCGTCTGAACCTGAACGTCGATCCGAAAATGTTGTACGCCCGGAGGTGCCTGATCGAGGAACCGGTGGATGTCGACCGGGCGGATCGGTCCGCATTGTTGAGGGTGCCCGGGATCGGCCCGCGCACCGTCCAGTCCATCCTCGAGACCCGCCGCAAAGGTTCCCGCATCCGCACGATCGAGGATTTAAAACGTTTGGGTGTGCCCGTCCATCGTGCCGCTGAATTCATATTGATCAACGGAAAAAAACCGATCCAACAGATGAAATTGTTCTAACCGACGGGGAAATATTAATTTCCCCACTATCCAGGACCCTTTGGGTTATTCAAGAGTTTGTACGCGGATTACACGGATTCGACGGATTTCGCGGAAATTGGTAATAATATTTAATAATTTAATTTTACCGCGTAATCCGTTTTTTTCTGCGGAATCCGCGTATAGGAATTTCCGGGAAAAGCAGATACCGCTTTTGAAAAACCCCTGAATTATTTTATTGCTGAAGCTATATTGCCATTATCCGAATCTTCCCGTGACGTAATCCTCGGTGCGTTTTACTTTGGGCGCGATGAAGAGGTTCTTCCCTTCACCCCATTCCACCAATTCGCCCTGCAGAAAGAAACCGGCCCAATCCGCCAGACGACCGGCCTGTTGCACGCTGTGCGGAACGATGACCACGGTGTATTTTTTCTTGATCGTCTGGAGCGAATCCTCCACCTTCGCGGTCGAGATCGGATCCAAACCCGAAGTGGGTTCGTCCATAAGGATGACTTCCGGTTGCATTGCGAGCACCCGGGCCAGGCAGAGCCGTTGCTGCTGACCGCCCGAAAGCGAACCGGCCGGCTCGTCCAGACGGTCTTTTACCTCGTCCCACAGTGCCGCGGCCCGCAATCCTTCTTCCATCGAACGGACGAGTTTGCTCCGCCGGCTTTCCCCCGCCAATTCCAGGCCGTAGGTCATATTCTCGCGGACCGTCATCGGTAGGGGAACCGGTTGCGCGAACACCATCCCCACCCGCCGCCGCAGCGCAACCAGATCCACTTTCGGGGAGAGGATATTTTCCCCGTCCAGGAGTACTTTTCCCAGGTAGCGAGTTCCCTCAACAAGGTCGTTGAGCCGGTTGAAGGTCCGCAGCAACGTGCTTTTACCGCCGCCGGCCGGGCCGAACAGAACGGTGACGGCGTTGGGCGGGATTTGCAGCGACACATTGCGCAGGGATTCGGTTCCATCGGGATATTGCACCGAGAGATTTTCCACCACGAATTTCGGAGCGGGAGGTGCGCTTACCATTGTCGCCGACTCCGGTAATAGGAGCGGATCAACGTGGCGACCAGGTTCATTGCCAAAACGAAGATCAGCAGCACCAGCGCGGTGCCGTACTGGATCTTCACCGGCATGCTTGGCACCTGGGTGGAGATGACAAACAGATGATAGGGCAGAGCCATGGTCCCGGCGAAGATCGACTTCGGAAGCTGCGGGAGGAAGTACGCGGCTCCGGTAAACAGGATCGGCGCGGTCTCGCCGGCCGCGCGCTCCAACCCGAGGATCACCCCGGTGAGAATACCTGGCAGCGCCTGCGGCAGGACGATCCGCCAGACGGTCTGCCAGCGCGTGCCGCCCATGCTCACGCTCACCAGACGGAATGATTGGGGGACCGAGCGCAAAGCCTCCTCGGCGGTGGAGATGATTACTGGCAGGGTCATAATCGAGAGCGTCAGGCACGCCGAGGCGATCGAGGAACCCAGACCCAGAAACAGCACAAACAGCGCCAGACCGAACAGCCCGTACACTACCGAAGGGATACCCGCCAGGTTGACGATGGCGATG
>Ga0187886_1001231_pt1 | contig 24337 bp, 26 predicted proteins | sample June2016WEW_20_1_FD_133001 | JGI IMG/M metagenome (GOLD analysis project Ga0187886, IMG submission 133001) | Peatland microbial communities from SPRUCE experiment site at the Marcell Experimental Forest, Minnesota, USA - June2016WEW_20_150 | ecosystem: Environmental > Terrestrial > Soil >... | reverse complement strand
GACGCAGGCGCCGACATTGATGAGGATCTTGCCTTTCAGAGCAGGCCGGATGGTTTCAATGATCTGACGCTGTGCGGCGAAGGGGACGGTCAGCATGACCAAGTCCGCTTCCCGGACGGCTTGCAGATTCTCCGCGCCGGAAATGAGGCCAGGCTCCCCCATGGTGGAGTTTAATTCGGTCGCCCTTTCCGCCGCTTTCTGGGCCGAGCGGGAACCGATGATGACGCGATACCCGGAACGCACCAGCCGCATGGCCAGACCGCTGCCTTCCGAGCCGGTTCCCCCGACGATCGCAAGCGTGAGCAGAATTTTATTCGACACGTGCGCTCCTTTCCGATCCAAAGACGATAATAGCCGAAACCCCGCACCCGTCCTACGGATGCGAGAACCTCATTCTACGATACTTTCCCCGTCCCGGGCAACCGGCGAAACGGTGCCAACCCAATTTTACTTCGATGGAAAAGCAAGGATATTTACAGATTTTTCGCCAATCGAAGGAACCGTCCGCGAATCTCTCGATTAATCCGCGTATTCACCGGTTTTTTTATGCTCAAAATCATACGATGAAAGCGGGGCTAATCGAATTCCGCAGGCAGGGAGGAGTTCTCCCTGTGGGTGAACGCCGCCCGCAATTGGCGCAGCCCGGTACGAGCGCTTGACAGCGTCGGGATCTCATCCAGGCCAAAAAAACCGGCGTCGGAAGTTTCATTGCTCGCATGCGGTTCCCCGCCCAGATCGTCACAGAGGAACACCAGATCGTAGAGGTGCATTACTTCCCGTAACCCGCTCTCGTTGTTGGCGTCGTATACGCCCACCAGGCGCGCAGCGCGCACCGTCAATCCGCTTTCCTCCAGCACTTCACGCTCGACCATCGCCGAGGGCGAGTCGCCCACGTCAGCCCAGCCGCCCGGCATGCACCAGCCGCCGTCGGTCCGGTCGCGCACCAGGAGGATCTTTCCGCCGCGGAAGACGGCGCCGCGCACGGAAACTTTCGGTGTGGCGTACCCGCGCGCGGCCGTGAACGCCAGCTTCACGTTCTCGCGCGGAAGCCCGCCATACTCGGAGGTGATTTCCACGGCAATATCCATCAGCCTGCGGTACCGGTCGCGATGGTAATCGTCGGGCGCATAGTGCAACCCTGTCTGGGCCAGGGCCTGGATCTCGCGCGCCCATTCCAGCCAGCGGGGGAGATTGTTCTTTTGCGGTTCATCCATTCTTCATTTTTCCTTGTTTGAATTACCTCTGGTTGATTTTCTCCTCCCCAATTTCTCCGGTATCAGGATAACAATCGGTATGGTTCGTTGCGTTTGTTTTTGATATCGCACGTAATAATCATTTTTCCCGGTGACCAATTTCCACAGCCTTTGATACTCCGCTCGCGTAGCATCTTCCGGCCGGACTTTTATTACTTCGCTCTTTACCTGGATGGTCACGGCCGGTTGATTCTGCAGATTAATATACCAAGCGGGGTTATTGCTGCGGCCCCAATTCGACGCGACGACCACGAACCGTTCCCCGTCGCGAAAGTAATTGATTGGAGTGATCCGGTTTTTACCCGATTTGCGGCCGATGGTATGCAATAACAGCACGGATTGACCCGCCATGCGGCTTCCCAGAACCCCGCGGGTGAGCCGGTACACCAATACGTGGATTGCCATGAATAATCTGAGCCATAGGTTCATGGGTGCTCCTTATTCTATCCTTTGATCACCGCCACCGGTTTCAGCCGCGCTACCTTCTTCCCGATCCCTGCGCCGCACACCGCCGCGATCACGCGGTCGACGTCCTTATAGGCGCGCGGCGCTTCTTCGGCCAGGCCGGGCAGCGAGCCGGCGCGGATGCGGACACCTTGATGCTCCAGTTCGCTCCGTAACTTATCGCCGCGGATCTCGCGCTTGGCCTGCGATCGGCTCATCACGCGTCCGGCGCCGTGGCAGCACGATCCGTAGGAAAGCTCCATGCTGCCTTGCGTTCCAAGCAACACCCACGAAGCCGTCCCCATCGAACCGGGTACAAGCACCGGCTGGCCGAGCGCGCGGTAAACCGGGGGCAATCCCTCGAAGCCGGGACCGAAGGCGCGCGTGGCTCCCTTGCGGTGCACGCAGACTTTCTCCTTCCGGCCCGAGATCGTATGCGTTTCGATCTTGGCCATGTTGTGGGCGATGTCATAAACCTGGGTGAGCTCCCAGCGGATGCCCTTCGCGCCCAGCACATCTTCGAAACTGCGTCGGGCGTGAAAGGCGAGCAGTTGCCGGTTGGCGAAGGCAAAGTTCGCGGCGGCTTTCATCGCGCCCATGTACGCCTTCCCCTCGGGGGATTCGACCGGCGCGCAAACCAGCTCGCGGTCCGGAAGCTTTATCCCGTAGCGTTTTACGGCGGATTGAAAGCTTTGCACATAATCGGTGCAGATCTGGTGGCCAAAGCCGCGCGAGCCGCAGTGGATTTGCAGCGCGAGATTCCCTTCCCGCAGACCCATTGCGGCGGCCGCACCCGCGTCGAACACCTGATCGACCACGTCGATCTCCAGAAAGTGATTTCCTGCGCCGAGCGTTCCGAGCTGGCCCCGGCCGCGTTCCTTGGCGCGGGGCGACACCTGCTGCGGGTCGGCGCCTTCCAGGCATCCCTCTTCTTCCGTGCGCTCCACGTCGCTCCTGGTGGCGTACCCCTTGCGCAACGCCCAGCGCGACCCCTCGCGGCATACGCGGTCCAGTTCCTCCGTCGTCAGCGGGACGCTGCCCTTCTCGCCGACACCGCTGGGACAGTTGCGGTAAAGCACGGTTGCAAGATCCGAGATGAGGGATTCCACTTCCTCCCAAACCAGGGAGGTGGAAAGCAGCCGCACGCCGCAGTTGATGTCGTATCCGACGGCGCCGGGAGAAATCATTCCGCCGTCCATTTTTGCCGCCATCACGCCGCCGATCGGCATGCCGTAGCCCTGGTGCACGTCCGGCATCACCACCACCCTGCCCGCCAGCCCCGGCAGGCTGGCGACGTTCATCGCCTGCTCCACCGACAGGTCGCCGAGCGCGTCTTCCAGGAGTTCGTCGTCGGCGACGAACCAAACCGCCGTTTGCATATCCTCCCGGTGGGAAGCAGGCAGCTCCCAGAGGAATTCCTTCACCTTTTGAAAATCGTGTTTTACAGTCATCGGCTATTCCCACTAAACATCCAGCACCACCGTCGCCTGCCAGACACCGTCCGTCTGGGTAATCTTTATTCCGCTGTAGGTGGCAGCCTTCACATACTTGCCGACCGAACGTACTTCTGCAGGATGGCCGGACGCGATCAGCCCGGTATCCGTCAATTGATCTATTTGGATCCCATGCAAAGCCAGACGTTCGCGGTCGAGAAGGAACACCAACTCATTGAGCCATTGAATGAACAAGCTTTCCCGATCGTCCGCAGAGAGAAGTATCTTCCGGATTTTTTCCGATGCCGGCTCTATTTGCACTCCACTCATACGATAGAGTGCCTCCGCCGCCTCTGTAAAAAGCGCCTCGCTTGAGAGCGCGCTGACGCGGAAGGCCCAATCGGCGGTATTGTCGATCTCTTCAAAAGGAGGCATTTCATTATCCTTGTGGAAGATCTACCAGTGATATTGTACCTTCCTCCCCTGTGCTCGTCCTCCCCCATTGGCTTCCTATAGTAGATGAATCGATCCGATCTGACCCCCTCCTCTATCCTCCCCCATTGGCTTTGCCAATGAGGGAGGATGCACGAGATGTTATCCCCTCCATTTATATTCTTCCATCGGTTGGGGATAAAAAAAAAACAGGCTGCCTCGTTGGATGGCAGCCTGAGGAAAGAACCGGGGGTAATGAACAGATAGTTTTATGGAATCGCATGTACCCGAGGGAACGATACCGCCCAGGTGATGGAAGCGCTCTTGACATTAGTGTGTCCCGCCGAATCCGATATCAAGAACCAAGCCAGCCATATGCCCTCATAATCGCATCCAAAATAGGCATTGCCTGTAATAGCCGCATTCAGCACGAATGTGTCGTCTGGTTGCACGGGTGGAGTGAACGTCAAATCCCCGTTGTTCCCAACGGTCTTATCCGGAGAAATTATATGGACCACTACCGTGTAAGGTCTCACCCCGCCGCTGATCCTCCCGCTCACAGTCTGGGCATTGAGGCCGAAATCCGGCGCATTTAACAGCATGGCCGAATACTGGACGAAGGTGGCTCCCGCGAGCGGCATCGGCGTATGGGTAATGGTAAAGGTCGGAGTAAGTGTACGCGTCAAGGTTGGGGTAAATGTGGGAGTGAGGGTCATCGTCGCCGTTGGCGTGAAGGTCGGTGTGGAAGGCGCATTATCCTGCACCCAGATTTGGTATGCGTGGCAATCGTTGATGGTATTCCCGGCCGTCGGTCCCCATTGCAGCTCTTGGACATAATACGTTCCCGCGGCTGGAGCAGTCCAGGAAATGATGCTTTCCCGGTAATAGTAATATCCCATATACCAGGTTGCGTAGTTTACATCGTCGTTGAACCCCAGTTGGGTCACGCCATCGGACGCATACAGATACAGCAATGTGTCGTTGGCAGCGTTGCCGTACATATCGATATCGTTGAGCAGCTGGGTGCGAATGTCGTAGGAATGCCCGGCAACAGCGACGAATTTAAACCAATCCACATCTGGGGTGGGCAGGTTTGCCGGCATATTCAAGTGATTCTGCCTTGTACCGTCGGTTGGAAGAAGATTGGCGCGGGAAATCAAATCATCCGATTCATAATAATCGGTGTAGGGGAGGCACATCGTAGGCGTGGCGACGAACGCCTTCAGGTTCATCGCCGACATGGAGTTAATGTAATTTTTATTTTGCGCGGTATGCCCGGAATCGGTATTGCCGGCTGTGCCGTCCAAGGCAATGTATGCTTCGTAGACACCATTGGAATTCGTGGTTGGACCGGACCAGCCTGGGGCCCATGTTCTCATCGGTTCGGCATTGCCGTTGGCCCGGGTCAGGTTGATGATTTCCACCGCCTGATCGCCGCTTGCGATTGTCAAAGGCGTGGTAAAGGGACCAACCGATGCGGATTCGGTTGTTCCGCTATTGAAATTCTGCATACTCGTGTACGGGATACCGAGTTGATTCACGCCCGCGTAAACGGTGGCATAAACAAAGTTGTAATTCGAAGTCCCGCCCGTAATTGTGACCACCAGGTTATGCGCCGCGCCGTTCATCACCGCGGGCGTATCCTTAAGGTAAAACAGGTATGTATGCGCCTGAGAGAGCACGCCGGCGTCTCCCACCGCCAGGGTAAGCGCAGTATCCCCGTAGGTCACCGATACCGTTTGAGCAACAACCGAACCCTGGGAAGATGATATCGCCACGACCAGCAAGCGCTCGGATCCGACCGCGATTATAGGACCTGGTGAAATCGTTCCGGGATAAGCGGCTCCGGAGTATAGATTAGCCCAACCTTGTAGCGGAGTTACTGCCGCGCTGGCCGGTCCGGCGGGTAGCGCCACCAGGAGAAGCAGGACGAAGGCCAGCGCCGCAACAATCCGGATGGAGGTCGATCGGAGTTTCATCGCATGCTCCGGTTCATGATGGGCAGACCACAGGCTCGGAAACTTCGGCGGCCGCGAAAACATGAACTTCCACCGTATCCCGCCCGACGATCGACATCATAAAGGTGTGGACGTGGAAGCTGATATACACGCCCACCGCCGGATGGGATGCCGACCAATCTCCGCGGTTTACTCCCAGCCGCACCGGAACCGTCGGATAATTAACAACCGTCCCGCCTCCGATGTCCGGCAAGACCTGGATGTCATAATCATAATCGCCGGGGGAGACGAACCCCCGCAGGCCCATCTCGTGAGTCAGCATAACTGTTGCCGCGTCCTTTGCCTCGGACGCGTTTAATTGTACGGGAATCGAATCCATGCAACCGTCCAGCCTGGGGGTGGGTGTATCCGCCAGCGGGTCGACCGTCGGCTGGAAGAACTTCCAGCGTGTCGAGGTATAGGTTGCTCCGGCTATCGCCGCATCCTGCGCCACCCGATAACCCCAGTTCCTGGCTTCCTCCAGATGAAATACGTCGATCAATGCGGTTGCCGTGAAGATAAATAACAGGATGATGACAACCGCCAGAACGAGAACCTGGCCGCGGTAAACGTTCCGCGTTCGGAGCGCGCGTCGTAGTAACGACCGTGGATCACCTGATCGTGTGTTCATGGCTGGTCGATTTTTTGGATAACCCCGCAATGCTTTACTGTAATAATAATCGGCGGAAGATTCGGAAGTAGGGGAACCATCGGGGAATATCCCACCGACCCAATCACACAAAATAGTGCGCCATAAGGCAGAGTAGTGAGGTCGCCGATCGGTTGGTTATTGAAACCAACCGCCTCCAAGTGGACTGTCGGGTCCAATCCGACGCTGCCGAAAACATTCTGGTCGACGGTTTCCTGGACGATGGTTGCTGACCAACCCCACTGATTGGGATCGATCGAGATCGCCTGCACCATCACGCTCACGCCGCTGTCCAGCGCCGACCGGACTGCCACCCCGCGTGAAAGCTCGATCCCTCCGAAAATTAGGGGGATGAGGATGAGTAGAACGATTAATATTTCCAGCGTCGCCTGACCTCGCTGGAAATGATTTCGGAAATTGGTTGGTTTTCGTAAAATTCGTGAAAAGAATCCGGGACGGATGCGATGCGTCAGATTTCCCGGACTGTCTGCATTGCCTTGTGGTATCTTTTGTTCCTTAGGAACCGATATCGACATAGACATTTCTCAACTTGTTTGAAATCGTAAAGGATAACCCCAGCAACGCCCCGCCGATCAGCGCGATAAGCAGGACGACCAGCACCACGTATTCCACCAGACTTGCTCCTCGAACTTCCCGCAACATGAAGCTGCTCCTTCACTTACCGTCCGGCTCCATCATTTAATGGAGGAATTCAATTCGGTGAATTTATGTCCGATGGTTTGAAAGAGGGCAAAGACCGACGTGCCGATGATGGCAATGGCGATGACGATTACGACGATCCATTCCGTCAATTCGGCCCCTCTTCGGTCTGCAAGCATACGCTTCTCTTCCTTTCTCAGAATCCTTTATCGGATGGATGGTTTCCCGGTTCAGGATACCACCCATCCGATGCGAGGATCCGAGTCTTTCCGCCGTCTGCCTGCATATCCCGCGGACGAATCGGAAACACAAGGGTCGAAATGATGAAGCTTACGGTTAGTGCACGGGAACGACCAAGCCGTTGATCCAGGTTCCCGCCGCGCCCGCCCTACCGGAAGTGATCGTAACGATACCCATCGCGGCCGCGCCCAGCACTGCGACGACAACCACGACCACGACGATCCATTCCACCAAGCTGGCACCTTGCATTTTCTTGAACATAGTCTAATCTCCTTTCTATCATCGGATTTTTCCCCGGAGGCATTATGCTTGCTCCCGCCAAAAATCTTTGCGCTCCGGGCCCCCATTACGTTCCATATTAACCGTCATTGTTTCTTTCGGGCATAAAAACATCATAAGTTATCCCCTGGAAGCTCGTTTAATAGCCTTAAAAACTCCCAAAAAAGGTCACCCCTTCCAGGCTGGCAATCGTCCGCGCCACGACCGGAAACACCAAAATGGCAAGCGCCGGGCCGAGGAGGAGGGGGGCAACGATGACGACTAAACGGGTGGGAATACGCTGCAGTTCTTCGCGTACATCGGTGTCCATCTCCTCCGTCACCCGCTGGATCGACTGGGTCACCGCTTCGTCAAGGTTCAGCATGCCTTCCTGGGCGGCTTCCGCGCGGCCGGCGATATCGGTAAGCCAGCGGCTGCGGGTATCATCGGCCAGACGCCGCAGCACCTGCGCCCCGCTCTCCTGGCTCGCCAGCCTTCCCCGTAACAACCGGCCCAGGTTGGGCGGGCCGTATTGCGCCACCGCCTGGAGCGCCGGCCGCAGGGTCCCTCCGGAGGAAAGCTGTAGGCGAAGCTCGACGAGAAATTGCCGGATTTCATTAGCGGCCTCGCGTCTTTTCTGCCGGAGGATCCAGCTCCGGACCAGAACCGGGAAGAGCAAGACTAAAAGCGAAAGAAACTGAAAAGATGTGCCTTCTAGTGCAAACCAAAGCAGGACCAAAACCGGTATGGTGATTAAGTAGGCCGTCACCCATGGAAACTCCGTGCCCATCCAGAAGCTGGGTTTGCGGGCAAGGTCGGCGCGCGCGGCCATCGCCGATGCCCGGCTCAGGATCCCACGCGGTTTGCCCACCCAGAACAGCAATTCGCGGATGAAACCGAACAGGCTGAATAGAACGAGCGCCGCTCCCACCCCCGTAAAAATAAAAATCAGCCAGGAGACAACCCGGACGCTCATCAGGATTCCTCCAGGAACCGCACTTCATTCTCTCCGATCACCGTCCCGACAACTCCTGTTAAAACCAGCGCCAGATAGATCACCCGATTGCTGACCGACCCCGTGTAATAATCTCGCCATGCAGGAAGCAATGCCGCGGCAACCAGGCTGATGATCAACACCACTTGCAGGATGGTAATCGTCGCGGATTCCAACGTCAAATCCCTGCGCACCCTCTGCGAAAGTTCGCGCCGGGATTCGGTATCCTTGCGCAACTGCCCGAGCAAGTCGAGAAAGACCTCAGGCGAAGCGAACCCTGCGCGCATCAGCACACCCGCAAACCGCCGCGCCACAGGGTGAGGAATCGCCAGGAGGTCGCGGTAAGGATTGCTGCCGTCCTGCAGCTTCAGGCGGGTGGCGGTATTGGAGGCCGCGTCGTGGAGGACTCCCTTCGGGAGCTGATCCGCCGCTTCCGAGAGCGATGTAGCGACCGAATTCCGGAGCGGGTAGCGGGAGACGAATTGCAATATCAACATTTCCAGTTCATCGGTAATCTGATTGTAATACCTCCTGCTCAAGCGAGTGAAGAGAGCGGCGGAAATCACCGCACCCACCAGGATCATGATCGGGGAAAGCAACCAATCCTGAATCCAAATTGCGAGGACGACGGCCACTAGAATGGGGAATGGGTACCGCAGAAGGGGTAAGAGAATCGTCGAGGTAAGGGTCCCCCGCACCCCCGTTTGCATAATCCGGGGAGATCGCGATTCCTGCGCCATCTCCCGCAGGCGAATGGCGCTGGGGCTGAAGGTCCGCAGGAACCATCCCCACAAACCGAAGATCAGATCCTCGGTCGCCAGTATCAGGCCGTGTCCGAACAGAAAAAAACCGGTTCCAAACGCCGCCACGGCGATTGCCAGCAGCAGGTAGGGGTTGAATCTCACTTCCCGCCTCCCGATCCGCCGCCAATATCCTTCCACGCTTTGGTATAGAGGTTGATGTTGAATCCTTCAACCCCTTGATACAACGTATCCAGAACGTAATTTCCTTTTTCGTCCAGGTCGGCCACCCGCGTGATTTCCGCAACAAATCGGTCGACGGCGCGCGGATCCGTTGTGTTAACCGCTTGCGACATCAGCACCACCATGTCGATCCCGCCAACCACCATTTCCCGGACGGCGCGAATATCCAATCCCGCCTGGGCAGATAGCGCCAAATCTTCCAACCGTCGCAGCGCGGATTCCACCGAACCGCCGTGCAGCGTGGTGAAGGCCCGGCGCCCGAGATTGGCCGCGCGGAGGAATTGGAGCGCCTCGCCGGGGGAAACCACCTCGCCCAGAATGATCGCCCGCGGATTGGTGCGCGTGTAGACGATGTTCAGCACTTCGTCCATCGTGATCCGCCGGGTATCCCCGGGCAGGATCTCCGCTGGAGCGATCGCGCGCAAGGTGAACGCCTCGGGTTTGATCTGAATTTCGCGGAAGGTCTCTAGGACGGCGATGGGGTCTCCCACCGGGAAGAAATCGCTAAGAGCGTTAAAAATAGTGGTCTTGCCGGAACTGAACGGACCGGCGAAGACGACGCTCCCGGCCAATGTAGCCATCACCCAGGCGAGATAACGCGCCGCGGGAGATGTTTGTGATTCCACTTTGTGGCGCAGGTCCGGATCGCGAATATCATCCAGTGAACCGCTGACCAACGGGGAATGCTTGCGAAAGGTTCCCACCCGGTCCAGGTCCGCCAAGCTGCGCACATTGCGCCCGAAGCAACGGATGTTGATCGCCGGTTGGTCGCTGAGCGGCGGGAGGAGCGCGGTAAAGCGTTCTCCGCCGGGCAAATCCACCAGCAGGGTGAGGTTGAGTGGGCTGAGCGGTTTTCCGGTGGCGTCGGCTACCCGTCGAATCATCTGCTCGAAATATGAAGCCGGCGCGAGTTCCCCGAAATGCTCCAGCCTTCCATTCCGTTCTACGGCCACCCGGTCGCCACGGACGTAGATCTCCTCCACGCCCGAGAGCCGCAGGAAGGGTTGGAGGATTCCCACGCCGCTCAGCGCGTCGCACAGGCGGATCGAGGTTTCGCTCAGATCGGCCTGCGAAACGAGAGGGATCAGAATTCCTCGCACTGCGTCGAAGAATTTCTGCCGGGCTTCCGGAGACTCATCCCGCCAGTCGGGCGGCCGTATCTTCCGCTCCGCCAGGTTGTCTTGAACGGTCGGAAGCACTTTGCGGTCGATTTCCCGCAATCCGTAGTTTTCGTCCTTAGCCATCGCTTCGCCTGAAATATCGATCCCGAATTAAGGTTTTACGGGCGCCAGAGTGACCCACATCATGGCGGACCCTTTGATCTCCGCCATCAGGTTCAAAATAGGATCCAACTGTTCATTGGTGACCGCCAGGACCAGTACGTGAGCCTGCACCAGGTGGCCAGTGGAGTTCATCCCTGCCTGAGAGCCGTCATCGCCGAGCACCTGCACTACCAGGACGTTTTCGGCAATCAGGGTGACGGGTTCGGAGATAGGTGTGGTAGAACCGATCGGGATGACCTGAGCTCCTGGTGGAATAATCCGGTAGATATTGACCTTTTCTCCAGCATGCACCAGTCCACCGATCGCCGAAGGTGGCGTAATGGGAATCGATAATACTTCCAAAGACGGATCGGCTAGACGGGATTCCTCGCTGGAGTTCACCAGGACGAGCGGAATCGGCAGGCCGGCCGGAATGACGGAGTTGGCAGTGCGTCCGGAAAGCTGGCTGAGGGTCGTGGCATATCCGCCAGCAAGCGCCTTGGGGAAGTCCTTCATCACAAACATCTTATCGTCCAGAACCGTGTAGGGAGCAATTTCCGAGATCGGAACCGGCAGGGACTGATACTCCACCCCGGTCCGATAGCTTTGCTGGAAAATATACGCAAGGACGAACGCCCCCCCCAAGAGAATAATTCCAACGATGGCTTCAAAGATTCTGCGCGCCATATCCTATCCTTTCTTCCCAAACGGCCGCCATATTCCCCCGGCCTTTTCGGGGGATTTGGTCTCCTGTTTTTCAACGGGCAACCTCTTCTTCGCGGCTTTCGGATTGGCTCCTCTGGTCCATCCCGGGTATAACAGATTTAGGATCGGATCGGCCATGCGAGGATCCAGCTGGGTGGCCATGCGTTCATTATAGGGGATGCTGGCGTCTACCATTCCCGACATCCCAACCCGCTCGCCCAGCGTCCGCACCATATTCATAATCAGATGCACATGCAGATCCGGCCGCACGGCGCGTACCGGCTGGAGTTCCTTGAGCAAAGTTTCGGCCTGGAAGAGCGAATCTTCGCGCGGAGTGCTGACGATGAGGATGGTCGTGGCCAGGTCCAGCAGCCGCGGCCAGAAGGGATGATTGGGAGAGGCGTCGACCACGACCAGGGTATATCCCTTCTTCAACCCGGCCAGGAAATCCGGCATGCGCGCGTCTTCAGAGAGCACCTGCGATGCCCGGTAGTCGATCGGGTGCAATTTGATCCCTGCCCACTCTGAAGCCTTGCCTTCCCCGGTAATCACGTCATAGAGCGAATGCAATTGCGGGCCGAGACGGGATACCAGGTATGATCCGCCTTCATCGGCTTCGAGAATCGCGGTGGGCAGATTCCGCTCGCGGAAGCGTTTGGCGATCGCCAGGGAGATCGCGGATTTGCCCACACCTCCCGCCCAGCCGGTTACCAATACAAACCGCGCCGGAAGGTACTCGACCTTTTTACGGTTGGCCAGTCTCGCCGTGGCGATCCATTCTTCGGGCTCGGCCAACATCCCTTCGGGTTTGGCGACGGGAATATTTGTCGATTCCAAGGTATGTTGCATCAGCGAGGTATCGACATCCCAGAGCGGGATTACGTCGCCCAAGATCACCAGGTCGGCGTCCGGCAGACCACGGATCACCCCGCGCGTGGTAAAGGTCTCACGAAGAATAACTTCCGGCCGCGCCGCCAGTACCTCGACCAATTTGGGATCCGGTTCGCGCGATGCCAGGAGCACGATCAGCTTATCTCTTTGGTCCGGTTTCCGTCGGAAGATGTTCAACATAAATCTATCTCCATGCCTTCGCCGTCAGGATCGCAGGAGCGGCCCGGAGAGCAGGGACCACACCGCAAAGAATACCGTTCCAAGACAGATCCCCCCGATGGTCGGCTTTCCCTCCCCCACGAGCTCGGTTTCCGTAGGCAGTTGCCGGAGTAGGGCCCGCCACGCCATCCGCTTCCAACGCTCCAGAAGCTTCCCGCGGTAGATCACCACCATGCTGACCACCGCCCAGACAAAAATGCCAGCCAGCAGACCCCAGAACATTTCCGCCCGCGGTATGACCATCAATGCGGAATAGGCCGCGAGCGCATCCGCCCCGCCGGCGATGTTTAATTCCCATAACGCCCAATACAGCACGAATCCGGCAGCTAACACAATGTTGCGCGACGCTACGGCTGCCGCCAGTAGCAGCAGCGTGCCCACCACCCGGACCAGGATATGGTCGGATAGATGCAGGAGCACAGCAGCCGCCATCGCTACGGCGATATACCACTTTCCAAACGCGATCTGGAATAGTATCCCCAAGACCACCGGAGGCAGGACCAGCCACAACGGGAGTACCACAGACCGGAACTGATCCCAAAGGGTTTCCAGACCGAACCAGATTAAAAGGAGTATTACACCCCCAATCTCCGCTTGCGTCGCGCTCAAAAAAGCCTCCCATTCCGCAAAAAGGTCGGCCGAAAAGGATTTCCATCTTCCCGGCGCTCTCCCATTTCATCATTCTAATGTAGGACCCCTCGGAAAGAATAAATAAGACATAAATACTATTATTTTTATATCTTGTTAATGCAAAAAGCAAGCCAGCCTCGGGTTTGAGTTTTCTAACCCAGGCCCATGTCAATAAGAACGGGGAACCAGCCCTGGGCGGTGAAATGCAGGCCCTGTACACGCCGAGCGGCTACATTTAAATTGACGTAATCCCGGATGGGCAGGATCAGATATTGCGAGGCGATCTCAGTCTGGGCCTGGCGATAGAGCGCAAGCCGGTCCGTATCGTTCCCGGAGCGGGCGGCGTCGAGTAGAAGTGAATTCAACCGCGCATCATCGATCCCGGTCCAATTGTTTGCGGCCCCGGTTTGGAAATACGAACTGAGCAGATATGGATCGGTGCCAGCCTGGTTCATCGAGATCAGGTTGTAAGCTCCACCGGCTTGCGCTTCGACCAGCGCCAAAAACGACGGTACCTGAATTAATTCCACCGCCGCGCCGATTTGCTTCCATTGCAACTCGAGCAGGTCGGCCACCTGCGGTGTCAGTCCCCAAGGGGGATAGATCACCTTCAGACGCAGAGATTGGCCGTTCTTTTCGCGCACGCCGTCCCCGTTGGAATCCACCCATCCCGCCTGCCGCAGCAAAGCGTCCGCCGTTTCCCGGTTGAAAATGGAGGCCGGAACGACCGCCAATGCACTCCAGGTAGAGGCGGTTAAGGGGCCGGTGGCCACGGGAGAAAAGGATCCAAATACCGTTTGAACCAACCCCTCCCGGTCGGTGGCCGCCAGGAGAGCCTGCCGGACAAGGACGTCGTCGGTCGGAGCCTGCCGTGTATTAAAGAAGAATTGCAGCGGCTGGCCCAGAATGTTCACCGGATATACCGAAAACCGCCCATCTTTTTTCAAGCTATCGGCGTCCATCGGCAGCACTTCGCCCATCACGTCGGCCTCGCCGGAAAGCAGCGCCGGTGCGCGCGTAGCCGGATCCTCATAGAAGCGGAATATTATCCGTTGCACCTGTGCGGTTTTATTTCGATATATGGAAGGCCCCCAGGCGTAATCCGGGTTTCGTTCCAGCGTAAGATGGTCTCCCGGGACGTACTCGACGAACCGGAAAGGACCGGTCCCCACCTGGTGGAAGGAATAATCCTTCGCCCATTTTTTCAGGGCGGTGGGCGAAGCCATCCCCAGATAAACCTGGGAGAGCGAATCCAGGAGCGGCGCGAACGGCTCGGCCAATTGCAGCCGCACAGTATAGTCGTCGACCACCGTCATCGATTGCACCGCGTCGATCATGAAGCGCGCCAGTTGGGATTTATTGGCCGGATCTAAAATTCGCTCGAGATTAACCTTCACCGCCTGTGCGTTGAACGGCGTTCCATCCTGGAAATGCACGTCGCTCCGCAGAAAAAAAGTATATTGCAGCCCATCGGCGGAAATTTCCCAGCCCTGCGCCAAACCCGGGACGAATCCGCCCGCAGGGTCGCGAAAGATCAGGGTATCGTAAACCGAAGCGAGGGGGATTCCCAGTTCGGAGGAGGCGTTGATGTGCGGATCGATGCCCGTGGGTGCCAGCGTCAATCCATAATGCAATTCGCTTTTTACAGAAGCGGATCGGGCGCAAGCGGCGCACGCCAGCACCAGGCAGACAATCACCGATCGAATTCTTCCAAACACCATTCGATTTGCCTCCAAGGATGGATTCTACAGACGATCCGGGCGGTGGTTTTCCTACGCCCGCAATCGGTGGGCGGCGAGAATTTGCAACCCCTTGCGCACTCCGATGGTGGGAATCAGAAGCACGGTGTATAGGACGCGGTTCCAACCATAACCACAGACAATCACCAGCGCGATCAGAATAAGAAAACCCGTAGTCCATGCCGCGTCCCAATTGCGCGTGATCCCCAGGATCACCAGGCTGAGCACGACGGCCGCCGTTGTGGGAACGGGAAACAGGAGCAGGAAGGCACCCACCATGGAGGCCATTCCCTGCCCGCCGTGAAAATTCAGAAACGGGGAGAAGTCGTGGCCCAGAACGGCCGACATCCCGGCCACCATCGCGGTCTCCTCCGATCCGGTGATGGTTCTCGCAAGTTCCACCGCGAGCATCCCTTTGGATATATCCGCGGCGCCCACCAAAACTCCCGCCATCGGCCCCACCGAGTGAAACGTATTTTTCGCACCCGCATTCCCGTCGCCCACTCGGCGGATGTCGACCCCCGTCGCCAGCCGGGAGACGATGTACGCAAACGGTATCGCCCCGATTAAATACGCCGCCAGGAGAGTCCCCAGCAGGAGAAACATCGCTCCCATTACCGCACCTCCCGACCCCGCACCGGTATATGCCGGGCGGATCGCAGGTGGCGAACAAAGCGTTCCCCGGATGGAGGGTTACATTAATAACACGTATTGGAGATCAGGGAAGCGCCCCGGAATACACCTCGACGATCCACGAGGTTATTTCACGGAATGGACGATTTCATTCAGCGGCCGCCGGGTGCGCGGCTCGACGGTTTCCAGCGGATAACCGACGGGAAGGAGCGCCACGGGAGTGAGCGCTTCGGGAAGATTCAAGGCGTCGGATACTTCCTTCTCACGGAAGGCTCCCACCCACACGCTGGCCAACCCTAATGCGGTGGCGGCGAGCATGGCATGCGTGCAGGCGATCGTCGCATCCTGCAACGCGTAAAGCTTTTTACCACGTTCGGCGTACCGCACTTCCGCGCGGGCCGGGTTGGCGCAAAAAACCAGAACCAGCGGAACGACGGCGAAGAATTCCATCCGAGGGAGCGTGCCGGCCAGCCGCCCTCGCGCTATCGGATCCTTCACAAGATAGATTTCATACGCCTGTAGATTTCCCGCCGACGGCGCGGCGTTCGCCGCCTCCAAAATGACGCGGATCTTTTCCTCTTCCACCGGCCGCCCGTCGAACACGCGGATCGACCGCCGTGTGCGAACCACTTCGAAAAATTCCATCGCGTTCTCCTTTCACCCGATGGTTCTTCTCCCGCCGGCTGACGCGGAAGACGCTATCGGACCGCCATTTGCAGGATTAATCCCGCGAGAAAAAGAATTCCGTATGCGCGGTAATGGTAAAACGTCGATGCGACAAACCACATCGGCCAGAACGCCTTGGCTTCCTCCGGCGGTGACGCCGGCCGGGGATGCGAAAACATCCGCCAGACGGGAAGGCTGAAATAGAGCCCGAATACGACTAGTAGCGTCACCCACGAAAAGTAACCCGTCCAGACCAGAATGCCGACCAACAAATATTGGAACGCCACCAGGAGCATCACCCCGATTCGCGAGGCTCGTTCGCCGATGATCACCGGCAGGGTGTGGATGCCTTTGGCGCTGTCGGCCTTAAGTTTGTCGATGTGCTTGCCGAAGATCACCGTTGTAGCGCCGAGCGCGCAAGGCAGGCTGGCCAGCAGCATGTTGGCGTTCCATTGGCCGGTGACGGCAAAATACCCACCGCCGACCATTAGCGGTCCCCAGACCAACAGGACGGCGAGTTCCCCCAGTCCGATATATTTCAACGGCCAGGTGTAAAACAAAACGAAGACGGCGCCGATTCCCATCAGGACCAGAATCGGCCAACCGCGAAGAACAGCCAGAGCTAATCCGCAAACCACTGCCACGGCGCCGCTTGCGGCGGCGTACGCCAGCAACTGGCGCTTGGTCAGCAGCCCCTGCTGGACGGTCTGCGGTCCATATTGAGTACGGAAATAATTGTCCTCGTCCACCCCGCGCTGGAAATCCACCAAATCGTTCAGGAGGTTGTTGGTGGCATGCGCCATCACCAAACCGACCGTCAGGAGCAGCCACTCCGTCCAATGGAAGAGTCCGTCCCGCGCGGCGAGCAGCCCGGCGACCGCGGCCGAAAGGAAGGTGAGAATAAGCACGGCCGCGCGCACGGCGATCAGCCAGCGGGAAACGATATCGAGCCGGTCCCACTCCTCCCGCGTGATTTTGGGGATGACTTGCAATGCGGTCAACCACATTTTCGGATTCATCGGCCTCCTTCAAGGCGCGAGAATCATAACATCTTCGCGAGTGACTGTCTCTATAATAGTCCGTTTTCATTCCGTTCTAGTTTTACCATCCCATCCTCCCGCCCCTAGCCCCTCCCTCCTTCCCGTTGTACGGGAAGGAGGGAGGGGATTCGCGATACACAATCCATGTTGGAACAATTTCGGGGAGGGAGGATGGGATGGGGTAGATTTGAGCGATAATCAACCCGCAAGTTTTTTTTTTCAAAACCTGGTCACTCTTCGTCTATTCCTTTAAAGAAGAACTGCCCGGTGACGGCGATGGCCATTCATAGGGCATATCTTCATGGATAGTGGACTCTTTTTCTTCGGATGAATATCCGTAAAATAAAGTGGGCTTTCGCGTGGTCTTATTGCAGTTCCAATTCCAGCAATTGGTTGAGGGTCCGATGCGTGTCCGCCGCGTCGTTAAGACCCGCTTCGCCCCGAATGCGGCCGTCGCGCAGAACCAGAACACGGTCGGCATAGGAAGAGGCGCGCTTTCATTCAGCGCGCCTCTTCATTAAACCCCAGGATACGATCCCGGTGATTATTCCGACCTTGACCTGATTATCACTGCGTAACGCTCGCCTCGCCCACGCCCATGCTGATGGCGATCTTGAGATGAAATTTCGCCGCGTCATATCCCGGCGAAGTGTAGGATTGGTTCCAAAAGCCGGATCCATTCGGGAGGTTACAGGTACCGATCCCTGTTGTGCACTCAACCGAGATGGATGCGCCCGCGGGAACGGAGATTTCCGCCGCGCCGACCCCGATGCTGATCGTCACGCTCAGGTCGCCACCGGAAGGCAACACCAGCGAGAGATGTCCGACGCCGATTTTTACGTCAACCGCCGTCGGGCCGAGGTCCGCGAGGTTGGCGATGATTTCCCCCGCACCCATATTAAGCCGGACATCGAGTGGGATTTTCCGCGCCAGACTCAGATTCCATAGGAACTCGTCGCCCCGCGAGAAGACATACGCCCGCGGCCAATTGCTCTGGATGGAGACAATGGCTTTTCCATTTGTCAGTTTGCTTTCAGCCGTTACGCTCCCGCTGACCGTTTGTCCGAGCGTTCCTTCAATCACGTTTGCCGAAGCTGCCGGCAGCGGGCCGATCTGGATTTTTCCCGCGCCCGAGCTCAGGTCATATTCCGCAGAGGAAGCTCCCTCCAGCGGATAGCTGACCTTTTCGGAAGAGATCACCGTTCCGCGAGTCGGACCCGGCCCCATCAGGTAGATTCCGCCCAGGAGAAGCGCGATCAATATGACCAGGCCGGCCACGGCGCCCAAGAAAGACCGCCGCGCGACGAGGATATCCAACCCGACCGCTATGACCAGGAGCGGCCAGAAACGGAAGGTGATATCCCAGATGCTCCATTGGATCATTCCCAGTTGCTGGAGCAAAAGAACAATTCCCAAACCGATGAAAAGAAACGGGCCGAAGACGCTCAGGCCGTGGTAACGCGGTTTTTCATTCATGCCGTCACTCTCCCTTTCGCATCCCGCGGATGATGATGGCGACCCCGACCACGATGATGATCACCGGCCAGATCATCTGCCAGCCGAGCCAGGTGTTGAGCCAGACAATTCCGAGCGCCTCCCCCAGGCGCTGGAGAAAGAGGAAGGCGCCGAGGAGGATGAGCGCCGCGCCGAACCACAAACCCGCTTTCGGATTCGGCTTTTGCGCCGCCTCGCGGATATCCTCGCCCACTCCTCTCATCCGTCCGGCAAACTGATCACCCATATCCCCCGTATTGGATTCGGAAACACCTTCCGCCGGAACTAGGATCCACAAAGCGATATACAACACGACTCCCCAGCCCGTCCCGAAGATCAGGAGGAGGAAGACCAGCCGGATGATCGTCGCGTCAAATCCCAGATACTTTCCCAGACCCCCGCACACCCCGCCCAAATACCGGTCGGTTTTACTCCGATACAATCTACCGCTCATGAAGTTTCCTCCTTCGTTATCGCACGTCCACGGATCCCACGCCCGTTTCAATCCGGATATCGGCCGAATTTTCCGCGCGGTCGTAATCGGGCGATTGATATCCGTTCCCGCTGCGCGGGAACCGGTTTTGATTGACGGAGATTCCCGCCAGGCCGCTTTCGATAAATATGCGCGCGGCAACCCCGTCCGGAACGCGCAACACGACCGACGCCGCGCCGGAAGCCACCTTTACGCTTGTCTTCCCGGCCCGGGCCGGAAGAGTCATCTCGGAAGAGGAAGCGCCGGTCTTGAGCGAGATCTCTTCCGCCTTCAGGGCGCTGAAATCGATTTGAGATTCCCCCGCCCCGGTTTCCAGATCCAGTTTCATCGGAACGGACTCGTTGAGGCGCACGTCCCACAGGATCGGATTCCAAGGTCCGAAAATCCACGGGCCCCCGAAATTCATCCACATCCCCTGCGGGACGTTCATGCTCACATCCAGGGTGTCGCCGTGTCGGTTTTCGGTATGCTCCAAACCGCCGGAGAAGGACCCCGCGGCAACTTCGTTCGGGCCGGCCCCGCCGCAGATCATCAGCCGTCCGGCGCCGTGCCGGATGTGCAGTCGGACGCGCGACGCGCCTTGCAAGGGGATCGTCACCTGCTCTGTCTCCGCCGCTTTCGGGCGGAGTTGCGATCCGATCAGGAACCATGCGCCAATGAAGATCAATGCGGCCGGCCATAGGTAGGGCCAGACGCTCACGCCAAATACATTGCCCACCATCAGCGCCGCGCCGACGAGAATGATCAGACTGCCCCAGAAGATCGCGCCGGATTTCATGAGGGGCCTCCCGTCTGACCGCTGGACGGACCGCCGCGGTGGAAGAGCGGTTGCACCAGGAACAGCAGCCCGAGGACGATCAGCAACGCCGGCCAATAAATGCCGAGCATTGTAAATCCGCCAAAGGCCGAGCCGAAAATCAGAAACGCAACAATGCTGAACGCCACCGGTCCCAGCGCGTCGGAAAGACCCTTAAGCGGCCGCCCCATCATTAGCTCGTTCAGGAAAATCCCCACGCCGACAAAGGCCGGAATAAGCGTCCAGGCGTAGGACCAGGTCTGGTATCCGGCGCCGAGCGCGGTTTGCCAGTAGAAGATGCCGCCGATGCCGGCCACGATGCAAACCGGGATAATCATTCCCGTCGCGCCAGCGGCGATACCGATCATCGCCAGGATCAGCGCCACGCCGAACAGGACCAACGCCGGAGCGTTATTCCCGTTGAAGATATCACGCAGCCCGGGGACGATTTGAAGGACCAGGAAGACGATACCCAGCAGGATCAACGCCAGGCCGGTGCGCAAACTGGATCTGGTTGGAGAATTCATGGAAAAACCTCCTCGGTGCATAAAATTATCGGCGGGAACCCGCCTTGTGATTCATCTCTACAGTATCATATACGCCAGGATTTTGGGAGCGTTTTTTGGCGTAAACATCGGCCGATTTCGTGCCAAAAGTCGGCCTTTTTCGAAGCGACCTAATAATTAGACAGCCTTTGTCAGAGTTTGTTTCGTTTGATGGTTAAGCCCTGAGGTTTTCATAGCATTTATAAGTGATTGCTCAAATAGGTGTCGGATTTTTCATTACTTGGCGGCCCATCCTATCCCCCTCTCCTTCTTCTATCCCTCCTTCCCGGAACACGGGAAGGAGGGATGGGACGGAACCGTAGCAAGAGATGAAAATTGGATCTAAATAATTCCGGCCCCGTTTGCCGGCCGGCCGGAGAATATCTCGGGTTGGATTCCGGTGGCGCGGAAATATTTTTCCTTCAAAAGCTCCGTGAACTCGCCGGCTTTCTCCCGCTGAACCAGCTGGATGGTGCAGCCGCCGAACCCCGCACCGGTAAGCCGCGCCCCATAGCATCCGGGGATGGACCGGGCGGCCTCCACCATCGCGTCCAATTCCGGGACGCTGACCTGGTAGAGATCGCGCAGGCTGGCATGGCCCTCGTTCATCAGCTCGCCGGCTTGGACCAGGTCGCCCCGCCGCAGGGCCTCCGCCATCTGCAGCGTGCGCGCGCATTCCGAAACGACGTGCCAGGCGCGCATGCGGACTTCCTCCGGAAGCCGGCCCTCTTCCGCCCGAAGCATTTCAGGCGTTACGTCGCGCAGCGCGCGCACCTGTGGATACTTCTGCGAAAGGATCGCCGCCGCCTGTTCACATTGCGCCCGCCGCCGGTTGTACCCTCCTTCGTCGAGCTGGTGCCGCACGCGCGTATCCGCGATGACCAGGGCGGATTCGCCCGGAAGAGGAACCTCCTCGAACTCAAGCGTTCGGCAGTCCAATAGCAGCGCGCAGCCTTCCTTCCCGTGCAGGGAAGCGAACTGGTCCATCAGCCCGCAGCGGACCCCCGTGAATGCGTGTTCGGCTTGTTGGCACGCCTGCGCCAGATCCATCCGCGATGCGCTCCACCCACCCGCCGATTGAAACGCGATCGCAAAGGCCACTTCGAGCGCCGCCGAGGAACTTAATCCCGAACCGATCGGCACCGTCGAGGAGAAGACCCCGCGCAATCCGGAGATTTTCCGGCCCGAGCGCGCGAGCACCCACGCCACACCCGCCGGGTACCTCGCCCAGTCCGGAAACGCGTGTGCCTGTTCCGCCGCCTCCCGTTCCGGAGAGGGGAGCGGCAGGGATATGCTCTCTGAAATATCCAACGCGCTGATTTCCAGTTTCGGTTCCGGCAGCGGACCAAACGCGAGGAACACCGCCCGCTCGATGGCCGCCGGGAACACCCAGCCTTCATTAAAATCAGTATGCTCGCCGATCAGATTGACCCGCCCCGGAGCGTGCGCGATTCCATAGGGCGGCTCATCGAATCGTTCTTCGAATGCCACCCGCACCTCTTCCAGAGATTGCTCATAGGTTTTCATGTTTGCTCGTCCTCTTCCAAAAGGATTTCCTCGTCGATCAATCGAATGCGAAGTGTTTTTGAACCCGGATGCGAAACGAGATACACCGGCCCGTCCAACCGCGTGATCACACTCCGGTCGCGCTCGGCGAGGGCGGCAATTTTTTTCGTTGCGTCCGCGCTCCGGGCGATCAGGACCTGCTCCGAGCGCAGCGATACTTCCGCACCCTGACGTTCCCAACGGCGAATGGCGCCCGCCAACCCGGCGGGAACGTTGCCGACAAGGTTTTCCAGGAGCGGCAGGATGTGCGCGCTGCGCACTCCCTGCCCGCGGGCACGTTCCAGCGCCCGCGGAGAAAATCCGTAGCGGTATGCACCGGCTTTGAGACCAAGCCAATCGGTGCAGCGCGCGAGCTGGTAACGGAGAAGCAGCGGAGTTCCCGGCATAACCAGAATCGATCCTTCGGGGCGAATTCGCGCCCGGATCTCGGCGGACTTTCCGGATGGTTTTTCTTCATCCCATAATGCTTCCGCCAAGGATGTAAGACGAAAGGCTTTGGAATCTACCGCGGGCGCCCGTTCCACCGCCCCCAGCCATGCGAGCGGTCCGGCGAGGTAGTACCGTGCCAGTGCGCCCTCCACCCGGTCCCAGGATTCGATCCCGCGCAGGAACTCGCCCGATTTATTCCGCAACGGCCAAACGTCGAATTCCGACGCCGGCCGGAGGAACTCCAAATGCGTGAAGCGAATCGCCTCCAGCGCGGAGTCGATCGTAATCCATTCTCCGCGCGGAAATCCGCGGACGGCCTCAAGGAATTTCCTGCGGGCGCGCAAGGGATCGTTCGGCCAGCCGTCTTCGGAAACGAGACCGCCCATGTGCTCCAGGTCGTTCCACTCCGGAGAATCCCTCCAGCCCCTGAGAAGCACGCAGGTCGCATCTTCCGCGCCGCGTTCGAGAAACGCGCGCGCGAGTTCGGGATCCGGCGCAAGCGGATCCCCGCGAATCATCCCCTGCTCTTTCAGTAGATGGGTCAGAAGTGCAATGCCGGGTTTTTCTCTTCCGTGCAGGAGAAGCGGTTGAGATGGATTCCACCGCTCGATCGGGTGTCGCTCCGGTTGCGGCCAATTGCGCACATAAGCCAGGATCGTGCAGGCATCTTCGGCCGCACGGGATTCCGCGCGATAGATTAGCTCGTGGCGCGCAGGTTGATAGGAGAGCAGGTTCGCATAAGATGCAGTGTCTTCTGCGCCGGCGGGGATCAGCGCCTCCAGATCGCCGGGCAGGAAGAGATACTCCTGCACGTCGCTTCCGGCGCGGATGAACGCTCGCCCGAGCCAGCCGGAATACCACAGCCGCTCGGAAACGGACACCGGATTAACCCAGGGTTGTTCGCGCTGCCGGCGGGCCGCACCCATCGAACGGATCTCGCCGTAACGGTAAAAAAATTCCGCGACCGGAATTTTTCCACCCGCCCTGCGCAGCGCGGCGAGGGCTGCGCGGGCTTCCGGCGGAAGCTCCCGGTACCGCTCCGCCACCCGTCCCGGATCGAGAATGGTGAGGATTAAATCCGACAGCGGATCGCGCGCGGAAGCGGGATACTCCACGCCCCAAGCCTGCGCCACCACCCGCCAGTGGTCCGCGCCTTCGTCCTGGAGAGCGTGCAACAGCGTGAGCATGCTTACACGATCACCTGCAGCGCGTGCGGCAGGATTTCGACCGACACTTCACGGACGTCGGCGGCATAGGGGGCGAACATCTCGCCGTCGGCCTCGATCGGCAACGCCATATCGGCCCGCAGGCTGAGCTTGCGGAACCGCCCGAGATGCGCTTCCGGAAAGCGTCCCTGGGTTCCCTGCATCACCTCGGGGATCAGGCGCATCATGCGCAACCGGGAAATGGGATCGACCAGCAGGTAGTCGAGCCAGCCGTCGTCCATCTGGGCGTCCGGCGTTGTACGGAAACCGCCCCCCTCACGCGTGCCGTTGCCCAGCGTCAACATCAGGAAGCCGCCGGTGGTTTTCTTCCCATCGATTTCGAGTTCGATCTTCGGCCGTTCATACCGGAGAAGAATCGTCAGCAGGGTGGCCCCGAAATACATCCAGAATCCGTGCAGGACGGGGACGCTGCGGGAATGGATATTGATCGCAGCGTCGAATCCGATCCCCAGGACATTACACCAATATTCCGTCCGGCCGGATGCGTCCATCACCTTGCCAACGTCGATCGCTTTAGTTTCTCCGCTATGGAAAACTCGCTGCAGGGCGGCGGAAGGATTCCGCAAAACGCCCACTCCTCCGGCAAAATCGTTGCCCGATCCGATCGGGATAACCCCCAGCCGCGGCCGGCGGGATGGATCCACCTGCATCAAACCATTT
>Ga0187886_1001230_pt1 | contig 24342 bp, 22 predicted proteins | sample June2016WEW_20_1_FD_133001 | JGI IMG/M metagenome (GOLD analysis project Ga0187886, IMG submission 133001) | Peatland microbial communities from SPRUCE experiment site at the Marcell Experimental Forest, Minnesota, USA - June2016WEW_20_150 | ecosystem: Environmental > Terrestrial > Soil >... | reverse complement strand
TATTGTAAAGCTCCATGTGTAAAACGGATGGGGTCGTCTCGACGATGGGCAAAGGCATGGCTACCCCAATCACAATGACCGTGCGAGCAGGGGACCAGATCGCCTGAGGGCGAAAATCGGGAGGCACTTCCCCGGCTTTGTCCCAGCGCTCGACTGGGGCAAAACCGACCAGGTCAGCTCCCCGATCCATGCAAAACTGCACGATGGGACCTTTCAGGTTGAAGTTCTGCTTAGCTGTCTGTTTCCTCCTGCGAGGATTTAAATGGAATTTCTCTGACCGGGCGGCCATAAATATGTTCATTCCAAATAAGAAGTTGAGATATGTAAGATAAAGGAGTAAGTCTTAAAAATCAAATAGGTCTTGTTAGCGAATATCAAACCCTTCTGGGGGCCAATACCGCAATACCGCCACTCGGAGAATATATAAGAATTCAATATTACATTATTTCCCCAGGGGTATGGCATAAATCATACTTACTTTCTCATTTTAGTCTCTTATAGTAAAATCCAACGGGTGGCGGGTTCCAGAATTGGCATCTTTCGACTGGACCCCACCACATGAGGGCCTGACCCCCCTGCTTGGAGGAGAGAATATGCGCACAATGATCGCTCTGGTTTTGGTCTTATGCATCGGGAGTTCCTCTGCGTTTGGTGAAACCCTGGAGGAGCGGATCAAGCTGCTGGAGGAAACCATCAAGAAGCAGGAGGAAACGTTAAAAAACCAGCAGAAAATCCTGGAGGAGTTGAAAGATCAATCCAAACAGGCGAAGCCCGCCGAACAGCCGCCCATCGCCCCGCAGCCAACACGGGATTACCGGCTCGATGACCGATCCCGGGGAATCTACGTCCAATCCGCCTCCCCTTTGACCCCTTACTCACTGACCAAGCAATCCTCCACCCCGGGTTTGATGAACCCTGCCATCAGCGTCATCCTGGATACCGAATATTACCATTCCACCTTATCACAGAAAGAACTGCAATCGTTTAGCACACCCGGCTTCATTGGCAATCCTCAGCCACCCCCTTTCGACGAGGGATTCAACCTGAGGGAAGCGGAGCTGGCATTTTTTGCCCCCGTAGACCCCTATTTTAACCTCTATGCCACGCTTCCCGTCACCGAGAACGGAATCGATTTAGAAGAGGCCTACTTCGTGACCACTTCCCTCCCTGCCGGGCTTCAGTTTAAGGGCGGGAAATTTAAGAGTGGGTTTGGCCGGTTCAATGCTTTTCATCCCCATGCCTGGGACTTTGTGGATGCTCCTCTGGTCTATAAACTATTTTTCGGTGGCGACGGAGAAGGGTTGATCGAGAAAGGAGCTCAGTTGACCTATTTGCCCAATCTGCCCATTTATATGATCTTGGGAGCGGAAGTCTTGCAGGGGGATAATGACACGCTCTTTGGCCCCGACGGGGGTCCTCATGCCTATACCGGTTTCGTCAAATCTTCCCTTGACTTTGGGGACAGCCATTCCATTTTATTCGGAGGTTCAGTCGTTGGGGGAAAAACCAATACAACCTCGTTTGCCCCGAATACAGTGCTCCAGGGCGACAGCGTTCTTTATGGGCTGGAATTCACTTATAAATGGAGGCCCTCTCGGTGGCGCAGTTTTGTTGTTCAGTCCGAATATTTATACCGCCATCAGACAGGGGATCTGACAGATACGATTGCCTTGACGACAGACTCTTTGAAAAGGAACCAGGATGGCTTTTATGTGCAGGCCCTCTATCAGATCAATCGCTGGAGAATCGGGGGGAGGTTTGACCGCATGGCCATTTTTGCAGATGAGGTAGTGCGCGCCGGGGAAAAATTGAATTTTTCCGGGCAGCCTTATCGCGCGACCGGGGCACTCGAATTCAACCCCACGGAATTTTCGCGAATCCGCCTGCAGTATAATTATGACAAGTCAGATCCGAATAAAGAAAATCAGGAAATCTTCTTACAATTCCTCATCGCCGTTGGAGCCCACGGCGCCCATGCTTATTGAGAAGGAGGCCGGAAGATGATCCGAAAATGTGGGTTGGCAATGGTTTGCTTTCTGGTCTTGGCCAGTCCAGCCATGGCCAAATTGAATGTCGTCGCAACCCTGCCATGGATCGGGAGCCTTGCCAGTGAAATCGGCGGGGACCGAATCAAGGTGAATACGCTGGTGAAGCCGAGTCAAGACCCGCATTACGTGGAGGCCAAACCGAGTATGATTCTGGAAGTACGCCGGGCAGATCTGCTGATGTTCAACGGTCTAGAGCTCGAGATTGGGTATCTGCCAGTGCTGGTCGAATCCTCCAGAAACCCGATGATTCAACCCGGGACCCGTGGTTATTTCGACTGCTCCCAGTTCGTCGAGGTCATTGAGAAGCCGGCGGTCGTCGACCGAAGCATGGGGGATGTGCATCCCCTGGGCAACCCCCATTATCACCTCTCGCCCAAGAACATCTACCGTGTGACGGAAGGGATTACAGAGATCCTGGCCAGGGTCGATCCGGCAAATGCGGGTTTCTATCGGACCAACCTGGCCGCATGGCGGGGAAAATTTAGGGAAAAAGAGAAGCAATGGGGGCGACATAATCTGCATGGGAAGAAATTCATTTCCTATCATAAATTTTTTGAGTACCTGGCTAACGAATTCGGGTTCGAGATCGTTGCCTATGTCGAGCCGAAACCCGGAATTCCCCCTTCGGCCGGCTGGGTTGAAGAGATCATCGAGCTGGCCAAGAGGATGAAACCGGATGCCATCCTAACGACCCCCTATTACGGAACCCGTGAAGTAACTTTTCTATCTCAAAAGAGCGGGGTGAAATACATCGTGGTCCCTCATGATGTGGGAGGGACGCCGGCCTGCAAGGACTGGTTTTCTTTGATGGACCAGGTCCTGGTGGCGCTGGAGTAAGGAGAGTCCATGGAAGCCGTCCAGTTCCTGATCTATCCATTTCTGGGTTGTCTGATCCTGGTCCTGATCCACGCCTATTTCGGAGTCCACATCCTCGAACGGGGGGTCATCTTCCTGGACCTTTCGTTGGCCCAGTTTATTGCTGTGGGCATCGCCTTCTCCTTTTTTATGGGAGATAATGTCTCCATTCGATATATCTATGCAGCGGTCTTTGCGGTCCTGGGGGCTTCTATCCTCTCCCTCTCCAAGCAGATCGCACGTTATGTCAATATTGAAGCCTTCATCGGGGTTCTCTACGTCTTCTCCTTCGCCGTGAGCATCCTCATCCTAGACCGGACTGCTCATGGCTTGGAGGAGTTTAAGTCGATCCTGAACGGTAACATCCTCTGGCTGACCCCCGCGGACGTGCTCAAGGCTTCACTGCTTTATGCCGGGATCGGGGGATTACACGTCCTCTTCTGGAAGAGATTTATTAACCTCTCCTACGGAAACGGTAAAAACTTCTTTTGGGAGTTCCTGTTCTTCCTGACCTTCGCCTTCGTCCTGGTCAGCTCCGTGCAGATCGCCGGGATTCTACAGGTCTTCGCTTTCCTGGTGATCCCAGCCCTCATCGGCCGGCTCTACACGAGGGACCCCGTTCGCATCCTCCTGAAAGGATGGGCAATCGGGCTTGCGGTCAGTCTTCTCGGAATCTCTCTTTCCTACAAGCTGGATGTCCCTACGGCACCGCTCATCGTTGCCTTCTTAAGCCTCATCTTTTTCGTTCTTCTCGGTTCCAAAGCAAGGCGAAGAAATAAGGAGAACGATGATTCCCCCGGAGGGAAGCATGGCCTACCATGACAGGGTGAATGCCCCGGTGATGGACCTTAAGTCTTTTCTCCGCGCCGGACATCTAGCAGGGGACTCCACCAAAGGAGTTAAGATCCCTTCGGTACGAATTTACCCACCATTGTGATTTCTTCCAGCCTTTAGCATCCTACCGACCAAATCTTATAAAATACAGCATTTATAGTTCTAAAATACAGGAATGACCCTATTTATCCCCTGATTATTTTTAGGTATTTTATTTAGGAAGCGCGATTTTCCGAGCGATTCCTAAAAGGCTCATCAGAAACCAGCTGTCGCAGCTTAGGGGAAATGAATGCAACCTATGCCCAGCCCCGGAATCTTCACTCCCTGGGAACCGGGTTTTTTATCTTTGGTTATTTATGCTCTCCTAGTCTTTATTCTGGTGGCGGCCCTGCTTTTTCTTTCCAGCTGGCTTGGGGAGAAGAAGAAAGAACCTGAAAAGCTGAACCCGTTCGAAAGCGGCATCCTGCCCACGGGCGCGGCTCGATTTCGTTATCCCGTCCCTTTTTACCTGGTCGCGGTCTTTTTCCTCATTTTCGACGTGGAAGCGGTGTACATCTTATCCTGGGCCATTGCAGCCGAGCCTCTGGGCTGGTCCGGCTGGCTGCAAATATCCTTCTTCATCATCATTCTGCTCATCAGCCTGTTCTATATCTGGAAAAAAGGAGGCCTGGAGTGGGGGCCCACAGCCGTAAAGACTCCAACCACACCCAAGACGTAATCCTGGCCAGACTGGACACCTTAGTCAACTGGGCCCATCAATACAGCCTCTGGCCCATGTTTTTCGGACTCTCCTGCTGTTTCGTGGAGCAGGCTACGGCGTTTACGCCCCGGTATGATATTGCCCGTTTCGGAGCGGAAGTGATTCGTGGTTCCCCCCGACAAGCCGACCTTTTGATTGTATCCGGAACGATCTTTAAGAAAATTGCTCCGGTTATTCTGAGGCTTTACGAGCAAATGCCGACGCCCAAATGGGTGATCTCCATGGGTTCGTGCGCTAATTCCGGTGGAATGTACGATGTGTACAGCGTAGTGCAGGGCATCGACCAGATCTTGCCCGTAGATGTGTATATTCCCGGTTGCCCGCCACGGCCGGAAGCGGTCCTCCACGGGCTGGTGCTGCTGCAAAAGAAGATCGCTTCCGAACGCCCGGCCCGTTCTATCTTTCATCTCCCAGGGGGTACCCAGGGAAGCCAAAAACCCATCCTCGTGGATGGACAGAGCAAAACCAGAGATTCGAGGGGGCCGGGTTATGAAGGCATTCCCATCCGGGGCACCTCTGTCGTTCCCCCCAGATTCTGGGACAACCGGTCCGACCTGATGTGGACACCTCCTCCGCGCCGGATTGAGCTGGGTGCCAGGGAGCAGTCCTTGGTCGTCGTGATGAAAGAAAAATTTGGTGAAGCCGTTCGGCCAGCGCCCCAGACATCAGATATGTTGACCGTCCATGTGGCCGAGGAACGAATAAAGGAAGTGCTGCGTTTCCTGAAAACCGAGGTGACGTCGCGGTTTTTGCGTCTGGATGATTTAACTGCAATCGATGAATCTGCCCGCCGTGTCCGGACCCCGGGGGTTTATGCGGGGACGGTTGGGAAGGAGGTATCCCTCGATAGACCTGCTCGCCCGGATGACCCCTCTTACCCGGATCTTACCCTAGTTTATCATTTACTTTCCTTCGAGCCACCCGGCCGCATCCGTCTGAAAGTCGCCCTCCGCGGCAAAGAGCCGGTTGTTAAGACGATAACGGACATATGGCCATCGGCGAGCTGGTACGAACGGGAAGTGTTCGATATGTTCGGCATCCGCTTCGCCGGCCATCCCAATCTGCGGCGGCTGATCATGCCGCACGATTGGCCGGGACATCCCCTGCGCAAAATGCATCCGGGGCGGGCAACGGAGATGCCTTCCTATACCCAGGGCGACGCCCGGAAACATCAACCCCTGGATGGAGGAATCATTGCCGGGGAGAAAGGCCAGGGTGATCATGAGTTCGTATTGAACCTCGGGCCAAACCATCCTGGCACGCATGGGCTTATGCGCTTTGTCCTCTCCCTCAGGGGTGAAGAGATCTCGGAGATCGACATGGACATCGGGTATCATCATCGGGGGGCGGAGAAAATCGGCGAGCGCCAGTCGTGGCATCAATTCATTCCGTACACGGACCGGGTAGACTACCTGAGTGGGGTCGCCAACAACCTATCGTACCTGAATTCGGTAGAAACGCTGGCAGGAATACAGGTTCCGGAGCGGGCAAAATTCATCCGGGTAATGCTGAGCGAGTTTTTCCGCTTGTCCAACCATCTGGTTTGGTTCGGCACTTTTGTGCAGGACCTGGGGGCGATGAGTCCGGTCTTTTATAATTTTCGGGACCGGGAGAAGATCATGGATTTGGTGGAGCTCATCACTGGCGGGAGACTCCATCCCTCCTGGTTCCGCCTGGGCGGAGTCGCTGCGGATTTGCCGGAAGGATGGAAGGAGGCCGTCGATGATTTTGTGAAGATTTTTCCGGACCGGCTCCGGGAATATGAAGCCCTGATTACCAAGAATCCGATCTTTCAGGCCCGCACCCGCGGCATCGGGCGTCTCTCCCTGCAGGAGGCCATGGAATGGGGGGTGACCGGCCCCAATTTGCGGGCCTGCGGGCTGGAGTGGGATCTGCGAAAGAAATTCCCCTACTCCGGGTATGAGTCTTTTGACTTTGAAATTCCCACAGCCAGCGAGGGGGATTGCTACGCCCGTTATCTCGTTCGGGTCGAAGAGATGCGCCAAAGCTTACGGATCATTCAGCAGGCTGCGGGAAAAATGCCGGGGGGGCGCTATATCAGTGATGATTACCGCTACGTAGTCCCAAAGAAGGAGGACACTCTGCGAGACATCGAAAGCCTCATCCATCATTTTATCCATGTGACCCGCGGGCCCAAAATCCCAGCAGGGGAAGCCTATGCCGCCACCGAGGTTCCGCGGGGGGAGCAAGGGTACTATGTGGTGAGCGATGGCCTTAGCGCCGCCTACCGCCTGCGTATCCGGGCCCCCGGTTTTGCCAACATCCAAGCCATGCCGCTCATGGCCCGAGGCGGGACAATCCCTGATTTACTCGCGATCATCGGTTCGCTAGATTATATTATGCCCGATATCGATCGGTAAGGCGGGGGGGAAAAATCCGAAATTCAAATATCGAAATTCGAAACCCGTCCCTGTTTGGTAAATTGGAATTTTGATATTCGTTTCGGATTTCGTGCTTCGGATTTCGAATTTAACAAGCAGGGGTATAGGACCTTGCAACCTAAAGATTTAGAGACTGACCTGAAAAAAAAGATCGCCGAGGCCGAGCATCCCCGGGAGATGGCCATCGATACCATGGTGGCCATGCAGAACTATTACGGCTATCTCAGCGATGAAGCCATGCAAGAAGCCGCTGCGCTTCTAGGCATGACGACTTTGGAATTGGAAGAAGTGGCTACTTTCTATGAATTTATCTACCGCGAACCGGTAGGGAGATACATCATCCACGTTTGCGACGGCATCGTCTGCTGGATGAACGGACACCAATCGGTGCTCGATTATCTCTGCCAAAAAATGGGGATTCGCCTGGGTGAAACGACCCCCGACGGGCTGTTTACGGTTTTGCCGGTTTGCTGCATCGGCTATTGCGACCGGTCACCGGCGATGTTAATTAACCGGCAAGTTTACGGTCCCTTAACCCCGGAAAGGATCGACCAGATTCTGCAGAAACTGAAAGATCAGCCTCCGCGGGGTGCGGGAAAGGTAAAGTGAACGGCATGGCTCCCCAGGTGCTCTTGCAGAATCGCAAACCCGACCGGATCGCCACGCTGGATGAATACCGGAAAAGTGGCGGCTATGAGGCGTTGGCTACGGTTCTCAAGAAACATACCCCCAAGGAAGTGCAGCAGCTGGTCCAGGACTCCGGCTTGCTGGGCCGGGGAGGAGCCGGTTTTCCAACAGGTCTCAAGTGGAAAGCGGTTGCCGACAACGCCCCTTTCCCGAGGTATATCATTACCAACATCGATGAGATGGAGCCGGGTACCTTTAAGGATCGCATACTGGCCCATAGCGACCCCCATATGATAATCGAGGGCACAATTCTTGCCGGATACGCTGTTTCCGCGCAGAAGGGTTTCCTCTTTGTCCGGCCGGCCTATGAGAGCAGCGCTCTGATTTTTGAGAGAGAGTTGAAGATTGCCGCAGAGGCCGGGCTCCTGGGCAAAAATATTCTGGGCAGCGGTTATTCCTTGGAGATTGTCGTCCACCGGAGCGGGGGCCGCTACATCTGCGGCGAAGGCACGGCCCAATTAAACGCCATTGAAGGAAGAAGACCCAATCCCAGGGGGGCTCCTCCCTATGCCACGGACAAAGGGCTTTGGCAGCGCCCCACGGTATTGAATAACATGGAAACTCTGGCTTGCGTTCCCCACATCATCCGCCATGGGGCAGAATGGTTCAAGAGCCTGGCCAAAACCAAAGGAGCAGCCGGAACCAAGCTGTACAGCGCGTGCGGAAAAGTCAATCGGCCCGGCTGTTTTGAATTGCCCATGGGAGCCCGCCTGAGTGAGATCATCGAAGAGCACGCCGGAGGCCTGCCGCCCGGGTTGGAATATAAGACCTGCCTGCCGGGCGGCGCCTCCACCCGTTTTTTGCTCAAAGATTTTTACAACGTAGAGATGGATTTTGCCCCCCTGAAAGCAATCGGCCATCGGCTGGGTACAGGGGCCGTCATTGTCTTCGATCATAAGACTTGCCTGGTGGGCGCCGCCTTGAACCTGATGGATTTTTTTGTCCGGGAGTCGTGTGGCTGGTGCACACCTTGCCGGGAAGCCTTGCCGTATATTCGGGATTTGCTCTGGCGGATTGAGAATGGTGAAGGCCGCGAAGAATTTATTCCTATGCTTCAGGTTATGTGCAAGCATACGTGGAAATCCTTTTGTGCCTTTGCTCCCGGGGCGACGATGCCGGTGGAGAGCCTGCTGACTTATTTTGGAGATGAGGTGCGCGAGCATATTAGCCAGAAGAAATGTCCGTTTCCCCCACCCTCTCCCTCCCCCTCAGAGGGGGGAGGGGCGGGGAGGGGCTGAGAGCGCCCATGCCCAAGCTAAAGATTGATGGTCAGGAGATAGAAGTCCCCCTCGGGACGAAGGTCATCGAAGCGGCTGAACAACTGGGCATCATGATCCCGCGCTTCTGCTACCACCCGGCCCTGGGAGCCGTCGGGGCTTGCCGCGTCTGCGCGGTGAAGTGTGAAGGCCCGGTCAAAGGGATCCAGATGAGCTGCATGATCGAAGCACGGGATGGCCTGGTGGTTTCGACCACCGACGAGGAAGCCGTCGATTTTCGCAAACAAGTGATCGAGTGGCTCATGATGAACCATCCTCACGATTGTCCGGTGTGCGATGAAGGCGGACATTGCCTTCTCCAGGATTTAACGATTGCCGGTGGTCACGGGATCAGACGGTACCCGGGCAAGAAGCGGACTTATCGGGATCAATACTTGGGTGGGTTCGTCCAGCATGAGATGAATCGGTGTATTCACTGCTATCGCTGTTGGCGATACTATCAAGACTTTTCCGGCTACCGCGACCTGGGAGCCATGCAGATTGCCTACCGAACCTATTTTGGCCGGTTCAGCGACGGCCCTCTGGAAAGCCCTTTCAGCGGGAACCTCATCGATATATGTCCCACCGGGGTGTACACGGATAAGCCCTCGCGCTTCACTGGACGACGCTGGGACTTCGAACGAGGTCCCTCCCTATGTATCCACTGCTCCCTGGGCTGCCAGACCGTCAGCAGCGCTCGGTATCGGGAGGTCGTTCGGCAGGAAGCCCGTTTCAGCGAAGTGGTGAATGGCTATTTTATCTGCGACCGCGGGCGGTATGGTTTCTACTATGCCAGCCATCCGGAACGCCCCCGCAAGGCCAAGATCGGCAAGCAGGAGGTTCCGCGTGGAGAGGCGATCGAAGCAGCCGCAGAAAAGCTCAGCCGGATAAACCAAAGCGCCGGCCCCGGGGCGATCCGGTGTGTGGGGTCTGCCCGCAGCAGCCTGGAGAACCAGGCGATGTTGAAATATCTTTGCCAGACGCAGCGATGGGAAAATCCCGCATATTTTGAAGTGGCTTCCACCGAACGCAAGGTCAAGAAAGCAGTATCAAGGTTGGATGGGCGCATCGCCGTTTCCCTGAGAGAGATGGAAAAGGCGGATTTCCTTCTGGTGGTGGGCGCAGACCCCGTTCAGGAAGCGCCCATGCTAGCCCTGGCGATGAGGCAAGCCTGTAGAAGTGGGGGGACGGTGGTGGTCATGGACCCCCGCCCGGTTTTTCTTCCGTTTGAATTCGTACACCTTCCCGTCCCCCCTGGCGATATCGATCTTTATCTGAGTAGGGTAGTGAAAAAGGCCGTGGGCCGTAAGGCTGCCGAAGCGTTGGGAGCAGAAGCCCTCAGTTTTTATGACGCCCTGCCGCCAGAATATCCTTTTGATGGCCCGCTCAAAGAGCGCCTCGCGGGGATTGAGCAGAAGCTTCGGGAGTGTCACAGACCCATCATTGTTTGCGGCACGAACATTGTTCGGGAGACGACCCCGGCCCTAACAGCAGACCATGCCTTGTTTCTCAGGGCGGCCAAAGAGTGGGCCGGTATTTTTTATCTGCTGCCCGCAGCCAATACCTTTGGGGCAAGTCTCCTGTTCTCTTCCGGCGGTCCCCCGGAAGAAATCATCGAGGGCGTAGAAAAGGGAACGATAAGGGCTCTGGTAGTGGTTGAAAATGACCCATTTTGGCTCTATCCCGATCAGGAGGGGCTGAAACAGGCACTGGGAAAACTGGATTTGCTGCTGATTCTGGACTACCTGCCTTCCCGCATCGCCGAGCAGGCCCATGTTTTCCTACCCACGTCAACGCTGTTTGAAACGCGATCAAGCTTTATAAACCAGGAAGGACGGATTCAATTTGGAGAACCCGTTCACGCCGGTGGGTCTCCGATCGCCCAGGTTAGTGCTGGAAATCATCCCCCACGCCTGTATGGAGCTGAGATTCCCGGTGGAGAACCGGAGGCCGCTTGGAAGGTTTTGGGCGAACTCGCCGAGGCCATGCCTGTGGCAGGGAAAAAGGTATTTCCCCCAAAATCAATTGAAGACCTCTGGCGATGGATGATACAGGACCACCCTTCTTTTGCCGGTTTGCAACCCTTCGATGGACCTCCGGAAGGATTTCGCCTCCTGCCGGATCACAGCAAAGAGAAAGCCTTTTCCCCCCCACCCCCTCCCTCCCCCTCGAGGGGGGAGGGCCCGGAGGGGGCGAATTCGAATTCCCTCGAACTCCTGCTGGTAGATTGGACCTTTGGAACAGAAGAGCTTTCCAGCTATTCCGGGTGCCTTCACCAGGTGGAAAAAAACCCGGTGCTGCTAATGCATACCCAGGACGCGACCCGGTTGGGCTTGAAGCATAAAGACAAGGTCGTTGTTCATTTTGACCGCGGGCCGTTAGAAATCGAACTGGCCGTCGCAGACAATATGGCTTCGGGGGTCATGGTCTTGCCCCGGCACAGGCAAATCTCTTGGCAAAAGCTCAAGGACATTTCGGCAAAGATTCCGGTTGAACGGATAAGGAAGAAATGAGGAATTTCGGAGGGCGAATTCGGGAATTAAAAAAACCTGAAAATGCTAGATCGGTACGAATGGGTACTTTGTCGTCCCACGCTTCGTGGGACTCCTTCTAAGGAACTTCTTTTTTAATCCCCCCCCCTGCCCCTCCCCCGTCGAGGGGGAGGGGCAGGGGGGGGGAAAGTAAGTCTCTTGAGCAGCATCGGGGTCAATGGCTCGCAATGCCAATTTACTTGATTTATTTGTATCGTAGTTTCTAATTCGCAATTCGTAATTGGCCATTTTTGAAGATTATGTTGCCCTGGATATTGGGAATCATCTTTCTTATAATCAAGCTGGGAATCGTGCTGGTTGTCTTACTCCTTGTGGCCGGCTGGCTGGTGCTGGTCGAACGCAAGCTCCTGGCACGGATGCAGGTCCGCTTCGGGCCCAACCGGGCCGGTCGATTCGGCTGGTTACAGCCTCTGGCGGACATTATAAAAATGCTGGCCAAAGAAGACATAGTACCCGAGGCCGCCGATCGGGTTATTTTTCGTTTCGCGCCGGCCATTGTGGCTACAACCACCTTGCTCATTTTTGCGGCAGTTCCCTTTGGAAACACGCTGACCCTCGGGGGCCGGCCCATCCCGATGGTTATTACGGATTTCAACGTAGCCTTACTCTACGTCTTGGCGCTCGTTTCCATTGGAGTGTATGGAGTCGCCCTGGGGGGTTGGGCCTCCAACTCCAAATACAGCCTGCTGGGTGGCATTCGCGGGGCGGCCCAGATGATCAGTTACGAACTGCCCCTGGTTCTTTCCTTGGTTCCCGTGGTCATGCTGGCAGGTTCCTTCAGCCTGGTCGATATTGTCAATGCCCAGAGCCGCTATCCTTTCATGCTGGTGCAGCCGGTCTCCTTTGTGATCTTTTTCCTCAGTGCCGCCGCAGAGATAAGAAGAATTCCCTTCGATCTGCCAGAGGCCGAAAATGAGCTCGTGGCCGGATACCACACAGAATACAGCGGTATGCGCTTTGGCCTTTTCTTTCTGGGTGAATATATCAGCCTGGTGGTTTTGGGCTCACTGGTGGCGGTCTTCTTCTGGGGGGGGTGGCGCGGCCCCTTTTTCCCACCCTTGGTGTGGTTCATCATGAAGGTCGGCATCATTGTCTTCTTCATGATCTGGATGCGGGGGACCTTGCCCCGCCTGCGCTATGATCAATTGATGCACGTGGGCTGGAAAGTACTCATCCCTGTTGCCTTACTGAATATTATTGTTACCGGTGCCGTGATGTTGGGGAGGTCATAGGAATGGAGCTCAAGGAGGGTACGGGCAGCTTCCTGGAGGGGCTGAAAGCGCTGGCCAGTGGTTTTGCCACGGTCTTGAAGCATCTTTTTCGCCGACCCGTAACCGAAGAGTACCCGGAGTATAAACGGCAGTTGCCCATCCGATCACGGGCCAGGATTATTCTTACGCGGGATCCGGACGGGGACGAACGGTGCGTGGCCTGTTATCTCTGCTCGGCAGTCTGCCCGGCAAGTTGCATCTCAATGCAGTCGACGCAACGGGAAGACGGGCGCCGTTATGCTCGATGGTTCCGGATCAACTTTGCCCGGTGTATTTTCTGCGGGTTTTGTGAGGAGGCCTGCCCCACTCTGGCCATTCAATTGACGCCGGATTTTGAAACCTGCCGGTCTGACATTTTGAAGCTGGTCTACGAAAAGGAAGATCTTCTCGTCGATCACGGCGGGAAGAATAATGAGTACAATTTTTACCGGCACGCGGGCGTCACGATGGTGGGGGATAAGGGCACCCATATTGGGGAAAACAAGCCGGTTAATCTGAAAAGCAACATGCCCTAGAGGCGATCTGCGATTAGCGGTCAGCCCCCCCACCCTCTCCCTCCCCCTCGGAGGGCGGGGAGGGGGTGGAGACTGAAGGCTGATTGCGGAAAGCTGGGGGCTCTCTTTAGGTTTTTGATGACTTTTTATACTGGCATCTTTTATGTTTTGGCCTTCATCACCGCGATCGCCACGTTCATGGCCATTACCCGGCGCCATGCCCTGCATGCGATCGTCTACTTAATTATTTCCTTCTTCGGCACCGCCCTTTTGTTTTATCTCCTCGGCGCTCCCTTTTTAGCTCTTTTGGAGGTTATCATTTATGCCGGGGCGATTATGGTCTTATTCCTTTTTATCATCATGATGATTCAGATTCGGCCATCGGTCCAGACCTGGGCGGCTGCCCTGAAGCAGTGGCTTCCGGTGATCCTTCTAGGGGGGATCGCTTTTTCTCTGGCTGTGGCCATGGTTTTCGCAGATCCGGCGACTCCGATACCCCTTAAGCCCGCGGTGGCCGGCCCCAGAGAGTTTGGTCATTTCCTATTTGAGCAGTATTGGTTCCCCGTAGAAATTGCCTCTTTCTTACTGCTCATTGCTCTGGTGGGTGCTCTTTACCTCGGCAGAAGAGAGGGGAAATCGCCTGCCAACCAAACGGAGAAAGCACCATGATGGTTCCCTTCAGCCACGTGCTGCTGCTGGCCGTGATCCTCTTCGCGCTGGGGGCGGCCTGCGCCATCGCCAGGCGGAATTTGATCATGATCCTCATCGGCGTGGAAATTATGTTAAACGCCGCCGGACTCGCTTTTGTTGGCGCCTCCCTGAGATGGCAGCATCTGGATGGACAGGCCTTCGTAATATTTATTCTTGCGGTTGCGGCATCGGAGGTTGCGGTCGGATTGGCCCTGATTGTCTATTTGCAGAGAAGAACCGGGTCTGTGGACGCCAATCGTTACAATCTCCTGAAGGGTTGAAATGAAAACGGTCCTGTTCCTTTTAGTTTTCCTACCATTTCTGGGTGCTCTGAGCCTGGCCGTCATCGGAAGGCACTTGCCCAGGCGGGTGGGAGAGATGATTGCCTGCCTTGCTGTCCTGGGATCTTTCGTGATGGCGATCATCGCCTTTGTCTCCGCCGGTCAGAAAAGTCAAACCGTTACCCTGTTACCCTGGTTCGGGGTGGGTGATTTTTCTGCGGTTATGAGCGTTTACTATGATCCACTGGCAGCGGTCATGGCCTTGATGGTGACTTTTGTTTCCAGCCTCATCCATCTCTATTCCGTCAGCTTTATGCGCGAAGATGAAGATTATGTGCGTTTCTTCTGCTACATGAACCTATTTGTCTTTGCCATGCTGGTCGTGGCCCTCTCCGACAACCTTCTGTTCTTATACCTGGGTTGGGAAGGGGTGGGTTTTTGTTCTTACGCCCTCATTGGTTTCTGGTACTCAGACGAGGTCAAAGCGACTGCTGGCCGCAAAGCCTTCGTTCTAACCCGTATCGGCGATGTGGCTTTCGGAATTGCCATCGCCTTCTTTTTTCTCATCTACAACACCCTGTCTCTCTCTTCCATCAACGAGCAAGCCGCTTCCCTGAGTGCGGGGATGGCTACGGCTCTGGGAATGCTCCTCCTCTGGGCCGCGGTGGGTAAATCCGCCCAACTGCCTCTGGCGGTTTGGCTGCCGGATGCCATGGCCGGGCCCACACCCGTATCTGCCTTGATTCACGCGGCGACCATGGTTACGGCGGGAGTTTATTTGCTCATGAGATTTTTCCCGCTCATCTCCCTCTCTTCGACCACCCTGCTGACGATCGCCACGGTGGGTGCGGTCACGGCATTTTTTGCTGCCTGCTCTGCCCTTTCTCAAAAGGACATCAAGCGCATCCTGGCTTATTCTACAATTAGTCAGGTCAGCTATATGTTTCTGGGAGTGGGGGCTGGAGACCTCATCGGGGGGATGTTCCACTTGCTTTCTCACGCCTTTTTCAAGGCCCTGCTCTTTCTGGCTGCCGGTTGTGTGATCCAGGCATTAAACGAGGAACACGACATCTTCCGCATGGGCAGCCTCCGCTCTCGTTTCCCCGTGGTGTTCTGGCTCTTTTTAGCCGGAGCGCTGGCCCTGGGGGCGATCCCGCCCTTTGGCGGCTTTTTCAGCAAAGACCGTATTTTACTGGCCACCTTCATCCATCCGGACCCGGCCTATAAAATCTTATGGGTGTTGGCCGCAGTTACGGCCTTGTTGACTCCTCTTTATACCTTCCGGCTCTTCTTTATCGGTTTCCTGGAAAGGCCCTCCGCTACAAGAGAATCATCCCAGGATAAGCAGGGGCTTCGGCCCGTGCCGAAATTAATGGTCTGGACCTTATGGCCCCTGGCGATCCTCTCCCTGATAGCGGGCCTGCTGAATCTCTCCTCGATCTTGTCCGGAAATGAATGGCTGGCCCGCTATCTCTCCCCTGTTCCCGGCACCGTTCCGTCGTTGGCGGCCTCGCCGGCCCTCGAAGGGCGCATGGAGATGGGGACCGGACTGCTTTCCATTGTTATGCTGGCATTGTCTTATTACCTCTATCGCCCCCAAAAATTCCTGGTCACCCCAACGCCCGGGGCTCTGCCCCAAAATCTGGAACAACTCCTTTTCTTCGGATTCTACCTGGACCGATTCTATCAGATAGCTGTGGTCAGACCTTATCAAAAAATTGCCAGGTTCCTATGGGTGAGAGTTGATGAAGGTGGGCTGAACGAGGGATTCGATCGGACGGGGAAGCTCTTTCCGGTTTTCTCTATCGGGTTACAGTTGTGGACGACGGGTAGACTTTCCACTTACTTGAAGATGCTTCTCTTGGGATTCACCGTCATTCTTTGTGCTTTGGCTCTTGGCTGGTATCCATGGTAACCTCTATCCCTTGGCTTTCGGTGATCATTTTTTTGCCGCTTCTGGGTAGCCTGCTAGCTCTGGTTTTTTGGCGGCGGCCGCTCCTTTGTCGCTGGGCCAGCCTTTACGTTACGGCGGCGGATCTGATCCTGGTAGTTTGTCTGCTGGCCCTTAGCCTCAAGGTAGAGTCCGGGCCCACCGGTAACTGGCTACTCGTCGAAGACTTCGCCTGGATCGACCGCTTCGGAATCCGTTACAGCCTGGGGCTGGATGGCATCAGCTTGGTGCTGGTCCTGCTGACCGCATTTCTCGGGTTCCTCTGCGTGCTCGTTTCCTGGAAGCAAATCGATACGCGCGTGGGAGCCTTTCACTTCTTTTTGCAGTTCATGCAAACCGGGATTTTGGGCGTCTTTTTGGCCACGGACGTGTTTCTGTTTTACCTGTTCTGGGAAATCCAGCTGATCCCCATGTTTTTCCTGATCGGCATGTGGGGCCATGAAAGAAGGATCTACGCCACCATCAAGTTTATCCTCTATACCGTCGCCGGCAGCCTGCTGATGTTGATTGCTCTGATAGGACTTTATCTCATCCACGGCAGCCAGACCGGCACGTACACCTTTTCTCTCTATCAATTGATGCGCACTTCCCTCAACCCCGGAACCGAAATTTGGCTTTATGCCGCTTTTCTCCTGGCCTTTGCCATTAAGATTCCCCTGATCCCCGTCCATTCCTGGCTGCCCGATGCCCATACCGAGGCGCCCACTGCCGGGAGCGTGATTCTAGCTGGATTGCTCCTGAAGACTGGGGCCTACGCCCTCCTCCGATTTGCTTTTCCCCTCTTCCCCATGGCTTCCAAGCTCTCTGTTCCCCTCTTGCTAGTGCTGGGTTTAGGCGGCTTATTCTATGCCTCCTGGATTGCCCTGGCTCAAAAAGACATCAAGCGGCTGGTCGCTTACTCCAGCATCGGCCATATGGGTCTGGTCGTTGTGGGGGTGGGTGTCTGGAATGTTATGACCCTCTCCGGCGCTGTTTTGCAGATGGTCAACCATGGCCTGACAACTTCGGCGCTCTTTATTCTGGTGGGCATGCTGGACGAACGGGTCCACTCGAGAGAAATGGCCAATTTTGGCGGCCTGTGGAAGAAGATGCCCGCCTTTAGTGCTTTCTTCCTGCTGTTCGCGATGTCTTCCCTGGGCTTGCCGGGGCTCAATAATTTCGTTGGTGAAATCTTGATTCTGATCGGAACTTTTCGGGGGAATCCTTTGATTGCGGGGATTGGTTTTGGGGGCCTCGTTCTTACCGTGGTGTACATATTGTGGATGGTGCAGAGGACTCTATTCGGGGAAACGAGGAATGAACAGATTAGAGCGCTCACCCTTAACGATATCACCGGGCGTGAAGTTATGATCCTGGCACCGCTGGCCGCGGCTGTACTCGTTATTGGTTTTTTCCCGGCACCGGTTTTGAATCTTTTTCAGGAACCCGTTAAAGGGCTGATCGCGATTCTGAAGTGAGTTTCATATTTCAGGTTTCGAGTTTCAAGTTTCAGGTGTAATAATTTATGGTTGCCGTTTACCCTTTAGTCTATGATTGACTGGCTGGCCATTCTTCCCCAGTTGCTTCTTACAGCAGGAGGATTCATTGTCTTCTGCGTCGGGGCATTCTGGCGAAAGCGCTCAGCGGGGCTTTTGTTCGGGATCGCCCTGGTGGCCGTTTGCCTGGCGGGGGGGGCGACTCTCCTCCTTCAACCAAAAGCTCCCCAGTTTTTAAGAATGCTGGAGGTAGCTGGTTATGGCCGGTTCTTCACGTTTCTCATTACCCTCATTACTACAATCACCCTGCTTTTTTCCCATCAGTACAGCAAAATCCGGGGCTTCGCTGGGGATGAATTTTACGGACTCATTCTTTTTGCAGCCTTGGGTATGTCTCTGGTGGCGAGCGCTGTTCATTGGCTGACCTTCTTCCTGGGACTGGAGGTTTTATCGCTCTCCCTCTACGTGCTCATCGCCATTCGCAAGACCCAGATGGGCTCCAATGAAGCAGGCATAAAGTACTTCATCATGAGTGCGGTGGCCAGTGCCTTTCTCACCTTCGGCATTGCCCTGATTTATGCCATGAGGGGGAAGCTAGATATCGCCCAGAGCCTGGCGGGGGGCGCTCCAGCTGGAAGCCTGTCGTTGGTCCTGCTGGGCTTATGCTTGATTCTGGTCGGCATTGGCTTCAAGATTTCCATGGTGCCCTTCCATCTGTGGACCCCCGACGTTTACCAGGGGGCTCCGGCTCCGGTCACGGCTTTTCTCTCCACCGGCTCAAAGGTGGCTCTTTTTGCAGCTCTATTACGCTTTACCTCCTATTCCAGCGGTGAGATTTGGGCTTATTTTATGCCCGTGATATGGATATTGTCTGTCCTTACCATGGTGGCCGGCAACATTAGCGCGCTGGCTCAAACCCGGGTAAAGCGTTTGTTGGCCTACTCTTCCATCGGCCAAATGGGATACCTGTTGATGACTCTTGTGGCTGTCAAGCAGGATAGCGCTTCGGCCATCATGTTTTACCTGGCTGTTTATGCTTTGATGGACCTGGGGGCGTTCGGGGCTCTGGCAACCTTATCGGAGGAAAAAGCGGATTTGGATGCCTTGGATGACTTCAAAGGACTGGCTTACTCTCATCCCTGGCGGTCGGGTATCCTGGCCCTTTGTCTCATTTCTCTGGCAGGCATGCCTCCCACCGCTGGTTTCATCGGCAAATTTGCCTTGTTTCAAGCGGTTCTCCAGGCCAGGTTTGTAATATTGGCCGTGATCGGCATCCTGACCGTTATGGTATCCATCTACTTTTACTTTAAGGTAATCGTTGCCCTTTTCATGCGGGCTGGCGATGGAGAAGTTGCCGTCCCCGGCGTTTCTCTATCGGACCGATTTGCCGGCGGCCTGATTCTTATCCTAATCCTATGGCTGGGGATCGTTCCTACATCGGTCTTTACCGTGATCGGGAAAGCCCTGCCGCTTATTTCTATGCCCTAAGTTGACTGCGGAGGGGGATTGGGTCAATACCCGCAGATGGTTCCGAATGGAAAATCGCCATTATCTTTGGTGTTTCGGGTCCAATTAGAAAACTCTGGAGGGCTCCCATGTTCAAGATTAAAAGAGTATATGATCCCGTTTCCCCGGATGACGGCAAAAGAATCCTCATTGATCGGCTATGGCCGAGGGGAATCAAAAAGGAGAAAGCCCATATTGATGAATGGCTGAAGGAGATTGCCCCCAGTAATGAACTGCGGAAATGGTATTCCCACGACCCCGCGAAATGGGCTGAATTCAAAAAGAGATACAAGAAGGAGCTCGCCGGAGAACCGGAACTGCTGAAAAAAATCAAAGCGGAGGCCAGGAAGCAGACTGTCACGTTGCTATTTTCAACGAAAGAATTGGAGCGTAACAACGCCGTCGCCCTCAAGGAAATGCTCAATCAATTATAACCCCTCATCCTAAAGGCCGTCTTTCCCTCGGGGCCACTCCTCTCATCGCAGGGTGAGAGGGGTCGGGGTGGGAGGTCGGCCTCTCATTGCGGAACACAGCCTGGGGTCATGGGCTAGTTATGTCCCGCCGATTCGGTTGCGCTCGCCTTCTTCCAGCCGACCTAGCCAATGACCCCTGATTTACTAATACAAACGAATTAATTTTTTTACCCCCCACCCTCCCCTCCTCCACGGGGGGGGTTAGGGAGGGAGTGATGTCACTTTATTTATTACGTTTGTATTAATACAAACGTAGAAATTTCTTTTACATTTGATTCAATTCCCCTTCAACTCATCCCTCTCCCCCAGCGGGGGAGAGGGGAGGGTGAGGGGGCGAAATATCAATGCATTTATTACGTTCGTATCAGGCAAAAAGCAAAGTGGAGGGCGGGAATGGGGAGGTTGTGCTTGACACCACCCTATTCTTCCCGTAAAATTTCTTAAAGCAAGACTGCCGGGATTGAGATTTCAAAGAGTTATGGATCATCAAGAAGAGGGAAGGAGGTAGAGATGAGGATACTGCCAAAAAAATGGATCGCCTGGTATCTCGTTATGGCGATGTTTGTGATCGGCATTACTCCCAGGGTTTATGCAGGATTTTCCCCATCCGAGGTCATCGCCCTTTCACCGGCTGAGCGGTCTGCCGATGTGCAAAAGATTCAAAAGTTCTTAGAGATGAAGATGGTGAGAGAAAGGCTCAAGGAATTCGGCCTTGCCCCGGATGAAATCCAGGCCCGGTTGAGTCAACTCAGTGATCCGCAGATTCATCAACTTGCCGTGAAGCTGGACGACTTGAAGCTGGGTGGCGACGGCCTGGGCATTATCATCTTCTTGCTGGTGGTGGTCATCCTGGTGATCGTTATTCTCCAGGTTACGGGGCATAGAGTGGTTGTGAAATAATCAAAGGTTTTGGAATTTCGGTCGCCAAGTGAAATCGATCTTGGAGAAGGAGGAATTTCGATGAGGATCCCGTTGCGGAAATGGATCACCTGGTATCTGGTGGCGGCGATGTTTGTGATCGGGATTACGCCCCGGGTTTATGCCGGATTCTCTCCGTCTGAGTTCACGATCCTTGCGCCGGCTGAACGGGCCGCAGAGGTGGAAAAGATTCAAAAATTCCTGGAGATGAAAGTCGTGCGGGAAAGGCTCCAGGAACTCGGCTTTGCTCCCGATGAAATTCAATCCCGGTTAAATCAGCTCAGTGACCCCCAGATTCACCAACTTGCCCTCCAGGTAGATAACCTGAAGGTAGGCGGCGATGGGCTAGAAGTTGTTATTGCTCTGCTGGTGATCGCCATCCTGATTGTGGTTCTAATATGGCTTCTGGGTCACAAGGTCGTCATAAAATAACGAATCGAGCGATTTATCTTTGCTTAAAAAAACAATGAGGAGGGGGGCTTGCTTATGTCGAGGCCCCTCTCTGTGGCTCCTGGTTCCAATTCTGCTTTTCTCCTGCGCTGGAGTTTCCAAGAATAGGGAATCCGGAACCATCCGCATTATAGAAAACGTCCCCTTTTACCCCCAGGAAACGTACCAGTGCGGTCCTGCCTCACTCGCCGGAGTTCTAAATTATTGGGGGTTTAACATTCCCCCGGCGGAAATTGCCGCCGAGATCTACAGCCCAAAAGCCAGAGGCACATTGGACCTGGATATGGCTTTGTTCGCAGAAAAGAAAGGCCTAAAAGCCAGCCAGTATCGGGGAAGTTTGGAGGATCTGAAAAGAAATATCGATTCTAACCAACCCCTGGTTGTTCTGGTCGACGATGGCTTCTGGGTTTATCAAAAGGACCATTATATGGTGGTGGTGGGCTATGAGGAAGGGGTTCTGATTGTGAATTCAGCAAAAGAACGACGTCAATTGATCCCTCTGGGCCGCTTTCTAAGGAGCTGGGAAAGGACAAATTTCTGGACCCTGCGGATCACGCCGAAATGATCCCTAGCCACAGAGAGCACAGAGGCCACCGAGTATTCCTCCGCTATCCCTCTCGCTTCTCCCCCGCTATGCGCTATGCGCTTTGCGTTTTGCTTCTTCTCTCGGGCTGTTCCATTCCGAGGATCATTATTCTCAAAGACTCCCTCACTCCAGAAGAACATTTAAATCTAGGAGTGGCCTATGAGAAACAAGGGGAACTCGACGCCGCCATAAAAGAGTACAAGCTGGCAGCTAAAAACCTCCCCGTGGGCTATCTTTACCTCGGCAATGTATATTTTCAGAAAAAGGAATTGGGAAAAGCAGAAGAATACTACAATAAGGCTATAAAGAAAGAGCCCGGGAACGCCGACGCCCATAACAATCTCGCCTGGCTTTATTACACGAAGAAAGAAAACTTAGACCAGGCAGAAAATCTGGCCCTGGAAGCCCTGGAACTAAATCCTGCCAAAGAAAGCATCTACCGGGATACGTTGGAAAAGATAAGGGCATTGCGAAAAACGATCCCCGCCTCACCCTAATCCTCCCCCTCTTCATGGAAGGACGCGAAACAGTACTTTACCGGATCCTTAAATTCTTGGGAGGTGATGGCGGAGTGGTATCCGAAGATCTATTCCGATACGCAGCCCACATCTCATCAACGAAAGTGCGATAAGGCTTGTAGTAACCTCCCCCACTCAGAATTTTCCACGCCTGGCCTTGCATAAAGTCAGTATCGATGGTCATGCCAGTCGCACTTTGAATGGTTGCGAGATCCGCGGGATCATCCGGCGAAAGCATCCACCGGTCCACATAGGCAAAAAATTGTGGATGGTTCCAAGACTCTTGCATGCCCGGAATGAGGCGGGCGGCGAGCGCTTCTCCCACCCAACTGACACTGGTGCAACACCGACGATACGACTCACCGAGGGTGTTTTTCCAAGCGGCAGGCACCAAATGCTCATAGGGTCCCCAACCCGGGTTCACCGATTCGCCATTGATTCCGACATGACCCCCATAGACCACAGTTTCCGGCTGGGTGTGCCAGGATTTCGTGTAGGTACCAGCGGGCGGGGTTTCGCTCACCCAAATGGTCTGCATATCTTCACCAAAATTGGCTTGAACCGATTTCATTTTTTCTTCATTCAACATCACCCCGGCTAAAACAATGGGAAATTTTCGCCCACTGCCATGTCCTCCATGAGCCTGCCACCCCGTGTGACCTTGTTCAACCAGGCCATACAGATCGATTCCATATTGAGTGAGATACACCAGAAGAGGCTCTTTCTGTTCCGCAGGAAAATCCAAGGTGAGAAGAAGACCGGCGAAGGATATGAGATAAGCATTCTCCCGTCCATAACTTGCCATGTATTCGGCCGGCACGTCAAAATTGAAAAAGACAGAATCCACCCATGGCTGTTTCAAATACCCTTCAAATTCGGAGAAGGGAGGGACGTTTTGAGACGGTGGAAGTTTGGGAAGGAGTTGCCGTCTCAAATTTCGTGACAAATAGATATTAGTGGAGCCTTGGGCATAGGAAGGGCGAAAAGCATCCAAGGGTTGGGGAACGGCCACGCTGGTGATTATGGAAACCGAAGCCACAGGACTCCCCGATGTATCATAAGGGCGCATCACGCAGGGCAGGTTGGAGTCAGCGCTTCGGGATGAAACCAATCTATTGCCTGGGGTTAACGTGATCGGAGGATAAACACGCAAACTCGAATCATACCGGCCAGCCTGAATGCGGCTATCAAATCCACTTCGTTGGATATTGGGCTGAATATTCAACATCGATCCATGTTGCCCATTGGTCTGCGTGGGAAGAGGTTGGATATCGACGATGGTGGCCTCTCCCACCACATAATAATCGCCATTCACAAACCGGCCTACCCGCTGGGGTTGGGCAAATGTCCAGGTTATCCCATGCTGGGTGATCTGCGTGAGAAGCGGTAACTCTTCAAGGGCTGGCGTGGGCGGCGGATCGCTTGATGTGTAGACCATCACCTGGAAGCCATCCCCTTCCTTTTGACAGAGACTTGAGCATCCGTCTCCATTATTCAAATTGCCATCATCGCATTGTTCAAATTTATCCACCACGCCATTTCCACACGTTCCAGGGACCGCCTCGACCGAAAATATCAAAGGAGTGCTTCCCATCCCCGCCAACAAAAGGAGGAGGACAACGGATTTAAATCTGAAGGCTCTTCTCAGCTTCGGAGGCCTTCGTCCCGCTAGGGAATTCAAATTCCCTTTATTCATACCATCCCTCCCCAGTCCCATCTCTAAGACAAATTTCGTCTTTGGAGAAACTGCTTTTTAGAACCTGGAACAAATATACCAAAGCAATAATAATGCCATGGAATCCTTTGACCCCGCCCTCCCCCTTGATGGGGGAGGGGAAGGGTGAGGAGGAAAACATTTTCATGGTTCGAGAGTTACGGTACCGTCATGAATGATTAGTAAGGAATCAATTGAAATCAAGACGAGCTGAGGGGCGGGACGAAGTCACAATTTGATGAATTTTTTGGAAGAAAAACTGCTTTATATCGCTCGCAGTAACAGAATTTGGGTAAAGATCTCTTCTCGGCCCATTGACCAAAACTGTTTTCTCCACGACATTTTTGTCATTTCAACAGCCCAAAGAGCACTCGTGGGATAGAGATGTGGGAACGGTGGGGATGCGATCAGGGTTACGTACGTGCATTTAACCTTTGATAATACTTACACCTACAAAGAGTGAGGATGATAGCATTCCGGGAACTGAGGATTACGAACTGACCTTCCCCTGAAAAAGTGGACATATAGTTAAGTTTCATTAAGGAGCTTTTCATACTGTTCTGGGCTCCTGTACCCTAATGCCGAATGACTCCTCTGACGATTATAGAACACTTCCACGTA
>Ga0187886_1001228_pt1 | contig 24385 bp, 22 predicted proteins | sample June2016WEW_20_1_FD_133001 | JGI IMG/M metagenome (GOLD analysis project Ga0187886, IMG submission 133001) | Peatland microbial communities from SPRUCE experiment site at the Marcell Experimental Forest, Minnesota, USA - June2016WEW_20_150 | ecosystem: Environmental > Terrestrial > Soil >... | reverse complement strand
TGACTATCAGCGGGGTGGCCCACAACCTGGCGGCCGTAGCGATCAACGTCATCGACCCGGGCGGGCATGTTGTCTATGCTGTCAACAATCTGGATGCCAGCAGCGGCAATTTTACCACCGGCTTCACCCTGGGCAATACCGCCGCGAGCGGTAGTTACACCATTATCGTCAGTGGCGTGGGCCTGGCCAACGCCTATACATCCACCTTTAATGTTGCCGCTGCAGGCAGCAGCGTCAGCCTGGCCTCCCCGGCTGCAGGCCAGAGCTATTGGCCCGGGGAGAACGTGACTATCAGCGGGGCGGCCCACAACCTGGCGGCCGTAGCGATCAACGTCATCGACCCGGGCGGGCATGTTGTCTATGCTGTCAACAATCTGGATGCCAGCAGCGGCAATTTCACCACCGGCTTCATCCTGGGCAATACCGCAGTGAGCGGCAATTACACCATTGCCGTCAGCGGCGCGGGCCTGGCCAATCCCGTTACGGTCGCTTTCAAGGTCGTCAACCCGGGCGATCTGGTCGGTCTGACCTCGCCAACCGCCGGCCAGGCCTATCAGCCGGGGGATGCGATCACCATTGCCGGCACGGCATCCGGCCTGACTGCCGTGTCGATCAGCGTCACCGACCCGGGCGGAAACGCCGTCTACACCGTCAACAACCTGGACGCCAGCAGCGGCAGTTTCACCACCAGCTTTACCTTGGACAGCACAGCGACGGCAGGCTTGTATACTGTCACCATCAGTGCTCCGGAGCTGGGTATTCCCTATCAGGTCAAAATCCAGGTCGGCCCGGCGATTGGTCCGAACAACGGTCTGCCCGACCAGATCATTCTCTCGTGGACGGGTAATCCCGAAACCACCCAGACCGTTTCCTGGCGGACGGGGAGCGATACCACGCAGGACGAAATGGAGTACCTGCCGGCGGCCGGTTTTACGGGCAATTTTGCTGGAGCGCAGATAATTACTGCAACAGAGAACGACCTCTACCCCGGGAGCTATCATTTCGAAGCCACCGTTCAGGGGTTGACGCCGGGTACCGGTTATGTCTACAGGGTGGGCAGGGAGGCGGCCTGGAGCCAGCCCGCCTCTTTCACCACCGCCAGCGGGGGCAGCAACTTCTCCTTCCTCTATATGGGCGATGTTCAGGAAGGATACCAGCAGTGGGGAGAACTGCTCAATGTGGCATCCAAGGAAAAGCCCGGCCCTAAATTCGCCCTCCTCGGCGGCGACCTGGTTGACGACAGCACCAGCGATCAGTGGCAGCAGTTTTTTGCCGCCGCCACTCCCACTTTCAGCCGGATCCCGCTGATGCCGGCGGCTGGCAACCATGATGACGGAACGCTGTTCTGGAACTCCTTCGCCGTGCCCCAGAACGGGCCTGACGGATATAAGGAATTCTACTCCTTTGACTACGGCAACTGCCATATTGCCGTACTGGATAGCAACTTCATGGGCGCACCGGGGAGCGACAGCTACAACAAGGTCAGCGCCTGGCTGCTGAGCGATCTGAACGGCAGCAGCAAGACTTGGAAGTTCATCGTCCTGCACTACCCGCCATATCAGGTCTATCCTGACGGTCACGTGGCCAACCTGCAGGCCAACTGGGCGCCCATCTTCGAACAGTGCGGGGTGGATGCGGTCTTCGACGGCCACCAGCAGGTCTACGCCCGCACCAGTCCGATGCGTGACGGCCAGATCCAATCAGACGGGAACGGCATCGTCTACATCATGGGCAATGCGGGGACGAAGTATCTTCCCGTCGGGCCCGATTACAGCTACCTCGTCAAAGAGTTGGCCGACGTCAGCAACTATGAAGTGGTCAACATCGACGGCAACACCTTTACCATGACCGCCAAGGATGCCAACGGCCAGGTGATCGATAGCTACACCTTTACCAAGCAGGCCGGAATAATCAAGGTCACCGGGATCAGTCTGGACAAGGCTGTCGATACCATCGCTGCAGGCAGCAGCGACCAGTTGACGGCGACTATCACCCCGGATGATGCCGCCGACAAGAGCGTGACCTGGAGTTCCAGCGACGCCACAGTAGCCAAGGTCGATCAAACCGGAAGGGTGACGGCTGTTGCTGTGGGAGGTCCAGTCAACGTGACTGCGACCACGGTAGACGGTAGCTTCACTGCCACCTGTACCGTTAATGTTGTAAAGCCCCTGATCCCTCCCACTGGGACTGAGAGCTTTCCCCTACTATCCATGCCGCCAAGCTACTTCGAGCAATGGAAGATCGGAGCTTTGATTAGGACATAATTGTTTGCTGTTGTAAGTAGTTGATATAAATCTCATGAACCATTGAACAGGGAAACCGGGGGGATGTGATGTGGATACTCAATAGTGTGCTGCAGCAGTTTTAAGAGGCATGCAATAAGGACAATAACGGAAGGGTGGTGATGTAAATCCCCAAAAACTATGCATCCAATAGTTGTTTGCCAGGTTGAGTGCGACGATATCGGTAGTCTATGTTGGTTTCACTAGGCGAAAGAGCCATGTTTTGGCGCCGCAACTTTAGCGCTGAAGTTCCTAGCCGGCAAGGATTGACAAATTCGTAAGGAGTTTGCTCACTCATCGCGGTATTGATGTAAAAATATGAGAAATTGGAGGTAAAAAAGATGCAATTAAAAAAACTGGCATTTAGATTCAAGGCGCAGAAACTTATTGCTGTTTTGATGACGATCATGCTGTTCAGTATCCTGTGGGCAGTTGGCCCGGGCATAGCCAGCGCGGACGTATCATCGCTGACGGTCAAGGTCGGTTATGCCGGCGGCACATACACCACCGCCCACGTCTTTTCGGCTGCCGATCTGAATGCCATGGCGTCGCAGCAGGCTTTTACTTTTATTGACAACATGCCGTGCCCGGTGATCGATTCGGCAACCGGGGTCAAGCTGACCGATCTCCTGACGAGTGCAGGTATTACTAATCTCAGTTCGGTACAATCGTTTGCTTTTTATACTACCGATATGCCTCCGGGCACGCCGTATGAGACCCTGACCAAGTCATACCTGCTCGACACCCCGCGTTATTATCTTCCGCACATAGCAGCTAATTGGACAACTAGCGGCGGAGAGATAGTATTCCCAGACCCCACCACTGCCATGTCTGACGCAACTCAGGTGGACACGATGATAGCGGTATCAGACCACTGGGTACGGCAATTTCATACTCCTCTCAGCCCGGATTACAGTACCCAAAATACCGATACCAGGTTCAGACTGGTATTCGGTAAAACCAAGGATCTGGGCTCAGCCGCGCCGGAACATACCGCTTCCAAATCTGCCAAATGGGTGAATGAGATCGACGTAACGGAGGCGGCCCCGGCCCTGACCACCCTGAACCTGAGCGGCAGCCCAAGCCTGACCTACAGTGGCACATCCTTCACCTATGACCTCGGCGGCCTGACCCTGTCCGGTGTCGACCAATACGGGAATGCCTATGGCATCTCCGGCCAGCCGGTTACTTGGAATGTTGGATCAGGACCGGCGACGGTCTTGGGGAGCACCCTGACGATCACCGGGAGCGGCACAGTCAATGTCACCGCTACCGTGGACACGGTTACCAGCAATACCCTCGGCCTCGTCGTGAGCGGATCTCTGAAGCCTCCCAACGGAACTGAGAGTTTTCCTTTGTTGTCAGCGCCTCTCAGCTTCTTCGAGCAGTGGCTGTCAGGCATTTAATCAAAGGCAGATCAGGGCAGGCCTGGGCAGGGACGGACTGCCTGGACGAGAACAAGTTCAAACATAAAAGCAACCGCCGGGCATTCTGCTCATAGGTAAAGCGGCGGCGGTAACTCTTCAAAAACAGGGGGAACTCCGGTTCCGGATTCCCCCTGTTTTCTGAAGTTTTACGATGATGGTCTCTTCAGTTATTTATATGGATAAATGATTTAGGCATTCTTGCCATGATTCCAAACCTATTCAGCAACGAATCCTTTCGACAGGAGTTGGCCCTAGATGAGCGACGTTAACGATCAAGACAGCTTTGAGCTGGATAACCGGCTGCTCTGGAGAGATGCGGAACGCTGGGAAAAGGCCTGGCAGCAGGAGCGGCGCCATTCTCTCTATGGAGTGCAGCAGCCAGAAAGATCGGGCTGGGAATGGTGGGATCGGCGGGCCGAGGGCTTTGCCAGCCAGACCGGAGACGAATCCTGGCGTCAGAGGCAGGAGCAGTTGATCCGTACCTTCGAACAGCAGAACTTTTTGGGGCCGGATGTCGAGGTTCTGGACATAGGCAGCGGGCCGGGAAATTATGCGCTGCGGCTGGCTGGAATGGTTAAGAAAGTGGTAGCGCTTGATCCGTCCCCCAAAATGTTGGCCATTCTTCAGGAAAGGGCAGCTGCCGCAGGGATCACCAACATCGAGCCGGTCTGCTTCACTTGGGAAGAAGTGGACCTGGCGAGGAGGGGCTGGAGAGGGCGTTTTGGCCTGGTGCTGGCGGCGATGACACCAGGGATTCACGACGTGGAGACCCTGCAGAAGATGCTGGCGGCATCCAATAATGGTTGTTTTTGCAACGGGCTTACCTGGTGCTACGATCCCTCCCAGGCAAAGCTCTGGCGGCGTCTGTTTCAGACAGAAATGCCTCCCATACCAGCTGATATCTTCTATATTTTTCACCTGCTCCATGCCTGGGGCTACAGCCCTGCCATAGAACTGAAGCGCATGGATACCAGGCGGGAGATGCCCCGGGATCGGGCTGTTGAGGGGCTTGCCATTGCCATGGCGCCATACCTGGAAATGACGGAGCAGATAGAACGTGAAATTATCGGGACGGTTGAGGAGATGTCTCAGGACGGGCGTTATTATCAGGAGAGGAGCTTCGTCGAGGGCGTCATGACCTGGCAAGTCAACCGCTAACTACTTCACAGAATATTACATCATTGATCAGTTCCACCTGGCATATCAGGTAGTGTATAAAGACATGCAGATGAGCAATGAGAGATTACATTTTTTAAAAAATAGGATTCCCAGATAGGAGCAGGAAGAGTGGGCATGTGGCATAAGTTTATGGATAGATTTACAATGCGAGATCTGATCATCATTGCCATGCTGGCTGCTCTGGGGATCGCCCTGCATCCGGTAATCCACCCCCTGGTCCAGATTATCACCGGACCATTGTTCATCCCCACGGGCGCCGTGGCCGGCGGGTTGTATATGATGTGGCTCGTCCTGGGCGCCGGGATCACCGGCAAGAGAGGCACGGCCACCCTGATCGGGATAGTCCAGGCTTTCCTGGTGCTGGGCACGGGAATTATCGGCTCACACGGGGCGATGAGCCTGCTGACCTATACCATGCCCGGGATCATGGCCGATCTAGGGCTGCTCGTCACCGGCCACCGGGTCTGCTGTGCTCCCTGCGCTTTTCTGGCAGGTCTGCTGGCCAATGTTGCCGGTACCGCCATGGTGAATCTCGTCTATTTCCGGCTGCCCCTGATCCCCCTGGCGCTCAGCCTGTCAGTGGCGGCCCTGTCGGGTGGGCTGGGCGGCATCCTTGCCTTCGAGATATTGCGGCCATTGTGGAGGTTTAAAAAGGGAGTTTTTCATCTTGAAAAAGGAAAGATCGACGATTGACCGGGGGCGCCTGGATCTTCCTTATCGCTTGGCGAAGTGAATGCATCTGACAGGATTAAACTGCAGGGTGAGGCCAACAGATGGATGCGGTGATTGTCCAGGGGTTGAGTTACCGGTACTGGACTGACGGGCCGGTGGTCTTGAACAATGTCAGCTTCCGGGTGGCCCGGGGAGAGATGATGGCGGTGACCGGCCTGAGCGGTTGCGGCAAGAGCACTCTCTGTTTATGCCTGAACGGGATCATCCCCCACAGCCGGGACGGGGCAATGGCGGGATCGGTGCTGGTCGGGGGCAAGAACACCAGAGAGCATAAAGTGTCCAGCCTGGCCTTCGAGGTGGGGTTGGTCTTTCAGGATCCCGACACTCAGTTGTTTGCCCCGACGGTGGAGGACGAGATCGCTTTTGCTCCGGAAAATATGTGTATGGCGCCCGGCCGCATCCGGGAGCGGGTGGACCAGGTAATTGCCCTGCTGGGAATCGAGGAATTGAGGGAGGCCAATCCCAATCAACTCTCCGGGGGCGAGAAGCATCTGGTAGCCCTGGGGGCGGTGCTGGCTCTCGATCCTCCAGTGCTGGTGCTGGACGAGGTGTTCTCCGGTCTCGATGACGCAGGCAGACAGAGAGTGGCGGCGGTGCTGGAAGAACTGCGCAGTCAGGGGAAAACCATTATAGCAGTGGAGCATGACCTGGAAAGCGTGGCCTTTGCTGACCGGATGCTGGTACTGGATGAGGGGGCGGTATCCCGCCTGGACCGGACAGAGGCGCTGCTGGCTGACCGTGAGTTTCTGCTGGCCGGCAGATTGTTGTTCTGACGGCGAGGGTTCGGGAACGGAGGCGGGCAATGGCGTTTTTAGCATTGAACGAGGTGGCCTTTGCTTATCGCGGGCAGCAGAAGCGGGCTGTTGCTGGGATAGACCTGGCTTTTGATCTGGATGGGATCACGGCTATAGTCGGGCCGAATGGCAGCGGCAAGACCACCCTGACCAAACTGATGACCGGGATCCTGCAGCCTGATGCCGGGGAGATCCTGCTGGAGAACCGAACCCTGCGGTCATACTCGCTGGCCGAGATCGGACGCCGCATCGGCTACGTGTTCCAGAACCCCGAACAACAGCTGTTTTGCGCCACAGTGGCCGAAGAGATCGGATTCGGGTTGAGGCACCAGGGCTGGGGGCCGTCGGCAGTCAGGGAGAGGACAGGGTTTTACCTGGACTATTTTGAGCTGGCGCCCTATTCGAACATCTTTCCGCTGCACCTGAGCCGCGGTGAAAAACAGCGCCTGGCGATCGCCGCCGTACTGGCCGGCGAACCTGGGTTTCTGATCATGGACGAACCTACCGCCGGCCTGGATGCTTACCGCAAAAGGCTGCTGGCCGATTATTTGCACAAGGTGGCCGGCCTGGGCCGGGGGGTGGTGATAGTCAGCCATGATACTGGTTTTGTCCAGCGGGTGGCCGACAGGATCATCAACCTGGAGAACGGTCGGATTCGGGGAGAGCGCTGGCAGAGAGGAGATTCCTTGGATGCAGTTTGACCCCCGGACCAAACTGGTGGCGATCATTTGTATTACCACTCTGGCCGTGCTCTATAACACTCCGGGGCCGCTATTCCTGCTGTTGATTGCCTCCATGATCCTGCTGCTATTTTTCAGAATCGATCCCAGGCGAACCTGGGGCTATCTTCGGCCGTTCCTGTACTTGTTCTTGCTGCTCTTTGTCATTCAGGTGATATTCTCGCCGGGAGGCGAGGTGCTGTTGGCGGTGAGGCAGGTGCCCCTGATCACCGGCCGGGGCCTGGATATGGGCGCCAGCGTGGTGTTGCGCCTACTGGTGGTGATCACTGTTGCTGTCTTGTTGACCACGGCCAGCTCCCGGGATATTGTCCTGGGTCTGGTGCAGTTGAGAATTCCCTATGAAGTGGCTTTTATGGTCGAGGTGGCCATGCGCTTCTTGCCTGTCTTCCGGGAAGAGCTGGCCAACGTGGTCACCGCGGTCCAGTTGCGGGGTGTCGATCTCCAGAGAGTGCCCTGGGGGCAAAAGATGGCATTGTATCGCAGCTTGCTGTTTCCGGTAGTGTACGGGGCTCTGCTCAAAGCACAACAGTTGTCGGAGGCCATGGATGCGCGGGGCTTCCGGGCCTACCCCCGGCGCACCTACCTCCGGCGGCTGCAATTTCAATCTCTTGATTATGCAATGATGTTGTTGTTTCTGGCCGGCACTTCCGTGCTCGTCTGGCGGCAGCTTGTTTGAAGCAACATTATTATGCCAGCACCTGAATACCACCGGGTGGCGAGGCGGGATATCGCCACCTTGTGAAGAATCCGTGGAGGGTAATCGATGATCAGAAAACACTTTGATGGATATAACTTTGTGGCCATGCCGGAAACAGGGGCCACCTTCAGGTGGGGCCGCAGTCCGGACGCGAATCCCTATATGGCGCCCTGGCCGGAACTGGCGGACATCTCCGTATCCAATTACTGCACCAACGGATGCCCGTACTGCTACCGGTCAAGCGATGCCGACGGCAGGGTGATGTCGCTGGAAGACTACAGATTCGTGCTTGACCAACTGACAAGCAAGGCTTACGGGAGCATCTTCCAGGTGGCCCTAGGCGGCGGCGAGCCGCTGCTGCACCCCGATTTCAACGCCATGCTGCAACTGACCAGAGAAGAGTATGGGATCATCCCCAACTACACCACCTGCGGCAAGTATTTTGATCAGGCAAACATTGCGGCCACCGCGGCATACTGCGGGGCGGTTGCGGTCTCCTGGGATCCGTACAGGAACGGTCTCTCACTGCCGGACCTGGCTAACCTGGGATCGTATCTGCGATCAGAGGGCATCAGGAGCAACATTCATTACGTCGTCTCCGGGAAAACCTTGAAGCATGCCACCGCCGTTCTAAGGGGAGAGTATGACGAGTACCTCAAGCCGTTCAACGCCATCATCTTTTTAACCTATAAACCGTTGGGCCGGGCTGACAATACCGATATCATCAAGTCTCCGGAAAATCTGAACTCATATCTGGGGATGGTCGACCGCCCGAAAACAGGTATCAAGATCGGTTTTGACGCCTGCTTTGTACCAAGCCTGCTCAAAGCCACAAAAGTTGACGAGAGGCTGATAGACAGCTGTGAGTGCGGCTTCTTCTCTGTCTACATCAACGAGAATCTGGAGGTGATGCCCTGCTCTTTCTGCAACGACGAACGGTTCAGGTTTGATTTGAGACGGGTGAGCTTTCAGGAGATCTGGCAGGATCGATTTTCAGCCTACCGCAACCAGATCGACGACGCCGGAAAGTCAGATTGTGGTACCTGCCCTAAGAGCCTCGATTGCCGTGGCAAGTGCCCCTTTTACAAGGAACTGTTTCTATGCGGCCTGCTCTAATTCATACCTAAAAACTTTTGATGGGGGGGGTTGTTGTTTGAAGATCAGAGCCGATTTTGTGACCAACAGCAGTTCGGCCAGTTTCATTCTGACAGCCAAGGAGGACATTCTTGATTTTAAAATTGAAAACTTTAAGAAAATGGGATATTCGGGAAAGGTGCAACTGCTGACCTTCTTCAGGGATGAGTTGAAGAGAGAGGGCAACAAGACCCGTATTGGTGATGAGGAATACTATTACACGGTCAAGGAGTTCAGACTTGGCAAGACCTGCATGCTGACCGATGAAGTGGACGAGGAGGAGATTACCGGGGCCGACTTCAGCCAGTTCTCCGATGAGGAGATGTGGGACCTGATCAACTGGATCGCCGTGAAGGGCAAGAGTCAGGATCTCTACGGAATTGGGGTTACCCAGGTGACAGATGTTTGTAATTGCACCTGTGAGCATCCCCCGGAGGGTGCTTGAGCGAAACACGGTGACGGTTCTTGCCGGCATTTATTCGGCGTGGCAGAAGCTGCGCCGCTTATCAAGCCCCCAGGATAGGTCGTGCTAGAGGAGCCATGACACCTTCTGGCGCCTCTCTTCGCTTTACTAATCTTATGAGAGGATCATTCTCCGATGGTGACGCCAGAGGCTGGTACTGTCTATGGTGGAACGGGGCCTAACTGGAGGCACTGTTCCAGGGGGCTGGAATCTGCCGCGGGACGGCTGCATCCTCTCCTAGAACAGCAGCAACGCTGCCGCTTTTGATGATCCGGCCAGCTAGCATTACCCGTACAGTGTCGGCCAGGAAGGGGATCTCCGGGTAGTCATGGGTGACAAACAGCGTGGTGATTCTCGTATCCCGGAGAATGTTGCTGATCTCTACCAGTAAGGAGCGGCGGGTTGGGTAGTCCAGTGCGGAAAAAGGCTCATCTAGAAACAGAAGATGAGGATTGAGGACAAATGCTCGGGCCAGGTTCACCCGCTGGGCCTCACCCCCTGATAACCTCAAAGCAGAGCGTCCCTTTAAATGGGCGATCCCCAGGCGTTCCAGCCATTCCTCGGCTCGCTTCCGGGCTACCGGTGCCGGTACGCCCCGGATACGGAGTCCGATCAAGACGTTGTTCAGCACCGTGGTGTCCATCAGCAGCGGCTCCTGAAAGACGACAGCCATCCGGCGCCTCAACTCCAGAATGTTTTCCCGTGTGGAACAGGTCCCATTGAAATAAATACTGCCCCCGGTGGGATGTTGGAGCAGGGCAAGAGTCAGAAGCAAGCTGGTTTTACCGGCGCCGTTGGGCCCTACCAGGGCGACCACTTCGCCGGCGTTGAGGGTGAACTGAGCGATATTGAAGATCTCTCTTTTCTCTAACACGAGGAGAAGATCCCTCGCTTCCAACAGTACCTGCCCCGTTATCCCGTTCTGGTCTATCACTGTGGCTGCCTCCGGTGCTGTTGATATCCGGTCAGGACTGCGGTGATCACGAAAGTCAATAGCAGAAGAATGACGCTCAGGGCTGTGGCCAATTCAAATTCACCCTTGGAAACATCCAGGGAGATGGCGGTGGTGAGCACTCGGGTCAGGCCCTTGATATTTCCACCGACCATGATGGATGCGCCTACCTCGGAGATCACTCCACCGAAACCGGCGATCACTGCTGCCAGGAGGCCCAGGCGGGCCTCCCGCAGCATCAGCCACAGTAATTGCCAGCGATTTGCGCCGAGGGCAAGGATCTGGAAATACATTTTGGGGTTGATCGCCTGGATGGCAGCTACAGTGAACCCGGCCACGATCGGAAAGGCAATGATTACCTGGGCAATGATCATGGCGGTGGGCGTATAGAGCAGCCCTAGGGATCCCAGGGGTCCGTACCGGGTGAGAAAAATCCAGGTGACCAGGCCAACCACCACGGGTGGTAACCCCATGCCGAAATTGATGATGCTGATCAACAGCCAGCGTCCGATAAACTTCCTCAACGCCAGTACCACACCGAGTGGCACCCCGAGGATCACGCTGATCAGAGTAGCCGTACCCGAGACCTGGAGTGTGCGCCAGGTTATTTCCAGCATCTCCGGGTCTCCAGTAATCAGCAGCTTGCCTGCCTGGATTAATCCTTCGCCAATAACTGACAATACCAGCACACATCCTGCTTTGTAATTGATCGTCACACATTAACTCAGAAACAGACCCCGATACTGCTACTTGCCGATCTGATCAACGCTCTTTCCGGCGTCCGCGTAGAACAGGGGCTGGCCGTACTTATCCTTGCCGAAGTCGGCGATGAACTTCTGGGTGTCCGGGTTGACCATGAAGTCCACGAAAGCCTTGGCGCCATCGGCATTTACCTTCGAGAATTTCTGGGGATTGACCTGCTCCACGTGATAGATATTTAGTAAATCTTTATCTCCCTCCATCAGGATGGCCAATTGGATATTCTTTTGCTGGGCCAGGAAAGTGCCTCGATCTGTCAGGGTGTAGCCCTTCTTCTCCAAAGCAACCTGTAGAGTCTGACCCATGCCGGTGCCGGACTCCTGATACCAGCTGCCTTTAGGGGTGATGCCCGCCTTCTTCCAGATGGCCAGCTCTTTAGTGTTGGTGCCGGATTTGTCGCCTCTGGAGATGAAGACCGATTTGGCCGCGGCAATTTTTTTGAAAGCGTCGGTATCGGTTTTGATCCCCTTGATCTGGGCCGGGTCGTCCGGTGGCCCAACAATAATGAAGTCATTGTGCATGACCAGTTGGTAATTGATGAAGTTGCCGTTGTCTACATCAGGTTTCTCCGAACTGGGAGCGTGGGTCAGCAGTACGTCGGCCTCGCCCTTCTCGCCAAGGGCAATTGCTGCTCCAGAGCCGTTGTAGATCGGTTTCACCTTATATCCGGTCTTGGCTTCGAACTGCGGAATCAGCACATCCAGCAGTCCCGTGTCTCTGGTGCTGGTAGTGCTGGACAGAATCAGGTCCGGATTCTTGGGAGTTGGTGGCGCCTGCTGTTGTGGCGCTGCCGGTTGCTTGGCGCAGCCTGCCAAGAGAAGCAAGAACACCAGGATTAGTCCGATTACCCAAAATTTCTTTGTCTTCATCACATTGTCCCCCTCTTTATTAGTGAATATCTGGACGTACTTTTCCGGGAGCAAGTAAAAATGCTGGCCGGTCTTTTCAGCCTTGCCTATTTGCCTGCTGCTTATTAGGGTCTATTGATCACCACCTCTCTAATAATGGGCATGAAAACGTAAAAGATAAAAATGCCCTTTATAAAAAAACAGGGACAATAAAACCGGGCGCGGAAACCGCTAACCCGGCTTTTTATTGTCCCCTTTCCGCAATGGGAGGCTTGCCCGTTTCCAGGCCAGCCCTAACGGTCAAACCGCCATACCCTCAGGCAACAGGCGGCAAGACTCGGAGAAAGTATTCAGTTAGAGGATCTATACGACATTCCATCTAAAAATCCTGCCCAATATTCTATAGTACAGTAATATATGTTAAATGCCCCCAAGTCTAATCTGATCAATTCATTTCGACATAAAGCAGGATTTTTAGGGAAAAAGGGAAAGATATAAAAGAATTAAAGGCCGCCTGGAAGGTGACCGGTCAGATTTGCTGTTCAGCCAAAGGAGGAAAACGGAGTGCGAGAAGGAGATCGGGTGGTAGACCCCAATAGGGAATTGGACCCGTTAGTCAGGGAGGCGGTTTTAAAGGCGGCCATAGATGGCAGGATTACCTGTCCTGCAGCCAAGGAGTTGGCAGAACAGTTGGGGGTTGAACCGGGCGTGATCGGGGATGCCTGCAATCAACTCAGAATCAAGATCAAGAGTTGTGCCCTCGGATGCTTCTAATAGGGAGCGGGACAAGTGGGTATTGAATTGTTTACAGTATTACCGGTGCCGGAGGCCAGATCACAGCTGGCGGCGTTGCTTCCCTTGGAACTGCGCCAAAGCGAGCCGGTCCCACTTTTACGGTGTCTCGGGCGGCGCCTGGCCCAGATTGTTCGAAGCCGGGAGAATGTGCCCGGTTTTGCGCGCTCGACGGTTGACGGTTATGCCGTCAGGGCAGCTGATACTTTTGGGGCTGGCGAGGGTGCCCCGGCCTATTTTACCGTGACCGGCGAGGTCCTGATGGGCTTCCGCCCAGAGCAGGGGATCGCCTTAGGAGAGGCGATGCGCATCTCTACGGGCGGCATGCTTCCGCCCGGCTCGAATGCGGTGTTGATGGTCGAGCATACAGAAATGATCGGCCCCGAGGGGATTGAGGCTTACCGCCCGGTGGGGCCTGGTGAAAATGTGATTTACGCAGATGAGGATATGCGTGCTGGGGATGAAGTGCTTCCTGCCAATCACCTGTTGCGCCCACAGGATATCGGTTATCTTGCTGCCATGGGAGAACTGGAGCTTGAAGTATTTTCACCGTTGCGGGTGGGAATCGTGTCGACCGGTGACGAGATTGTCCCGGTGTCAGCGCGGCCAGCTCCCGGCCAGGTCAGGGATGTAAACTCATACTCCCTATACAGCCAAGCGCAGCAGTGGGGAGGGGAGCCGGTGCTCTATGGGGTCGTCCGAGACGACCCCGGCCTGCTCGCCCTGAAGCTCCAGCAGGCTTACGAGGAGACGGACCTAGTGCTGGTTTCTGGTGGCAGTTCCGTGGGAACCAGAGACCATGCTGCTGAGATCATCACCAATATGGGGGAACCAGGGCTGGTCTTTCATGGGCTGGCGGTGAGGCCGGGTAAACCTACCCTCGGAGGGGTAGTGGGCCGGAAACCGATCTTCGGTTTACCCGGGCATCCGGCAGCAGCGCTCATTGCCTTTGATCTGATGGTCGCGCCTCTCTTGAAATTCGGTGGTTATAACCAGATACAACCGGGTGCCCTGCGGGTCCGGGCACTGGTTTCCCGGAGCCTGGCCTCGGCGCCAGGACGGGAGGAGTATTTTCGCGTCCGCTTGCGGCGCCAGCAGGGGGCCTTGTGGGCTGACCCGTTGCTGGGTAAATCCGGCCTGCTGAAGCCGATGGTGGAGGCCGATGGCCTGATCAAGGTGCCTCTGGAGAGCGAAGGGATCGCTGCGGGGGCGGAAGTGGACGTGGTTCTGTTTGGGACCGACTACGTCCTATAGGCAAGAGAAAGCCTATTTACAAGGAAAGCTGGTGAAAGTGATGGTCCTGGAGCGACAGCGCTATCTGCAAAACGTGCCCCGAGATGAGGCCTTAAGCCTATACCTGGAAAAGTTGGCTGCCCTGGGAGCCCTGGGGCCTGGCCAGCCGGAGCGAATTCCGGTGGATAAGGCCCGGGGCCGGGTAACAGCGGCGCCGGTCTACGCCAAGATCTCCTCTCCGCATTACCACGCTTCCGCCATGGACGGCATAGCTGTGAACACGGCGGCCACCTTCGGAGCGAACGAGACGAGGCCGGTACGCCTGGTATTGGGAACAGAGGCTTTTGTGGTGGATACCGGAGACCCTCTGCCGGAGGGCTGCAACGCGGTGGTCATGATCGAAGAGTTGCACTTCCTGAATGACCAGGAGGTGGAGATCATCGCGCCCGCGGTGCCCTGGCAGCATGTGCGCACGGTCGGCGAGGACTTTATCGAGACGGAGATGGTGCTCGCTTCTCACCAGGAGGTGCGTCCCTATGATCTCGGCGGCCTGCTCACCGCCGGAGTGATGGAGCTGGATGTCTTTCCCAGGCCGCGGGTTGCCCTGCTGCCTACGGGGACGGAGATCATACTGCCGGGCGAGCCTCTCGTGTCCGGCGCCGTCATTGAATCGAATAGCCGCGTTTTAGGAGGACTGGTCGAGGAGTGGGGCGGCATACCGGTCGTGGCGCCACCCACCATTGACGATTATGAATTGCTGAAACAAGTGATTCTCGATTACCTGAGCCGGTCCGACATGCTGGCCGTGATCGCCGGCTCCTCGGCCGGCCGGGAGGACTTCACAGTTTCCCTGTTCCGGGAGTTAGGGGAGGTGTATGTCCATGGCGTGGCCATCAAACCGGGCAAGCCGGTGATATTGGGCTCAATTCAGGGCAAGCCGGTGATCGGTGTTCCCGGGTATCCTGTTTCCGCAGCCCTTGCCTGGGAGTTTTTCGGGCGGCCGGTGCTGGCTAAAAAGTGCGGCCTGACAGTTCCTGCCCGGCCGCGGGTACGGGCCTACCTTGGCCGGAAGGCAGTTTCTCCGCTGGGGGCCGAGGAGTTCATCAGGGTCAAGCTCGGCCAGGTTCGAGACCGCCTGGTGATCCAGACCCTGCCCCGGGGGGCGGGCACTGTCACCTCCCTGGTGCAGGCTGATGCGATAATGACAGTTCCCCGCCTTTCCGAGGGTTATCCCGCCGGGTCGGAGGTGGAGGTGGAACTCCTGCGGCCCTGGGAGCAGATCGCCCGCACTACGGTGGTCGTGGGAAGCCATGACCTGGTGCTCGACATTATTGCCAACCTGATCCAGGAGCAATACCCGGGTCGCCGGTTGATCTCCTCGCATGTGGGCAGCATGGGCGGCCTGACCGCCCTGCTCAGGGGGGAGGCCCATCTGGCAGGTATCCACCTATTGGATGAAGATTCAGGGGTTTACAATATTCCTTATGTGCAGCGCATCCTGGGAGATAAGCCAATGATCCTGTTAAATCTTGCTTATCGCACCCAGGGCATACTTCTACCCAAGGGCAATCCATTAAGGATCGAGCGCTTGGCGGATCTGACCCGAAAAGAGATACGGTTTATTAACAGGCAGAGGGGCTCGGGAACACGCCTACTGCTTGATTACCTGCTGCGTAAAGAGAAGCTTGCGCCTGGGCAGATCAATGGTTACGAACGGGAGGAATACACCCACATGGCCGTAGCGGTAGCGGTCGCTTCCGGAAATGCGGATACCGGATTGGGCATACAGGCGGCTGCTGTCTCCCTGGGATTGGATTTTGTCCCTATTGGCGAGGAGCGCTACGACTTATGCATACCCGCAGAGCTGTGGGAAACAGAGGAGATCGTCGTGGTCAGAGAGCTTCTGAAAGAGCCTGTGTTTAGGAAGGCCACAGGTCAGTTGCAAGGGTATGAATTCCGGGACTGCGGCAAGATTATCGGAAAAACGGGCGACCAGGCCTGAAAATAGGCATTGTTTCTCCGGCAAACTGTATCAAGGTGTTTCAGGTGTGTAATATATAGAGCACACCGTGTTGACAGTATGGTTACAGGCATGAGACATGACGTTTATCAGATTGACACATGTAAATAATAGAAGAACGCTAAAATGCCTGTTTACAGACGTTTTATGCTCAACCCGCAGTATGGCACGGATATTGCTTATATATTTTTTTTAGTGTAAGGTAATATATGATTAAGGCTATTTGAAAAATCCATAACTCCGAGCCTGATAGTTTAAGGCAAAGCTATGACGTCAGGCCATCGGGTATGTAGGGAAACTTACATGCCTCCCATTGCGGAAAGGAGTACAGCATTAGCTCTGGTAATATTGCCAGGGCGCTGTGCTTTCAAGGCGATGGGAGGCTTTTTGGTGTTTATCTCCCTGCCTTGTCAGGCGATGTTTACCGGTTGCAAACATCCTGGATACGACATCTGAAGAGAGGTGACCGGATGGTAAAACATCATTTCTAAGAGATCGAGTGTGGGTACCAGTGTTGTACGGTGTGAGAAAGAGAAGAGTTTTCATTTCTGAAGATCTGTTACCAATAAAAAAAAGGGAAATTCAGGAGGTGAAAGTCCGGTCTATGCCCAGGCCGGACGACAGAATGGCCAAAATATTGATGTTGAAACCCGAAAAGTGTATTTCCTGCCGTACCTGTGAACTGGCCTGCTCCTTCAAGCATGAGAGGGAGTTCCGCCCCAGCGCCTCCAGGGTCAATGTGCTTTCCTTCGAGAAAGAAGGAATTTCCGTACCGATGATGTGCCAGCAGTGTGATGTGGCTGTCTGCGTCAAGGTCTGCGCCACCGGCGCCCTTGCCCGCAACCTGGAGACCGGCGCTCTGGAAGTAGATGACAACAAGTGCATCCGCTGCAAAATGTGCATCCAGGCTTGCCCCTTCGGCAACACCACCTATGATTCCGTGAGCAACAGGATCCTCAAGTGCGACCTCTGTGCAGGCGATCCCCAGTGCGTACGCTTCTGCCCGGGCGGCGCCCTGACCTATGAGGAAGCGAGTTCGGGCACTATGGCCAAGAAACGGGCCTTCGCTGCAAAATTTAAAGATGCTATGCAGGAGGTGTCCAAATAATGTACGGTTGGGTAGGAAAGGTTTTAAGAGTAAATTTGACCACTGGTGAGATTAAAAAAGAAACGCTCGATCCGGTTGAGGCGAAGAAGTATATTGGTGCCCGCGGACTTGGAACCAGGCTCTGGCTGAAGGATTGTGACCACCTGGTTGAGCCTCTGAGCGAGGGAAACAACATCCTCTTTGTAACCGGTCCGCTGACTGGCACCCTGGCCACCAATGCCGGCCGCTACAACGTGGTCACCAAGGCCCCCCTGACCGGCGCCATGGCGGCCTCTAACTCCGGTGGCTACTGGGGACCGGAATTGAAATATGCCGGTTATGATGCCGTCATCTTCGAGGGCAAGTCGGAGAAACCGGTCTACCTCTGGATCAACGACGACAAGGTGGAGATCCGCTCAGCCGAACATCTCTGGGGCAAGGATGTCAACGAGACTACCGATACCCTGCGGAACGAGACGGATTACGATGCCAAGGTGGCCTGCATCGGGCCTGCCGGCGAGAATCAGGTGCTCTTCGCCTGCATTATGAACGATTACACCCGTGCGGCCGGTCGTTCCGGCGTCGGGGCGGTGATGGGCTTCAAGAATCTGAAGGCTGTTGTGGTCAAGGGAAGCGGCGGAATCAAGGTGGCCGATAACGAGGCCTTTTTAGACGCTCTCGTCAGGGCCAGAGAAATTGTCAAGAACAATCCGGTTACCGGACAGGGCCTCCCCCTCTATGGGACGGAGATCCTGGTCAATATTCTTGACCAGTCGGGCGGGTACCCGGTGGACAATTTCCGCGATTCCGGTTCCACCCCCTACGCAGAGCCTACCAGCGGTGAGGCCCTGACCGCCAAGTACCTGGTCCGCAACAAGGGCTGCATGGCTTGCAGCATTGGCTGCGGCCGGATCACCAATGTTCCCGACGGTCCCTTCGCCGGCTTTGGCGAGGGCCCCGAGTACGAGGCGGGCTGGTCCTTCGGCGCCGACTGCGGCATCGACAACCTGGCCGCCATCATCAAGGCCAACAACTATTGCAACGAGCTGGGGATGGACCCGATCACCCTGGGCAGCACCATTGCCTGCGCCTATGAGCTCTATGAGATTGGCGCCATTACCGGGGTCGAAACTGGCGGCCCTCTCAATTGGGGCGACGCTGCCGCCATGGTCGAGTTGACTCGTAAAACTGCCTACCGCGAAGGCTTTGGCAACGAGATCGCCGAAGGTTCCTACCGGTTGGGTCTGAAGTACGGCCACCCCGAGCTCTCCATGACCTGCAAGAAGCAGGAGATGGCGGCCTACGATCCCCGGGCGCTGCAGGGAATGGGTTTGAACTACGCTACTAACAACCGGGGCGGCTGCCATGTGCGTGGTTACATGACCGCGCCGGAGATCCTGGGTATCCCCCAGAAGCTGGACAACCTGGCCACTGAGGGTAAGGCTGGATGGACCAAGATCTTCCAGGACTTGACCGCTGCCGTCGATTCCTGCGGGATCTGCCTCTTCCTGACCTTCGCCATCGGCGGGCCCGAGATTGCGGAGCAACTGAGTAAAGCAACCGGCATCGAATACAGTGTAGAAGATATCCTGGCGGCTGGCGAGCGGATCTGGAACATGGAGCGACTTTTCAACCTGGAGAATGGCTTCACAGCCAAGGATGACACCCTGCCTCCCCGTCTCCTGAACGATCCGGTGAAGGTTGGCCCGTGCAAGGGCGCTGTCAATCATCTCGATAAGATGCTGCCTGAATACTACGAGTTGCGCGGGTGGGACGTCGCAGGCAGACCGACCGAGGCCAAGCGCACCGAACTCGGTCTCTAGGGGAGTTTTCTATGAAAGTCAAGTTCTTCGCCCTGCTCAGAGAGCTTACCAATGCTAAGGAAACTACCGCCTATACCGCAGGCACCGTTCGCCAATTGCTGGACGCCCTGTGCGGCGCTTACGGCGGCGAGTTCACCAGGTGGATCTATGCCGAGGGCTCAGCCGAAGGCCAGCGTCAACTCAGCGGCAAGGTAATTGTGCTGGTTAACGGGAGAGCGATCGAGCATCTGGCGGGGTTGGAAACGGCTTTAACGGGCACTGACGAGCTGGCGTTGTTCCCCAGAATGGCGGGCGGTTAAGAATATGGGAGCGGGGGCGGAATAACAGGGATTCTGCCCCTGTTGCCTGTTCCTGCTGCAGTTAGTGTCTAGGCCCTCTTTCATATGAGGAGACAATCAAAGAAAAAATGTCGGGGGCTAATACCTTTTTCAAAGTCAGAAGCTTCGCTTCCTTAAGTTGTGATCGAATCGTTACCTGAATGGTGAGCGAAGTAAACATGGGGGTAGCCGTATGATGAACATCAGGCAAGCTCTGAAGCTGTTTCTTCAGGCGTGCTGCGCCCGTCGGGTGCCCGATTCGGGCGCTTGCCCGGCGGGCGGGGAATCCGGGCACACATATGCCTGCACTAAAGGAGATGGAGCGGAGATGGCCGTAGACCCACAGCAAGCGGCAGTTCAACACTCAATGGAGCGGATCGTCTGGCAGTATCCGCCCGAACAGCGTTATATTCTGGCGATCATGCAGGATTTGCAGAAGGAGTTCAACTACCTGCCCAGGGAGGCCCTGAGTCTGACCGCAGACCATGTGCAGGTACCGCTCGGCAAGGTCTACAGCATGGCCACCTTTTACAAGGCCTTCAGCCTGACCCCCAGGGGCCGGATTAACTTCAAGGCGTGCGATGGCACCGCCTGTCATATCAAGGGCTCTCTGGTGATCATCGACGAACTTCACAAGTGCCTGGGCATCAAACCGGGGGAGACGACTGCGGACGGCGAGTTCTCGCTGGAGACGGTGAACTGCCTGGGCGCCTGCGCCATCGCTCCGGTCTTGGTGGCGAACCATAAGGTTCATGCCAAGGTCACTGCAACGGCTGTCAGGGAGATCATCAAGACATACGGAGGGCGGGTCGATGAGCCAGTTGCCAACTGAAAACAACATGAATAGTAGAATGATCCTGGTCTGTTGCGGTACCGGCTGCCAGGCCAGCGGCAGTCTGGATGTGCTCGCATCATTGCGGAGCCTGCTGGCCAGTGATACTGGAACCGCGGTACAGGCCTCGACCAAGTCCACCGGCTGCAACGGTTTGTGTGAAAAAGGCCCTCTGGTCAAGATCCTGCCGGATGATATCACCTACTGTCAGGTGACTGTAGAGGACGTGCCTGATATCGTTAAGAGTCTGCAGGACGGGACGCTGGTACAACGGTTGCTGTACCGCGACCCGGTCACCAAGCAGCATTACCGGTCGCACCACGAGACCGGTTTTTATAAGAAGCAGCACAAGCTGGCCCTGCGCAATATCGGCGAGATTGACCCGGCCGATATCCGGGACTACCTTGACCGGAGAGGCTACCAGGCGCTGCGCAAGGCGCTGGCCATGAGTCCGGCCCAGGTGATCGACGAAGTGCTGGCGTCGGGCCTGCGCGGCCGCGGCGGCGGGGGCTTCCCCACCGGCCGCAAGTGGAAGAGCTGTGCTGTAGTGGATCATGCTCCCCGCTACGTGATCTGTAACGGCGATGAGGGCGACCCCGGCGCTTTCATGGATCGCAGTATCATGGAGGGCGACCCGCACACGGTGCTGGAGGGGATGATCATCTGCGCCCACGCCATCGGCGCCTCTGCCGGCTTTATCTATGTCCGTGACGAGTACGACCTGGCGGTGGTCAATCTCAACCAGGCGATCCGGGACGCCCGGGCTGCAGGTTACTTGGGCAACCACATCCAAGGCAGCGGGCTTGACTTCGACATCGAAGTCGTCCGGGGCGGGGGCGCCTTTGTCTGCGGCGAGGAGACGGCCCTGATCGCCTCTATCGAGGGGAATCCGGGGGAGCCGCGGGACAAGTACGTATTCCCCACCGCCAAGGGATTGTGGGGGCAGCCCACTGTGATCAACAATGTGGAGACCTGGGCGAATGTGCCGGTGATCATCGATCGCGGAGCTGCCGAGTTTGCAGCGATCGGCACGGCGGGCAGCAAGGGCACCAAGGTTTTCTCCCTGGTCGGCAAGGTGGTCAACACCGGTCTAGTGGAAGTGCCTATGGGCACCACGCTGCGGGAGATCATCTTCGACATCGGCGGCGGCATCCCGAAGGGGCGCCGCTTCAAGGCCGTGCAGACTGGTGGACCATCCGGCGGCTGTATCCCGGCCAACTTGCTCGACCTGGCAGTGGACTTCGACTCTCTGACCGCAGCCGGCTCGATGATGGGCTCCGGTGGCCTGATCGTGATGGACGACCGTACCTGCATGGTGGAGGTCGCCCGTTACTACGTCAACTTCCTGGCGGGCGAATCCTGCGGCAAGTGCACCCCCTGCCGGGAGGGGATCAGCCTGATGCTGGAGATATTGACCCGGATCACCGAGGGCCACGGCACTATTGCCGATCTCGATCTGCTGGAGAACTTGAGCGCCACGGTGCAGGCGGCATCCCTGTGCGCCCTGGGTCGAACGGCGCCCAACCCGGTGCTGTCCACCCTCAAGTACTTCCGCGATGAATATCTCGCCCATATCATCGATCACCGCTGCCCGGCCGGGGTCTGCAAGGAACTGACCGAGTTCTACATTGACGCCGATCTCTGTACCGGGTGCGGGCTATGCCGCAAGAAGTGTCCGGCGGATGCTGTGACCGGTGAGAAAAAGCAACCGCATGTCATCGACGCCGCCAAGTGCATCAAGTGCGGTGAGTGTATCAACAACTGCCGGTTCCAAGCCGTCAAAATACGCTAGGGGGTGGGTTATATGAAGATCATCATTGACGGGATCGAAACCACGGCCAGTCCGGGAGAAACACTGCTGGATGTGGCCAGGGGTCTGGGGATCCGTATTCCCACCCTCTGCTACCATGAGGCCTTCGGTGGGAAGGGTGTCTGCCGCTTGTGCATGGTTGAGGTTATAGCCGGCGGGTCCGCCCGGTTGGTGGCCTCCTGTACCTATCCGGTGACCGGGGAGATCGAGGTGCGGACAACAACTCCGGAGATTGAACAGATTAGGCGCAACATAATCATGCTGCTGCACCGGCGGGCGCCGGGCAGCGAGTTTATACAAGACCTGTACCGGGAGTATGGCTGCCCCGGCAGTGTTCCTGCGGCAGACCCGGATGAGCGTTGCATCATGTGCCGGTTGTGCACCAACGCCTGCGAGACGCTCGGTGCCTGCGCCATCACGGCTGTTTCCCGGGGGACGGACAAGCGGATCGACACCCCTTACGGGGAGGCCTCGCCGGACTGCATCGGCTGCTGCGCTTGCGCCGAGATCTGCCCCACGAAGGCGATCGACGTGGTCAGAACAGCCGATCATTATGCCATCTGGAACAAGGAGTTTGATATGGAGCGATGCGCCGGGTGCGGCAGGCCATTTATCTCCCGTCCCTACCAGGCGCACATTTCAGAACTCGTCGGGCAGGAGTTGTCCGGTGAGCAGCTCTGCCCCGTCTGCCGGAAGAAGCAGGCTGGCGGTGTCATTGCCGATGTTCACAGGAACAGGTCCTAAAGTGGAACTTGAAACGGAGCAATCGCCATGAAATTCAGCGAGTCCCAGATCGAGCGCTATAGCCGCCAGCTTATCCTGAAGGAAATAGGGGGCAAGGGTCAGGGCAAGATCCTGCAGGGCCGGGTTTTGGTCGTCGGCGCCGGAGGCCTGGGATCACCGTGCGCCCTTTATCTGGCTGCGGCGGGGGTGGGAACGATCGGCATTGTTGACGGTGATCGGGTGGAATTATCCAATCTGCAGCGGCAGATCATCCACTTTACGGCTGACTTGGGCAGAGAAAAGATTCTCTCGGCTGAAGAAAAGATAGTTGCCCTGAACCCCGATATCAGGGTGGCCACACATTCTTTCAGGATCAGGGCGGATAACATCAGACCGTTGATCAAAGAGTACGATTTTATCATCGACGGGACGGATAACTTTCCGGCCAAGTTCCTGATCAACGATGCTTGCGTTATGGAAGGCAAGCCCTTCTCTCAGGCCGGGATCCTGAGGTGGTACGGGCAGGCAATGACTTATGTGCCCGGGAACGCCTGTTACCGGTGCGTCTATTCAGCGCCCCCGCCTGCCGGTTCTGTTCCCAGCTGCAGCCAGGCCGGCATTCTGGGGGCTGTGGCAGGTATCCTTGGGTCGATCCAGGCGGCGGAGGCGCTGAAATTCCTCACGGGCGCCGGGGAATTGCTCACGAACAGGCTGTTGCTGGTCGATGCCCTGGCCATGGACTTCAATATTATCGACACTGTGAGACAAGATCACTGTCCAGCTTGCGGTGAGCACCCCGTGGCGCAGCTCGAGGACGAAGAGACAACCTGTATGGGGAATAACGATGGGCCTCGGTGACTCGAATGGGTTAGAAATCACTGGAGGGATTATGGAATGGAGCCACAGATCTCTTTTGATTTGAGAGGCAGTGACTGCGTGTACAACTTTGCCAAGATCAAGCTTGCCCTGGAAGAACTTGATGAGGGGGACATTCTGGAGGTGATCCTGGACGAGGGAAGCCCTTTTAAGAATGTCTCGCGCAGCCTGAAGGAAGAGGGGCATAAGGTGATCGAAGTTATCCCCGGGGATGGATATTTTAAAATATACGTGGAAAAAGCCTGTAGTTAAAAAACGCTCCCGATATTTCACAGGTCATCTGTGCCTTGTGTGCCTTGCGATGCAAGGCTTTTTTTGTTTTCTACCAGCACTCGCATTATTAGTACGTGCCAGTTATTTTAAAAGCAGAAGTGAATGAGGCAATAAAAGAGTGAAATCGTCGCGGGTATACGACGATTTCACGGGAGTGTGATGTGCGAGAATCATGAAGATCCTCTCACTGATGTATCTATACCACATTAAACAAGTAAAATCCTTTAGGCCCATATCATGAAATAAAACAATATGTAATATCAATTATGAATGATAATTATAAATCATGTTTCGGCGTGCTCAGCTCCGCCAGGTGCACCAACGAGGAGAGCTACCTCCTGAATAGGTTCGCTCGGGCAGCGATCGGCACCAATAACATCGACCACTGCGCCCGCCTCTGCCATGCCTCCACGGTGGCCGGCCTGGCGACGGTCTTTGGAAGCGGCGCCATGACCAACTCCATTGGAGAGATCGCCGATGCCGATTTCATCCTCTGCATTGGCACCAATACTGTCGAGGCACACCCGGTGATCGGCTACCGGATCAATCAGGCCCTGCGCAAGGGCGCTCAACTGGTGGTGATCGATCCCCG
>Ga0187886_1001227_pt1 | contig 24410 bp, 19 predicted proteins | sample June2016WEW_20_1_FD_133001 | JGI IMG/M metagenome (GOLD analysis project Ga0187886, IMG submission 133001) | Peatland microbial communities from SPRUCE experiment site at the Marcell Experimental Forest, Minnesota, USA - June2016WEW_20_150 | ecosystem: Environmental > Terrestrial > Soil >... | reverse complement strand
TTGGTGTATTGGAGGTGAACGCTTAGAATGAACAAAGATCAGGGAATCGGCGCCGTGCTTCTGGTTGCGAGCATAGTGGGTATAGTCGTTTACGCGTGGCTTCTTTTCGCTTACGCGATTGTGGTTCTGCAGATTACGGCGTTCATTGCAGTTGCAGCGGTGCTTGTCATCGCAGGTTGGATTGGGTGGACGATGGCGACGACGCCTCCGCCCGCTCCTCTGGAGCCTGAAGTCACACCCACAACATCGGCTGCATCTCCACAGGAGAAGTTGGAGACCTGATTCACCTGAACGCCACACAGAGGGGGCTATCGTGCCAAGAATGTTGATGGAACAGGTAGTCAAAGAAGATGTGAATGAGGCAGCGACTCGGGTTCTCACAAGAGGTCTTGTCAGGAAAGTTGTAACTCCGAACGGAATAAGGTACGAGATCACCGACGCCGGTTGGCAATTCGTCAGAGAATACGAGGAGATCACAGCGGAGCTTCGAGGAGGCGCATCGACGACGGGGTCTGGCCTCCTTTCAGTATCTCTTCAACAAAGGCCCGAACTGATCGAGTTGTTGAGCGATCCAGCACGACTCGATCTACAATACGAGGTCATGAGGCCTGAGATCGGTGTTGTGGTTCCAACACTGAATGAAGTGAATACCATAGGAAATGTACTGAGAGAGATACCCAAGCACGCCCAATATCCATCGAAAGTTCTGGTCATTGATGCAAGTGATGACGAGACATCACTGGTTGCCAAGAAATATGGCGCGAAAGTGCTAAGGCAACGTGGACAAGGAAAAGGCGCCGCCCTCCGTCAAGCTTTCTGTGCCCTCGACAGCGACATAGTCATAATGATGGATGGCGACGGCTGCATGCAGGCACAAGAGCTCCCAAGATTCGTAAAGGCAATAGTCTCCGGTGCTGACATGGCAAAAGGTTCCCGCTTTCTAAAAAACGGAGGGTCACACGATCTCAGCTTCACCAGAAAGGTCGGAAACCTGCTATTCGTTACCCTGGTAAACTTGGCTTGGTCTGGAAAATATACGGACCTTTGCTACGGGTTCCTAGCATTCAGAAGGGAGGCTCTCGAGAAGCTGAAACCCTACTTGAAATCAAACCACTTCCAAATTGAGACGGAAATCTGTATCCGAGCCAACAAACTCGGACTGAAAGTAGTTGAGGTCCCCAGTGTGGAACTCAAGAGATCTCACGGGGAATCGAAGTTGTCTGGAATGCGTGCCAGCTTGCAGATCCTACAAGTCATACTGCATGAGTTTGTCTCACGAGCCTGAACAACCACTTGAACGACCGCTATAGGAGACTTTGAAGTACCGTTGGATTTGAATTCGCGCTACGATAGGGGCCGAGATTGAACAACCCGATCAAACTCGGCATCGTCGGCTTGGGAAAGATGGGCATACTCCATGCAGGGATCACTAATTCGATCTCCGGCGGCAGCGTCACAGCGATTTGTGAGAAAGAGAGTTTCCTGACTACGGCAGCTAAGGCATTCTTGCCCAAGAGAATAGCTCTCTACAAGGACTATCAAAAGATGATGACGGAGGAACAACTTGACGCCGTATTCATTACGACGCCCATCGGAACTCATGCCTCAATAGTAAACGATCTACTCAAGTTGAACACAGCCCTCAGCATATTTGTCGAAAAACCATTAGCTTCTTCATATGAAGAAGCAAAGGTCGCATGCGAAGCTGCAACTCGCTCACGAGGAGTGCATATGGTCGGCTTCCAGAAACGGTTCTCGCCTGTCTTCCAAAAGGCAAAACAGCTCATCGCGCAGGGGATCATGGGAGATCCAATGTTCTTCAGGAGTTACTGTTTTTCCTCTGACGTGCTTCGAGAGGGCTCCGCGTGGCGCTTTCGAAAGAAAACAGGCGGCGTGTTGCTCGATTCGGCACCACATCTCTTGGACCTTCTGATATGGTTCTTTGGCGAACCAACGAGGACTATAGCGATCAAGAAACAGGTCTATTCGAGCGAGGTCGAAGACTATGTTCATGCGGTCATATCATACGACTCAGGGCTACAGGGGCATATCGATGCCTGCTGGAGCGTCTCCAACTACAGGCTTCCTGAATTCTTGATAGAAATCTACGGAAGAAACGGAATACTTACGGCGACAGATGACTACGTCAAGTTCATGCCTGGCAGGGGAAGCACCAAAATGGGAGGGGCTCAAACCTATCACAGACAATCATTCGAAACCTCGCCGCCATTCTTGCTCGCAGACATCGACTACACAATGGAAGACGCCGCTTTTCTCAACGGAGTACGCACCCGGGCTGCGCCGGAACCGAGTTTTCTTCAAGCAGCAAAGGTGAACGCTTTGATTGACAGGATTCTCGAGAGTACCCAAAAGGGATGATCTACGATTAAGTCGCTGCTGATAGGAGATAATTCGTTCATAGGTGTTAGTCATCTGTCCCAGGAACGCGCTAGGGACAGAACAGACAAACTGAATATTGAATCCATTGTCGAAGTCATTTGCAGCGCCTTGTCCTGTGGTGCGACGGGATACACTTTCTCAACTCATCCAACAAACTCTCAGATTCTCAGCGCTCTAGAAACTTCAGGCAAGCTTCCTCGCCAGTTTGATTTGTATCCCGTTGTCCCATATGCGGAGGGATACGTACGACTAGCGAACGAGAAAGGCATGACCGGTCTCGCAAATGAAATCTTGTCTAGATTGTCTTTGTCGGACAAAGCGAAGCTTCTTGTTGAAGGCGGCTTCTCTGCACTAAGACTGGACCCTGCTGGAATGTTGAAGACCTATTTAGATGCGGAGTTGAAAGGCTACCTCAGCACAAAACCAAAGAATGCCACTCTCCAAAGTGTGCTGCTGCACGAAGTGCTCACAGATCTATGCTTGGGAATCGGGCAAATTGACCTGCTGAACGTGTTCGCTCAACACGTACATGATAACTACAATGTCAAGCCCGGATTCGTGACCTACAATTTTCCTAGGTTCATCAAGTTCTTTGAGGAGCAAGGGTTCTCCTTGAATGATGCAGTCATTATGACTCCCTTCAATAGTCTTGGCTACCAAATGAGCCCATCAATAGACGCCTGCAAGGCCACGCTGTCCAACCTAGGGGAGGGCCATGTGATCGCAATGAGCGTTATGGCAGGAGGATACTTGAAACTCGACGAGGCCATTGACTATGTTCGGACCCTGTCCAACCTCTCTGGCGTGGCGATTGGAGTTTCTTCAAAAGAGCACGCACGTGATACCTTCACCAGACTCAGAACGATGCAGGTGGAGCTGTCGAACCGAACCGCATTGAAGTCTACCAAACCAGTAGACAGGGAGCCAAACGCACATTGACCCAGATCAGCATTCTCGGATCGGGGGTTGTAGGAACCTGCGTCGGGAGAGGCCTGCAGGAACTCCACAATCAAGTCAGATTCTACGACATATCGCCTAAGAGGGTTGACGAGCTTTGTCGCAATGGCCTGACCGCCACATCATCATTGGAGACTGCCTTAGAGGACTCTGAAGTATCAATTGTCTGCGTTCCAACACCAACCCTAGCAGGAAGAATAGACCTCAGCTACCTCCAGTCACTAGTCAGACAACTAGCCAACTTCTTGAGAGAGAGAGCCGGCTATCACTTGGTGGTAATCAAGAGCACGGTTGTCCCAACGACGACCGAAAGAATAGTCATACCGGCTCTAGAGCAACACTCCGGGCTAAAAGTTGGAGGCCAAGTAGGTGTGTGTGTGAATCCGGAATTCATGACTGAGATACATGGTTCGTGGACGACCGACCGGTCATTCGTCCGCGGCTTCTTTGATGAGCCTGCAATTGTCATCGGCGAGTCGGACAAGACATCAGGAGAGAAGCTCGCCAAACTGTACGAGCCATTACGTCGACCCATCATCCGTACGAACATAGTGACGAGTGAGATGATCAAGTATGCTTTCAATTGTGCCTTGGCAACGAGGATCTCCTACTGGAACGAGATATACTACGTTTGTAGACTGCTGAATATCAATTCGGAGACGGTCGCTAGAGTGGCCGGCATGGATCCACGCATCGGTACCTACGGCACGGTTCATGGGAAAGCATTCGGAGGCAAATGCCTACCGAAAGATCTCCGAGCACTCGTGCAGTTTGTCACGGACCTGGGATATGATCCAAAGCTGCTGAGGGCCGTCGAGGACATCAACAAACGCATCGGTGCGGATAGAGGAGTACGTGAACAGGTGGATTCTTCTTCTCCATGACGAGAGTTGCGGCCATTCACGGCATAGGTCCACGCGAAGGACTGACTGCATATTTCGAGTGAGTGATTACTGGCATGCTTTGGGTAGGGTTAGCCAGTTTCTGTGCAGTCGCCAGCGTTTTTGTGACCTATTACTTGCTCGTGCTGAAGTCTCCGAAGGTGTCCGAGTACACTCGGGCGATAGAAAAGGCGATGAGCAACGATTTGCTCGCGAACGAGTTGCCAAGAGTCTCCGTGCTGGTGCCCGCATATAACGAAGAGGAGGTGATCGTCCGCAGGCTTGAGGACATTGCCGCTATGGAATACCCCCGCGAAAAGATCGAAGTTGTGCTGATCGATGACTGTTCCACAGACGGCACGAGCGTGGTTGCCAAGAGAAGGCTTGATGAACTCGGCTTATCTGGTAGGATTCTCAGGAATCAAGAGAGGATGGGGCTCAACGGTTGCATCAACAGAGGTGTGGAGGAGTCCAAAGGGGATCTAGTTCTGACCACAGATGCGGACGTCACCGTTGACCACGATGCGCTCATAAAATCCCTCAGGGTCTTGCTTTCCGTGGGCCACGCAGGTGCAATCACAGCCAGGATGATCCCTGTTTCGGAGACCCAGACCAATGCCGTGCGGATCGAGAAATCGTACAGAGATCTCTACGATTCTATGGCCGTGGCCGAAAGTGCCATTCACTCTACATTCCCGGGGTATTCGCCCTTTGCTTTGTTTCGCAAGTCAACATTCACGGCAATCCCTGTTGGATATGGATCCTGTGATGGCAACATCTCGTTATCAATCATAAGGAGAGGTTTGCGTTTCCTGCTTGTGCCGAACATTGCCTTCTACGAACCCGTGGCCTCTGATATCCGCGAGCAGATTAGACAAAAGACCCGTAGAGCGGCCCGACAGGTCCAGTCTGTCTTGGCAAACAAGGAGATGTTGTTCAGACACGAATACGGAGCTTTTGGAATGAGGATTCTCCCATTGCGTTTTCTCATGATGACATTGTGTCCTCCGTTGTTTCTTGTGGGTTTTGCTGGCTTGTTCCTTGCAGCCGTTTGGGAATCTGCAGGTTGGCCGCTACTGGTGCTGTGCCTTGCTTTGCTTGTCTCATACGTAGCAGGAAAGGCCAAACCAGGTAGGCTTGGCCTGCCAGTTAGCGTCTTCGCGCACTTGCTGTACTTGTCGATCGGCTTGGTCATGTCAACCCAAAATCTGAGGATATGGAAGCCGATAGAACGAAGTACAACAGGCAAGGCGCTCTAGGTACTGCATGCTGGACAGAAACATCTTGGATTTCTAGAATGGCGATTCGATACGGACTATTCGAGGGAATTGCGATGAGATACTTTGTGACTGGGGGCGCAGGTTTCATCGGAAGTCATCTTGTCGATTCCGTATTGAGGGAATCCGGCCAAGTCATAGTCTATGACAACTTTGACGAATTCTATCAGGGCAAGGAACGGAACTTGAATGAGCACAAATCCAATCAAAGGATGACACTGCTGAGGAAGGACATTCTCGAGTTCAAGCCACTAGTCGACTCCATGAAAGGCTCTGACTGCGTACTACATTTGGCAGGGCAACCTGGAGTGCGCTATTCCTTGCAGAATCCGGCCAAGACAACTCTAGTCAATGTGGTAGGGACTGTGAATGTTCTTGAGGCTGCGAGAATGTCGGATCCAAGTGTAATCATCTTTGCGTCTTCGTCATCTGTTTACGGCGTGCAGAAAGTTACTCCTGTTGAGGAGGAAGCCCCGACTCGCCCTCTGTCAGTATATGGCGCTTCTAAACTCGCTGCAGAGCATTGCTGTGATTGTTACAGGCAATTGTATGGTCTGCCTATCGTGGTCTTGCGTTTTCATACTGCATATGGGCCAAGGCAGCGACCTGACATGGCTATTGCGAAATGGTTCAGAGTACTGAAGGAAGGTGAGAGGCCAGTCATCTACGGGGATGGCAGTCAGAGACGTGACTTCACTTATGTCGAGGATATCGTGCGCGGGATACTGACTGCAGTTCATAGAAAAGAGGCAATAGGTGAGAAAATCAACTTGGGCTCAGGGATGCCTGTGCGAATCTCAGACGTAATTGCGCTAATCGGTCGAGCTATGAACATCGAACCAAACCCCATTTTCGAGAAACCAAGATCTGATGAGCCCCCAGAGACCTTTGCTGACCTGAAGAAAGCCAGGAGACTATTGGGCTATGAACCCAAAGTCTCCATTGAACATGGTATCCAGCTTTACAACTCGTGGTATCGGCCGCAGTGAGTGCACTTCTGTGATCAGAAAGGCCATTATTCCTGTTGCGGGCCTCGGCACGAGGCTTCTTTCGGCGACGAAAGAGCAGCCCAAGGAGATGTTGCCCGTTTTTGCTACAGGCGAAGATGGGGCGCTATGTTTGAAGCCTATTGTTCAAGTGATCTTCGAACAGCTCTTCGACTTCGGCATACGACAATTCTGTTTTGTAGTGGGGCGAGGCAAGAGAGCTATCCAAGACCACTTCACGCCCGACCGGGACTTCGTACAATACTTGAACAGCCATGGGAAGAATGGCCAATGCCTTCGGCTTGAGAGGTTCTATGGGGAATTGGAAGCATCCGCCATCACGTGGGTGAACCAGGCTGAACCTAAGGGATTTGGAGATGCTGTGCTCCAAGCCGAGAGTGTTGTGGGTCGAGAACCTTTTCTCGTTCATGCCGGTGATACCTATATTGTCTCACAAGGTCAATCCGTCCAATCGCGGCTTATCGATCTTCATGCGACAGGCAAATGCGGGGCGTCTCTGACGATAAAAGAGTTCAAGGATCCCAGGCAGTATGGCATAGCGGAGGTGAGGGACGGACGGGCGAGAATTCTGGATATCAGGCGGGTGGTGGAGAAACCCGACCGACCAAGAAGCAGACTCGGCATCATGCCCGTTTACGCATTCAACCCAACCATCTTCGAGGCACTCAGATCTATCTTACCTGACAAGGGAGGTGAGCTCCAGCTGACGGATGCCATCCAAAGGCTAATCGATGAAGGGCACATTGTCAGAGCGATCAAATTGCAGGCAGATGACATCCGCCTCGACATTGGGACGCCGGACACATACTGGGAAGCTTTGTTATCAAGTCATAAACATGCATTGTCCAGAGAGACATGATGCCTTGCAGGCAAAGGATGTGTCTTCAGCGGGGCGTGATGAGAACACAACGGCGCTACGAGTCATCATTATAGCTGGAATTCTGACACTCCCACCATCTTCGTGGATCCTGCATAGTACATCCTACCTGATGACCACGAAGAGCTCTAGCGTCCGCTCCTTAACATGGGGCAAGACGCCTCAGATTGGGGGACGAAACGAATGTGCGGAATAAGCGGCTTCGATTTTGCGGACGAAAAGCAAGCAGAACTGATGAATCAGAGTATTAGACACAGAGGACCTGACGGCACAGGTGTTTACACAGACGGATTTGTGACCCTAGCTAATGTGAGGCTCGCGGTCCAAGACTTGACCGAAGCAGGAAAGCAACCAATGATCTACGAGCACGGAAAGAGGACCGCAATAGTCGTCTTGAACGGGGAGATCTACAACTTTTGGGACATCAGGAGACTCCTTCAGGATAGAGGATACGTGTTTCGCTCGAGAACGGACACGGAAACGCTCGCCGCTAGCTACTTGGAATGGGGATTCGAGTGCGTAACTCGATTCAATGGCATGTGGGCATTTGTTATCTACGACCCATCGGAGAAGATACTCTTCTGTTGCCGGGACAGGCTCGGAGTGAAGCCGCTCTGCTACTACTTCGACGGCAACAGATTCATCTTCAGCTCGGAGCTGAAAGGAATCCTCACACACAAGTACCTACGTCTGAACGAGAAAGCAAGCATTGACCGAGACGCCGTGAACCTTTACTTCTCCCTCGGTTTTATTCCGTCTCCACATACCGTGTACAAGAAGACGTTCAAATTAGAACCCCGACAGAGCCTTGCTTACGATTTGCGCCGCAAGATCCTCAAGAAATGGTACTACTACTTCCTTCCACCCTACGAGCCAGTGAACGAATATCGAAAACTGGTTGATGAAGGTAGGGAGATTCTTGGGGATGCTGTCAGACTCAGGCTGATCGCGGATGTGCCGGTCGGAGCGCTTCTAAGCGGAGGCCTAGATTCAAGTACGACAGTCGGGTTCATGAAACAGCTGATGGATATCAGGAACCTACATACCTTCTCTATAGGATTTCAGGGAAAATACGACGAAACGTCCTATGTTCGCCTCGTCAGTGAATACTACGAGACCAAGCATCATCACTACGGTTTCACAGAGAGAGATTTCGAGGAGCTGGTGGAGACGTATGCATGGTTGTATGACGAGCCGCTTGCTGATTACTCAGGGTTCCCAACATACAAGCTCTGCAAAGAGACGAGAAAACATGTGAAAGTCGCGTTGAGTGGAGATGGAGGAGACGAGATTTTCGGCGGCTACCCCGAATATGTTGCAGGATGCAGAATGGATCTCCTCAGAAGGATTCCTCGACTGATCAGAGTCATTTTGTCCAAGATTCCAGCGAAAAGAGACCTTAATCACTACGCATCTGCCTACCTACTGAAGAACGCCTTCCGGGCATCGCTATGTGACCCTGGACTCTTTCTTATCAAGGCGTTGGAGCCGGATGTCGTCACACCTGAGGTATCCGAGCGATGGATAGTCGAGAAATGGAGAGAGAGTGCGAAGGACAACGGGAGCATGGCGGAGAGCCTTCGACTCTACGATCTGCTCTTCAATACTTTGCCCGAGAACTACCTAGCCAAGATGGATAGGGCAGCGATGGGCAATGGTCTGGAAGTACGTAGTCCATTTCTGGACTACAGACTCGTGGAGTTCTCCCAGAGGATCCCGACGAAGTGGAAGGTTGACCTGTTTCGGACGAAGATATTGATGAGGGATATAGTCAAAGACATTGTGCCTGAAGAGGTCGTACACCGTCGGAAGCAGGGTTTTGTTCCACCCCTCCAGGAATGGATACTCCAGGAAAAGCATCAACCTTTCTTCGCGCATTCTTTGGAGTTGTTGCGAGATCTGAGTCCCGAGTTCTACCATTTCTTCAAGGAAAGAGCCTTGGTGGAAAACAACAGGCTCTATGGTCGGTACAAGATCAGACTTTTCCTGTTTGGAAAATGGATGGACCGCTGGATAGAGAGATCCGACGCCGGTAGCGATCCACGGGGGCGGCAGCCTGCGTGATTATGCCGTCTGCGTGCAGTTTGCTTGCGCGAGTTCTGGATCTGTCGTTGTGACTTTGAGACAAAGCTCAAAGAGAATGGGGGCTGGATGGTGAAGATTGCTCAAGTTTGTCCAGACTACTACCCGTACATTGGTGGAGCACAGCGTTACGTGAAGGAGACCAGCGAGATGCTAGTGAAAAAGGGTCTTTCCATCGAAGTCCTGACGACAGATCGATCGGGAACGCTCCCTACAGAGGAGAAGATAAACGGAGTCAAGGTCAGACGCTTCAAATCATGGGAAGGCATAGGTCATACTATTACTCCGGGTGCGTACTATTTTTCAAAGGGTCTTGAGAATTTCCTATTCCGGTACTCGACTGACTACGATGTGGTTCACGCTCACATGTACACTGGGCTTCCAGCGCTATATGCAGCTCGAGCCAAGGCCGGGAACAGGTTCGTCCTGAACCCATACTACCATGAAAGGAGTCAGACGTTCTTCGCGAACATTTTGCGCATTCCGTGGAAGCTGGTCGCGAGAAGGATGTATGAAGTCGCAGACGCGGTGGTCTGCCTGTCAGAATATGAAAGAAGCCTCGTTCTGAGGGACTTTGGCATTGAGAGAACAAATGTTTCCATTGTAAGGCCTGGCGTAAACAAGGATGAGTTTAGACGTATCCCAAAATGGAGAAGGAATCGTCAAACGATCCTGTATGTAGGGCGGCTGGAGAGATACAAAGGCGTTGAATACCTAATAAGAGTCCTGCCTAAGCTGGACAGCAGCATGCGCCTCGAGATCGATGGCAAAGGATCCGACAAAGATAGGTTGGTCAAGCTCGCGAAGATGCTCCACGTTGAGAATCGAGTAACTTTTGATACAGCGAGCAGGGATGAACTGTTGCGGAAATACGCTGAGGCAACCGTCTTTGTGCTATTGTCTAAGTACGAGACCTACAGCTTGAGCGTGGCCGAAGCTCTAGCTTCGGGGACGCCGTGCATAGTGGCCAATTCATCGGCCCTGAGAGGGTGGGTTGATAACCGAAACTGCTTTGGAATTGACTATCCGATTGACGTTGACAGTTTGGCTCGCCTGATACATAGCGCTATCGGAACACGTGTGGAAGGAGTGAAATTGGATGACTGGGACGATGTTGCTGAGCAACTTCACCAATTGTACCTTGACGTTTCGGACCGGTAGCGCCCGATGAACAACAGAGTCCACTTCGTCACCGGGTGATAAGAGTGCGTGATCAGATGGGCAAGAGCTTGCTTCCACTCCTGCAAATCACGACGGTCTTCTTTGTGGTTACTACGCCTCTCTATTACGGAGTTTCGAGTCTGGCATCCAGACTGGTGCTTCTCGCCGCCTTTGGCTTCTTCTCAGCATCCATGATTCTTGCGACCAATATGGATAGATGCCGGATCGGGATGGGCATGACTCTACTTGGGTCTCTGCTTTTCCTTCTGTGGCGCTCATCATTTGCTGGGGAGCTTTATGTAGAGAGAGCAATGAACTATCGTCAATACATATTTGCCAGCCAATATGCGCAAGTGGGACATCTCGTATTTACGGAGCCGCATTCCTATTTCTTTGCACCGTCCTACATACTCTACATCCTATTGGGGATTTGTGACATACCACCCGTGATAACCGTCTATGTTTCACTTCTTCTTTACGGCGTTTTTGCAGCACTCGTTGCTGTAATGATTGGACGGACAATTTGTCGAACAGGGTCTTGTCATGAGGAACGGAATGCACAAGCTCTCCTAGGAGCGGTTGTTGCTATTTGTGTCGTGTCCTTTGCATTTTCCGAGCGGAGTCTTGATGGCGGTGGATTGTCCGCAGGTATATTCTCTCTCGTGATGGTACTTCTAGTCCTGTTTTTTGCAAGAGGTCTCAAAAGCCGTAGTCATGCTATGGCTATGCTGATTCTGGCTACGGGAGTCGCCCTTGGTTCCACAGATGGGACGTTGCTGCTCGTTCCCATCTTCATCTTCCTTTCATTGACAAGCAAGAACAAAGCCGTCCTCGTGTACGGCGTTGTGCCGCTAGCCTACTTCGTCTTCGCTGGTTACACGTATGTAAGCCGCCTGAGAGCGTATTCAACATACGCTTTGGATGGTTTGTGGCAATTCTTTGGGAAGATAGTTCGAGGTGAGCCATGGGAAAGCGTAATTCCATGGGAACGCGCGAGCCTTCTGTCAAGGGAAGATGCATTCGCGGGTTCTGTGTTCTATCTCTCGCTCATGATCCTCTCCATCGTAGTCGCAGCGATGGCGACGTATGCTCTGATGAAAGAGAGTGGGGTTGCGACGGACAAAGGGATTTCGCGGGCATATCTTCTATCTGTCACGGCCTGTCTTTGGCTTTGGTTTGTTGTTGGTTCAATTGCCTATGTCGGGACATCGATCAAACCCGAGGTTAGTTTTTCTGACATAAGGACAATAGGGATTGTGATCATGTCTTGGTGTTTGCCTTTTGTGTTCATTTCTAGGAAGTTTCTTGCCATGGTGACAAGGAAGAGGATATTGCTAGTGTTGATAGTTGCCATGATGCTCGTCGCGTGTCTGAGGACTCCCTATCAGGTGTATCCGAAGTCATCCCACGATTCAGTAAACGCTCTGGAGGACGCAAGACTGGGGCAGACCAGTATATATGCTGCGGGAAGACATCTGACCGATCACTATGAACTTGTTCTGATTGTCGGGGACTACAACATGCTATACAGGAGCTTCGCGTCTCAATTTCGTACTTCACAGCTTAATGAGACAGTGTTGTCTGGGCTTCAGGTCGGGGGCATCCTGATCTACAGCAAGGCAGGGATCAATTATCCCTCACCTTGGCAATCACCAGAATCGTATGTTGCAGCCTTCGATTTTGCCAAAGAGCACAATCGAACATACGACAACGGTGCGGTGGTTATCGCTTGGTCCGCGATTTGAGTTGAAAGAGGTCTTTGGTTAGGACAGGTGCCGATGGATGTGCGGCATAAGAGCATGGAATAGATGACTCGCCGGATTCTCCAAGGTCATCTACTAGACTTCGGCTCTCCTGGTTCGACTCCACAGCGCTCCCAGGTTTCTTCTAGTTTCTTCTTCGTCTCATTGACTCCGTCTGACCACCATACCAAATGCCCTTTCTAAACTCCCCTAGCTGGTACACGACCGCCTGGTCTTGACACAATCCCCCGGACACACAGACTGTGGTTCCTCCTTCACGTTTCTTACCAACTCTAGAAGTTGCGTCCTACTCTCCTCGGTATCTGGGGAGAGTTTCCACGACCATCTAGTACCCTCATCATTACTCAATAGGCCAATGGAGGTTGTCACCTTGATCCATGGATGATTCGCGCAGTATGTATACCACGGTCTGGGGAGGAAACCTCGGCCAGTTCCATAATGCGTGGGATCTCGTGTATTCTCATTTTTCGGGGAGGCTTCTGACTCTTACGAGGTATATATCACCTTCCAATCAAGAGCATATAACCTGACATGCACCATTTAGAGAATCGAAATCCATCGAATTACATCAGCCGATAATCAGATTTGGGGACAAATGTGTGGCGAAAACAGGCCCAAGCTGGGCCTTGATCGTTCGCATCATTAGCGGTGCAATATTGTAGGAACCGAAACACACGCATTCGCACTCGTCAAATCTTCCAGGGTTCTTTGGGAAACCTGGCCGCGTCTTCCCTATCGTTCCTTCTTATATAGCATAGAAATGTTGAAGCAGAAAGGATTGATAGCATCACATCTTCCACAGAAGAGGGGCAATGGTGTGAGAATAGCTCAAGTGTGTCCATGGTTCTATCCTTACGTGGGTGGAGTCCCGACACACGTAAGGGAGATCGCCAAGAGGCTGGTCAGACGCGGACTGACTGTTGACGTCCTGACAACCGACCCATCTGGATTGCTGGCCAAGGAGGAAGTAGTCGATGAGATCAACATCAAGCGATTTAGGTCTTGGGATCCGAATGGTTACTACTCTTTTTCGCCATCCCTAAGAGAATATCTACGGAGAAACTCGTCTGCCTATGACATCGTGCACGCTCATGATTGCCATTCATTCCCGGCGCTCTTCGCGGCACATGTAAGGAATGCAAAGGCCTTGGTTTTGACGCCGCAATATCACACCATCGACAGAAGTCTAGTGAGAATTGCTCACAGGTTGATTTTCAGTTTGCTATTGCACGAATTTGACAAGACACTCTGTGTTTCAGAATATGAAAGGAATCTGTTGGTCCGCGATTTTCGGATTGGGTGCGACAAGGTCATTGTCGTGCCAAATGGCCTGGATCTGATCGAACTTTCGAAGTACCGGTGGAGAGGATCTTGCGATCGCATGAAGATAACGTTCAGTGGCAGATTAGTTAGGCAGAAAAATGTAGAAGCGCTTGTCGAGTCCATGGAAATGCTTAGGCGGCAATACGGTATAATAGCGGAGCTCTCGGTAATTGGTGAGGGCCCCCGCGGGGCGAGAATAGGTGAATTGGCTCGGAGATTGGGCATTCAAGAACAGATTGTGGTTAGGGGCTGGCTGCCGAGGGCCCGATATCTTGAGGAGCTGGTCTCAAGCAATTTGTTCGTGATGCCTTGCGAATATGAGACTTATGGGATAGCGGCTGCCGAAGCCATCGTTCTTGGGGTGCCGACGCTCGTGGCCGATTCAGGTGCCCTCAGCGAGTACGTAAGGAACGGGCTGGCACTAGGTATCGATATTCCCATAACGCCGGAGAGGATCACAGCTGCTTTGTATCGTGCTCTGACGCAACAAGTAGTCGGGCCCTATAGGCGGCGAGAATGCTTTCTCACATGGGATGATGTTGTCGAGCGAGTGCTAGGGGTATATTCAGAATTGTCGCATCGGTAGTTCGGAACAGATGCTCGTCACGGCGATTGATGGATTTCAAAATCGAACAGAGCAGAGTTGGCTCCATTCCTGCGGCTTGCCTCAATCGTGATAGTCTTGCTGATGTGTTTGCCGGAATGAACGCTGGTATTCTTCGTTACCTTCTTTGCACGAGCAGTGGAATACCTGCCTGCAATAGGGCAACGGTGTACCCATTAATGGGCAATGGATCCTCTGATTTGATGAGGCCGGTCTGCAATGCAGGGTTTTCCCATGGTACAGTGTTATCGATCTTCAGCAATTTCACTTCCCCTTTGAGACCTCCTATTCTGACTATTCTCTGCTCGTCAACCTTGCATATGAGAAGGATGTTCAGTTCTCTGTTATGGATCCAAGCGAGAGTTCTTACGTCCTCGGACGAACTTGTTGTGCCTACAATTGCGTCGCCAGGGCTCAGGTTGTTGCCCAGCATGTACTGAGCATAGTACTGATACCATGGTCTGTCGTTGTCCGAGTCTACCATACCAAATCCCGCTCCGGTGTATGTGTTGTTCTTCCCCCATGACGCGCTTCCGGAAAAGGAATAGTACACGGCTTGCCTTACGCCAGCGAGAACGGACAGTCTCAATACAAGTGCTGTCCAGACTGCGCCCACCATTTGCTGTATCTTCGGGTCTGTTCCATTTTCCCACGCGCCGTTTATGTTGTATTCAGAAACAACTATCGGAAGGAGCTTCCCGCGCGCGTTGAACCATGCTCGGCGAGCCTCTTCAATACTCTGACCCAAGGGCCAGGTTCCAAAGTACTCTTCCTCAGCGACTTTCAACAACTCAGGGTCTGTCTTCTGTCCAACAATCCACGCGCCATACTTGTGAAAGTCTATGCTATCCACGTCAGCCCCTCCATGCGTCAGCCAGTAGTCCATCACTTGCTTACTACCTATGAAGTCTTGGCTAATCATGAGATCCGAATTCTCTCTCCGCATGCCGGATGCGACTGCGTTGAAAAGCCGCATGTAGTTGTCAAGTCTCGCAAGGTCAACATGCTCCCATCCGAAATACGTCCAGGGTTCGTTCACAATCTCATAGTACCGTACAGGCAATCCCACGGCTCGAAAGTGCTTAACCCATTCCGATGCGTAGGCAGCAAAACTTTCTGCATAGGGCAAATTTGTGTTGGCATCTACCGCCATACCCGGTGGAATCTGCGGTCCACCAGAGCCATCATAGCCCCCCAAAACGAACATCGGCTCGGCACCGATTTCAAGAATTCTGTGAACAAGCAGGTCCACGGCCGTCCAGTCAAATGTCCCAGCCTTTCGAGATTCATCCCAATGGATGCAAGAGTTGGGGTTCTCGCTCCTAAAATCAAAGACGCGAATTAAGCCCCTGAAGTTTGCCTTACGCGCGAGATCTTGCTGGGCACTGCTGCGAACGTAGTATGGCCACTCGAAATCCAGCATGAAGCCCAAGGACAGGTTGCTCACACCTATCGCCTGGCCGCGATTTAGCGTGATCAGTATCTCCGGTGAAGTCGTTTGAGGGGATATGTCAATAGCTTGCGTGAGTACCGACTGCCCTTGAAGCAATATGATGGCAGTTGCTGCAAGCATCATAATGAAGCGGCTCCTGCTCATCATTGATATCAGGAGACCAGACGCCTTGGCGACCGAATCTGTTGTGTTACCCCACTAGGACTTGCTTGGTGACAGGTTTGAGTCTAGGCGCAGCTAAGGTCGAATGCATGCACAGGCCATTCTGGACTGTCCATCATTGTTGTGCAATCGAACGTCCAGAACTAGATCTTGACATGAGTGGGATCGTCAAATACTGGCAACATACGAGAACCACTCATCAACGCACGATGGCCTATCAGATTGTGTGAAGGCTTAATCTCCTATTGGGTTTTGGACGCCTGCGACTGCTGTCAGGTGGAAGACTCCGTCGATTCTTCTCAGCCTGTTCACAAGTGAACGATGAATCTCTCATATGCCTACCCATACCAGCTCAAAGTTGGGGTGGCGTATTGAATCGTCGTGGCGGCTAGTCTGCATTCGTTCTCTCTAACAGCTGCGTCTCCAGAAGCTTCCCCTAATGTCAGAACCAGAACGTAGACTTGGTGTCCTCTCTTCTTGTACAGAGCCAGAGTGCCACCGCACCCCAGTTCGATATCATCTGGATGTGCGCCGACCGCTAGGATTTTCAGAGTATTCCACCCGCGATGCCCATATCAGCATTAAATGCAAGGCTTGACATCGCAGGATGTGCTTTGATAACATTGTGTACTCATTTACCGAAAATTCGGGGGGAATCTTCTAGGACATTCATCGCACTACTCTTGTGGGTATTGGAGGAGCAGACCACCGAAAAGGGAAATCGATGTACCGGCAGTGGAACGGGCGTTATCCAAAAATTTCACAGAAAACTCCGTGAGGAGGTCGGAAGGGCCTTGTCAATACCAGGACCATTATCTGCAGGACACAGAATGTCGTATGGTTCGCAAATCCACTGTTCGACTCTGATAACATACTCTTTCTGCATTGGCGCAAGATTGAACTGCACTGTCATCTCCAAGAAGAAGCTTGCCGGCGTATTAGTGGTTGAAGCGAGCGGCGAGCAAAGCTTGGCACAATAGGGGGTCAGACCTGAAAGGTCGGAACGCTCAAATCCTCTCGGATAGATGGAGTTGCGGCTGACCTCGATGGGCATTTCAACAGCAGTGCTTCTGGCCGGCGGGAGAGGCCTACGGCTGGCTCCTCTGACAGACAAGCTTCCCAAAGCTTTGGTCAGAATCAGATCGAGACCGTTGCTCGAGTGGGTCATAAGGTGGTTGGAAAAGAACGGGGTCCGAGACTTGGTGATCGGCGTCGCTTATGAGAAGGAGAAGATCATGGACTACTTCGGTGATGGGAGTCGCTTTGGTGTCCGAATCAGGTACAGCGTCCATACCGTGGAAGGGGGAACTGCCGAGGGTTTTCACAGAGCGATTGATCGATACGTGGCAGGTCCCACTTTCCTTGCTATGAACGGCGATGAGCTCACCGACCTTAGCGTGGGAAATCTGTGCACACTGCATCTGCGTTCTGGTGCTTTGGCCACTGTTGCGGTGACTCTCCTCAAGAGCCCGTTTGGAATCGTAAGGCTCGATCCTGAAGATCGCGTTGTAGGTTTTGAGGAGAAGGTGATAGTTCCCGAGACATATGTCAGCATTGGGGTGTATGCTTTCCAAAGACAGATCCTGGACTACATACCAGAAAGCGGCGACATTGAGAGAGCAACCTTTCCAGTTCTGTCGCGGATGAAGAAGCTGCAAGCATACAGACACGATGGTTTCTGGATGACGGTTAACAACCTGAAAGAACTTCAAGAGGCTGAGGAAAGCATCGAAAGGGTACTCGCGTAGGCAACATGCTCGGTCAAGGAGAACGTGTGGAAAGCTGTCTTCCAATGGGATACCGTATCACTGATACCGTGCGATGTCTTGGCTTGCTCAGTGGCATTGGTCTCATTGGATACGAACCCGGGGGTGATCTTTTCCTCCTCGTAGCCAATGATGTCTGCGATGACTACCGCTACATCTCGGTTGGAGATACCTTCGCCTGATCCCGCGTTGTAGACTCCTCCGTAAGACAGTCTCCTCAGCGGCGAGCAGGTAAGCGTTTACACGTGGTTACTGAAGTGTGTGTAGTCCCGGACGGGGTCCGCGGTTCCCACGGAGATTCTGGCACCCTTGAGCATCGTGGCTATCACCATTCGACGATAAATCCTGCTTCGAGTTGCGTGCAAAGGCTAAAAGCATATATCCACAATGGCTTTTGGGCTTGATCAGGGATCTCGAGGACGCCGAGAACCAACTTGTCCGGAGGCACAATTGAGTGTCCGTGCTCATCACAGGTATTACAGGTTTCATCGGTTCAAGTCTCGCACGGCTGCTCGTCGAACAGGGGAACGATGTCTACGGTCTGGTGAGGCATGTTTCTCGATCCGAACTGCGTCTGCTTGAGTCCATACTAGAGAAGATCCATTTCGTCGAAGGCGACCTCGGCGAGTATCACTCCGTCCGTTCGGCAGTAACCTCCGTCGTGCCCAAAGCGATAATTCATTTAGGGGCCCTCACCCCGGTCAGACATAGCTTCGAAGACCCATTCCCCTATGCCAGGATCAACTACGAGGGGACGATGAATATCGCGCACGCAGTTATTGAGGCTTCACCGAACACGAGACTCATCGCAGCGTCGACAGCTGAGGTATACGGCTGGCAGCCACACGTGCCGACACCTGAAGACGCTCATCTGAATCCATCATCTCCGTACGCAGTTTCAAAGGCAGCAGCCGATGCATACTTGCGGATGGCCGTCAACATTTACGGCCTGAAAGCGACGGTTCTGCGGTGCAACAACACCTATGGTAGGGTTAGGGAGAGGGGCTTCCTCGTCGAGTATGTTGTTAGCGCCATGCTTGCTAACCGAACGGTCTACATCGGTGCCCCCGATCACGTCAGAGACTACATGATCGTCGATGATCATGTCGACGCGTACATTCGAGCGCTCAGAAGCGAAGAGGCAACGGGCGAAATCTTCAACGTATCTCCGGGGAACCCTGTGAGCAATATCGACCTCGTAAAGAAGGTGGCGGAATTGGTGAACTTCAAAGGCCGCATAGTTGCGGGAGGCTATCCGCCAGGGTATCCAATGCGTCCTTCACGATGGGATACAGACTACATAGTCCTCGATAGCCACAAGATCCGAGCGAAACTGGGGTGGAAACCAAGCGTTACTCTTGACGAGGGACTACGCCGCGTTGTCGATATGTGGAAGCAAGCCCAGGATCATCGGCCTAACATGGCATAAGAAAGACTATCTTGTCGATTGCGGAACGTGTCCGCAATGTAGTGGGGACACCATATTCGGACGAGACTGATCTTGCTCGTTCTAGTTGGTTTGTCTCGACGCTTTTCTTGGCAACGCTTGCATCCGATCTCAGCTTTGGCTCAAAGAAACCTGAATTAGACAATTCCGTTTTGACAAGTGAGATCTACTCTTGGGCAAGCCAGCTCGCCTCTGAGAGCCGCAAGCTAGATTGGGTCTTCCACTGGTACGTGGCCTGACACGGTTCGGAAAGTAATCCACAAGCTGGAAACAATGAGCGGGGGATCATCGGTCTCGTCGATCTTCAAGGAGTCGGCAAGAGTAGTGTCTTGCTCGCAATACTGTCAGGAAGAATGCTTCTTCAGCACAACGAATACCGCAAGGCGCAAAGTCCGGTGACCCGCCAGACCTTGGACAGGACGTGATCCGCTTCAAATGGCACAGACAATCAGAGCTCCTTCCAAGCCTTCTTAACAACACACATGAGGTCTCAGCGGAGTTACACCGCGAGTATTTGGGCGCGCTCATGGAGCAAGTGAAAATGCGTTTTCCTCACCTGATCTCTCAGGAATTGGAGAAGAATCCTGATCGACTCAATCCGGAGTGGGCTGCAGCGAGATTAGGTAGGTCTGCGATTCGTGGGCTGCAGCAGAACTCGTGGCTGAACATGCTTCGAAAGAAGAAGTTGATCCTGATCGATACTCCGGATTGTTCGAAGACGGATCGACGGTTGATGGCGAAGGATCTGGATGAGACATACTGGCTGTGGAACGATCCTTCTTGAGGAGTCTGGCCCACGAAAATAAACAGAACTTGTGGGAGTTGGGTATGGAAGACTATACGATGAGTAGACTGCTCGCGAAGTTAGAGCTCCATCGCTACATTGCCCGGCGACGTGAGGGAGCAGACAAGATCGTCGGCTTGCGAAACGAGACGTAGAATTCGGAATCGGAGAGGATGCACTGCCCCAACAGATGGGTGAGCTTCACGGTCTGCTCTGGAATGCTCGTTCAGCTTCGATTTCCTCTAAGGTGTCACAAGGTCGCGGATAGGCCCTGTTTCAGACCTTTCGGTCCATAGGAAGCATCATTCTGATGGACTAGGGAGATTTTGGACCGAATTCACCGTGATTTCAATCCACAATCATTGGGGGGGCTTTCCCGGCTCTTCCTGAATAGCGGTGCAATACTGCTAGAACTCAAACACGCTCATTCGTAGTCGTCGAATCATGGGTCGGGTTCCTTGTCCTTCCTTTTTGTGAAGCATAGAAACGTTGAAGCCGTCTAGACCTACTAGGATTAGAGTCACCCAGTCTCGTTTGTCCAACCTCTTGCAGGCAGTAGTGTTCTCCACATAGCACCGTCCAAAGCTCGATCTTGAATCCGGCACGATCACAGGATCATCCGCTTGTTCTAGGCGGGTCGGCGTTGACTCTTCGCAGCCAAGCTTCCCGCCAAAAACAGAAGCATGACCTGTCACATTTGTTGTGCGCTTCGCCGTCGCAAAAGACCCCCTCAAGCATGACCGTAGGGGTTCTTATTCTTCGCAGTTCGCCGGTCGATTCGAGGATCATCTTCTCGAGTCTCTTGTAGACCCTGAAGCGCTTTCCGCAGAACTTCGCCATCTCACGGTTGAACGCCAACCCCTTCAGTTTCCCGTGCCGATCAAGCGTGGCGAAGATCTCCTTTGCCGATTTGACTTCAACCCACTCTCCAGGGCGCAGCCCTAAGCTCGCTTTTTGAATGCTGTCGGAGTTTAGCCTTCGTCGGTTCTTGAAAACGCGTCTTCCCAGCTTCGTGGATGGGAATACTCTCTGCACGAATGCTTGGCGAGGGCCGAGGACACTGACATACCACACCAGATTTCTGAGTCTCCACCAATGCCTACGCAGCGGTAGTGCTGCTCTTATGTCTGGAGAGGTTTGCATCGCCAGGTCACCGTAGTAGTATTGGCAGTGTTCAGTCGAGGTCGTCATGCTTGAGATCCTCCATCAAACTTGGCCAAGATGACGGCAAACCGAGTCGTGAGAGTTGCTGATCCATCGTCGTTCTAATAGTGATATCTGAACTTAGAATTTCTGCGGTTTTGAGAGATGCTTCCCACTGCTCGCTCACATTTCTCAGGCCAAGGTTTACGGCATAATCGATCATACACGGATACGCCTTTACTACTCGTTCCGAGTTCTCGAGCAGGCCAAGGTGTCTGGCCAACATTGGAGAATTGGCTTCCCGTCTCATCATGTCTTGCTGTTTCGCCAAGTACTTGATCTCGTTGATCTTCTCGCTCCGCTCACCCATCGAGCCCGTGATCTCCTTCTTGCGAGTTTCAAGTTCGTCCATGCGTCGCTGCACAGTCACCAACTTCTCTCGTAACGCCCCCTCTGCTGCCTTGTGCTTTGACAAATCGAAGCTTCCAGCCAGCTTCTTGAGAATCAACAACGCTTCCAGTTGGCCTAGGCCAAGATATCTGTCGTGTGGTCGCCAGATCACCACAGGCGGAAAGGCCATCCCCATCTGACCCGCCACGTATTCAGCCTGCCACAAGTACTGTCTTCCTCCAACTCCTCCAACATAGCAGCAAACCCCGAGGCCTCCAAACAACACGAGGGGCATAGCCAGCGCCCTGGCCGACACTCTTGAGAGATCACTCCAAATCGATGATTCTGGAGAGAAATCGATTTCATGTCGCTTCCCGCAAACGAGACAATCTCCATGCCCCATAATACCTCCTTCAGCATCTACGGCCATCAGCCTAGCTTTGCTTCCGCACTCGCAATGGTACCACACGGGGACCGTAAGGTGTTCGTCGCCGTGCACTCCTCCGTCTTCTGTTCGTGGTCTCTCTTCAGCCTCTCGGACAGCTTTAGAGTATTCCCAGAATCGACCAATGAGCGAGCTGAATTCACGCTTGAATATTCGCTGGCACTCGGAGAATCTACAAAAGAGCGTATCATACCCCCACGTATCATTGATGATCTTGGAAATGATGAAGGCGCTGAAATCGGCGCAGTTCTCCGCTTTGTTGTGCGAGTCGGTGACAACGCTCCAGAATTGGGTGAGGTTCTTGAGGTACTCGGTCTCGTCTAACTGGACTCCTGAGAGTTCAGTGATGGACTTGGTTTTGCGGTGGATCCAATTCTGAACATCGTGTTTCCACGCATCAAGAATAGTCTCTGATGGTTTCGGGGTCTTATTGAGCATGATCCGTTCAGGAAGAGGAATGCGCAGTTCAAGCATTGCATTCCTCCTCTCAACATCCGGGAGCAGAGCCGATTTGACCCACCGATCATCTGTGAAATCCTGGTCGGCAAGTCCGAAGAAGCTGACAACCGGCACATCCAGCCGTCTTGACAACCTTCCTGCGAGGACGTGGTTCAATGTTGCCTTTCGGAGCACACCGCCGTATGCAAAAAGGTTCGGCTGGTGTGCCGTCATGAGCAGGAGGCAATTTTCGGAATCCAGTTTTCCAAGTGCTTGCTCAACCTGAGATGTAAGCGTGCCGCACTCGTGATGAAATTTACGAATCCAATCCGCGAGCTTTCGCCTGGTTTCAAGGGTTTCGGCTGTTCGCTGATCCCGAAAGTGGCCGTGAAACTTCTCGCATGCATCCGCTAAGTCAGAGAGGTTTGAATAGTCGTGCATGAGAGAGCGCGTCCTTGACCGCGTCCGCCCTGATTCCTGATCTCCACGGGGTCGATGGGTAATGCTTCGAGGTCGAGGACGTATTTGGCTACTTCAAATGCTTCGGCCAAGCCAATGCCTGCTTGGAAGCCTCTGAATCTCGCGAGACCGGCCATCGCGTTGGAAATCTGATTGTAGTTCTCGCAGTTGCGACATGGATCGTTTGACCGCGTATGCCCGTTCATGTAGGTCTTTCCATTCTGTGAATTGAAGGCTGCGACGGCTTTCATTTTGAGGTTGATGGTCGACGATATGTCAATGAATGTGTGTGGGGAAAAATCCTTCAAAGCTGCCGGAGACTCGTAAAGCAGTACTCTGCTTACATGCCGAGCAGCGGACATCGAAGCAAGATGCGTGTTCCTATGGTCTTGGTGGGAGTCCTTAGGACTATGAGTGAAGACAAACTCCGGAGCAATCCCGTCTATCGCATCCTCTATTGTCTTTATCGTGTCAATTCCGTCAGTGATCTTCGTGTCGACCAGATTGCCAAAGAGAAGTCGGTCTGCGCCAATCGTTGCGGCAGCCACTTTGCACTCATTCTCTCTAACCACTGGGTCTCCTGAAGCTTCCCCTCGTGTTAGCACAAGAACGCTGACATCGTGCCCCTTCTTCTTGAACAGGGCTAGGGCTCCGCCGCACCCCAATTCGACGTCGTCAGGATGTGCTCCTATCGCTAGGATTTTCACTTTGTTTCACTCGCGGCGCCGTATCGGCACCAAACGTCACCTCCATGTCTTACAGAATGTCCTTACATAATGTTGTGGACTCGCCTACCGAAAATTCTGGTGGCAATCTTCTAGGGCAGTTATCTAATTCTTTCTGTGGGCTCCAGAGGAGCACGTCAACTGCAAGTGAAATCGATGTTCCACTAGTGAAACGCGAGCAGTTTCCCAGTGCGTGTGCTTGGAGACACAGTTCCTGACCGGAATTGTCGCATGGGTCACTCAGCCGCTAGCCAATGAGGCGGCGACACGAGTCTCTCACACACGGAAGGCGTAGCGGTACCTGAGCTCCCATAAGCAACGCTACCGATAAGCCTGCTAGCTGCGATTGCCGTCACCGTACTGTCACTGCGGAGAAGAACAGCCCACAAGAGCATCTGACCAGGCTGCACGAGAGCGTTTCTCAGTTAGGCATGCGTAGGTAGCTGATCAGGATCGTCCATGTGCCCCTGTCGGTACACTAATATACCATATATCCATCCCCGATATATTGGGTTGGCGAGCGCCTGATGGGGAAGGCAATTTCAATGCAGCTGCACGTGCCCAGCCCCAAATCTCTCCGCATCGATCGTGATTCCTTGGTTTCCTCGCAGCTAAAGCTCCTACAGCCATCTCCCATCGCGCCCACAATCGAGAATGAAGAAATCAGAGCTCTACAGCTGTTGAGCCTGACGCCTAATGAGGCGAAGGCCTATCTCGGCCTAGTCAGAAATGGAATGCTCGGAGGAACCGAGCTTGCCTTTCGCTCGCACGTACCCCGCTGCAAGTTGTACGGAGTATTGCGTCGCCTACGACGGAAGGGGCTGGTCCATCTTACGCCCAGCATACCGGAAACCTTCACAGCCGTG
>Ga0187886_1001226_pt1 | contig 24417 bp, 26 predicted proteins | sample June2016WEW_20_1_FD_133001 | JGI IMG/M metagenome (GOLD analysis project Ga0187886, IMG submission 133001) | Peatland microbial communities from SPRUCE experiment site at the Marcell Experimental Forest, Minnesota, USA - June2016WEW_20_150 | ecosystem: Environmental > Terrestrial > Soil >... | reverse complement strand
GTCCCTCGTTGAGACAGCGCCCAAGTTGTTACACCATTCGTGCGGGTCGGAACTTACCCGACAAGGGACTTCGCTACCTTAGGACCGTTATAGTTACGGCCGCCGCTTACCGGGGCTTCAGTTTGACGCTTCTCCTTCCGAAGAAGGATAACGCCTCTCCTTAACCTTCCGGCGCTGGGCAGGTATCACCCCCTATACTTCAGCTTACGCTTTTGCAGAGAGCTGTGTTTTTGTTAAACAGTCACTTGGGCCAATTATGTGCCACCTCATTGATTAAACAAGGCACCCCTTTTCCCGAAGTTACGGGGTTAGATTGCCGAGTTCCTTAACGAGGGTTCTCTCGATCACCTTGGGACATTTATCCCTACCTACCAGAGTCGGTTTGCGGTACGGGCGCTATTGCTTCAAAGGCAACGAAGTTTTTCTTGGCGGCATAGGGTGGGCCAGATCGCCTCGGATTTCTCCTCAACTTCCCTCTATTTTAAGCTAAATATCCGGGGTGGATTTTCCTGCCCCGGCATCACCTAGGATAGAGGACACACGATGTCCATTACGTATGCCTGGCTTGCCTGTCCGCGTCCGTCCTTTGCCTCCACAACAGCGGTACGGGAATAATAACCCGTTGTCCATCGCTTACGCCTTTCGGCCTCAGCTTAGGCCCGACTAACCCTACGCGGATTAACCTTGCGTAGGAAACCTTAGGTTTTCGGTGGATATGTTTCTCGCATATCTTGCGCTACTCATGCCGACATTCTCACTTCCCTCAGCTCCACCATTCCTCACGGAACAGCTTCACAGCTTAAGGGAACGCTCCCCTACCCATCTCCCTTGCGGGAGATGCCATAGCTTCGGTGGCAGACTTAAGCCCCGTTGGATTGTCGGCGCACAACCACTAAACCAGTGAGCTGTTACGCATTCTTTAAAGGGTGGCTGCTTCTAAGCCAACCTCCTGGCTGTCTGTGCAATTAAACTTCCTTTCCCACTTAGCCTGCTCTTGGGGACCTTAGCTGATGGTCTGGGCTGTTTCCCTTTTGACGACGGAGCTTATCCCTCGCCGTCTCACTCCCGTGCTTAGGTTAATGGAATTCGAATTTTGGTTGGAGTTGGTAAGCTACTCGCCCCCTAGTCCATCCAGTGATCTACCTCCATTAACGAACACACGAGGCTGCACCTAAATGCATTTCGGGGAGAACCAGCTATCACCGGGTTCGTTTGGCATATCACCCCTATCCACAGCTCCTCCGGTAGCTTTGCAACGCTAATCAGTTCGGACCTCCACTCCGATTTTATCGGAGCTTCATCCTGGCCATGGATAGCTCACCCGGCTTCGGGTCTAATCCACGCGACTATAATCGCCCTATTAAGACTCGCTTTCGCTACGGCTACACAACGATAGTTGCTTAACCAAGCCACGTAGATTAACTCACCGGCTCATTCTTCAATAGGCACGCTATCACCCCGATTTGCATCGGGGCTCTAACTGCTTGTAAGCATACGGTTTCAGGTACTATTTCACTCCCCTCCCGGGGTTCTTTTCACCTTTCCCTCACGGTACTAGTTCACTATCGGTCATCAAGGGTATTTAGCCTTACCCAGTGGGCTGGGTAGCTTCCCACAAGATTTCTCGTGTCCCGTGGTACTCAAGAACAGGTTAGGAGCTCGCGCCTTTCGTTTACGGGACTTTCACCTTCTGTGGTGGCCCTTTCCAGGGACCTTCAACTAGGGTTGAGTTTGTAACTCCTCGACTTATTCCAGGTTCAGTCTGACCTGCCTTACGACCCCCGGCAAACATAGGCCCTGACGCCGTTAGGTTTACCAGGTTTAGGCTAGTTCCCCGTTCGTTCGCCACTACTAGGGGAATAAATGACTTTCTATTTTCCTCGCGGTACTGAGATGTTTCACTTCCCGCGCTTACCTCCAGCCGGCGTATGTGTTCAGCCGGCGGTGATCCCGATTAATCGGGAACGGGTTGCCCCATTCGGGAATCTCCGGTGAAGCTTGCTAGACAGCAAACCGGAGCTTATCGCAGTCTTGCCACGCCCTTCTTCGGCCCTTGATGCCAAGGCATTCGCCGTATGCCCTTTGCGCTTGACCTGCTTCAGGTTTGATATTAGACCTCAATTATTTTTTTGACACTTTTTGGCTTCTATATTCAGTTGTTAAAGTGCGGAAGGCAAAAGAAAAGGTCTGGCGGTTTTTGCCCACCAGACCTTGATTGTCTGGCTTAACACCACCAGTTTTAGCTTACTATGTTTTCGCCTTCTTCATATGCAAATATAAGGATAGCATAGGGTAAAGCGAATGTCAACAATATTTGGGGGGTTTGAGGAAAGAATTTTAAGGAAAATCTCTATCTCGCAAAACTTTAGGGATTAAGAGAGAGGATTTGTTGAATTTTTGTTATATAATTTTGCAAATGATTTCATTGTGATTCTCAAGATACGATTATACTCTTTTAAATATATCCCTGGAGTCTCTACAGAAATAAACCCTATCATTGTTGAAGCAAACAGTGTGACCTGAATAACAGAAAATATGGTTAGCTTACCCACATCATCGGACACTAAACCACCAAACATTGGGTATTTTGCTACTCTGTCACTAAGTTTTTCAGATTGTGGCCCTGCTATTCGGACGGAGAGAGACTCCAAATTAGGATGAATATTTGAAGATTGAAAATGGTACGCTGCCCGAAGAATTTTTAAAACACCATCATCAGCCGCAAGAAGCTTAGCCAACTTGTTATCTACATATGATTGTTCTGACTTTGTAGACAACTGCTTTCCGGATAAAAACTTCTGTGCTTCATTTATATCTGCATAAAAAAGAAAGGAGCGAGTAATTCTCTCATGGCAACTTCTTAACAAGTTGCGACATTCTGGGAAATATCCTAATAGAACAGCATGTCTTGCAAGTAGAATGTAATTTAAGGTTGAGTTAGCCATAGCAATAGAGGCTTTAGTGGAGGTGTTATCCTTCCATTTATCTAAACTACGATAAGCTCCCTGTAAAGAAGAAATAAAAAGTACAAGAGCATCGTCAAGTAAAGCTATTTCCTTGCTGAATTTCGACTCGGCCATAGAATAGTTCTTTTTATCATCATTAAATAAACTTTTTACTATATCTAGTGGTGATGCACTAAGAAAATTACGATGAACATTCCAAAATTTATCTTTCATAATCTAATCTTATCATATAGGAGTTATTTGTATAGATTTCACTAAAATAAATCCCCCTCTCCTGCATCTTGCCTCGTTAGGAGAGGGGGATAATAAGGGGGTGAGGTCACCAATATCATCCGCCTCTATACTCGAATTGACTAAAGGGGTATAATTACTCCATGTTTATGGCATCGGAAGTATGGTTCGATGCTTATATGATGCACGTTAGATTGCTGGATGGTAGAGAAATTAATGTACCCATCGAGTGGTTTCCAAGGTTGCGTGGCGCTACTGATGAGCAAAGAAAAAACTGGCGGCTTATCGGTAAAGGCATTGGTATACATTGGGAAGATATCGACGAGGATATATCCGTAGCGTCTTTGTTGAAAGTATAAACTTTTCCTAATTCTAGAAAAAGTTAGGTAAAGCCCCACATTAGTCGGGGCTTTTCTTTTTACTCCCTACTCACTCACCCCATTGCGTAATGGTTTTAGTGCTCGCGTTATCCCGCTTGAACTGTAGAGTATCCATGCCGCAGTAGATAATCAGGTTGCCATGGTCCATTTTAAAACTCGTGGCGGCTTTTAAGGCATTCAGGAATCGTCCCTCTTGACCGTTTTTCTCATCGTTACAAAACATTTCCGTTATACTAATGTCTTTATTAATGGTGAGCGTTAAACCGTCTACTTTGTACGTGCCGCTATATTGGTTACAGCCGCTGCTGCCGCTTACAGTGTTATCCTTGCCATTAAAATAAGCCGTTATCTGTGTATCCGGCACCAGCTTGACTTGCTCGCCACCCCTGCCCCAAAGGGTCAAAATCCAGTTGTAGTCTTCCAGCGGTGAATTGATACTCTGGCAGGCATTCAGTGCTAAAATACCTCCCAGCAAGATAACCGCTAGCAGCATTATTTTGAGAACTTTCATTAATCAATCTCCATTATAAATATTTAAACTATTTATAAAATTATCACCTATATACGTTGTAAAATCAAATATCTATTTCAGTCTTCTTATGCTATAATTTACTCGTATTTTTAGCTTAATGGACGGTAAATCTGGTGCTGAAACAAACAATAACCGAACTAGTCGTAAAAGCTATTATCGCGGCGCAGGGGGCTGGCAAGCTGCCTCTCTTTACCGTACCGGAATTCGTCATTGAGCACCCGCAAAAACCGGAGCATGGCGACTATTCTACCAGCATTCCGCTTAAGCTGGCGAAGGTTGCTAAAATGAAGCCCATGTCTATCGCCGAGGAAATCGTGAACTTTATTGTCCCCTCCCCGGAGATTGAAAAGGTGACTATCGCCCCGCCGGGTTTCATTAACTTTACCCTGAAAAAAGGTTGGCTTGCACAGCAGGTGGACGCCATTTTGCAAAGCGGCAGCACCTACGGCAACATCGAGGTGGGTAAAGGCAAGCGTATTCAAATCGAGTTCGTTAGTCTTAATCCCACCGGGCCACTCCACGTGGGGCATGGGCGCGGCGCCGTCCTCGGCAGTACTTTATGTAATGTTATGACCGCCGGCGGCTATGACGTGGTTAAGGAGTACTATTTTAACGACGCCGGCAGCCAGATGGACGCTTTTCGTCAATCGCTCTGGGCGCGTTACCAGCAGGCGCTCGGTAAAAAAGCGGAGGTGCCGGAGGGAGGCTACCACGGCAACTATATGGTTGACCTGGCTAAAGAAATAGTCCGCGAGGAAGGTGACCGCTTTTTAAAGATGCCGCAGGCTGAAGGGGTCGAAGAGCTTGGGGTAATAGGTCTGGCGAAAATCCTCGCTGGCACGCGCCAAGACCTAAAAACACTCCGCGTCGATTTCGATGTCTGGTTCAGCGAGAAGACGCTTTATGAGAACGGGCAGTTCGATAAGGTGATGAAACTGCTGCGGGAGAAGGGTTACATCACAGAGAAGGAAGGCGCCATATGGTTCGTATCTACTGCCCTCGGCGAAGACAAAGATAGTGTCGTCGTCCGCAGCAACGGCTCTCCCACCTACTTCGCCGCCGATATCGCTTACCATTACAATAAGTTCATCGAGCGTAAGTTCGATAGAGTTATCGATATCTGGGGCGCCGACCACATGGGACATGTCCCCCGGATGAAAGACGTCGTCAGTGCTTTAGGCGTCGCCCCGGAGCGACTGCAAATAATCATCCACCAAATGGTGACGCTGCGGCGCGGCGGCGAGATTGTGAAAATCTCCAAGCGTAGCGGCGACCTCGTAACCTTGAGAGAATTAATGGAAGAAGCCGGTGTTGATGCCTGCCGCTTTATCTTTTTGTCCCGTACCGCCGATAGCCAGATGGACTTCGACCTGGAACTGGTAAAAAAGCAGAGCGCGGAAAACCCGGTCTATTACGTGCAGTACGCCCATGCGCGCATTGCCAGTATTTTAAAGGTGGCGCAGGAAAAAGGTGCAACCGATGAAGGCGGTGACATATCTTTATTAACAACGGAACCAGAATTAACTTTGATACGCCGGATGCTGCTACTGCCGGAAATGATAGAGACGATAGCCCTAACGCTGGAACCCCACCACCTCACCTACTATGCGCAGGACTTAGCCACCGTTTTTCATGCCTTTTATAATGAATGCCGCGTAGTTAGCGATGATAAAGCCCTGACCGCGGCGCGCTTGAAGCTGGTTAAAGCCGCCAAAATTGTGCTGGGGAGAACCTTAAACCTCATGGGCATGACCGCGCCGGATAGCATGTGACACGTAGTGTCATTGCGAGCGAATTTAACGAAATAACAATCTCCAACAATAAAACTAAACATTTTTGTTCACGCTTTGTTAAAAAGCAAAGAATTAAGCCTTATTAAACAATTGACATAACTAGTGCAAACAATTATTATTTGCTTAAGCAATTATATTTTAGTTTTATGAAGAATAAATCTACAAAAGTTTTTATAGTTACTTGCCTTATTTTATTAGGTATAGTATTTCTATTTCAGGACGTATTGATTGCAGGAATAATATTTCTTTTATTAGGCACAATCCCAGTATGTTTTTGGATTATCGAAATAATTAACAAATATATTGTTCACACTAAAGAAATCAAAGCTGAATTTCGAATGAAAGAACGTGTAAAAAATGTTATTTACGATGATTACATAAATGAAGCCCTTGAAATGATGGATAGTACCTCTAAGTGGTATAACAATGAAGAAGAAGCAAATAAGGAATTAATCCTTCTACTTAAATCTCAGGGACTCGATGCTATTTATCCGTTTGAGTTAGATGATAGAACATCGGCTGATGGAAAAGTTGGTAATTTTTTAATTGAAGGAAAATTAGAACCTAATAAATCTGAAATTGACAGGTTGATAGGGCAATTAGAGAATTATTCACGATATCCTTATGAAGTTATTGTTGTAATATATGGTGCAATAGCAAAAGAGCAATTAGTACGCATTAATGAACATATATATAAACACTATCGCAACAGGGTTTTTTTAAGTTATCTAGATTATCCTCATAGACATGGAAAGTTGTTATAACAATTGACTCAAGCATTGAAGAAGAAGAATATATATCTCTTATTTATTTTTCATTCGCTACAATCCCTCCACTTAATACTAATCCCCGCCTTTACCCCCTGGATTCCCGTTCTCATATAAAGCACAAGACAAGCTTAATGGCAACGACAATAAAAATGGCGAAAATCATTGTTTCTAAGAAGAAGATAACCTTTATGTTAATTGTGAACCATTTTTTAGCAGAGAAAAGAGGCCAGCACTAAAGATAAACGATAGTATCAAATCCAACGGTGAAGGATAAAGATTCAAAACGGAAGAAGTCACAACAGAATTAGCAGGCCAAGTATCAGCTGCAATTTTAATTTGCTGCTCCCAAGCAGGAGTCATTCCAACTGCAAGCATTATAAGAATAAATATTACAAAAACCCTAAAAATGTCTTTTTTCATCATTGTTATTATACCATAAAGGCAAAAAGTAAGTGATAATTAGTAACTGCTGTCATTCCTAATATCAGACCAAATATTACATATTTTTTCTTTATCCACGCATAGCCTTTTTAAAGTTCTTCCTCCCCTCGTCTATAGCCTGCTGAAACGGAGTTTTTTTCTCCTTTTTGACCTTAATTACCCTTTCATGTTCTTTTACATGCACAGTTTTATATTTTCTCATTTTTAAACCTCCTTTCTTCATGTTTTATCTATTTTTCGTATACTTTGTTTTGTATATAATTATAGCACCTAACCTCACCCTTTGGTAGTACCATTTTCCAGCCTTATCCTCCAAGATTTCCACCCTCACCTGACCTCTCCCATCAAGGGAGAGTAATTACTAATGATTATTATCTTTTACTTTTTATCTTTGTTTTTAATTTTTGATATTTGATTTTTGATTTCCCTGTTACTTGTCCCTTGTTACTTGATACTTCTACCCCCTATCCTTGTCCCTCCGCTCGTATTTATGTTAAAATCTCCGTATCGGGAGGTTTCCATGAAAAAGCGCGTCTTTTCCGGCATTCAGCCGACGGGCAACACCCATATCGGCAATTATATTGGGGCTACCCGACATTGGGCGGCCGACCAGGATAAATACGATAATATCTTCTGCATCGTCGACCTACATGCCATCACCGTCCAGCAAGACCCGAAGGAGCTGAAAGCCGAAATCCGCGAGGTGACCGGACTACTCCTGGCAAACGGCATCGACCCCAAAAAGTCCATCGTCTTCGTGCAGTCGCACGTGCACGAGCATAGCGAACTCGCCTGGATTCTCAACTGCTTTATCCCGATGGGCTGGCTGGGGCGGATGACCCAGTATAAAGAAAAGTCCGGTAAGCAGAAGGAGCAGGTAAGCGTGGGACTTTTCGACTACCCGGCGCTGATGGCGGCGGACATTCTCCTTTATGATACAGACCTCGTGCCGGTGGGTGAGGACCAGAAACAGCATGTCGAGCTTGCCCGCGATGCAGCACAGCGTTTCAATAATCTCTACGGTAATGTATTCGTGGTTCCCGAGCCACAGATAGCGGACATTGGCGCGCGCATTATGGGGCTGGACGACCCTACTAAAAAGATGAGCAAGAGCGAAGAGGGACCGAACCACGCCATCGCCCTACTGGATAAGCCGGATGTTATCCGCGCTAAGATTATGCGGGCGACGACCGACTCGCTTAAGGAAATAAAGTTTGACGAGAGTCGATCTGGTATCTATAACCTGCTGACCATCTACCAGATTTTTACCGACAAGAATAAAAAAGAAATCGAAGCGCAGTTCGTGGGCAAAGGCTATGGCGACTTTAAAAAGGCTTTAGCCGAGGTTGTTATTGAAGGACTACGCCCCTTGCAGGAACGTTACCAAAAAATAATGTCTGAACCCGGTTATCTGGATGCCGTCCTTAAGGAAGGCGCCGCTAAAGCCCGCCCCTTTGCACAAAAAACACTCGCTAAAGTGCACAGAGTGGTGGGGCTGGGATAAGAGTTCAGGTTTTTCACCCATGGTAGAAAACACATCCTGGGGCGAAGAAGGCACCACCCAACGTCCCTCGAGCTACGGTTGGGTAATCGTTGCAGCCTGCTCCCTGATGATCTTCGTCTCCTACGGTTTTATTTATAGCTACAGCGTCTTTTTCAAACCCCTCGCCGACTATTTTCAATGGGACCGGGCAAGCGTATCGCTGATATACTCCCTATCGATGATTATTCGGGGCGCGGCGGCAATAGGCACCGGCTGGCTGGCGGATAAATACGGCGCCCGAAAAATAATGGTCTTTTGCGGCTTGATGATGGCCGCCGGCTATCTGCTATCAAGTCGTGTTTCGGCCTTGTGGCATTTCTTTGTAACTTATGCCATCATCGAAGCCATCGGCGTAAGCGGCATCTTTGGCATCGGCTCGGCGCTGGCTTCCCGCTGGTTCACGAGAAACCGCGGATTAGCTTTAGGCATCGTCGCCTCCGGCTCCGGCCTGGGCACGCTGCTGATTGTCCCGGCCACGGAAAGACTCGTTAGCGCAGTTGACTGGTCGCAGACGTTCGTCATCATTGGCATCGCGGCAGGTGTTTTAATGGTGGGCGCGGCTTTGTTTCTGAAGGAGCCTCCCCAATTAGCCAAGACCACTACCGAGCAGGGAAAACCATCCGCCACATTAGGCGGGGCGATTAAAGATAAACGCTTTTGGTTAGTGATGGTTTGCTTCCTGCTTTTCCTCTTCGCGACACAGATGGTGCTGGTGCATCTAGTCAATTACGCCACCGATATTGGCATCGACCCGCTGGTTGCCGCTACGTTTGTCAGTGTTATCGGGGCAGTGAGTATTGCCGGTCGACTTTCTACCGGCGTTATCGCGGAAAAGATTGGACTTTATAAAAGCCTGGTTTTAATATGTATCTGCCTGGGGCTGTCTTTTATCCTGCTGCTGTTTACGCGTTCGGTATGGTCGTTTTATATTTTCGCGGTTTTATTCGGCGTCGCTTACGGCGGGGAGGTAACGCAGATACCGCTGGTCATCTCTCGTTTCTTCGGCACACGCGTCATGGCGACGCTGATGGGTGTTGTTCTTTTTGTTACCGGGTTCGGCGGGGCAGCAGGACCCTGGATAGCGGGCAAGATATACGATGTAACGGCGAGCTATAACTGGGCGTTTATCATCGGCGTATTGGCGTCAGCGTTATGTATAGTGACGGTGTGGCTACTGAAGAGGGTGGAAGAGATAGAGTCTGAAAGGAATTTTAGTTAGGTAATTTTACTTGTAGTTGTCTCTTTTTAAAAACAATATATTCATTTGGTGTAATTTGAGAGCGGTCATATTCATCATTTAAAATACTAGCAATAATCCAAAGATCTAAGTGCTCATCGATAATCCACTTTTTCGCAACTTTATCCAAATTCAGACCAAGACTATAACGCTTATCTAAATCTTCTAATTTTGAAAAATCCATTTCTTTATAATATCCATTATATTGTGCGACGTGAAATTTATGTGCTAGGAATATATTACTTTGTATTTTATGGATAACATCATCCATATTTTCAAATTGCATATCGATTTTAAATTCCGGAATATGTTTTAAAGCTAAATCTTCTATAAGTTGACACGCACACTTTTTGTAGTATTCTTCATATCCGAATATCTTTTCAAAAGGAGCTATTCTTGTAGCTATAAAGGTTTTCTTGAAATACAACAATTCCATCAAATACCCAAAACTAATAATGTTACCTTCAAGCAACTTAAATTCATTATCCACTTCATATATTGGAACTCCCCGAGATTTAAGCATTTTATTTGCTAAGAATCGTTGGAAAAAAAGTATCTGTTCTATCTTTCCATCAATTTCAATCTCAAATCTAAAAATCCAAGCCTTTATTTTATTTTCCCTAATGATATCTTTTTTATATCGACCATATAGACGTTGATTAACAATAATATTATATATTTCACTAAATACCGCTATTTGGTCACTGTCTATTTTAAATATAACTTGTTCATCATCCGGATTATAAACAGGAATACTATCTGATATTTGATTATTGATGAGTTCTGCAATATTTGACAAATATGCTTTTGCTATGCTTTTTATTGAGTCAACAATTTTTTGTTCAATGTTTAAGTTATATAGAAAAACCGAATTTTCTTTAAGCTTTTTATTTTCGTATAAATATACACCCACATTAGCTTCATCTAGTAATGATTGATTAATTATTACTTGAATTTCTTCTTTGTCAATCATTTTATTCACCTTTTAGTAGATATAGTTCATTATGTATTTGGAAAACATTAACAATTCTAGACCGTTTAACCCTAAAATAATCTAATTTGCTAATAACTGTTACTTCTTGTGTTAAGTCAGAATCACGTTTTTTCATTTTTATTTTCATAATGTGATACCCTAAAACTGATAGTAAAGGATTTATACCTAACATATCACTTTTTACATAGAGAATTCCTATTATAAAAAGGAGAAATATTGATATAATAATTCTTCTTTCTTCTGGAAAACTTAAGAAAGGTAATATGTACGAAAAAATATAGGACAATATCTGGCTGTTCATATTTTCACTAGATTCTACTTTCATTTTTTCCCAGCCAGTAGGTCTATTATTAAAATGATGACCTAGAAATAAGAGCAAGATTACTAATAGGACCATAATAATAAGTAGACTAAATGAATAATACTTATAATTAAAATATGGAAATTCTGAGTTATTAAAATCTATTATCAGACAAATAATGCCTAAAGGAATATATGAAGTTAAAAACAAAATCAATTTTGAAAGAAACGTCAATCTCGTCATATATATAAATTTATCTTTTAAAATACTATATCTATATTTGAAAATGTTGTACTATTGTCAAATATATTACCATTTATTATGTAAATAATATGAGGATTATAAACCAACTTCATCCCAATGTCAATAAAATAGAAATGCTTTTGTCTTTTAATTGGTCATTCTGTGTTAATAATAAGTAATCCGCTCCCCCGGGTGGGGAAGGGGGTTCGCTTTTGACTTTTTCTATTTACTCTCCCCTCACCCTTACCTCTCCCACAAGGGGAGAGGAGATGATATAAAAAAGGGCGGGTTTTTACACCCGCCCCTACTGTTTACTGTAAACTGTTAACTGTCTACTTCTTATGTCTCTTCACAAACCGCCCCATGCGCTTTAATGCTTCCTCGATGTCCGCCATAGAGGTGGCATAGCAGCAGCGTACAAACCCCTCCCCACACTTGCCAAAAGCCGAACCTGGCACCACCGCCACCTTTTCTTCTTTAAGCAGCGTTTCGGAGAACTCCTCGGAGCTCATGCCGGTGGGGGTTATGGAGGGGAAGGCATAAAAAGCCCCCTTGGGCTCGAAGCAGGGCAAACCGATATCGTTTAGTCCTTTAACGATGACCTTACGCCGCCGGTTATAGTCCTCCACCATCTCCACCACATCCGGCTCACCGGACTTGAGCGCTTCGATAGCCGCCACCTGGGCGGGCGTAGGCGCGCTCATAATCGTGTACTGGTGAATTTTCGTCATCGCGGCGATGATTTCTTCCGGCGCCACCGCGTAGCCGATACGCCAGCCGGTCATGGCGTAAGCCTTGGAAAAGCCGCCTAAAAGTATCGTATTCTCCCTAACGCCCGGCAGGCTAGCGAAGCAGGTATGCTCCACGCCGTAGGTCAGCCGCGCGTAAATCTCGTCGGATATCACCATGAGGTTATGCTTTTTAGCGACCGCCGCGATGTCCAAGAGCTTTTGCCGCGTCATCACTGCACCGGTAGGATTAGACGGGAAACCGATGAGTATCGCCTTAGTATTTTTAGTGATTTTAGCTTCGATGTCTTTCGCCTCGACGGCGAAGTTGTTCTTTGGATAGGTGGGCACCATCACGGGCTTGCCCTCGGCTAAAATCACACAGGAATCGTAAGCCACGTAATGGGGGTCGGTCATGATGACCTCATCGCCGGGGTTCAGAATGGCACGCATCGCCAGGTCCAAAGCCTCGCTCACGCCCACAGTCATCAGTATCTCGCCGACCGGTTTGTAGTCGATTCCGTATTTCTCTTTCAGGTATTGGCATGTCAGCTCCCGCAGCTCGAGGATGCCGGAGTTGGAGGTATACATCGTGTAGCCCTTCTCCAGACTCTTGACCGCCGCCTCGCTGATATGCCAGGGCGTAGCGTAATCCGGCTCGCCGACGCCTAATGATATAACGCCTTCCATGCCCTTCAAGAGGTCGAAAAACTTGCGTATCCCGGAAGGCGAAAGCGCATTAGCTCTCTTTGCAATAACTCTATCCAGTTGGCTCTTTTTATTAGTCATAGTATTCTCACGGCAGCTTTACAATACTACCTGCTGCCGCTTAACCCCCTCCCCTCCCTCTAAGATTTCGCCGTCGTCCTTATAGCGCTTGAGGACAAAGTGAGTGACCGTGCCCTGCACCCCTTCCAGGTGCGCCAGGTTTTGGGATACGAAGTCCGCCACCTTATGCTCCGTCTTGCCGACGACGACTAGCAGCAGGTCGTAAGTGCCGGAGGCGAGGTATAAAGACCGCACCTGCTCATAACGGGCGACGCGCTCGGCGATAGCATCGAAGCCAATCTCCGGCTCCGGTTTGACCTTGACCTCGATAAGCGCCCAGACCTGCCCATCGCCTTCCAGCTTATCCCAATTGACGACCGTTTTGTACTTAAGAATAACCCTATCTTTTTCCGCCTGTTTGATGGCTTTGGTCACCTCGGCGGCGGATACGCCGACCATAGTAGCTATTTGCTTCTCCGAAGCATGGGCATCGTTTTCCAAGATTTTTAAGATGTCTTTCAGCATATCCTCCTCCTTTTAAGGTTTTTGCCGAGATGGGAACAGATATAAACAGGATAACATTTACGAGTGGGGAAGGCAAGAGGACGCTTTAAAAACTCCCTATATCCCTCTTTACGAAAGAGGGACAAAAAAGAGGTTGGAAACAATGATTTGTAAGGTATCTAATATTGTCTCCCTTTGAAAAAGGGAGAGTGAGAGGGATTTTTAGGATGGTTAATTACGTTTTAATTAAAACAACGAATTTGCTTGGCCAGCACGGCGTTTAGTCTGCGCTCTAGAAAGGTCTTTATGACAACCCCTACAGACAGGACGAAGGTTTGAGAGAGTATTATTCTGATGATCTCCGTCTCTATGATGGATCTCACCAGTAAGACTGTTTATACCCTTCCCACATCGATAACATTTCCAACCATGTGCTCTCATTACCTTCTGGCGGTGTTCTTTACTTAGTGCCATTTTTTGCCCCCTTTTCAGATATTCGGTTTTTGTTTATGCCACTCCGTCGCCTGCTCGTAAGCGTAAGCGACCCGTAATAAAGTTTCCTCGCTAAAGTGCTTGCCGATAATCTGCATGCCCACTGGCAAGTCATCCACAAAGCCCGCCGGAATCGAAATCCCCGGCACCCCTGCGATATTGATGGGGAGAGTGCAGACGTCGCTTAAATACATGGCGAGCGGGTCGTCCGTCTTCTCGCCAATCTTAAAGGGGACGGTGGGGGAGGTTGGGGTAATTAAAGCGTCGTATTTTTCAAAAACAGCGTCGAACTCGCGTCGGATTAAAGTGCGCACCTTCTGCGCTTTGAGATACCAGGCGTCATAGTAGCCGGCGGAGAGTGCGTAAGTGCCAAGCATTATCCTCCGCTTGACCTCCGGCCCAAAGCCGTTCTCCCGCGTCTTTTCCATGCTCTCCCACATCGTGTCGCCCTTATAAGAATAGCCGTATTTCACGCCGTCGTACCGCGCCAGGTTGGCGGACGCCTCGCTGGGGGCGATGATATAATAGACGGCGAGGGAATAAGGGGTGTGGGGTAAAGATACCTCTTCGAGTTTCGCCCCTAGCTCTTCCAGCTTCTTAATAGCCGCTTGCATGGCAGTGGCAACGCCCTGTTGCATCCCTTCGACGTAATATTCCTTAGGGATGCCGAGTCGCATTCCCTTCAAATCTGTTTTCAGACTTTTTGTGTAGTCTGGCACCGGCTCGGGCACGGACGTAGAATCTCTTATATCGTGACCCGATATCACATTCATCAAAAGGGCGCAATCGGTCACGTCCTGCGTTAGCGGCCCTATCTGGTCGAGCGAGGAGGCGAAAGCCACCAGTCCGTAGCGGCTAACCCGTCCGTAAGTGGGCTTGAGTCCCACCACGCTGCAAAAGCCCGCCGGCTGGCGGATGCTGCCACCTGTATCCGACCCCAAAGCGCAGACCGCCTCGCCTGCCGCCACCGCCACCGCCGACCCACCGCTGGAACCACCAGGTACGCGGTCTAAGTCCCAGGGGTTATGCGTCACAAAATACGCCGAGTTCTCCGTCGATGACCCCATAGCGAACTCATCCATGTTAGCTTTACCGACCATCACCGCGCCAGCGGCATTAAGCTTTTCCATCACCATGGCATCGTAAGGCGGCACGAAATTTTCCAGCATCTTGGAGGAGCAGGTGGTCCTGATGCCTTTGGTACAGATAACATCCTTGATGGCAATCGGTATGCCGGTCAGAGTTTGTGCCTTACCCGCCGCGATAGTCTTATCGGCTTTACGCGCCCGTTCTAAAGCGAGCTCTTCCGTGACGGTCATCAAGGCTTTAATTTTGGGCTCGACTTTCTTGATGCGCTCTAGATAAGCCTGTGTTAGCTCGACGGACGATATTTTCTTATCCTTAAGCAGCTGATGCGCTTCATGAATCGTTACCCCGCCCGATATGTTATTCAAGTTAGCCTCCTCAATCGGCGAAATTGCCTGCCGGAATGATATAGAGGGGTACCTCAGCATCAGGTAACCCTAAAACGTGCTGTACGCTGGCGTCATCAAAAGCGCCGACGGTGACCGTAGCAAGTTTCAAACCGACCGCCTGCAGGCAGATATTTTGCGCGGCATGTCCCGCCTCGAGATGGACGAACCTGATGCCCCGTTCGCCATAGACTTTCGTCGTTATGCTATAGTTTGCCGTAATGACGATATCGATAGCGCCCTGCTTGACGCTCGTTTGCCCCATGGCAGCTTGCGTTAAAGCCTGTCGCTGGTCGCCGTCAATAATTCGCGTTAGCGAATGCGTTGCCGGGTCATAAACATAAACCCCCGCCGCCGCCCCTGTCACATTACCGATAAACACATAAAGTTTAAGGGGATACAAAGCCCCGGCGGAAGGCGCGGTTCTCTTTCCGGAGGGATCAGTAATCCCCTGCCCTGCCCAAATAAGCTGGCTCACCTGTTCCAGCGTGATAGTCTCTGCGCTAAAATTCCTGGTCGACCGCCTCCCCCAGAGGGCTTCCTCGATAGAAGTATCACTGTCTTTTTTCGGCTCCGGTAAGACAATTTTAGTTGTTTCCTGTGATGTGGCAGCGGCAGTTTCAACCCCGCCGCAGCCCGGTAATGTCAGGAGCGATATTACAATTATTAGTATTACTAGCCATTTCTCTAATTTCATTTCGCCCATCCCCTGGTATTATTCGAGAACCGCCCGCACTCTAAAGCAGTCGCCCTCACGTCGTGGCGCATTAGCCAACACGTCCTCTGGCGGCAGCGATGGCTTGACCTCATCCTCGCGCATTACGCTCTGAAGAGTGACCGACTGTGCGGTCGGCGGAACACCTTCGGTATCCACCTTTTGCAGGTCTTCGAAGTGTTCCAGTAAGTTGGATAGCTGCTCGCTCATACGCGTTATTTCTTCTTCCGTCAGGGCGACCCGCGCCAGGTGGGCGATGTGCAGCACTTCTTCTCTGGTTAGTTTCATACTTTCTCTACACTTTCTCATGGGGCTAATTTACCTGCCAATTATAGCATTCAGTTTTAGCCTCGAGCAAACGCCCACCTCTAAGAACAGGCACTGCCATAGATAGAACGGGAACGGACAATACTTCCTGCAATAATTGTTATCTTTTATCCGTGGAGTGCACCGCGAGAAGGGGCGCAGCAAAACCTCTCCTCCTAACCCCCTCTCCGCCAGCGGAGAGGGGCTCGCCCTGAAAACTCGCTCTGAAGGGGAACTAAAGGGGGTGAGGTCATAAATATTTTCTTACTCAATCTCAACAGTCGCAAAATTTACATAAAAACGATATAATGTAGGTATTACTATTATATTTTTTATTATATTTTAAGGAGGTGTGATATGGGGGAGAGGGTGATGATATTTGTCGACGGCAGCAATCTCTACCATTCTTTAAAAGCTCATTTTAGCCGGATTGACCTGGATTTAGGCAGGTTCTGCCAAAAGCTCTTAAGGCGGCGTCAGCTTATCAGGATTTACTATTATAACGCCAAGGTAGGTCAAAAACAGGAGCCAGAGCTTTACAAGCAGCAGCAGGCTTTTTTCGGGAGCGTTAAAGCCATACCCTATACCGAGCTGCGGCTGGGTCGCCTGGTCTATACCAACTGGCCCAGCGTGCCGCCCTACGAAAAAGGCACCGATGTCCAGCTAGCCACAGATATGATAACTCACAGCTATAAAAACAATTATGATGTTGCGATTCTTGTGGCGGGCGATAACGATTTCGCCGGTGCTGTCCAGGCCGTCAAGGACAACGGGAAACATGTCGAGGTAGCTTTATTCGGCAGGCAGGGCACATCCCAGGAGCTAAGGTCCTCCGCGGACATGGTCATCGACGTCAACGCCCGGTTTCTTAAGGACTGCTGGAAAGATTCATCACAAAAAAGATGAGTTAATGCGTGATAAGAGCAGGAAAAGTGAGCTAAAGGGGCGATATAGCGCCCACCTTTACCACGAAGAAGGCGCCATCATCAAGGACTGGGGCGGTAGGTTACCCATCGCCCTTATTTATCCCAACTCATACTACCTGGGCATGTCCAACCTGGGCGTCCACGCCGTTTACAGTCTGCTAAATAGCAATCCGAAAATCGTTGGCGAACGCGTCTTCCTCGATACTACAGAGAAAAACGCCCCCGCGGCGATAGAATGCGGCCGCCCTTTGACCGACTTCGCGGTGCTGGCTTTTTCCATTTCCTACGAGTTGGACTACTTTAACGTTATCCAGATACTCAAAGCCGCCTGTATACCCCTCCTCTCCGCCGAACGCGATGCCCGCCACCCCTTAATAATTGCCGGGGGACCTTGCGCTACCGCTAATCCTATGCCGCTGGCGCCTTTCTTTGATTGTTTCTGCATCGGCGACGCGGAGCCGATAATACCTGCTTTACTGCCGATGCTTATCGAAAATATCAGCGATAGCCGTGATAGTCTGCTAAAGAGTCTCGCCAGGCTGGCAGGCGTTTATGTGCCCCTTTACCCCCCGCCAACCCCGATTGCCCGCCAGTGGGCAAAAAACCTGGACGACTTTGAAACAAAGTCGGTCGTTCTGACGCCGGATACCGAACTCGGCGATTCGTATCTTATCGAGACGGAGCGGGGCTGTAAACGGGGCTGCCGTTTCTGCCTGGTGAACTCCGCTTACGCCCCTATGCGTTTCCGTTCTTTAGATAAAATAATCAAGCAGGCGAAGGAAGGTCTGCGCTGGCGCCGCCGCATAGGACTGGTTGGCCCCACCGTCACCGACCACCCCCAGATTAATGAACTCCTGACCGGCTTGAACGATATGAACGCCGAAATTGCCATAAGCTCACTAAGAATAGACACATTGACCGATAGTATTATTAGTGAATTAGCCAAGGGCAAGGTACAGACTATCACCATCGCTCCGGAGGCGGGCTCACAACGGCTGCGCGATGTTATCCACAAAGGCATAAACGAGGAAGATATTTTAAAAGCGGTGGACATGATTGCAACCCGTCGCTTTAACCAGCTTAAACTTTATTTTATTATCGGACTCCCCACCGAGACCGATGATGACATAGAGGAAATCGTGAGACTTGTCTTGGTAATCAAAGACCGACTCGAAAGTAAACGCAGCCACATCCGCCTTATCGTTAACGCCTCCCCCTTTGTCCCCAAAGCCTCCACGCCCTTCCAATGGCTGCCGATGGCGCCGCAGGACGTGTTGCACCGCAGACTGGGAATTTTAAAAAGCTCCCTGCCGTCGAAAGGCATTAAAATCAATGAGGAAAGTCCTGCCTGGAGTCAGGTTCAGGGTATTCTCTCTCGCGGTGACGTAAAAATCGCCCCGGTGTTGGCGGACATGAAGAAAATCTCGCTAGCCGACTGGAAGCAAACTGTTGAACAGCATAATTTAAATGTCAACCATTACGTCAACCAGCGCTGGGACACAAGCCAGAAGCTCCCTTGGTCGGTCATCGACTCTGGTATGAAAGAGGAGAGGCTGTGCGGGGAGTTAATGAAAGCGCTGAGTGAGTAAAGAGATATTGACAATTCTGGCTATATAGACTATAATGGCTAATAATTACATATTTATAACTATTTATATATAGGCTATAATTAATATATTAATAGCCAGAGGTGACTAAATGGTTAATAGTACTGACAGGTCAAGATACTTCCTGGATATCGACCCGGAGCTTCGCAATCGCGTTAAAGCTGTCGCTGCCCTGCAAGGCAAGACGATGAAAGACTGGCTGACGGAAGCCATTATCGAAAAGATGGAAGACGATATCGATGCCCGTGAAGGTCTGGCGACGCTCGGCGATAGAGAAGGAACGATTTCTTTAAAGAATTACCTCAATACGCAAAAGGATATCCGGCATGTATAGGGTGGAGCTGCGCCTCCGACCGCAGAAATCCATGGAAAAGATACCTGCGCTAAACCGCGTAGAGCTTATTAATGTCCTCTCGGAGCTAGAAAACGACCCAAGACCCAAAGGTGTGGAAAAGGTAAGGGGCACCGAACTATGGCGTATACGAGCGGGAAATTACAGAATAATCTACGCTATAGATGATAAGGAACAATTAGTAACGATAGTTTGAAGCGGTCATCGTCGTGAGGTGTACCGAGACCTTTAAATACCCCCCTACTTCCCCAGCAGCTCCGTCACCACGTCGTTAATGACCTTGCCGTCCGCTTTGCCTTTGAGCTTGGGCATCAACTGCTGCATCACCTTGCCCTTGTCGCCGGGTCCGTTAGCCCCCACTGCCGCGATAGCCTCTTTCGCCGCTTTAACCACTTCATCATGGCTTAATTGGGCGGGCATATAGCTTTGCAGAACCTTTAGCTCCGCCTCTTCTTTCGCCACAAGGTCGGCGCGGTTGCCCTTTTTAAAAGCATCGATGCTTTCCAGGTGCCGTTTGACCTCCCGGGAAACAACGGAGAGCACCTCGCCTTCGTCCAGCGAATCTAGCTTGGCGCCCTCGGCGTTTTTAACCGAGGATATCAGCATGCGGAGCGTATCGCGCTTGATCGTATCGCCGCTCTTCATCGCCTGCTTCATGTCCTCGGTCATTCTTTTTTGAAGTTCCGGTTCCATATAGGTTTCCCAAAGAAATAATTATCGCTCGATTCTCAATAAAATCTAGCGGGTACTGGGTGACCGACGAAAAGTTCTGGTGCTCTTGGCGGAACCGCGTTTCTTGGCTGCCTTCTTCCGCTTCCGTTTTACGGACGGTTTTTCATAGTGTTCCCTTCGGCGTAACTCCGCCAGGATGCCGTCCTGCTGAACCTTTCTGTTGAATCGCTTAAGCAGACTATCGAAGCTTTCTTCTGCACCCGGTGTGACCTCTGCCAAGTAGCATCACTCCCCTTCTAAATTTATCTATGAATCACACGTTAACATTGTAGTTGTAGGTATACTTAACTGTCAAGAGAGCCAACCTTTACTCCAAGGTTATCCTTTTTCCAATCTACCCATTATTTCCGCCGCCGCCACCAGGCCGGAAGCCGATGCCTGAACCAATCCCCGGCTGACGCCCGCCCCATCTCCCACAGCGAACATATTTCTCACTTCTGTTTCCAGACATGAAGTGAGCTTGGGACGGAAAGAATAAAACTTAACCTCGATGCCATATAATAGAGTATCCTCGGAGGCAATGCCCGGCATCATTTTATCCATCGCCATCAGCATCTCTATCAGGCCGGTAAGATGGCGGAAAGGTAAAGCGAAGCTTAAATCGCCCGGAATAGCGCTCTTCAGCGTCGGCTTGAGTTTTCCCTTTTCGATACGAGCTGGTGTAGAGCGCCGCCCTTCTATCAGGTCCCCGAGGCGCTGCACCAGTACCCCACCACTTAAAAGGTTGGATAGCCTGGCGATATATTTACCGTAGGCGATCGGCTCATGAAAGGGTTTGGTGAAATCCGTGCTTACCAGTAGCGCGAAGTTTGTATTAGCGCTCTTCCGGCTGGAGTAGCTATGCCCGTTGACCGTTATCACGGGGTCGGTGCCGCCGGTAGATTCCATGATAACCTCGCCCGCCGGGCACATGCAGAAAGTCCTTATCCGGTCGTTAAAACTCTGCGATATGTATTCCAATTTAACCTCATACAAAACATCGGTCATGTTTTTCATCACCTTATGAGGCACTTCTACCCGAACGCCGATATCGATGGGATTATTATGTACGGTAAGCTTAAGTCGCTTTGCTTCGTGGGAAAACCAGTCGGCGCCTTCTCTGCCCGGCGCCAGGATAAGGTATCGGCACAGGTATTTCTCTCCCCCTTCCACCTCTACCCCTTTAACCACCCCTCCTTCCACCAGCACCTGTGATACCGTTGCGCTGGTTTTTATCTCAATCTTCGGTGAAAGATAGTCCTGCATAGCTTTCAGGACTTCATAGCCGCCCTCCGTGCCCATGTGGCGTACCGGCATCGGTATCAGGCGTAAACCAGCATCGTTAGCCCGTCGGCTCATCTCATCGATGACACTATCACCCCCGAAAACCTTTTTCGCGGCGCCGAACTTCAAATACAGCTTGTCGACATATTTTATCAGGCCAGCCGTATGTTCCTCACCGAGGTATTCCTCCATGTGTCCCCCCACCTGTGTTGAAAGCACCAGCTTGCCGTCGCTGAAAGCCCCAGCCCCACCTAAACCGCAAACGAGGTTGCACGGCTGGCACGCCGCGCAGGTACTGCCTTTATCACGCACCGGGCACCGCCGCTCTTTAATATCCTTGCCTTTCTCGATCAGGAGAACTTTCAGCTTTTTTGCCTGTGAAAGCTCCAGCGCGGCGAATATCCCCGCCGGTCCCCCACCGACGATAATAACATCATATGCTTTGGAATTCATGATAGATTTTCCTGCCAGACACAACAAAAAGCCGAGATAGCCCTTTCTACCAAACGAACATCTCCGCTTTTTGAGGCTGATAATAAATTAACTGACCCACTTAAGAATTATATACAGAGTACGATTGTCCGTCAAGAAATTTGATATCATCATGTAAAACCAAATAAGGGATAGCCCGCAAAAACGTAGGTGTTTATCTAAATTGACATTTGCCAATTGGCAAATTATAATAGTTATCGTTATGACTAACAACAACTATGACCTAGGAAAAATCCTCAAACAACAAAGAATCAATGTCCCCCTCACTCTCCAGGAACTTTCCGCAGTATCAGGAGTATCTTCTTCTCACCTTGGCCGCATCGAAAGAGGCGAACGCTTTCCATCAGCGCGGATCCTACGCAAAATCGCCAAGCCGCTTGGCTTTAACGAGGATGAGTTATTCACCCTCGCCGGCTTCCTTTCGCCGCAAACAACCGGGGTGGCTGAAGAAAGCGGCGCACGCTACAACAACCGCCAGTTGGACCCTTATGTCGCCAAAATGCTGGCTGAAGAACCTCCGGAGATACAACGCGCCGTTATCGGCATCCTTAGTCTGCTAAAAAGCATTGCCAGAGGAATATCTAAATAAAGAGACCACACTGGTTTCAACATCATAGCCTGGAAAAAGCAGGAAGGATTCGCGTTTCCTTTTAGAGTTATCACTTGATACGTTTTTAAAAACGTGTTACATTTAAGTAAAATCGTTTGCCGATCGCTCCGTCCAAAGGCGGATAGACTATTATGGAAACTAAAGAAGAGGAATGGCTAAGATTCATTGATACACTTAGCCATGAGCTTAAAACACCGCTAACCTCAATTATTGCCGCTGCCGGCCTTTTGGAAGAAGAGCTTAAAACCACTGCCGATGAATCGCATCTTAAACTTATCCAGACTATCATCCGCAACTCCAACTCCCTCGAAACCAGACTGGCCGAACTTCTGGAAATTGTAAAAACAGGCACCGGCAAAATACAGCTGCAGTTCGAGCCAGTGGATATTAAATCCCTTATCCTCGGAACTTGTATGCAAATTAGTCCACTCGTCCGTAATAAAGGGCAGCAGCTAAAGACAGAGCTGCCTCCGTCACTGCCCATTATCCGGGGGGATGGTCAACGGCTGGAGCAGGTGCTGCTCAATTTAATGAATAACGCCACTAAATTCACCCCCGACGGGGGTAAAATTATCGTTAGAGCGAAGAAGCAGGATAGTGGTATCCTCGTCGAGGTCGAGGATGATGGTATCGGCATCGCCAAAGAAAAACAGGGCATGTTGTTTAAACCCTACAGCCGCCTCAACGCCGATAGGCAGCGACACCCGGGGCTGGGTCTCGGCCTGGCGCTATCCAAGCAGGTGATAGAGCTGCATGGAGGTAAAATTTGGGTGGAAAGTGAGGCTGGCGAAGGCAGCACCTTCTTTTTCTCCCTGCCGCTGCGGCCCGCACCACAAACTGCGCGCTAGTAAGGAGCGATATGAAAGTTCTGGTTATCGAAGATGACCCTGGGATTATCGAGGTTGTCTCCCTGTGTTTCCAGCTACGCTGGAGTGGTGCTACAGTAATATCCGCCGCCAACGGTCATAAAGGTGTGGAACTCGTGGAAACAGAGAGCCCCGATGTGGTTATTCTGGATATCGGCTTACCCGATATGGATGGCTATCAGGTTTTACGGGAAATCCGCCGCTTCTCTGATACACCGGTTCTGATGCTAACAGTAAGAGGCGAGGATACCGATGTCGCTAAAGGACTGGAGCTAGGCGCGGACGACTACATTACCAAGCCCTTCAGCCATATCGAGCTCATCGCCAGGGTACAAGCGGTCCTGCGACGTTCCCAGGGCTTGACGGTAACCGACGAAGAAAGACCCTTTATCGGCGGTAAACTATCGGTCGATTTCGGTCGTAATGAAGTCCTGTTAAGCGGGCAACCGGTCAAGCTCACCTCAACCGAAAGAAAGCTACTATATCACCTAATCAGAAACGAGGGTCGCATCCTCTCTCATGAAAGTCTGCTATCGAAAGTCTGGGGAGACAACTACGTTGATGCCAGAGACCTCCTCCGCGTGCATATCCAGCATCTGCGTCAAAAACTGGAGGGTAACGCCGAAACACCTAGTATCATCACCACCGAGCATGGCATCGGCTATAAATTCACCCGCCCCACCAGCACATAAGTCACGTTAAATCTTCGAATAAAACCATTTTCTTTAGTAAAAGTTTACGGTTTTTTTATGATTTCTTTATATTCCTTAGACACATCTTTATAGCCCTGTGCTAAATTGGTAATAGCTAACAAGTACTATGACCTTGCAGCGATATCAAGAAAATGGAAAAAATAAAGGTATTTCTAGCTGATCCGCAGGTTTTATTCAGAGAGGGTATCCATTTTATCCTGTCTGGAGAAGAAGACTTCGAAGTTACCGGCGAAACCACCGGTAATGAAGAAGCCCTTTCCCTTATCGAAACCAACCCCCCGCATATTGCTATTTTAAGCATGCATGATGCTAAAACTAATGGCGCTGCTGTCACCAGCCACATCCGCCGGAATATGCCCTCGGTATTCGTCATACTCATTATGGATAAAAAAGAGCCAGATATAGTTTTCAGTGCTGTTAAAAGCGGCGCCAGCGCCTGC
>Ga0187886_1001225_pt1 | contig 24432 bp, 20 predicted proteins | sample June2016WEW_20_1_FD_133001 | JGI IMG/M metagenome (GOLD analysis project Ga0187886, IMG submission 133001) | Peatland microbial communities from SPRUCE experiment site at the Marcell Experimental Forest, Minnesota, USA - June2016WEW_20_150 | ecosystem: Environmental > Terrestrial > Soil >... | reverse complement strand
CCATGTGCACCCGTCCTTCTCGGTCTTGCCTTCGGTGGGGCCGGGACGGAATCGTCCTCCGCCGCCTTCGGGGACAGTGACGGTTGTTTTCCAACTGTAGCTGCCCTTGTCCGCGAGCTTCTGGGCCGCACTCTTGACATCATCGGAGTCCGCGGCGAGCAATGACCCCGCCAGCAGAACCAGCGTACCGCATATGAGAATCTGTTTCATGGAATACCTTGGGTTGTGTTGTTTTGCTTTCTGTCGGCACCTCTCGGTCACCAACTGAACGGTGGGATTGACAATCTGGGTCGGGGTTGAATAGGGAAACCATTGCCTTCGCCGCGTCTCAGACGCATGCCCTTCGTCCGCTCACGAACGACCATCCTAAAGCCATGAAGTCGGGTTGCAAGCAAAATTGCAGGAGGCGTTGAGAGGTGCAGCCCGTCAGCTTGAGCGACTTGGTGACATTTCGCCCGCGCCTTTCACCTCAAGACAAGCGGAAGAAGCACATAAGCGATCAGGTTGTTCAAGACATGGAACAGAATCGCCGGATACAGACTGTTGAATTTCAGATACAGAAAGGCTGGAATGAACGCCCACAGGAAAATGTAAACCAACATGCCCGGGCCGAAGAAGACGTGCGTGCTGGTGAAGATCAACACCGAGAGCAGCACGGCAACCAAAACGCTTCGCCTTGCCTTGGCGAACATCGTCAGGATGTACCCACGGTAAACGATTTCTTCCGCTACCGGGCCAATCAGCACTGCGAAGGCGCAAGCCAGAATCACGTCGAGAGCCGATTTGAGATTCAAATGGGATGTTCGTGTCCCGCCCCAATACATGCTAATGCCCGCGACGCCGAGAATCCGTTCTACTAATGGATACAGAAAAAAGGCAATCGTCACGCCAGCCAAAGCGTAACCCATCGCTGCGAGAGATAGCTTGCCTTTGAGCCCGACCTCACTCCAACCAAGCCCGTTTCGTTTCAAGAGGAGATACAAGAGCAGAACGGCCACAATCATGCCAATCGCGTAGAGACCGATCGCGAAGATGGCGAAATCGCCAATCCCCCATTTCAAAACGACAGGCTTGGGGTCCCCCCGCACAACCGCTCCGATCGTCCCGATCACCAACGTGGTAAAGACCAAACTGAACCAAGCCAGATACAGCCATTTCAGGCTCAATGTATTTTTCCGCATGGCAAGCTCGCTCATTGTGATTTCCTTCCAACGTAGATTAACGGTCAGCGAGAAAGGTTACGCGCCACCGGCCTTCTGCTCCGGGCGCGCTTTTCGCACCGTTCGCCACCACAGGATCAGCGGCACCAGCCAAAGCAGATTCAGCCAGGCCAAATGGCGCAGAACAATCTGCCCATCTTGGAAGAATGCCCTCGACCAAATGGCTTGCCCGGCGATTTGGTTGTTGGCTTGCGCGGCGTGTGTGATCCCGCCAAGCGCAAAGTCGCGCGCGACTGCCACGCCGCCCACTGCCGCATTCCACGCAACAGCGCAGCCGCCGAATGCCTGCCAGCCGACGGCCAATCCGCCGAATGACCAAACGCCGAGGCCGAGGCCGCCCAGCGCAAGCAAGCCCGCGGCGAAGCCGCCCCAGGCAGCCAGACCGATGGCGCACCCGCCCATGCTCCACGGCGCGATGGCCATTCCGCCAAATGCAAACAGCACGCCGATGGCGCAATCGCCAGCGGCAATCCAGGCTTTCACCGGTTTGTGCTGGACAGCGAGGCCGCCACCGATGCGGATGTGAACGAACGGCAGTCCGAGCAAATTGAATTTGCTTCGATATTCCCAGGCCGGCTTCGCCGGACTTGTCGCCATCCCTTCCTCCGCCGGTTCGTCAACGAACTTCGATCTCACGCGGAACCACCAGATCGTCTGCGCAACGATGGCGAGCACGTAGGCAAGCGCCAGCCCGATAATCAAACCGGCGAACAGCAGCGAATGAGCTTGTAGCATCCGTCTCGCCCAAAACATCAGGAGCGCATAAACAACGAAAAATCCAACGATGCATGAGACCAGTCTGCGATAGAAACTTCTGATGTGCTCCCGCTCGCGCTCCGTGGGTGCGTCTTCCATATCGATGCGATAGCTGACCCAATTGCCGAAAAACCCCAGAATCGGCGTGAGTAAGGCGCCCGCCAAACCGGTGGCCGCGGCGGCCTTCGCCGTTGCGCTACCTTTGACAGCGGCTACTCCAATCGTTGCCGCTTTGGCTGAAATCGTGAAGGCCGGCAACGCCGCCAGTACACCGAGCGTAAACGCCTTGCCGGGCGTCGTGCGCTTCAAAGTGCCTTCAACGAACGCCGCCACTTCCTTCGTCAGCAGCTTGCGCCCGCGCGAGAGCCGCTGCTTCACCGCGTCCTCGCTCAACTCCAACTCTTCTGCCACGCGCTCGACCGACTGTTGCTCGCGGTAGAAAAGAATCAACGGCTGGCGGTAGGTGTCGGGAATCCGTTCCAGCGCGCGCCAGAGAATTGCTTCTTCCTCGCGGCTGATGGCCCGTGCGGATGGAGACGGCTCCGGTGCCGGCGGTTCCTGAACCGCATCCAGTGGCTCGGCAGCGTGAACCGGTTCGCGGCCCTGTCGTCGGAGTTCTTTGCCGATCAGGAAGCGGGTGATGCCGCACAACCAGGCCCTGAGTTTCGCTGGCTCGCGCAATTCCGAAAGTTGTTTCCACGCGGCCACGAAGGTTTCCTGGGCGAGGTCCTCGCTCAGGCTCAAGCTGCCGGTCGCGCCATAGGTGATCGAGCAGACCAGCGATTGATACCGCTCGACGATTCGCCCGAACGCTTCGCGGTCGCCCGTCAGACTCCATTCCACCAGTTGCGCGTCGCTGTCTCCTGCGATAGACATCTTCTCGGTCTTCAATATATCACCGTACAAGTACCGGGAAAGCAGGAAGAGGTGACAAGAGAAAGAGCCTCAGACGGCGGTCCACCTGCCGTTCTGCATTTTCCGACCGGGAATTATCGCATCGTCATAGCTCTCGCAACGCCGCCGCTATCGGCAGTCGCGCGGCGCGAATGGCAGGAAAGAGACCGCCCACCAAGCCAATCATTACCGACCACACCACACCGCGCACGAGCAACTCCGGCGTGACCTTGAAGGCAAACGTGACCTGGCTGAAGCTCTGCCAATTGATCGTCGCGGTTTGGAAGCCGTCGAAGGCGAAGTAGGCCAGACCTGCGCCAATCGCGCCACCGACCAGCGCCAGCAGCAACGATTCGAGCATCACCGAGACGACTACCGAACCGCTTCCGAAGCCGAGCGCGCGTAGTGTGGCGATTTCTCGCGTCCGAGCTGACACCGCGCTGTACATCGTGTTGAGCGCGCTGAACACCGCGCCGATGGCCATCAGGAAACCGATCAGAAAACCCAGTGTGGTGATCAGCTTCGTGACCATGGTCGATTGCTCGGCGTAATATTCGGTCTGCCGGACAACTCTCACGTTGAGCTGCGGATTCGAGGTCAAAGAGTCCTTAAACTGCTGGAACGCTTGTGGTGAGGTCAGCCTGGCAGAAACGGATTGGAACGAGTCGCCGCGATTATAGGCCGCTTGCAGCACGCTGGCGTCCGTCCAGACCTCTGATTCGGCAACCCCACCGCCCGCCGAGAAAATCCCCACGACCGGCCATTCGTAGCGGCCGACCTTCATCTTCGAGCCGACATCCAGTCCGCCGAATTCCTTGGCCGCGCCGACACCCGCGATGACTTCGTTTTTGCCCCGCTCAAACATTCGACCTTCAACGATCTTGACGTTGCTGCGCACCTGGACCGCCGCGGGTTCGACGCCGCGCAACGGCACATTTGCGTCCGTGCCGGTGGTGCGTATGGGCAGATTGATGATGACGAACAGTTCAGCCGACGAGAGCGGCCCTTCCACAGTGCGCGCTACGCCCGGCGAGTCGGCGACGATCCGGGTCGTCTCCCGCGAAAGGCCGCTGACCATTTCCGTGTCCGCGCCGCTGCGCAGCACGATGGCCGTGTCAGGCGAACCGGAGACCGTCATCACGCGCTTGAAACCCGCCGCAATGGAGAGCACGCCGACCAGCACCGCCACCACGCCGGCGATCCCGATGACGGCCGCCGCCACCGCGCCGCGCCGCTGTGGGATGCTCATCAGCCCGAACTTGGTGACAGAGATGACTTGCGAAAACCAGTTGATTGGGCCGGCCATATCACATCCTCCGCAAAGCGTCCGCAACGCGCAGGCGCATGGCCTGAAGCGCGGGGAAAAATCCGGTTGCCAGCCCGAGCGCCACGCTGATCGCCAGCCCAATGAGCACGTCGCGCGTCGGGAAGAAGAACATCGGCAGCATTCCACCGGTCGGGTCGCCGCGCGAAATGATCAACCACGCCAAACCCAGCCCGAGCAGTCCACCAACGATGGCGAGCAGGCCCGACTCAGCCAGCACGAGAGCCAGCACCTGCGCATTGGTGAACCCAATGGCTTTGAGCACGCCCAACTCGCCCGTCCGCTCGCGCACGGCCTGGGACATCGTGTTGCCGGTCACCAGCAGAATGGTGAAGAAGACCGCGCCAAGAATCGCCGCGACAATCAACGCAATGTTGCCGACTTGTCTCGCCCAAGCCTGAATGAATGCCCCCTCAGGCTCCGTCTTGGTCTCTGCCGATGAGTTCTCGAATTCCTCGTCCACACGTTTCGCCACTTCCGCCGCCTGCGAAGGGTCCTTCACGCGGATGGTGTACCAACCGACCAACCCCTTGCCCCACCCAGCTCGCCGTGCCTCATCGAAGTAATCGTAGCGGAAAAAGAGCGGCGTTGTATCGGTCCCCTTGTCTTTCCCATCATAAATGCCCACGATGTCAAACTCCCAGAGTCGGCTTCCGTCGCTCTTGCTCCAAATGGAAGACTGAATCGGGACCTTGTCTCCTATCTTCCAATGGAAGCGATCTGCCGTATTTCGACCCACAATGGCCCCGGTTCGCGTTTGCAGCCAGGCCTTCTTCTGCTCCGGCGGAAGAACAAGCTCGGGATGCATGTCCAAGAATTCCTCCGGCACCACGGGGTTTTGCATAAAGAAATTCTTCGGGTCCTGGTAAATGCCGCCGAACCATGTCTGGTGGGTTGCCAATGCCACGCCGGGTATTCTTTCCATCCGCGCCTTGTAACTCTCCGGCAGCAACTGGATAATGGATACCTTGTGGCGCACTATCAGCCGGTCTGCGCCCGCCATTTCCACGCCGCCGACGAGCGCCTGTTTGACGGCTGACAAAAGTCCGAAGAGCACGAAGGCCACGAGAATGGATAGCAGCGTCAGCGTCGTCCGAAGCTTCTTCCGCTTCAGATTGCTCCAGATGAGATGGAGGAATTTCATTTCACCGGTTCGTTGCTGAGCTGGCCTTTGTCGAGGTAAACCGTCCTCGCCGCGCGGGCTGAGGCATGTGGATCGTGCGTGACCAAGATGATCGTCTTGCCGTGCTCGCGATTCAGCGCCTGAAGCAAATCGAGGATTTCGTCGCCGGCTTTGCGGTCGAGGTCGCCGGTCGGTTCGTCGCACAGCACCAACGTCGGATCGGTCACGATGCCGCGGGCGATGCCCGCACGCTGCTGTTCGCCGCCGGAAAGCGTGCGCGGATAATGTTTCGCGCGATGCGACAACCCGACCACTGCCAGCACTGTGTCCACGTGCTTCTTCCGTTGCGCCCTGGAAAGGTGGGTGAGCAGGAGAGGCAACTCCACATTGCGCTCTGCCGTGAGCACCGGCAAAAGATTGTAGAGCTGAAACACGAACCCGATGTGGCGTGCCCGCCACCCGGCCAGTTTCCGGTCGGACAACTGATCGATTCGCTCCCCCGCGACCGTTACCGAGCCTTTGGTCGGACGGTCGAGACCGCCAATCAAATTCAGCAGAGTCGTCTTGCCGGAACCCGACGGCCCCATCAACGCGAGGAACTCACCCGCTGGAACTTTCAAATGTAGATCCCTCAGAACATGAATGCCCTCCGATCCGCGATGGAAAACCTTCTCCACACCATCCACATCCACCAGAATGCCGTTGTTCTTGGGTTGTTCGCTCATGGTTTCATCTCTTTCACTGCTGCTCCGTCCGCCAGACCTGTTGGCCCGTCCACAACCACCCTGTCCCCGGCCGCCACACCTGCGCTGATCACCGCTTCCTCGCCGCCCGTGCTGCTCACAGTTACGGCGCGGCGCTCAGCGCGTCCGTTTTGGACGACAAGCACGACGTCGCGCCCGTCCTGCTGCTGCACCGCGCTTTTCGGAACGACGACCGCACGGCTCGCCGCCGTTGCTGCGCCGCCGGTTTCGCGGAACGCCACCTTCACCGCCATGTCCGGCAGAATGCGCGGGTCAAGCTTGTCGAAGCCGACGCGGACTTTGACCGTGGCCTTCTGGCGGTCCGCGGTCGGAATAATCGCCGTGACTTTGCACGGAATTCTCCAGTCGGGATATGCATCGAGCGTCGCCTCGACTGGCTGGCCGGGTTCGACCCGGTTGATGTAGCTCTCGTTGACATCAATTTCAATTTCCAGCGAGTCCATGTCCACGATCGTGCAAATGCCCGTGCGCGTGAAACCGCCCCCGGCTGAAATCGGGGAGATCATCTCCCCCGGCTGGGCGTTCTTGGAGGTGACAATGCCCGCGAACGGCGCACGGATGATCGTGTCATCCCTCTGCTGTTGCCACAACTCCACCTGGCGCTCGGCCACGATGACTTCGCCCTGTTGCCGCTCCAGCCGGGCCTTGAGCGACTTCGCATCTGACTCCGCATGGTCGAGGTCGGACTGCGCGGCGATGTTCTGTCTCGTCAGGTCGGTCGCGCGACGCAAATCAAGCTCCGCCTGCTTGAGCTGGACGCGCGTTTCCTCCAGCGCCGTCTTCGCCGTTTCCCACTGAGCTTCGGCCACGCGCAGACTGGTTTTGACGTTCGTGTCGTCCAACCGCGCCAATACCTGTCCTTCCTGCACTTTCATCCCCTCCTCCACGAGCACCTCGATGACTTTGCCGGTGACTTTGGAAGAGACCGTCGCTTCACGCCGCGCGGTGACATAACCGGAAGCGTTCAACACGGTGCGCTCCTGGCCGCTGGTGGCAGTTGCGCGCACGAGCACCGTCCGCACCTCGACTCCAGAGGAACGCCTCAGCCACCAAATCACAATCATCAGCAAAACCAAAACAAGGACGCCAACGGCCACCAGCCAGATTCTGGATGGCGATTCCGGTTCCGGGCTGCGTTCGATTCGCAGTTCATCAAGCGTGGGCTTGGATGGACTCATAAAAAACACTCCGCGCAAAGCATGTCGGCTTTTACCGGCAGGGTCAAGCCCAGAGCGGCTGTGGAAAAACATACGGGTCCATCCGGAGGCTACTACGATATCAAGAAGCCCTTAGCCGGAACGATGCAATCGCCCGGACCCCTCATCCTGACCTTCTCCCCATCGGATGGGGAGAAGGGATCTCTTTTCATGTGCTCGGGACGGCGCACCGTTTGGTGCGCGTCTTCTGCGGGAGGCTTTCCCCTCTCCCCGCTTGCGGGGGAGCCGAGTCTGCGAGACGCCGCTGTCGTTTGCGGCAAAGGGTCAGGGTGAGGGGCCGGTGCGTTCGAATTGAATCGTTCCGGCTTAGTAAGGACGGATCGCCGGTCCTCGTGTCAACCGAGTTCATTGCACGCCCGTCGGTTTCTTCCGCAACGTGTTGTTATCTGGAAACAATGTCGCGTCGCGCTGCCAGGTTTGTCTGGCATCGTCGGCGTAAGTACCGGAAAAGGCCGAAAAGGTGACAGAAAAGGGAACCCAACACCCCCGGTAGCGCGGGCGTCTCGCCCGTGTCGTACGGCATTCCCCAAGGGTAACGGACGGGCCGCCCGCGCTACGGCATCAGGTCCGCACGGGCGCGGGAGATGCCGCTTGATTCTTCCACGCCCACCTCAGAAGGATGACCGCACCCGCTGTCAGGATGAAGATGCACAACAGCGACACCCATCGCCTTGGCGTGGCGTATCCGAAGTCCCGGCCTTGAACATAGGTTTTATAGGAAATGTGGTTCTCCGCCAGCAGTGCGAGCGTGGGTTCATCCGCCGGCGTAATGAAGCCGCGGTAAGACCTGCTTTCCGGCAGAGTAATCCACAGCTCTTTCGATCCGTTATCGTATTGAAAGACTTCGAACCGGGCGTTCTTGTGTTCGGAGATGATTCTTCCCGCCTCCGCCCCGGAAATGGTGTGGACATTCCAGCGCGTGATCAAACCAAGCAGAATGACCACTGCGATCAGCGCCAGCGCGGCACACACGGCAACTATCTTCTTTCCCACCCACCATAGAAGGATTACCGCACCCGCCATCAGAATGAAGCTGCACGTCAGTGACACCCATCGGGTTGGTCCGCGGAATCCGAAGTCCCGGCCTTGAACATAGGTTTTGTAGGAAATGTGGTTCTCCGCCAGCAGTGCGAGCGTGGGTTCATCCGCCGGCGTAATGAAGCCGGGGTAAGACCTGCTTTCCGGCAGAGTAATCCACAGATCTTTCGAGCCGTTATCGTATTGAAAGACTTCGAATCGCGCGTTTTTTTGCTCGGAGATGATTCTTCCCGCCTCTGCCCCGGAGATGGTCCGGGCGGGGGCATGAGCGATCGTGGAACAAACAAGCAGAAGGCTCATCGCGATCATCGCCAGCGCGGCACACACGGCGACTATCTTCTTCTCTCTACTCTCTGCCCGCGGCGTGGCGGTTTCCTGTTGATAGAACTTTCGCGTTCCCGGTCGGCGCAAGAGCAGGACTGTGCCAGCCACCACGATGAAGGTTGACAATAAAACCAGCCATTCGCGCGCGATGTCGGTGTGGAAGTCCCGGTCTTCAATCAGGGTCTTATACGCGATCCCCTTTTCGGTCAGCGCCGAAAGCAGGGAGCCATCCAAAGGCGTCGAACTGTCGATCCGGTGATCCGGCAGGGTGATGCTCAGAAACCTCGATCCGTTCTTGTATTGATAAACCGTAAATCGGGCATCCTTGCGTTCGGAAATGATGCTCCGCGCTTCCGCCTCGGGAATACGCCTGTGGGACAATGGCCAGTCCGAGAAGAAGAGGGCGAACAGGAACGCGCCGAGTATGCACGCCGGCCCGATCATTCCCAGCGTCACCCAAAGATTGTACGACTTGTCTGACGTCCGAGGTGTTTCCATCGTTTTCGCGTCGTGCCGATGGGCGTCGCGCCGCCGCCGCCACACCCAGATGGCCAGGGCCGCCGCCACCAACCAGTAAAATGCCGCCAGCGACCAGGTCTGCGCTCGGAAAAGCCAGGGATGAGAATCAATCATCGCCCTGGGAACTAAAAATGGAAGCAGAACCAACAGCAGGAAGCCGGCGGCAAGCGTGCGCCAAAACTGAATGATTCGTTCGCGTCCCCGGGGCGACTGCTGGCCAGCGAGACCCATCCTGCGGCCAACCCAGCGGCCGGAGAACCCAAACAGGCCGAACAGAGAGAAGATCGCCATCATGCCACCCGTCAGGAGTGCGCTCAACATCCCCGTTCCGGTTGCGGCCTTGGCGGCCGAGCTGCCTTTGGTCGCCGTGACGGCCACCGTCGCGGCTTTGGCTGTGGTTGCGAGCAGCGGCAGGGACGCCAGCACGCCCACCGTGAACACCTTCGTCGGCCCGGTGTTGCTCAACGTGGTTTCCACAAACTGCGCGACGCGCTCGGTCAACATCGTCCGCCCACGCGAGAGGCGTTGGGAAACGGCGTCTTCCGACAGGCCGAGCACCTCCGCCACCTCCGCCGTGGATTGATGTTGCCGGTAAAACAGCACCAACGGTTCGCGGTACGTCGATGGCAACTCGCCCAGTGCCCGCCACAGAATCGTTTCTTCTTCCTTGGTGATGACATGATCGCGCGGCGAGGGCGCATCCGAAGGAATGTCAGCAGTCTCATCCAGGCCCTTGGCGTTTGCGGTGGGTGTGTGCCGTTGTTGGCGAAACGAACTGTTGGCCACGTTCCGCGCGATGCCACACAGCCACGACTTGAGCTTGGAAGGTTCCTGCAGCTTGGGCAGTTCGCACCAGGCCGTGATGAACGTCATCTGCGCCAGGTCTTCACTGGTTTGCAGATCGCCACAGGCACCGTAGGTCAGGGCACAGATCAAGGATTGATACCGCTCCACAATTCGGGCAAACGCCTCGCGGTCACCATTTCGGCTGCTCAACACCAGCCGCTCATCACTAGCTGATTCGGTTTCCAAGGTCGCTTTCATTGTCACCATCTTAGTGGTCGAAAGCGATCAAAAGCTGACAGGAAAAAATGAGCCGCTTGCCGCGGCCGCCGTGTGGACTCGGCCGCAAGTGCCATTTTGGGGACTACAGGAATATGCCTTCGCTTATGCGGCAACCCGTGCCCTCAAAGCGAACGCCCTGGGTTGATCAACGGCTGAATCCGTGTTCAGCAAAAATACAAGGAAACAAAGTCACATCTTGGCATTCAATATTTAGCCATTGATGTCATTAGTGATTGTTGAATGACAAAATGACCCTAATTCTCGCCGTCGGTCTTGGGGGACGAGTTTGCCGGAGAAGGCGCCGCAGGTATGACAATCGCGAAAACTCGGTCTAGAATCTTAATAGCCTGAATTTCCACACTTAGTGGAGCGAGCGCAGTTCCATCCGAGCATGTCCAGTCGGCCAAGTTCTCGCGTGCTACGCTCGAGTCGGAAAGCACTTCATCTCTAAACACCTTTGAGATGATCGAATTAGATGGCACTCGTCTATTCCTGTGAATCTGAAGTTCTACTTCGCGCGCTACTTGATTGGGGATCGAACTTAACACGCGAAGCTGACGGCGCGGCGATGGCGCCTTGATGAGTGACATCTGCGGGTCAGCCAGCGCCCGCTTTTCGTTTGCCTTAAGTCCCATTCCAGCCACAACCAACACTACTGGAACGTCCGCCCGCGCAACGCAGGCAATGAGCGTCGCTTGAAAACTCGCCTCGGGGCAAAAGCTGTCTCGAATTCTTTCAACGGCTGCGAAAGTGAGCTTGCCGTGCTTTCGTATCTCCGAGTTCAGCAACGGAACGAACAGCGGGTCAAAAAAGCCAAGCTCACCCGCGATCATGTCCATTAGCTTTTCGAGTGGCTCCTTCTGAATCTCTGCGCCACTCACCCGACGGAAGGGAAATTCGAATTGTTTGAATGTCGTCAAGCAGTGGGCGATTTCATGCCACCGCGTAAAAAAGCGACGATGATGCTTGTCTCCGCGACAATCCACAAATGCCACGTATTGAACCTCCCCGCGCTCGGTCCGTTTATTGCGCTGATAAAGAACGCCGTAAGCATCTTTGGCTTCCAACTCCATCTCCAGCGCGGCAAACTTCGGGTCGCCCTCCTCTTTCGCATATCGCACGCTCAAGCTATGCAAGTCATCATCGCTCCAAATCTCGTGAATAACGAGATTCAGATGTTCGCAGACAACTCTCTCGACATCCGAAATGGTTCGGACGGCACTAACCCGTTTCAGAATCTTTGCTATGCGCTCACGGCAATGGCCGCGAATGCTCTGGACGGGATTCGCAATATCGAGATGAAGACCCGCAGCCGTCGCTAGGATTTTAGGGTCAAGATCGAGCGCTTTCATTTCAAGAATGGTTTCACAGCACGATAAAAGCGCTCCCAATCAAACTCTTCCAAGTCCTCACCTTTTGAATTGCCCCGATGCGCTATGATTTCGAGCCGCATACCGAACAGTTGCCGAGTTTGCGTAACTGTCAGCGACTTGCGCTCCGCGAAATCTAACAATGATCTTGGCATTGGAACCTCAGCACTATGATTCGTGTTCGATCCACTGACGCAATACTTATCACGTTCCGGACTTCCGTTCAAGACACCACGAATCCTTCGCATGAGTTCAGGCTTTGATTGGGCCAAGGCAGCTTCGTCTTCCGCGCTGAGAGTCACCTGCTGTTCAACGAAGCGCTTGATATCTTCCTCCGTTATTGCCGGCGGCTTGTCCGGGCAACGCAAGCTCGCGGCTACCAAAGCCTCTAGGGCTTTCTCCTGAGCGTTGACGTTTTCTGGAGTCATCACTTCTTCACCCTTTCTCGTGTTTCTATCAATGATTTGAACTTTTCGATTATTTGTTTGCGGGCGCTTTTTACGCTCGCTACCGACGGGCGCCCACCGGTTTTCGCTAGTTCGTCACAAACCTCACGATCTGTGATGTCGCCGAAATGCACGAAGAGCGCCTGCGCCACCTTCCGCTGCAGGCGAGGTAGATTGCCGAGCCAGAGGCGGAAGATTCGAATAATCTCGTTTGCGGCTCCTTCTTCAGCGGCGGTTCTCCAAAGCGTTGCGATTTCTGGAGACGCTGCGAGGCGTTCTCCAACTCTGCTTGTGAACTCGTCATCGGTCATCACGTTATCGCAGCCGTCATCATCCAGACTTGTGAACCGCGAAGCGTAACGGGTTTTCGCGCGCAACTGGTCGTAAGCCTTTCGTCGCGCCATTTTGAACAAGAGCGTACCCAGGTAGCCTCCCGGCTGAATTTTGCCTTGGGCTGCGGACCTACGGAGTCCAAGAAAAACGTCGTCAACCGCCGTGGCGACTTCATGGCCATCCAACGTCGGCGCGACCTTTTCGCGGATGTAGCTAGCAAGCGGCCTTGCATAACGCTCGTATGCCCTCTCAACTGCCTCCAGTTGCTGCTGCTCCGTTCCGAGCAGTCCGTTCTTTATTTCTTTGTCAACGTCTTCAACATGAGTCCTCACGTTTAACCTTTCCTCTCCAATCCATCCTTGGCGCCTCCCACTCTAGTTACTCGTTTCAACGGGGAAAAGGGATCAAAAAAAATTTCACTCACACTTTGAGCCGATTCTTACCCGATTGGCGAGTAACGAACTGAAGGCATGATTACCGTGCCGAGGAGATAACAACTATGGAAAACCTACCGAATCAAACAGGCCAGACCGACAGCTTGGCAAGGGATGCGCAAAGCTGCAAGCCAACCGCCAAGTGGGCTGCGTTAATCGACGACACGCTGGTGCCAGCACCCCAGCGTGAGGTACGAGCGAGCGTTTTGCTCGAACAAGTTGCGGCCGCACCCAATACAGCTCTCGTTCGCGATACAGGCGGCGAGGAGGACGTTGCGATTGGCCACGACGAACTTGTCGACCTCGCCAAGGGCAATGTCTTCTACCTCGTACCGAACTGTGACGCACCGCCAAAATGTCACTGTACGAAGCCCCCGAAACTTGCGCTTTTCGTCGATGACCGTCCTGAAATCACGCTCAATCCGAATCAAACCGGAAAATCGATTCGCGAGTTGTTCAGTCTGGCCGACGACGTGAACCTCGTTCGCGACTACGAGTCACCCCACGATGAGCCGGTTGGTCTTGAAGATCGCGCACCGTTCGAAAAAGGTCCGGTATTCATTACTCGGCGACAGCACGCGAAGCTCTCAATCACGGTGAACAACAAGCGTTTCACGGAAGCCGAGGGCGTGAAGCACCAAATGACCGGCCGTCAAATTGCTGCGCTGGTCAGCGACAGCCCCGATAACACTGAAGTGTTCCGCCTCAAGAAAGGCGAATCCGAACCCGTGCCTTTGAACAAGGAAATTCACGTCGAAAACTGCGATGTGTTCCGCGTGATCCGCAACAATGTGGCTGGCGGGTTCGAGCCGTCGCGTATTCAGCGCGAGTTGGAGATACTAAAACATGGAGGTTGTCGAGCGGACTTCATTGAACAGCCAATCGTGGCGGTAATTTACCGTGATGTCCCAACACGTCCGGGCTACAAGCATCTTCAGATGACGGATGTCCTAGTTATCGTGCCTGGCGGCTATCCGGGGCAGCCGCTTGACGGTGCTCATCTTCCCGAAGGATCGCCGCTGTTGGGCCGCGTCGCAGGCTCGCCTCAAGGCGTCGTTGCGGCAGATGGGCGGCGCTGGCAACTGGTGAGTTATCACCCACACAATGGGGGCGGTGGTCCACCTTGGAACAAGGACAAGCACGGATTGCATACCTACTTCGATGAAATCCTCTGTTGGATTCATCGTGCGAACAATTAGCGCAGCCCTGTCGAGACTATGGGCAGCGCGAAGACATGCCTGTTTCGGATCACGGCATCCGACCGGGAGAAGCTGCAAAAGCTCCTGTTCAAGCGATACCCGCACCGTGAATGGGGCAGTTTCCTTCGGTTCGGGTACCGGATTGCGCCGTGGGGAATTCATCTCAGCTTCGTTGACGCGATTGAGCCGCGTCCGGGCGACCTGAAGCGAACCAGCGCCATTGTTGAGTTCAGTGCCAGCTATATTCTGCGCGCACAGCTTGCGCTGGCTGACACCAAACTCGGGGTTGGTGTTATCCATTCGCATCCGCAAGGGTGCAGCACGCATGCGAGTTCGCTGGACAACGATATGGATGATTACTTCGCGCGCGAGTTTGCAGCTTACGGCGGAGGCCGTCCATACGTGAGCTTGCGCGTTGCGCACGATTCCGATGACACATTCAGGTTCAGCGGCGAGGCGTGGCTGAATGGTGAGCAGATGCCGGTGACGGAATTGCTCACGGTCGGGAAAGAGCTGGAGCGGGACATGGCAGACTCTTGTGTCCCGACAAACAACAACCTTTTTTCTGTGGACGAACAAACCGCCCGGCTCACAGAACTCATTGGCCAGCGCGCCGGGCGTCTGAGAAACTCTGCCGTCGCCGTGGTTGGATGCAGCGGCTTGGGTTCGCCAGCGGTTCACGTCCTCGCTCGGGCCGGAGTGCGGCGGTTCGTGCTGGTTGATCCAGAATTCTTTGCCCCGTCAAATCACGAACGCATGCACGGCAGCACCTGGCGCGACCTCGACACCAAGCCGTTGAAGGTTGAGATTTTGCGCCGATTGATTTTGGACATTGAGCCGAGCGCAGAGGTGACCACCATTCGCGGAAATGTTCTTGATGAAGCTGTGCTCGACGAACTCTTGCGATGCGATTTGGTGCTTGGTTGTACCGACAGCCAGCATAGCCGAGCCGCACTTGGGGATTTTGCCAGCCACTACCTGCTCCCGTGCATAGATGCCGCTGTCCTGATGCGGGCAGACAACGGGAAGCTCTCGGAACAGGTTGGCGAGATTGCCCGCTACTCGTCCGATGAACCGTGTCCTTGGTGCTTGGCCCGCATCGATCAGAAGGCACTTGCTTATGAGTTGATGACCGAGGAGGAACGCGAGCAGCGTGCCCGTGCCGCAGCCGATGCAATTCAGCGCGGAATTGACGGAGCGCAGTACTGGGGTGACAAACCGCCGAGAGAATTGACGGTCGGTTACATGACGACAGCCGTAGGCGCAATCCAAGCGGGTTACGCAGAAGGATGGCTCACTGGCGCGGGTTCAATGCCGCACCAAAGGTTTCAGTTCGATCTCGGCATGCCGTTGCTTGGCGTTGTTCCTGACCACAAGACTCGAAAGCCAGAATGTTCCTGCAACCGGACAAAAGGCTGGGGAGATCAAGCGCGTGCCGAGCGGAGCGTTACAATGCCCGCACATTGGCCAGGAGCCGAAGTAATCAGCGAGGAAATCGGACTCAGCTCTCCCCTCGTGACAGAAGCGCAAAGTTTGTGCGGACGGTGAACTGATTGGAAGGAGGTGTGAAATGTTTTGGTTTAGGTCGAAGATGTGGTCAGTGGCGTTTGTTGTTCTGCTGTTGCCCTGCTATATGTTCTGCGTGCTGTGTGCATATCCGTTTCTGTCTTTGCTCAACACGCTGTCTTCGCTGAGCACTCTGCGCATCGACGTTTCACCAGATTTCATTCAAAAGGTGTGTTGGTGGCTCTACGTCCCTGCAGCCTTGATGGCCGCCAGAGCGGCATTCGCCGTGTTGGCTTATGTTGAACGGAAGATGTTCGGGCCTCCGGTGCGTTACTACCGCCATCGACGGTGGTAGACTAACTCAGCCGAGCGCAACAAGGTGCCTCAGGTTTCTCATATTCATCACTCAAGTCTTCATGCGCACATAACTTCTGATTATACGGACTGTTTCCCGGAGAAATCTCTCGCAGCGGACATGCTCTCAGGGTGTCGGGCGTTGATTGGCGGCGGGCGGTTGCGGGGCGCCTTTGTTCCCGAACATCTGTGCGGCCATCTTCATACCCGCCGCCTGCATGGCGCTCAACTGTTGCTGCCATTTCGTGAACTGCTCAAGCTGCGTGGGCGTGAGAATCGCCGCCGCCCGATTCGCGTACGCCTGCTGCAATTGCTCCAGTTGCTTCAGCATCTCTGTGATCCGCTCTTCGGTGAGCTGCGACGGGTCGGAGTTCTGGTTGTTCATCAGGGACGAGGCCGGCAAGGCTTTGCGGGCTTCATACATGGCGCCGATCAAGTCGTACTCCTGCTGGTCGGTTAACGCAGCGTCAGCGGGCAATGTATCTTTGAACATCTGAACCTGCACGCGTTCGCTCACGGTCTTCTCGTAATCTTGGAAAACCTGATAGTCCTGCGGGCCAAGCATGTCCTGTATCTTCTTGTCGTACTCTGCCTTGAGTGCCTTCGTCTCCTCCGCTGCCTGTTTCGAGTCCGACCCGGAACCACTCATCGCGGAAAGCCCCGCATCGATCATCGCCATCTGGCGTTCCACAAGCAGGCTCTTGAGCGCATCCAGTTGGTCCGGCGGCCGGTCCAGATACTTGAACAGCGCGCCATACGACTTGTCGAGCGCCATCTTCTGCTGGGCGCGAATCATCTCCTTCATCTGCGGGTTCTTCATCATCCCGGCCAGCCCGGCGAAAAAGTTGCTCGCTGTCCCCGTGCTCGTGCCGGCCTGGACCGCTGATGTCGGAACGGATGACGTCGGCGGCGCAACCACCGGCTCAACCGCCTTGGTTTCGGTCGGCGGCTCCGGCGTTTCCTTGACCGGAGCGCGAGCTGCGGGAGTTTCGGTCTTGTCCGCGACCACGGCGGCCGATACCGATTGCTCTTTCATGCGTGCGATTTGCTGCTTTTGTCTCACCACCACGGCGGCCAAAACGGCCGTTGCTGCAAGCAGCGCGACGATCCAGATGTTCTTCTTCATGGTGTTCCTTCCTCTATCTTCGGACTGCTGTTGCTACTCCTATAGCTAGAGAAGCAGACTGGCCGAAATGTTACAAGCTTCTGCTTCCTTTCCGCCCGCGGATGCGGACTGTCCACCACCACAGAGCCAATGGCAGCAGCCAGACCAAGTTTATCCAGTAAGCGTAGCGCATCACGACCAGCGCGTTTTGAAAGAAGGTGCTGTTCCGTATGAACGCCTCGGCGGCGGCATCGTTGGCGTGCCGCGCCAACGCCACCCCGCCGACAGCGAAATCGCGGGCGACAGCCACGCCGCCTTCCGCCGCCGACCAGCCAACGGCGCAGCCGCCAATGGCCTGCCAGCCGACTGCAAATCCGCCGAGTGCCCATGGGCCGAGGCTGAACCCGCCGAACGGCACGAGTCCAACGGCAAAGCCACCAAGCGTCAATAGACCAACTGCGAAGCCGCCGAAACTGATGGGCGCGATTGCCACCGCACCGAATGCGAAAATCACGCCGATGGCCGCGTCACCTGCTGCGATCCAAGCTTTGACTGGCCCACGGTCCAATCCGCCGCGAATGCGGATGTGAATCAGCGGCAAACCCAACAAGCTCAGTTTGCTCCGATACTCGAACACCGGCACGAAAACCGGCACTGGACGGCCGTCAGCATTTTCCTGTTGGCGGATCTTCCGCTGACGTCGCCGCATCCAGAGCGTGAGAGCCGCGACAACGATGATGTAAGCCACCATCAGTCCGATCAGCAGCCCGACGAAGAGCTTCGGGTGAGTCTGGGCCAGCGGCCACCCTCCGAGCGTTAACGATAAAACGGCCAACGCAAACACCGCGATGCATCCGACGAGAATGCGAAAATACTTCAGAACGAACTCGCGTTGTTGCGGGGAACGTGCGCTGTCGCGCTCCAACTTGTAGCCAAAGTGAAGGCTCAAGAACATGAAGACAGGTCCGAGAACGGCGTTGAACAACCCGATCAAACCGGCCGACTTCGCCAGCGCGCTGCCTTTGGCCGCCGTCGCTCCGACAACCGCTGCCTTCGCCGAAGTCGTAAGCACCGGCAACGCCGCCAACACGCCCAGCGTGAACGCTTTGCCGGGCGTCGTGCGCTTCAACGTGCCTTCAACGAACGCCGCCACTTCCTCCGTCAGCAGCTTCCGCCCGCGCGAGAGCCGCTGTTTTGCCGCGTCCTCCGACAATTCCAGAGACGTTGCCACGCGCTGCACCGACTGGCCTTCACGGTAAAACAAAATCAACGGCTCGCGGTAGGTGTCGGGAATCCGTTTCAGCGCGCGCCAGAGAATCGCCTCCTCCTCGCGGCTGACGGCCTGCGCCGATGGCGACGGCTCCGGTGAAACCGGCTCGTGAATCGTGTCGAGCGGCTCAGAAGTTTGAACCGGTTCACGTTGTCCGCGCCGCAGGGAGTTGTTCACCAGATTGCGCGCGATGCCGCACAACCAAGCGCGCAGCTTCGCCGCGTCGCTCAGCTTGGTCAGTTCCCGCCAGGCCGTGAGAAAAGTTTCCTGCGCGATGTCCTCGCTCAGGCCCAGGCTGCCAGTCGCGCCATAGGTGACCGAGCAGACCAAAGACTGGTAACGTTCGACGATCCGCCCGAACGCCTCGCGGTCGCCCGTCAAGCTCCATTCCACCAGTTGCGCGTCGCTGACTGTTTCGGCTTCCAATGTCGTTTTCATGGTCACCGTATCTGTGGCCCAAATCTACGAAAAGGTGACAAAGAAAACGAGCGCCGAGTCACGATTCATTGGAGGGTCCGGCTCCAGTCGAACAGAAAGGACTGAAGTTTGCCGGTCCGCACCACGAAATCTACCTGTCCGACCCGCGCCGCGTGCCGCCGGAACGGCTGAAAACGATCCTTCGGGAGCCGGCCACGAAAAGCTGATGGCGTTTGGGCGGGGCAACGCCGCAAGTGGATGCTGCGCCTGACAGCACGAGCCTACTGCCGGGGCGGATACTGCCAGACCCAGTCGCCCTGTGTTTCGTCGAACAACGTCTTACCCGGCATGCCGCCGTCGTCCTTCTCGTTCCAGCCAACGGAGTAGAGCACGAACTGGCCATCGGCGGTACGACGGTACTTGTACGGCTCACCGCCAATCACGTCGTTGGGCAACTTCGTGATGAACCTGGGCACGAGCGCATCGAGTGCTTCGGGGAATTGTCCGTTGGCCAGCCGGAATCGTTCCAGCGCACAGGCAATCGCGGCCTGATCGGCAGTGACCTGCGCGGTGGCAGCTCTGCGAGCCACCCCGCCCAGGCCGGGCAACAGCATACTGGCCAAGACCTGGTGCCGGATGAAGATCGTGCCAAAAGGTTTACGCCCGGCGAACGCCCGCTCCAGTTCCCGGCCATTGGATTGAATTCGGCTTGGCGACACTTGCTTCTTGGCCGGGTCGAATGTCCCTCCCAACTCCACTTGAAAGAGCCGACAATAATTGAGCTGCTCCTGGTAATACCACCCATGCGGGACCAACAATCCGATTGCTTTTACCGCTCGGTTCCGAGGAAACTCTCCATGAACTGCGGGCCCAAAAACAGTCTCCTCGACACTTCCGAGGGCCATGAAATAGCCGAGACCTTTCTTCCTGACAAGTTCGGCCGTCAAAACACCTGCCGCCCGCTCCGCATCGAGAGCTTGTTTCAAGTCTGCCACGAAATTGTACTGTTGGAGACGCGTTTGCAGTTCCTGGAGTTGGGCATCCGACCAGGCATGCTCGGCCAATCCTTCCCAGACCGGTTGGGTCGCGCGCTGCAGCCAACTGAGGCGCCACAGGTAGGAAAACAATATGGGTTCGTCTTTCACCGAGTCAGCTAAGTGAAGCATCAGCTTCACGTCTTCCAGTGCGTTTGCGCTTTGGCCGAGCGCGAGTTCGGCGAACGCTCCGAGCTGCAATCGCCCGCAGGCAGCTCTGATATTTTGGACATGCGGCAGCAGGATTGCCCAAGGATTGTCCAGACTATACTCGATCGGGTATCGCGAATACGGTCGCTGGCTGGCGACACGAAGTTCCGCGAAAACGGCGTCGTCGGTTTTCAGTCCTTCGAGAACCGACGGAGCCGCCTTGGCACGGGATTCAAGATCGAGCTTGTCTGACTCAAACCTCTGGTACGATTTCATATTGCCAGACCGAACTGCGTCAAACGCCATTCCACAAGCGACGAGATCCTCGAAATGCCGATTACCCCCGTCGCCCTTGGTCTTCAAGAAACCAATCTTCCCCTGGACTTGCGAATAGTTGTCCTCCGCCCACCCTAACTTGTTCCCCGCCGAGCTTTCTCTGACAAACCACGATTTGATCAGTGGCGTGGCGGCGAAGTTTTGGTCGTCGGGAACGGGCGGTGGGATGAACGCTTTGAAGTCAAGCTGTTCACCCCGCGCTTCCAGTGCGTGCCGGTACTTGTTCCACACGTGCCGTCCGTACCAGTTTTCCAAGCCGTACAACAGCGCGATGATCGTAGCGGTCCAGGCCAAAATGATCAGTTCCCGCCGGATATCGCGCCAGGTAAGTAACCCGCGAATGGCCCGTACAATCGGACTACGATCCCAGATCGAGAGTCGAGGTTGGTCATTCATGTCAGGCCATTGCGGTTGAGGGTTGAAGTTCGCTGCGCCGTCTCGGCGATTGCGCGGAACGTGGTTGGCTCACCGGCGGCTCAATCATTTCCAGCAACTGCCGTCGATTCTCTTGAAGAGCAATCAGGAACCGTTGCGGTGACTGAGCGACCTGGCTGACCGTTGTCGGAGACGCCGCAGGTGAACGGTCAATGCTCAACAGCGCGGCGACCAGCCAGACCGCGCTCATCGCCGCGACGTGCCAGCGCAAGGACAGGATCAGCTCGCGCAAAGAAGCCGGAGCGGCACTTGAGATCGGGTTTCGGCTGGCCCGGCGGTCCAGCCCTACCTCTGTATCCGCCACTACCTCGCGCCGAATCTTGTCCAGTTTCGGTTCTACGGCCTGGTGCCGGCCCAACAGGATTTCACGGGGTGTTTTCATGATGATTCTTCCTCCAACAGTTTTCTCAACGCGCGCTTGGCGTAGTAGAGACGCGATTTCACGGTGCCCAATGGCGTGCCGGTGACGTGGGCAATTTCTTCCAGTGAAAAATCTTCCATGAAATGCAGCAACAGCACGGCGCGCTGCGGCGGCGGAAGTTGATTCAGCAGTTTCATAAACTCACCCTCCTGTTCCTCTCGGATGAGCAGATCGAGCGGGGTATTGTTGGCACCGGCAGGCGCGTCCGCCAGTTCTTCCTGCAACTCCGCATCGCGGTTCTGGCGTCGCCACTGTTGAATACATTTCTGATGAGCGATGCCAAAGAGCCAACTCCCAAACTTCTCGTCGTCGCGGAGACTGTCGAGGTGTCGCACGGCGTTGACGAACGTCTCTTGGACGATGTCGAGGCTGGCCTGCTCGTTGTGTACCAGTTCAATAACATAGACGTATAAAGGCAGTTGGTAGCGTCTGAGCAGGGCGTTCCACGCTTCGGCGTCTCCCGCCCTGGCCTGCTGCACCGGCAGTTGTTCGCGTTCAGCCACTACCAGCATTCTACCCAGTGGAATGCTGAGAGCGAGAAAAGGTTCAATCCATGGCGCTTTGGGCGGAAGGCGCTGTTCTCCTTCAAGCCGGTCCCGGCGGTAGCGCTAGTTACTACCACCGGATTGTAGCCGCGAATCTCATTCGCGGGGTTTCCCTGCCGCGAAAAGGTTTCGCGGCTACAGAAGCGGTCGCCCGGTGGTGGTGGCATCCAGATGCGCCCGTGGAAACACGATGCCTCTTAACAAGCTTGACACGGTCATCTGAAAAAAATACCAGTGAAGAGGATTTGGGCCGCGCCGGTTGCGAGCATGCCCAATGAATCGTTTTGACAAAGAAAAGGAGTGTTTTCCGTGACGAAGATCGAAAGAACTCTCACCATCGCATTGCTGATTGCGCTGCCGAAGCTGTGCTCGGCTGCGGACGGCCAACTAAAAGTCAAGGCCGCCAACAAGCTGCAGTTCGCCCGGCCCAACCAGACGATCGAACTGTCAGCCAAGGACCTGGCGCCGCTGGGCAACGATCTGACCAAGATCCACGTCAAGGACGCATCGGGCAAGGAAGTGCTCTGTCAGACGGTGGACATAGACTTTGACGCGCACCGCAAGCCTGACATCGTGATTTTCCAGGCCGACTTTGCTCCGGGGGAAACGAAGACCTTCACGGTGTCGGCTGGCGCCAAGCACGTTTATACGAAAGACCAGTTCAAGGCCTACGGGCGTTTCGTGCGTGAGCGGTTCGACGATTTCGCGTGGGAGAACGACCGGATTGCGCATCGGATGTACGGCAAGGCGCTGGAGACTTGGGCCGGCGAACCGTTGACGAGCAGCACGGTGGACATTTGGTCGAAGCGAGTGCCCTATATGGTGATCGACGGCTGGTATATGGCGGACAATTACCATGTCGACACGGGCGAGGGATGTGATGATTATTCCGCTGGCGCGACCCGCGGTTGCGGCGGGAACGGGCTGTGGACTGCCGATAAACTCTGGGTGTCCAAGAACTTCGTGGACTCGCGGGTGCTGGCGAATGGGCCAATCCGCGTGATGTTCGAGTTGGTTTACGACGCGTTCGATGTGAACGGGACGAAGGTGTCGGAAGTCAAACGCATCACGCTCGATGCCGGGAGCAATCTGGATCATTTCCAAAGCTTCTACAAACCGCAAGGCCAAGGCGCGCTGACGACGGCGATCGGTCTCAAGAAAGTCAGCGGAGAGGAAAAGGTGCTGAACACCGAGCACGGCTGGCTCGCCAAATGGGAACGGATGGAGAAGAACGCGGGCAATCAGGGCCTCGCCGTCGTCGTTGACCCGAAGCTCTTCGAGAAACAGACAGAAGACCAGCGGAACCTTCTCCTGCTGGTCAAGGTGCCTGCCGACAACGTAGCTTCATACCGGGCAGGGTTCTTCTGGGACAAGAGCGGGCAGTTCCCGAGCTACGATGCCTGGAAGACTCACGTGGATCAGTTCGCCCAAGGGCTGGCATCGCCCATCGAGGTCAGCGTCTCGGCCGAGTAAACCAAACACAACAAGGAACCTCCCACAGTGGGAGGTGAAAGGCTTTATATGCATAGTTACTGCAAACCCCTCAGTTTGATGCTCGCGATTGGGATGGCGAGCTTGGCTTGGGTTGCCTCGAGCAAGGCCCAACAGGAAGATTTCAGCAACTGGCCCGAAGGGGCTTCGCCGAAAGAAATCGGCAAGCGCGTGGCCGAGAATTTCGTCGCGCGCAAGCTCGAGTTCGAGACGAATCCAAGAAGACAGTATGTCATCTATCCGGAGGTCTGCACCTGGTACGGCTCGCTGACCGTTGCGCAACTGACGAAGGATGAAGACCTCAAGACCCGGCTGATTCGAAAGTTCGAACCGCTGCTGACGACCAACTCGGTGAGGATTTCGCCAGATGCTCACGTGGACTTCCGTGTCTTCGGCGTCGTCCCCTTGGAGATTTACATGCAGACCAAGGACCAGAAGTATTTGGAGCTTGGCAAAAGCTTCGCCGACAAGCAGTGGGAGAATCCCACCGAGGACGGCATCACCACAGAGGCCCGTTACTGGATTGACGACATGTACATGATCACGGCGGTGCAGGTGCAAGCCTACCGCGCGACGGGCGACGCCAAGTACATCGACCGTGCGGCCCTGACGATGACAGCTTACCTGGACAAACTGCAACAACCCAACGGCCTCTTCTTTCACGGCACCGACGCGCAATTCTACTGGAGCCGCGGCAACGGTTGGATGGCCGCCGGCGTGGCGGAACTGCTCCGCTCGATCCCCAAAGACCACCCGAAACGCGCCCGCATCATGGATGGCTACAAGAAGATGATGAAAGCGCTGCTGAAATTTCAGGGTGAGGACGGCTTGTGGCGCCAGCTCATCGACCATCCAGAAGCCTGGCCTGAAACTTCGGGTAGCGGAATGTTCACCTTCGCGATGGTCACCGGCGTCAAGAACGGCTGGCTGGATGCCAAGACCTACGGCCCGGCCGCTCGCAAAGCTTGGCTTGGTCTGGTCAAGTACATCGACAAGGACGCCAACGTCGGCGAAGTCTGCACGGGAACAAACAAATGGACCGCCAATCAGGGCGACGCCGTCCAGTACTATCTCAAACGTCCACGACGGGTGGGCGACCTCCACGGGCAAGCACCGATGCTGTGGAGCGCCTCAGCGCTGCTACGGTAGCCTGGCCTGACTTATTCATGAAGTTTTGCGCAACGAACTGCCCCTCACCTTGATCCCGCTCAGAGCGGGATTGATCCTCTCCCCGCATGCGGGGCGAGGAGATTTCCCCTCTCCCTTTCCAAGGGAGAGGGCCTGCCCGCCGAAGCCTCGGCGCAGGCGGGTCAGGGTGAGGGTTCGAGCTGTGACAGACTGT
>Ga0187886_1001222_pt1 | contig 24498 bp, 25 predicted proteins | sample June2016WEW_20_1_FD_133001 | JGI IMG/M metagenome (GOLD analysis project Ga0187886, IMG submission 133001) | Peatland microbial communities from SPRUCE experiment site at the Marcell Experimental Forest, Minnesota, USA - June2016WEW_20_150 | ecosystem: Environmental > Terrestrial > Soil >... | reverse complement strand
TTGCCATGATATCTCCTTACTTCTCGACGACCGCCAGGACCTCTTCCTCGCGGATGATCACGAGCTCGACGCCGTCGACCGTGACCTCGGTGCCGCTGTACTTGCCGATGAGGACCCTGTCGCCTTTCTTGACGACGAGCGGGATCGTCTTCCCGTCATCGTTGACCCGCCCCTTGCCGACCTCAATGACCTCGGCCTCCTGGGGCTTCTCCTTGGCCGTGTCCGGGATGATAATCCCGCCTCTTTTGACTTCCCCCTCCTCAAGCCTCTTGAGGAGTACTCTGTCATGCAATGGATGAACTTTCATCTAACCCTCCTTTTGGATTTTAGCAATAGGAAACACCGACTGCTAATATTATACAGAGGAATTTGGAGATTTGTCAAGAGGCAGAAGGCCTAATATTAGCAGTCTGCCGCGTCGACTGCTAATATCTTTTTTTGTTCTTCAGCGACCTGCCCCCTCTCGACGTACCGCCTCTGAAATGAGATTTTCAAGTTCACATTACACTTAGACCATTTTTCAGGGATACGGTTCCTTCACCCCGATACTGAATTTTTTCTTAAGATTCGCTAAAAAAGGAAAGCCGGGCGGAACTATCTTGGTAAACCCTCACAATTCGACTTTCCGCCGACCTCCTAGCGTCCGTAAACCAACAGGCGGAATGTTCCCGGAATCGCGGCCGGATTCGGGTGGGGGCGATCCGAGGTGGGAGCCGGAGGCGGACCAAAATCCGACGTGGTTAGAAAGAGGTTGTGGGTCTTGGGATCGAGCGCCATCGTTTTGGCCCCGAGTTCGGTCTTGACCGTCTGGGACTCACTGTACTTGTCGGGCGAGTCTTCGTGGAATATGTGGACCATGCCATCACGCGTTGAAGCAAAAATGAGCCCGGTCTCCGGCTCGTAGACAATGGCATCGACTCCGCCGCTGATCGGGAATGATTGGATGACTTTGCCGTTGTCGGCATTCATGACCACGAGGAACTTGGGGTTGCGGCCTGCAGAGAACAGCCGCCGGTGCGCCCTGTCCAGTGCTATCGCTGTAGGTGCTCCCGCCGGAGCGACCGGCCACCGGGCTTTGATCGTGAGTGCTTTTGAATCGATCGTCACCACCTCGTTTGTTTCCTCGTTGTTATTGTAAACGACTCCCTTGCCATCGGCGACGGCGTTCTCTGGACCTCCGCCCAAGGGGAGGGTCTTCACCACGGTTCCCTTGGTGGGATCGATAACCGTCGTGTTTTTGGAGTTCCCGTTGAACGAAAAAATGCGCTTCGACGCCGGATCGTAAACAATAGCGTCTGCATCGGGTTCGGCTTTGACCTCGCCGGTAACTCTTAAAGTCGCAATATCGAAAATGACCACCTTGCCCGGGTCACCGTCAGTGATAAATCCCTTGCCAAGATCCTTGACCAAGACGATCCCGTGGCACCGTTCCAAGCCAGAGATAGTGCCTACTACGGCATAATTATCGGCATCGACCACCTTGACCTCAGTACCGTGCGAGAGGTAAAGGCGGCGCATCGCAGGGTCAATCGTAATATAGTCAAAATACTCCTTCCCACCCGGTGCCGCGCTGAGAGGGACCTTCTTGATCAGGTGATAATTGACTACGGGTGGACCCGCAAGAGCAACAGTGGCGAGTATCAGGAAAGACACGCAGACCGCAAAACGGTGTAATCTCGGAATCTTCATAGTTACTCTCCCTTCCATTGGTGGGCTATAGGTGACCTGCCCCCTCTCAACCTAACACCTATATAGTAGGATTTTCAAGCTCTGGACTTACCTTGGCTGGGTCCATTTCATGGGGATGAGGGCCCTTGACCCTCGGGCAGCAAGAGAGGAATAATGGGAAGCATAAAGGGGGGTAAGAACATTGCGCGAAAGAACGTGCTATATTTGCGGCAAAAAGGGCGAAGGGTGGGACCAGGGCAATTTATATAATATGAATTGCCGCAAGTGTACCAATTACACGCTAAAGGACCTTGCTTTCCGTCAACGGTTGATCCGGGGAGCAAAGAAGGCGCTTACAAACAACGAAAGGGAGCAGCTATCAATTGCAGTTAAGGCTGAATACGAAAAAGCAAAAAGGCGCGTATTACTGAATACCGGGAAGATCGACAAATTCGTGGGCCGGCCGCCGAATCCTATTGGAATCAGCATGACCTGACAGGAGATGCGAGGCGCGGAGCGGATGATTCTAAGGAGAACCCAACCGCTTCAGAATCAGTCAATTAGAAAAAAGCCCCCTCTGTTCATTAAAAACGATTCCGGCGGAAATCGCCATCGGTGGATTCTCCCCTGTTGGACCGCATCCGGCTTGTTTTTCTTGCAGTTACCGATCTTGATGGTTTGATCACGTTTAGGCTAGACTGAGCTATTTTGTGCAAGATTTTGCACAATCTCTGCACAATTTTATGGAGCAGTTAGAGGACTTCGCTTCATACGCAGTCCGCCGAGTTGGCTTTTTGCAGGCAGCTTGTAGGCCGGCCCAGGCCCTCCCGTCACTCGAGCACGAGGACGCGGATCCTGGAGCCCTCCGCGCCGCCCCGGAAGACCCGCTCGACCGACTTCTCGAAATCGGACGCATTCGCCTTGGGGATGTCCAGGAACTTCTGGGGATTCCGGTCCGTTAACGGGAACCAGGAGCTCTGGATCTGGACCATGATCCGGTGGCCGGCTCGGAACGTGTGGCAGACGTCCGGCATGGAGAATACGATCTTCTCCATCCGGCTGGGAAGGAAGGGCTCCGGCTTTTCCAGGCTGTGGCGGAACTTGCCCCGGAACGGCTCGCCGCGGATGAGCTGCTGATAGCCGGCCATGGGGGCCGTCGCCGGTCCCGGCTCGGGGTTCGGGTAATCGTCCGGGTAGACATCAATGAGCTTGACGTCGAAGTCCGAGTCCGTGCCCGACGTCGAAACCTCGAGCGCCGGTGTCACGGGACCGACGATCATGACATCGCGATCGAGCGGCGCCGTTTCATAAGCCAGCACGTCCGGGCGCCGCGACGCGAAGCGCTGGTCCTCGCTCATATAGTCGCCCGGCATACCGGAGCCGATGTGCCCGATGACGGGCACGGGCTTGCCCGGGTCGCTGACGTATTCGTCAAAGGCTCCGGCCTCGCCTGCCGCCGCCGATTCAAAGGCAAGCTTGCCGCCGGGACAGAAATAGAGCGACTTCTCGCGGGCTTCCCGGGGGGGCCAGGCGTCGAACCGCCTCCACTCGTTCGTGCCCGTCGCGAACAGCCAGGCCTTCGGGACCGTCCCCTCCTTTGGCCGTCTCAGGCCGTCGCCCCGGCCCTTCAGGTATTCAACGAAAAAGGGAAGCTCGATCGTCTCCCGGAAGAACTCCCCGGTCTTCGAGCCGAAACTCAGGTTCCCGAGCCGGTCTCCGTCCATGCCCGCCCATCCCCCGTGAAGCCAGGGACCCATGACGAGGGTGTTCGGCCCGAGGGGCCCGTTCTTTTCGAGCGCCTTGAACAACTTCAGCGGGCCGGAGAGGTCCTCGGCGTCGAACCAGCCACCTACGAAAAGGACGGCCGGTTTGATGTTCTTCATGTGCGGCGCCAGTGAGCGGACTTGCCAGAAATCGTCATAATTCGGATGGTCCAGGTTGACGTTCCAGTATGGGTTCTGGTTCTTGAAATACTTCTCATTGCTGTTGGCGAGAGGCCCCATCCGCAGATAGAAAGCATAGGCGTCGGGCGTGCCGAAGCCGAAGCGGGCGAACCTCTCTGGGACGGCCGGGCCGCCCGGACGCGGCCGGAACATCGTGTAGAAGCCGAAGTTCGCGGCCAGGAAGAAGGCTCCGTTGTGGAAGGCGTCATCGCCGTTCCCCACGTCCCCCATGGGCGCCTGCGGCGAGACCGCCTTGAGCGCAGGATGCGCGTCGATCAGCGCGAAGGCCGCGTAGAAGCCCGAGTAGGAGATGCCCCAGATGCCCACGTTGCCGTTGTTGTTCGGCACGTGCTTGACGAGCCAGTCGACGGTGTCGTATGTGTCCGTGCTCTCGTCGGTATCCGTGGGGCCGGAGAGGCGCGTTTTATGGAACGGAACGTCGACGAATTCCCCCTCGGAGAGGCAGCGGCCGCGCACGTCCTGGTAGACGAAGATGAAGCCGTCCTTCTCAAACGCCTCGGACGGGCCGAGGACGGCCCGATAGTTATCGATGCCGTACGGGGCAACGGAATAGGGAGTCCGTTCCATGAGAATCGGATAGGCCTGGCTCGTGTCTTTCGGGACGTAGACCGTCGTGAAGAGCTTGACCCCGTCGCGCATCGGGACGTGAAAGTCATGCTTGGTGTAGTGGGCGCGGGTGTATTCGAGTTGTTTGCGGGCGAGGTCGCTGTCGCCGAGATTCTGGCTGAAGGCGAAGGCGCCGAAGAGCGCCCCGAGGATGAACGCAGCGATGAGACGGGCTGAAGCGCTGCATCCCCTCTCCCTTCCCGGCCATGCATGAACCCTCAAGGGAGATTTCATGGATTTCCTCCGATTTAGCTTCAAATAGTCTTCTGTCAGAAAGTGTTACCCCTTCGGCTCGGCGTTGAACGAGCTCGACCCGCTGGGTTTCGGGATTGTCGGATTGGCATTTCGGGCACTTGATGGCTAAACTAGTTCCCCTTCCCGATCGTGGCCTCAGATTAACAGAGGGATTGCCGGGAAGTCAAACGCGGCGCACCCGAAGTGAAGTATGGTAAAATATCCTCGATCTTCCGATGATCGTGATGGTAATGCCGACGGGAGGGTCAGGGTTCCGGTGAATCCTCTGGACTTCAAATCCAGTATGGGGCTATAAACGTCCCGGGTGGGTTCGACTCCCACACCTTCCCGCCACTCCCCCATATAGATCAGGAAAATCAGCAACTTGGCCTGTTCGGTTTTGTTAGGGTCCGGGCGAAAAGGCACTATCCCCGAGTGACCCCGAATACCCCACTTTAGCACCCCGACACGTCACGAATCTTGACAGTCTGTTTTCAGGGAAGGGCTAATTCCGGGCCTTTTCGCGTGTTCATCAAAAAAACGACGCTTTAGGATCGCGTAGAACGGGCGATCGCGGGGTCGTGAAGGTCAGGGCTTGGGGGATTCGTCAGGCTCCGTGTCTTTCAGTGCTTTTAACTCTGACCTAATTTCGAGGTAGGGTTGCCGTGGCTTAATTCCAATTCTCTCATAGAAATCATCGACAAATGCACAGACTGTTCTAAGCGACCAGCGGGCACAATCAGCGCTCAGGCATCTATGGGGGAAAAAAGGAAAGGCCTCTCCAAAAAGTGGACTGAGGGAAATTTTTCCAGTTAATCCAGGTACCAGATTTCGTGGATCTGTGCCTGTCCACTCGGGCACAAAATGAACGAGCGCGTTTCTCAGGTTGCTTAGAAGTTTCGCGCTATCATAAACTGGGTCCTTTTCGCTGTACTCTTTCTTTTTAAGGTACTCCAACGCCTTGCTATATTTACACAAAGAACTAGGCTTTCGAATGTCTTTAATATGCTCCGAAAGAGCCTTGATTTCGGACGCATCGAAACCTTCAATGATGCTTGGGGAGTTTTGAGCCGCCCAAAAAAATTCGTTTATGGTCGCCTCGAAGAAGAACCAGGCTGAAAATATGGCAGCGGTAACCTCCGCTTGATATTCTAAAATCATTGCGCCTGTGAGCTCTTCGCCCAGATGCTGCTTTTCAAATCCGGCCGACTTTTCATAAAACATGTCGGCAATGTGAAGAAGCTGCATAGAAAAGCTGTGGAATGTCAACAATCTTGGACTGTCGCAGTGCACGGCTATACATGCATCGTTAACAATCAGGGCGGTGTCGGCGGGCTTTTTCATTTGAGCATTTCCTTAACTTTCGGAAATAATTCATTAAAAAACCTTTTGGCCTGGGAGAATGGCGTGCTAAATTGCATCTTCTCCCCCGGGACAAATTCCCATTTTCCAAACAAATCAACGCCGGATGGTGACGCCGTAAAAAGAAAACGGATTAAGGCACCGGGCCTATGCGCCGTGACCGTTCCTGATGGCTTGTCGCCGGATACAGTCGTCCTGCTTATAAACACCAGACTTTTCATCACCGCGTCCCATACTTCGTCAACTGTTTTTCCGGGGATGGACCATTTTGCTACGCCACCCTGCCCCCCGCCATGACCTTCAAATATTCCGGCAAAGTTACTGCCGAAACTACTGGCGGTCTTATCGATGGTCCATTCTGTCTTTTGGCCGAGGGCAAAGCCAACGAGAAGAACAATCCCACCCAATGCAAGGAGCCTTAAAAATAAGGCCTTCTTCATGAGTTTCCTCCCCTATGCTGACCTGATTTTACTGCGACCAAGCCGGCGATGCAATGGGAGAATTCCTTGGCCAGCGGAGGCCCCCCTGGACCCGCTGTGCAGTGGCCAACCCCGGATACGGAGACGCCGATGGCGGGAAACGAGACGGGATGGACCTGGCCGAGCAGGTTCGCGCAGGACGGGCGATCGCGAGGGGGGAAGGGTCCGGGCTGGGGGCGTTTCAGGCGAGGGTCAGGGGCCGGCCCGGCCTTCAGTCCGCTCCAGGGGAAATAACGGCCTTTTGGCCCTCAATAAGTTAGAAACCTTGACAACCAGACGACTAATCTGGTATCGGTAGTATGTCATGACATTGCTTGCTGCCCTGAGGGGGAAGGACGGGTTCGTATTGGCTGCCGATAGCCGGGGGACCTTTGGAGACCCGAGGGGCGTTACGGCTCAAAACGACACTCAGCAAAAAGCGCACATCCTCTCCCCTCATGTCGCTACTCTCGTAGCGGGTTCCGGAGAGCTGGGCTCTCTGGTAATCGACCTCGTTAAGCAGAAGCTGGCCCAGAGCAAAATCGACGGCGCGACGCCTGTAATGGAAACGCTGAGAGAGACTGCGCGAGAGAACTTTCAGCAATGGTTTCGTTCCATACCGCCGGTGCAGGCGCCGGCGCTCGTAATGTCCGGCCAAGCTCCGGTGCGCCCCGATCTTGCCTTCATGGTTGCGGGGTTTGAGGTCGACGGGACGCCGCGATTATATACGCTGGTGAGCCAGCTTGATTTCCCCCCCATGCTACACGACTACGGCTTTGGGCTCCTGGGGGTTGCCCAATATGCGCTCTATTTGCTTAACCGGCTTTATGAGCCAGGCCGCACCGTTGAAGAACTGGCTTCTCTGGCGGTCTATGTAATAACGGAGACCGCGAGTCAGGATGGCAAGGTCGGGGGGCCGGTGAATGTCATTACCATTATGCCAGGTCCAAGCGGCTGCCAGCTTATAACCCCTGAGGCGGTCCAGAAGATTCAGGCGGAAAACCAGTTGCGTGCAACGTCGCTTCGTGATAGTTTCTACAAGAGGGGGAAACCATAATGGAGACGGTTAGGGGACCGATCGCCCCATTAAAAACGGGCAGCATAATTTATCAAATAACGCTCGCGTCCGGGATGATCATCACGAGCCCCTCTGCCTTCGGCTTTGACGAAAATGCGGTTAAACCCGCCCCCATCATCGTGGGGGAGGATGGACGCGTGTTCGTTGGGCCACAACGTCGGGGCGAAGAAGGCATCTGTAGTGAACATCAAATTGACGGCCAAGAGGTCAAGGAAGGCCCCGAAGACCGCTCTTAGCTGTTTATCCTGATACTTAGCCAGATCATGGCCTGCATAGTGTTGTAGGCTTCCAACTCGAAGGCGCCCACTCCTCATCGCCGGGGCTCGTCATAGAGGTCTATGCCTGCCCGTTGGACTCGTCGTCCGGCGGTCATCCCAGGACCGAGGGGCGAGCTGGCGAGATCCACGACGGGATGAAAGCCGAGCAGGTTCGCGCAGGACGGGCGATCGCGGGCTGGCGAAGGTCAGAGGTTGGGCGAGTCCGGGCGCCAAGCAACGATCTCAGCGGCTCAGTATTCATCACTATGAATCACAAAAGGGCTTGACAAATAATTTAATTATCCTATGATATGTTTGTCTTAGTCATTTGACTAGGGGGCATTGACCGACATCGGCCGGGTGCCGATGGGCGGAGAAGGCCGACGCTGGCGGGTGCTGGCGGGCGGAAAAAACCCTTCGCGAAGAGACTGGAGGCGAAGGGGGCCGCGGTGAATCAGCGGGTTCGCCAGGCTTTAAAGACTTCCGCAGCGGAGGACTTCAATGCCATCGCCAATTAAAATTGGCCGATTCCTTCAGGGTTTTTCCCAAAAAAAACTTGCCGAAAAGGTCGGCGTCTCTCAAGGGACAGTTTCGCGACTGGAGGCTGGCCAGGCGCCTGACACTCCGAAGAATCGCGAAGCCCGGGCCAAGATCGCCGAGCTCCTGAACGTTCCCGAATCCCTTCTCACATTGGGGGACCGATCATGACCCCGCCCGAAAAGCGCCGTTGGTGGTCTTGTCGAGAAACGGCCGAGGTCCTGGGCCTAAGTATTTCAGGCGTCAGGAAGATGATCAGCCGCAATGAGATCTGTGCCGTTCACATCGGCCGCACGCTCCGAATCGACGGCAGGCGCCTCACCGCGGATCTGGAGAACCAGCTCAAGGGGGCCCGGTGAGACGCGGTAAAACTTACGATTGGATTCCCCTTTGGCGGGATAAATGGCTCCAAGGATCGACCCGGTTTGAGCTCTTGCCGGATGAACGGTCCGTCTTCATCGACCTGTTATGTATGGCCGGCGGCGATGATGGATTCATCCGCGCAAACCCTGAGACACCATACCCAGATCGGTATCTCGCCAATCTTTTAAACATCGAGCTCGAACTCTGGGAAAGGACGATCCGAAAATGCGTTTCCGTCGGTAAAATCATCCGCATGGAGGACGGCGTCCTCTACGTCGCCTCATGGAAGGATTATAAACTCGCGCCTCGCACTAAGCGATGGCTCATGAGTGAGGCGCCGGCCGACTCGCAAAATACCCCTCCATCCCCATTCCTAGAATCTAACGAAGAAGACAAACACTCACACCTAAACGAATACAGAAACCCCCCCCTAGTACCCGGCAATGATTGCCGAGTACCCGGCAAGAAAGAGGAGGCCATCGATAAGGCGCTCGAGGAGATGAGGCGGGAACAGGCCAAACTCGACGCGGAACTCGAGGCGAAGAGGGGCAAGCCATGACGAGGATCCGGGCCATCCCTGTGGACAGTGAGTGCAGGCAACACCCCTGCCCGCCGGCGCCGGGTGGCAAGAATTCAGACGGGAGGGCGTGATGGCGAAGACGTTCACGATTCGCCTTGATCGGCCGCGGCGTCTTCGGCTAACCCCGTTCGCTTTTGACCAGTTGAAAAGTTTCTATGGGGTTGAGTCCTACGCCGAAGCGTGGGTCGCCCTGGACGCAGAAGGGGGTTGGAAGAACCTGGCCGGCGTTTTATGGCTGTTCACTGTATCGGATGATCCGGACCTAACGGTGGAGGGGATGAGATTGGATTCTCCGTGCAGCACCCGCCCCGAGGAGACGGGCGCAACTGGCAATTTTCACGACGAGTACGAAGGCTTAGGGATACTGAAAACGAGCCTGGCCCGAGTGAAACCCCGAGGCCGCCGGTGTCCGGGGACGCCGGGCCGGGCTTAATTCTATTGAGTGAGGTGAACGAATGAGAAAACCCCTTATGTCGAAGGACACACAGCGGCCCGTCAAACCGCTTGAACCCGAACCCATGCGGCGCGGCCCGACGGCCCGCGACTTGAACCCTGACCTGACGCCGAGGGGCTTAACCCCCTTCGCCTATTGCGTCAAACACGCCCTGCCCGACGAATGGGCAACCTTTCAACTGCAGGTAGCCGGCCGGCTGGCGAGTGAACCCGTGAACGTTTGGCAGGCGTGCGGCAAGTGCGGCTTTGTCTTTCAGCGGGAATACCGGGCGAGCCCGAGCCGGGCGTGCATCAAATGTAACTACCCCGGCTATGAGAACGGCGGTTTTATGAAGGACATAACGCCCGCCGAGGTTGTGGCCTACCTGGCCGCGAAGGCGAAGGCTGACGCCGGTCGTCGGGCGCGGGCGAAACGGGCCGAACTTTACGCCGCGAACGTCGAACGGCAAAAGTCCGGGCTTGAACCTTTGAAACAGGCCGAATTCGACGCCCAGGTAATCGGCTACGTGCGGCCGGTTTATCGGCCGGGCAAGGCCTTTGAGAAAGCCCCCGCGCCCGCCCTTCAGGTGACACAGGCCCTGGCTGACAAGGCGGCGAAAAAATGAACGGCCCCGACGACGAACGGACCCTTTATGGGCTGGCCGAGGACGCCCTGGGCGAAAAGACACGGCTTGAGTTGGACGAGGGCCTAGTCCTTGAACGGGCCGACGCCCTGGGCAACATTTTTTTGAATGACAAACCGCTAGAGGACGCCCCGGCTGAGACTATTGCGAGGTTTGTAAAACAGGCTGACGAGTGGACGCGAACGCGGCATTTACGGCCCGGGGACAACCCCCTAATAAAATTGGACTGAGGGCGGCCGTGTGGTTAGCGTCGCGCCTAGCCGCGCTTGAACGACGCCTGGGCATGACGGGCCGGAGGCAGGGCGGGTTGAGAGCTCGCTATATCTTCGAGGATGGCGCGGGGAAGGTGACGAGAATCTTTGACGCGCCGTTGTCGAAAGACGCCCTTGCCAAGTCCATGAAGGACTGCGCGGCGGCCGACGAAGAAGAAGTCATGAATATCCACATTATCAACACCCGCGACGAAAAGGACGCGGCCCCGACGATCGGCGGCGACGTGGACGCCGAGGCCCGGCTGGCGGCCGAGGTGAGGGCCCTGGAACGTGAACGCGACGCGCTGAAGGCGGCGAAAAAATGAACGTGCGAGAACGTTTCAAAGAGGCCGTGCGCGGGCGGCGGCATGGGCCAGGCCGCGAGGCCGCCGAGGGCGAGCTGGACGAGCTGGCCCCCGGCTTGCCCGAAGGCGACGCCCTTTTAATTGCCCGAGCTATGAGGCGGGCGACGTTTGAAGGCGTCGAATTCTACGGCCCTGGCGCACAGGCGGCCGACGATCGGCGGCGGGCGGCCCTGGCCCTTGACGCCCCGAAGGAAACGACGCCTGAACCCGCTGCGGCCGAACCCGAGGCCCCCGAAAAAAAGAAGCGGCAGCGGCTGTCGAAGGCCGAACGCCTGGAACGAAAGGCGGCCAAATTGAGGGCCGAAATTGAGGCACTTAAAAAATGAAAACCCCCGACATTAAGAGACGCGAACGGAAAGGACGGCCCGAGGCCCTGGGCAAACTCATAGGCGGCGGCACGCGGGCGAGTGCGGCCCTTGCGGCCGGCGTTTCGCGTCGAACCCTGGACAGGTGGGCGGCCGAACCCGACTTCAAGGCCGAACTCGAGGCTGGGCGGCGGGCGGCTTTTGACGCGGCCCTGGACGTGCTGAAGGGCCTGTCTGCGAAGGCCGTCAAAACCCTGGGCGGCCTTTTGAATTCAAAGCTTGAGGCCGAACGGCGGCACGCGGCGGTTGAGATTTTGTCCTTCGCGTTGAAGGCGAACGAAACCCTAGACATGGAGGCGCGAATTGCGGCCCTTGAGAAACGGGCCGGAGAATACGGGCACATGCCGGGCTCGTTTCATAGAGCCTGTTTGAGCTGACTCCCCGCCCTGGCCCCCCGTCCAACTGGACGAGTAGTCCATAAATCCTGCCGAGAGTGGGGGCGGAATTGTCAGGATCCGGGGCGCCCTTGCCCCTTCATCTTGGCCTCGAGCCACTTGTCGACCAGGTCGAGGCGAAACAAAACCCGGCGCTTGAGCTTGACGTGCGGGATCCCTTCGACCATTAACCGGCCAACCGTGGCCGGGCTGATCTTCAGGTAGGCCTGCAAATCCTTCTTGGTCAGGTACTCTCTTTTCATCCCAGGGGAGAATAGCACGAAGCCGGCCCAAAAAAAAGACTTGACAGGGTTAATTCATTATGATACTTAATGATTAGTTATGAGCAATTATAACCAACCTGAAGCGGAGGTCATGATGGATAATTTCCTGACGGTCGAGGAGATCTGCAAGCTCCTCAAGGTTAATCGCGGCACCGTGATCCGCTGGATCGCGTCCGGGCACCTTCGCGCGTTCAAGCCGGGTGGAGGCAGGGTTTGGCGCGTGACCCGGGATTCCTTCCGGCGGTTCATAAAGGGCGGCCCGGACTTCCGGGATAAATTCATCACGAAGGGGACGTATCATGCCGAAAAGTAGATCCGCAAAATCCGAAAGCGCCGCACTGCGGAAAGCATGGAACGAATGGATGGCCTATCAGATCAGCAAGGGCTCGGGCGAGGAAGAGGCTACCGTGACAGCGAATGTCACGGCGCTCTGCAGGGCTTTAGGGATGGACCCGAGGGACTGGGGCCTCGTCAATCTTGAGACGGGCCGGATCCGGGCCACATTCAAAACGACAAGGATCGTCGTGCAGCTCCTGATCGCAGTCCTAGGCCAGGAGATTGAGAATCCGCCGAATCTCGACGGCCTGCTCAACGAGCCCGCCGAGATCCCTATGGTCGAATACCAGCTCCCGGCCTGACCTTTTCGGGGGGCCCGGGCCCGCGTCCTGGCCCAAATCAAAAGGCCATGCCATGAACGAAGAAAAGAAGAGACCATATCTCTCGGACCGGCGCTGCGGCCGCTGTCTCAAACCCTTCGAGACCACGGAGCGGCGCGAGGGCGGCTGGCTCTTTGTCAGCTTCAAGTGCCCGTGTGGGAGCTCGTATACCGTCACCTTTTCGCCGGCGGAGCTCGAAGAGTGGGCCCGGCGCCGGCTGACGGCCTCTAAAAAATGCGTTGGACGCATATTTCCGGGCCGTGATGGGCAAAAGTCGGGTTTCCCAAGGCCCGAGGACTGGGGAGGCAAATCATGAAGGCCAGGCGCGAGCGCAACCTCAAGCAGATCGACGGCCGCTGGTACATCGATTTTACCTTCAACGGAAAGCGGCACCGGGAATTCGGAGGATGGACCAAGGACCAGGCCCGGAATACGATGACCAAGACCAGGGCCGAGCTCCTAGACGTGGCCAGGGGATTCAAGAAGGCTAAGGGCGAGGACGTCACCTTCGAGAAGTTCGCGGACGATTTCCTGACGCTTTATTGCAAAGAGAATAAGCGGTCCTGGGACCGGGATGAAATCTCCCTCGCCCACCTCAAGGCCTTTTTCAAGGACGAGACCCTGCAGACGATCGGTGCCGAGTCGATCGAACGCTTCAAGGCCGCGCGGCGGGCGGAAGTCGCTCCGGCGACGGTCAACCGTGAACTCGCCTGTTTGAAGACGGCGCTCACGAAGGCCGTCGAATGGGGCCGGCTCGAGACAAACCCGGCGGCCCGGGTCAAGAAGTTCAAAGAACCGCCCGCGCGGGAGCGGATCCTGACGTCGGATGAAGCGGCCCGGCTGCTCGCGGCCGCGGGCCCGGAGCTCCGCCCGGTCATCATAACGGCCTTGGGGACCGGCATGAGGCGCGGTGAAATCCTCGGGCTCCGGTGGGCGGACCTCAATTTCACCGTGGGCTACATCACCCTCATCACCTCGAAGAGCGGCAAGGGACGGAAGATCCCGATGAGCGGCGCCGTCGCCGCGGCCCTGAGCGCGATTCGCCGGCGCGGTGAGTTCGTTTTTCAGAACATGGAGACCGGCCGGCCGATCCGGGAGATGTCCGCTGCCTTCAATGCCGCTTGCGCCCTGGCCAAGATCACGGGCTGCCGGCTGCACGACCTCCGCCACACCGCGGCTTCAAAGATGGTCGAGGCCGGCGTCGACCTGGTCACGGTCTCGAAGATCCTCGGCCACGCGTCGATCACGATGACCATGAGATACGCTCACCCGACACCCGAGACCATGCGCGGCGCCGTCATGCACCTGGGAGAATTCATGGACCAAGTCGACAAGAAGTTGACAGCCTCGCAAGAATTCCAGGGTAAACAGGTGGACTTCAAATCCAGTATGGGGCTATAAACGTCCCGGGTGGGTTCGACTCCCACACCTTCCCGCCACTCCCCCATCCATAACTATGCTTATTAATATATGAGTCTTTGTGCAACTTTAAGTTGAGCTTATCGATTTATAACCACGTAGTACAATTTGCATGCATTTGCGCCTTTTTTGCCACAATTCGTGCAAAAAGATAAAAGGGGATTCATCAAGTGCACTTGTAGGGGATGTCCTGACGGATGGAACTTGACAATAGGCTATATTGGACTATCTTAACGGGAGGAACATTTGCACAGCGCGGAAACGCAAGTTCTTAAATAGGGAGCAGGGAAAAATGTCAGGAATCTGTTCACTTAAAAGGGCTCGTATAAACAGCTCATGGAAATTACTAATATTCATTTTTCTATTTATAGCGCTGCTTTCGGCCTGCGGGGGCAGCAATAGCACTCCGGTGAACAATACGCCAATAGTGTCAGCCTGGATATCCGGCAGCAACACCATAGATCAGGCGGGCACCTACGGTGCCCAGGGCATAGCCGCTTCGTCAAACGTTCCAGGGGCAAGACAGGGGGCAGTATCCTGGCTCGATGCCACCGATGAAATCTGGTTCTTCGGGGGGACTGGCTCAGATTCGACTGGCACTTTCGGCCATCTCAATGACCTGTGGAAGTATGACCCGGCAACCCTGGAATGGACCTGGGTATCCGGCAGTAGTACAGTTACTCAGGCGGGCATCTACGGAATCCAGGGCACAGGCGCTTCGTCAAACGTGCCAGGGGCAAGAGATGCGGCTGTGTCCTGGCTCGATTCCACCGGCAAACTCTGGCTCTTCGGGGGACGTGGCAATGATTCAGCTGGCAGTATCGGCCATCTCAATGACCTGTGGAAGTATGACCCGGCAACCCTGGAATGGACTTGGATGTCCGGTAGTAATACCGCATATCAGGCGGGCACTTTCGGAAGAAAGGGCACAGGCGCTTCGTCAAACGTGCCAGGGGCAAGAGATGCGGCTGTGTCCTGGCTCGATTCCAGCGGCAAGCTCTGGCTCTTCGGAGGATACGGCAATGATTCTGCTGGCAATATTGGCCATCTCAATGACCTGTGGAAGTATGACCCGGCAACCCTTGAATGGACCTGGGTATCCGGAAGTAATACAGTAAATCAGGCGGGCACTTTCGGAAGAAAGGGCACAGGCGCTTCGTCAAACGTGCCAGGGGCAAGAGATGCGGCTGTGTCCTGGCTCGATTCCACCGGCAAACTCTGGCTCTTCGGGGGATATGGCAATGATTCTGCTGGCGCTGTCGGCCGTCTTAATGACCTGTGGAAGTATGACCCGGCAACCCTTGAATGGACTTGGGTATCCGGCCGTAATACAGTAAATCAGGCAGGCACCTACGGCACCCAGCACACAGCCGCTTCATCAAACGTCCCAGGGGCAAGGGAAAAGGCGGCATCCTGGATCGATTCGAGCGGCAAACTCTGGCTCTTCGGAGGATACGGCAATGATTCTGCTGGCAATATTGGCCATTTCAATGACCTGTGGAAGTATGACCCGGCAACCCTTGAATGGACTTGGATGTATGGGAGTAATAAAGTAAATCAAGCGGGCACCTACGGTACCCAGGGCACAGCTACTTCGTCGAACGGCCCGGGGGCAAGAGAAACGGCCCTATCCTGGCTCGATTCGAGCGGCAGACTCTGGCTCTTCGGGGGATGGGGCTACGATTCTGCCGGCACTCCGGGCTATCTCAATGACCTATGGCAATACACCCAGTAAAGGGCGTTAGATATCTGCTGCGGAGGAGCCAAAATCCAGTATGGGGCTATAAACGTCCCGGGTGGGTTCGACTCCCACACCTTCCCGCCACGAGGTTCTGTAGCATCCCGGAAGAAAGCAGTTAGCGACCGGCCATCTTTTTCGCATGGGCCGAGATGATGGCCAGAGTTGACGCATCGACATCGTAGACGGAATACCAGCCGGGCGTCTCATGGGGTGGATCGCCGACCCAGGGATTTCCCGGCCGAGACCCTCCCGCCCAGGCCCAGAAGTTGTCGCCCGCCGCTGCCCCGCCGGACGACATGGAAGCGAGAACCTGCTCATACATGGCCGTATAAAAGAGGTCCCGGAAGGTTGTCGGCGAGCCGGGATTGAAATTATCGTTGAGCGGTGCCCAATCGCGGGCCAGCCCGAATTCCTCGAGCACGAGCGGCTTCCGCATCGATGCGGCCTCCTTGGCGTGTTTTTGGAAATAGGCGACCGCTTTGACTTCCGCCGATTGGTACATGGAGGGCTGTTGGGGGTCGAACCAGCTCCAATTCTGCGGCCAGATGTGGATGGTGACGTAATCGATATCGCGACCGCGGTGCGTTTTCACGAAATCTTGCGTGTCTCCCGGCAGCGCCCCTTCGGAGCCCGTCGTGACCAGATGACGAGGGTCGAGAGACTTGATATATGCCGCCGTCCCGTCGATCCAGCTCTGGGGATAGTGCCGCGGCTCGTTGGCCAGTTCCCAGGAAAAAACCGCGGGATCGTCCCGGTATTTCAATCCCGTATACGGATTGGTACGGGAGGTCAGCATCGCGATGTGATTGCGAAACCATGTCTGGCATTCGGCGTAGGAATAGAACTTCGCCGAATATTGCATAAAGACCTCGTAGTCTCCAGGGTAAGGGATCTTGGTTTTTTCATGCCACGACACGTACTGGGCCATGCCGCCCGACCACTCCCAGAAATTGTTGAGAACCATCACGGCCCGCATTCCGCGCTTGCCCATCTCGGCCAGGAGAAAATCCAGGCCGTCGAGGACGCCCTCGTCGTAGACTCCCGGGGAGGTCATCAGGGCCGGGACCATCCGGTGAGGTTCCGTGTTCGGTCCCTCGGAAGAGGCCATGACGCGCAGGTTGGTCACGCCGAGCTGCCGAAGGTTATCCAGTTCCTGAACGAGCCGGGTTCGGTTGCCGCTCGGACCGCTGACGCCCAGGTTCATTCCCTGCCAGAAGTTGGCGCCGACAAAATGATATGGAAGGCCGCTGAGAACGAACTTTCCGTCCCTGACCGTGACGAAAGGCTTGGTATCGGCCGTTCCGGGCGGGGAACCTGCCGGCGCCAGGGCGTTCCAGTTGAGGAGCGCGTTCCAGAGAAACCTGTAGTCCGAGCGGTTGAGGTCCCGGTGGATCGGCTCGAAGTTATAGGCGATGACGCGGCCCCGGCCGGCCGGGAGGTCGAGGATCGCGGGCCGGCCTTCGAGCTCGTCATCCCCCTTGACGGCGCCGCTCACGAGCATTTTGATTTCTTCCTTCTTGGCCTGCTCTTTGGCGTCCTTCGGCTTCGCGCTCTCGGTTCCCGGCTCTTCGCGATCTTCCGACCTGAGTTTGGTCCCCCACTGAAGGACGACTGCGCGCCGGTCCGCTACCGCGATATCGTAAACAGCCATAATGGTGCGGAAAGCGGACGTCACCTCCGGGTAGCCGTAAGCCAATGGATGGTCGGGCCTCACGAACTTCACCTTGAGCTCCGAACCCGGCGTGAAGAAAGCGCCCGACTTCCGGTAGACGTCCCGCACGAGCCCCCCGTCGAGGGCCAGCGTCGAGCCGTTGCCGAGGGTAATGAGCAGCCCTCCGTCGGCGAGGTACTTCTCGAGGTTGCCCATGCCGGCCCAGCCGATCCCGCCCGTGATGTCCTCCGAGGCATCGGGAACCCCGTGGCTGGGAAATTCCTTGGTCTTCGTGTAGGGCATCGGCCCCCACTTCTTGTCGATCCCCTGGATCTGGTCCTGGAGGCCAAGGTAATTGTGGGGGAAAATGACGACATCGTAGCGCTCGCGGAGGCGCCCGGCACGGATATCGTCATCGCGGATATAGGAATACGGGATCTTCTCCCGGTCGAGCACGTAGCGGATCCAGCCGGTCGACTCCGTATCCGCCCAGGTATGCCACACGGCGAGGCGCGGCAGCTTTGACTCGTGGCGCGCGACATCCGGGTCGGCGGCGGCGCTCTCGATCTCCACGGCCAGCTCGGCCGCGGCCCGCTTCATGGGCTCCGCCAGCCCCTTCTGGTCGGAGATTATCCAGGAGCCGGCCGGATAATCCGCGCCTCCTGATTTGAACGCTTTTTCGGCGATCTCGACTTTGAAGGCCGAGAGGCGGCTCCGGAGCGCGAGGAGCGCCTCCTGACCCGTGTCTTTCAGCAGGTAGACCGGCCCGGCGCCGTTCACCTTTCCCTGTACCTCAAAGCCCGCCTGAAGCGCCGTGACCGGCACGTCCTTGATTTTGGCGTCGTCGATCCGTTTGGCTTCGAGTCCGTAATGGACGGGCACCGACCAGGACACGTCGTCATAGGGCTCATAGGGAGTGTCGGGGGGAAACTCCTGGGGCAGGAGCAGGTCGACGGCGTAGTTCCGGTACGGCTGGTCGAGCTTCACGATATAAGTCCCGGCGGCGAACTCCCCCTCGTCGACCTTGAAGGGCGCGGCCGCCCGCGCGATCTCGATCCCCTGGGTCATGAGAAACCTGACCATCTCGGCTACGCGCCGGCGGTCGCCCTGGTCCTCCCGGACGGCGAAAGCGAAGGGACTACCCTTGACCCCTTTCTGCCAGGAGTTGTAGCCCTTGCGGTAGAAGTCGCGGAGCATCTCTTTGGCGTTCTTGGCGGCGTAGTCGAGGATGGCCAGACAGCCGGTCTCCATGTAGTTCGTGTTGTCGCGGAGCGACCAGCTGAACTTCCGTGGCGGCGGCATGGGCCGGTACCATTCCCGGCTCGTGACCGGGCGGCCCACGTAGCGCTCCTCGTTCGGCCGGAGGACCCGCTCGACGGTCTCGGCAGTGGCGTTCCCAAACGTCTCGTAGCCTCGGCCCATGCTGTTGTGGTTGACGGCGAACGAGTCGAGGTAATGGTGCGTCCAGCCCTCTCCGAACCCCCAAGTCCACACGCCCGGCATGCCCATGGAGGTCAGGGCGCCGATCTCGGCGAAGGCCATCTCGAAGAACTCGTTGATGAGGATCGGGTCGAGGTTATTGTTATACGGGCCCGTGCCGTTCCAGGTCTGGAGGAGGGGGATGGACTCGTGGAGGTCGTGAATGACGGTCGGATGGAATTCGAAAAACATCCGGGAAACGGCCCGCGTGAGCTCGAGCGCCTGCTGGTGAATATCACGGTTGTTGTCGTGGAAGACGTATTGTCCCCAGTAAGGAGGCGATATCGGCGGCAGGTTTTCGAAATCCGTTTTGCCCTTGAGATAGCGGTAGAACCAGTCCACGGCCTTATCGCGCCCGTCGGGTTCGGAGACCGGGTTGATCAGGACAATGACTTCGCTCCGGATTCTCTTGATCATCGGCTGCTCGGACACCGCGAGGCGATAGGCAAGCTCCATAACCATCTCCGGGCTGCCGGTTTCGATCGAATGGAGCCCGGCATTGAAATAATAAATGGGGCGGGCGGAGGGGATGATGGTCTCCGCCTGGTCCGGGGTCGTCCTTCGCGGATCGGCTAGGGAGGCGGTGGCCGCCTTGAACCGGTCCAGGTCGCGGATCCCCTCCTCATCCGCGACGGCGACGAGAAGGATCTCCCTCCCCTCTTCGCTCCGGCCCATGGTCTGTACGCGGACCCGGGGCGACGCTTCGGCGAGTTTCCGGAAGTAGCCGTATATCTTGGCCGTGCTCGAAAGCTCCCCTTCGGCGCCGACGACGTGGCCGAGATATTTGGTCGGCGACGGCACCGTGTCCGAGGCCGGCACGTAAGCGACCCACGGACTGACGAAGCGCGCCTCGGTCGTGAACTTGGCGATTGCTTCGACCGATCCCGGTTCGGGGGTGTCCGGGGCGTGGGGATTCTTGACCTGAGCGGCCGCGGCAATGATGGCGGCAGCCACGAGGAATGCCAAGAGAAGCCAGGCCAGGTTGATTGTTTTTTTCATGGATTCACGTCCTGTCGGAGAGAGCATATCGTCCAGGCTCAAAAAAAGTCAAGGACCATGAGTTTCCTGAAGCTCCAGGACTCACGTCCGTGGGATCTAACTTTCGCAGGATTTGGAGCGCCTGTCCCCGCTTCGGGGATTGACTTGGACGCGCGGCCGAGGATAGCATCGTTTCGAACTCGACGGGGAGAGACGGCATGAATATGAAAAAATCGCTCCTGGCACTGTTCGCCTTGACCATCTGCGCGGCGGCCGCCGGATGCGGTTCCCGCCCCGCTTCCGATCCCCTGGCCCTCGCATTCGCCTCTCCTCCGGCCGGCGCCCGCCCCTGGGTCTACTGGATGTGGATGGACGGCAACCTGAGCCGCGAGGGAATCACGGCCGACCTCGAGGCCATGCGGAAGGCGGGCATCGGAGGCGTCATCATCTGCGAAGTGAACGTCGGCGTCCCGCGGGGACCCGTTGAGTTCATGAGCCCGGAGTGGCGCCGGCTCTTTAAGCACGTCGTATTGGAAGCGGAACGGCTGGGCCTCGAGATCACGCTCAACGCCGGGCCCGGCTGGACGGGAAGCGGCGGACCGTGGGTCACGCCGGAGCAATCCATGCAGCACATCGTCGCGAGCGTGACGGAGGCCGCGGGGCCGGCGCATTTCGACGGCATCCTGCCGCTTCCCAAACGCCGGCCGGCCTTTTTCGGCGACGGGGGGCTGCCGCCAGAACAGGAGAAAGCCAAGGACGATTTCTACCGGGACGTGGCCGTCCTGGCTTTTCCGGCTCCGAAGGTTGGAGCGGCGATCGCGGACATCGACGAGAAGGCGCTCTATGTCCGGGCGCCCTATTCGTCGCAGCCCGGGGTGAAGCCTTTTTTGCCGTCTCCGGCGGACTACCATTCCCTGCCGCCGGGAGCGGCTGTCGACCCCGGGACGATCATCGACATCTCGGGCAGGCTCGGGACGGACGGCCGGCTTTCCTGGGACGTTCCCAGCGGACGATGGACGATCCTCCGTTTCGGCCGGACCAGCACCGGGGCCAACACGAGGCCCGCGCCCATCCCCGGGCTCGGCCTCGAGTGCGACAAGCTCGATAAAGCGGCGCTCGACGCGCATTACGACGCTTTCGTCGGGAGCCTCCTCCGCGAGATCGGCCCGCATAGGACGGCTTCCGGCGCCGGCTGGACCTACCTCCATATCGACAGCTGGGAGATGGGGTCCCAGAACTGGACCGGCGCTTTCCGCGAGGAGTTCCGGCGCCGCCGCGGCTACGACCCGCTCCCCTATCTTCCCGCCGTGACGGGACGCGTCGTCGAGAGCCTCGAGGTCTCGGAGCGCTTCCTCTGGGACCTCCGCCTCACGGCCCAGGAGCTCGTCGTCGAGAACCACGCCGCGCACCTCAAGGAACTCGGGCGCCGGGACGGATTCGGGCTGTCCATCGAGCCCTATGATATGACGCCGTGTGCCGACATGACGCTCGGCACCGTGGCCGACGTTCCCCAAGGAGAGTTCTGGCTCTACGGTTTCAACACGGCCCACAGCGTCATCGAGGCCGTGAGCGTCGCCCACACCTGCGGCCGGCGGGTCGTGGGCGCCGAGGCCTTCACGTCGAGCGACGCCGAGCGCTGGCAGGCTTACCCCGAGTCGATGAAGGCGCTGGGCGACTGGGCGTTCGCGGCCGGCGTCAACCGCATCGTCTTTCATCGCTACCAGCACCAGGCCGGGCTCGGCCTCCGGCCGGGCATGACCATGGGGCCGTACGGCGTCCATTGGGAGCGGACCCAGACATGGTGGGACATGGTCCCCGCCTATCATACGTACCTCGCCCGGTGCCAGCACATGCTGAGACAGGGTCTGCCCGTGGCTGATGTGTGCTACCTGGTCGCCGAGGGCGCCCCGCAGGTCTTCCGGGCTCCGGCCTCGGCCCTTCGCGGCAGCCCTCCGGACCGCCCCGGCTGGAACTTCGACGCCTGCGCGCCCGAAACTCTCATCGCGGACATGTCGGTCAAGAACGGCCGGCTCGTCCTCCCCGACGGCATGAGCTACGCCGTGCTTGTCCTCCCGGAGCGCGAGACGATGACACCGGCGCTCCTCCGGAAAATCAGGGACCTGGCGGCCGCCGGGGCCACGATCATTGGCCCGCCGCCCAGGAAATCGCCGGGTCTTGCCGGATTCCCCGGCTGTGACGCCGAGGTCAAGGCGCTCGCGCGGGAACTTTGGGGAGACTGCGACGGGACACGTATCACGGAACATGCCGTGGGGAAGGGCCGGGTTATCTGGGAGCGCCCTTCGCCCGCAACGACAATGGGAAGAGCCAAAACCCCGGGGCAAAAGAGCCCGGGAGTGGAGGCCGCTCCGGATGCGCTTCGGCAAGCGGGAGCCGCCGGAGGCGCGGATCAAGGGCCGGCTCCAATTCAGGCGCGGGCGGGCACTTGGGACGTTGGCGCCGCCCCGCTCTCGGAGCCCGAGCAGTATGGCGACTTCGCCATCGTGGCCCGCACATTGGCCGGGATGAGTGTGCCGCCGGATTTTGAGTCCAAGGCCGGCCTGCGGTATACGCATCGCCGGGATGGCCGGACGGACATCTACTTCGTCGCCAATGCCGGAGACCTCCCTTTGGCGGCGGATTGCGTCTTCCGCGTGGCCGGCAAACAGCCGGAGGTCTGGGACGCGGTGACCGGCGAGATCCGCGCCCTCCCGGAGTTCGCGGAATCGGGCGGCCGGACGGCCATTCCGCTGAAATTCGAGGCGCATCAATCGTTCTTTATCGTCTTCCGGAACTCCGCGACCGGCCCGAAGTCCAAGGGTCAAGCCGCGCGCCAGGATGTGAATTTCGTCCCCGCCGTCGAAACCGGGAAACTCCTCGGGCCCTGGGACGTCGCGTTCGACCCGAAATGGGGCGGGCCGGAAAAAATCACGTTCGACGAACTCGATGACTGGAGCCGCCGCGCCGAAGAAGGAATCAAGTACTATTCCGGACCGGCGACTTACCGGAAAACGTTCGATATGCCCGGCGCGCGCGACGGGGGTGGCTCAGCCCGCCGCGTCTGGCTCGACCTCGGCGCCGTGAAGAATATCGCCCGGGTGCGGCTCAACGGCAAGGACCTGGGGGTTGCCTGGTGCGCCCCCTGGCGGGTGGAAATCACCGGGATTGCGAGGCCGAAGGGCAACCGGCTTGAGATCACCGTGGCCAACCTCTGGCCCAACCGCCTCATCGGGGACGAGCAGCTCCCGCCCGACTGCGACTACGGACCGGGAGGAAACCTGGCTCGCTGGCCGGAGTGGCTCATGAAAGGGAATCCCCGACCCTCAGCCGGCCGCTATACGTTCACGACATGGAAGCATTTCGACAAAAACTCGCCCCTGCTTCCCTCCGGCCTCCTCGGTCCGGTGACCATCCGGTCCGAGCGGCCCGACCCGGATCCCCTCCGCGCCGTTACCTGGCGACCTTAGGCGCCGAGAAGGTCAGATTCGGCAGGACGACCAGCAGATTCTCCAGGACGGCAAAATTCCCGCCAACGAGATCGTCGGTGTACCATTCCATGTGCTCCGGCGCTTCAATATTCCCGGCAAGCTTCTTGAGCGTGAGCTTGGAATAGCGGAGCGGATAGAGCGGAGAGTAATCGACCAACGGATTGGACACATAAAACACGTCGGAATTGAGGCCGTCGTAGCCCGCCAGGAAGACGAAATGCCCCCCGTTGCGCTGGAAGACGAGCTTGTTGTTCTTATCCTTCTCGGCTCCGTACCAGCCGAAGAGCAAGACCACGGCCTTGTCGGGTTTCAGACAGAGCTCCTTCAGGACTTGGGGCGTGAGGGTCTTGACCAGCTTCTTATCGTAAGCCCAGGCGCCCTGGTCGCTGATCTGCAGGACCCCGTATCCGCCCTCGGCCACGAGGGACTTGGCGCCGAATTCGAGTTGGGAGGTGGAGGTCCCCTCCTCGGCGTCCGTTCCACAGATCTTGAAGAGAAGGGGAATGTAATCGCCGTTCTTCTTGAGCGTGTCGGCGTGCTTGGCGGCGATTTTCTCGAATTTGGGGCTCCGGTAATGCTTCAGGTAAACGAGGGCGTTGGCCAGGGAAGCCGGGCCGCAGAGCATGCTCTGCCCCTTCTTGCTGAAGAGGTCTTCGTAGGCCTTGTTGTCCTGGTAGAAGTCGAGGACCTGGTGGACGATCGGTTTGTCGGACGGCAGGGGCTTGATGAGCAGGTGAATTGGTTTGAATGGATTGGCCGGAGTGACGGCCGCGTTGACGAAGCGCAGAGGGATCTTCAGCTTGATGGTTGTCTGGGGTCCCGGCTGCGTGACTTGCTGGGCAACCTGGGATTGGGACGCGCCGACCCAAACGGCGAGAGCCATCCCCAAGAATGCCGCGACGCAAAAGATTGCCTTCCATCTTTTCATTGTTTTTCCTCCTTTTAGCGGATGTTCAGGCATTCATGAACAATCTTCCCTTGGATCCTTTGAAGAGCCGGGCGATCACACTCCAGATTCGATTGAGCAGTCGTATCAGCAAGGAAAAATCGGTCGTCATCTGAATCCTCCTTCGCGGGCGGGCTGCCCCGAGCACGCCCGACTCGGATAAAACGTATCACGTGGAAATCGCCTTTGTCAAAGGCCTGGTCTCGTCCACTACATTAGTGACGCGGCGGGCTGAGGATGATTTTTAAGCCAGGCCTGATAGTATTCGGCCGGCGTCTGATAATCAAGCGATTGGTGGGGCCGGATGGTGTTATAAGTCTT
>Ga0187886_1001219_pt1 | contig 24569 bp, 26 predicted proteins | sample June2016WEW_20_1_FD_133001 | JGI IMG/M metagenome (GOLD analysis project Ga0187886, IMG submission 133001) | Peatland microbial communities from SPRUCE experiment site at the Marcell Experimental Forest, Minnesota, USA - June2016WEW_20_150 | ecosystem: Environmental > Terrestrial > Soil >... | reverse complement strand
TGAAAGCCAAGCCGTAAATGCGCGTGAGCATTGGATTTTTCTCGCTGCCTTTCCAGTAGGCGCCGGCAAGCTTATCCAGCTTAAACCCGTCTAGGGGAATTTCTTTAGTATTTTTCACGTGGCCGCCGCGGCATAAATCCAAAAATACCTCGCCGGTCTTATATATCGTGAGAGGCTGTTTTTTAACGCCCTTCGGAGGATGAGTAAAGTCTTTAATCAGTTCCAGTTTGAACGGCTGTTCCTTGAAAATTTTCTTAGCTTCTACGGGTGTGAGTTTTTTGCCGGAGAAAGAGAGATTTTGTTTAATGAGCTCCCGCATCGTTTTTTCAAATTCCTTCAAATCCTCCTCCGTAATCGGGCGGGGGAGCTTGAAGTCATAATAGAAGCCGTTCTCAATTACCGGCCCTATCGCGAGCTTCGCCTTAGGGAACTTCTTCAAAACCGCGGCCGCCAATATATGGGAAAGCGAATGGCGGATATGATCTAAATTTTGGACTTTTTGCATAACGGTTTGATTATAAACCCCGTTTTTGTTGAAAACAACAGCTCTTTTGACTTGACAATACCTCTACTTTATTAAACTTGACTTTATTTTAAATATAGTTATAATTATGGCAGTTTTTTGTAAATCTAAATAACTGATGTTTCATAGACAACTTCAAGGAGGTGAGTCATATGTTGCTCCGCGCATTGGAATTAGCAGTAGTGGGAGTGCTTTTGTTCGGTTTTATCACCGAACTATTGATCCCATGGTTTATGGGCATACCGGTTTTTCCTTCTTTTAGGAAAAAACGGAACAGACTTCAGGAAGAACTGAAAGACGCAAAGGAGGAGGTGGAAATAAGTGAAATCAAATCCCAAATCGTCGCAGCGGAAACCGAAGCGGAAAAAATCGAACGTGAGACTAAAAAAACAACACGCTCGAAAAAATAAATCAGAAGTCAAAGATTTTCCAGAAACACCAATTAATCAAATTTCCATCACTAATCAAAGAAAGGTTACTTCGATGAACAACGGAATTCCTGGGGTTAAAATAGGTATCGCGGTTGCGATTGCTCTTTTGCTTTTGATTGGAAGCTGTGAAATATTTGAAAACGTCGATGTGGACCACATTATGGTGGTTCAAAATCCAGTATCCGGCGTTCTCAGTTGGTATACCTCTGGTGGTATACAGTGGCAATGGTTTGGGAAAGTAACTATATATCCCAAACGTTCCATTTATAACTTTGAGATACCGGTTCGTTTTAATGACGGTGGTCATGGCACTATGTTCGGTTCCATGCAGTATGAGATGCCGCTAGACGTTGAACATCTCACGGCTTTACATGTGCGTTTTGGCAGTCCAGAGGCCATTGAGAATCAACTGATCAAGACCATTACCAATAAATCGGTATATATGACTGGTCCGTTGATGAGTTCAAAGGAATCGTATGCAGAAAAGCGCAACTTCCTCATCTTTTATGTTGAAGACCAGATTCAGAGCGGTGTGTATAGAACATACCAGAAGGAAACAAAAGTAAAGGATGCGATGTCCGGTGTGGACAAAACAGTTACTGTCGTTGAAATTGCAATGAAAAACGGGATAGCGGAACGACAGGAAGAAGCAATACTTGCCGGTTTTGGTATCAAAGCATTCAACTTTTCAATAGAAAAACTTCCTTATGACGAAGCGGTTGAAACGCAGATCAAACAGCAGCAACAAATTGCGATGGACGTGCAGACGGCTATTGCGGGTGCTAAAAAAGCTGAACAGCGTTTCCTCACGGTAACGAAGGAAGGCGAAGCGGATGCCGCAAAAGCAAAATGGGATCAGGAAGTTATCAAGGCGCGAGTTATTACCGAAGCACAGCAGAAACTGGAAGTGTCTCGATTGGATGCGCAATCGGCAGAGCAATACAAAATTGCGCAACTCAAGAGGGCTGAAGGTGATGCTGGATATAAGCGTCAAGTAATGGCAGCTGATGGTGCTCTACAGCAAAAGCTTGAAGTTGTAAAAGAGATCAGCTTCAGATATGCGGATGCTATTAAAGATCACCAAGGCCCATTAGTCCCGACGGTGGTAATGGGAGGTGGTAGTGGTGCGGTATCCCATAACTCCGTGCCTGATCTAATCAATCTTTTGACTGCAAAGGCTGCACGGGATGTGGGGATTGATCTTTCCGTGAAAGGTCAGCAGAACACGAAGTAATAAGTTTTAGATTTATTTATTCAAAAAGCCAGCAAACATCGCTGGCTTTTTTATTTTTAAAATTCCAATAAAACAACCAAATAGATATTTTACTACGCGAGGTCCGGCACGATGGAAAAAGTGGGTAAGACTTGGCCTAGCGGCCCGGAGCGCACACTTTTTCATGTGTCGGAGCTCGCTAAAATATCTACAAAACCCGAACCTCGTCGCAAATAAACTTCGTGTCTCCGTTTTTCCATGAAAGGAAGCCGTCCACGAGCACGGCTTGGTTTTCTTGCCAGACATCCGGCTGTTTTTTGAGCAAATCGTTGAAGACCAGAAGCTCCATATTATCGTTCATGTCTTCCAGCGTCACGAAAAGCATTGGGTCGCCCCGCTTCGTGATTATCTTTTGGATTCCGCTTACGACGCCCGCCAAGCGGAATTTTAAAGAACGCTCGCCGTTTTTCGGGAGATTAAGCGCGAAATTAATCGTTTTAGCCCTCGTATTTATAGTTTCCTTGTGAGCATTCAGCGGATGGTCAGTAAGATAAAGTCCTAAAAGCTCCTTTTCCCATCCCAATTGAACTTTTTTATCCGCCGACTGGAAGGGTTTTAATCTCAATGAGGCAAATGAAGCGTCGGAGCCAAAGAGGGAATCCTGATTGGCTACCGAACTCTTTCGGGCCGCCTGGTTAAACTTAACCAAATCCTCAATATTTCCGAGAAGTTGGTTGCGCTCCGTCCCAAAGGAGTCAAACGCACCGGCTTTTATCAGGCTTTCCAGGGATTTCTTGTTCAGGTCGCGGTGTTGGACGCGAATGAGGAAATTACTCAAGTCGGAAAATGGTCCGCCCCGCGCGCGCTCGCCGATAATCACGCTTACGATATTCGCGCCCACGTTTTTGACGGCCGCGAGGCCGAAGCGAATGTTGGGGCCGTCCGGCGTGAAATCCTGAAAGCTCAGGTTGATATCCGGCGGCAATACTTTTATCCCCAAATGTTTTGTCTCATTGACGAGAAAGTTGATTCTTTCAATTTCCGTGCCGGAAACGTTCAGCAAACTCGCCATGAATTCTACGGGATAGTGCGCCTTAAGATAAGCCGTCTCGTAACTTATCATCGCGTAGCAGGCGGCGTGGCTTCTATTAAAGCCATAGCGCGCGAAGGGCGGGAAGAGATCCCATATGGCAATAGCGGTGCGTTTATCAATCCCGTTTTTAATCATTCCGTTTATTGATTTTTCCTGCTGTTCATCCAGAAGGGATTTTATTTTTTTGCCGATGGCTTTACGAAGCGTGTCGGCCTCGGCGAGCGTGAAGCCCGCAAGGTCGCGCGCGATTCTCATCATCTGCTCCTGATAGATGCCCACGCCGTATGTCTGGGAAAGAATTGGAGCGAGCTTCGGATGAAGGTAGGTGACTTTCTCGCGGCCAAATTTTCGGTTGATATATTGCGGAATAAGTTCCATCGGTCCCGGCCGGTAAAGCGAGATCATCACGATAATGTCTTCAAGCGAAGTCGGTTTCAAGTCCTTTAGATAGCGGCGCATGCCGGATGATTCTAGTTGAAAAATCCCGGTCGTGTCGGCGGTCTGGAAAACTTTGAAAGTTTTCGCGTCATCCAATGGGATTTTATCAATATCAATGTCTGCATTATGGATTTCTTTCACGAGCCGGAGCGTCTTTTCAATAATGGTCAGATTTTTTAGTCCCAAGAAATCCATCTTCAGAAGTCCCATATCTTCAACGCAGTGAAAATCAAATTGCGTGAGAATAGTGTCTTCGCCCCCCGGCGCTTTCTGGAGCGGTATCAGGTTCGTGAGCGGTTCATCGGATATCACGACGCCGCAGGCGTGGATGGAGGCGTGCCGGGCGGTGCCCTCAAGTTTCAGCGCCGCGTCCAGGATTTTCTTCGCGTCGGCATTCTTTTTATACAGGTTTTTTAATTCGGGAACGGTTTCCAGGGCCGTTTTCAAGTCCTTGGCGGGAGCGTTCGGGTTCATGGGGATGAGCTTGGCAATCTGATCGCAGAAGGCGTAGGGGAGACCAAGCGCGCGCCCCGCATCCCGAATGGCGGCCTTGGCCATCATCGTTCCAAAAGTGATGATTTGGGCCACTCTATCTGCCCCATATTTGTCGCGCACGTAGGCCAGAACCTCGTCCCGGCGCGTGTCAGTGAAGTCCATGTCAATATCGGGCGCCTGGATGCGGTCGGGGTTAAGAAACCTTTCAAAAAGGAGATCGTATTTCAACGGGTCAATATTCGTAATGCCTAGAATATAGGCAATGATGCTGCCGGCAGCCGAGCCGCGGCCGGGGCCCACGACTATACCGTGATCTCTGGCCCAGTTCACGAAGTCCTGAACAATCAAGAAATAATCGGCAAAGCCCGTCTTTTTTATCACCCCCATTTCCATTTCTATCCGAGCTTTCACGATTTGATTGATTTCCGGATAACGGCTATGAACCTTCTCGTTTATCAGCGATTCCAGATATTCAAAAGACGTTTTTTCGTTCGGAACGGGGAATTTAGGAATGCGCGTTTTACCGAGCTCCAGTTCCCAATCGCACTTATCGGCGATTTTCACCGAGTTTGAAATTGCTTCCGGAATGTTTTTAAAGATCTCCGCCATTTCTTCCGGTGATATGACTGACAAATCAAATTTTTTCAAACTCAGGCGGTCTTCGTCATCTAGTTTGCTGTTCGTCTGAACGGCGAGAAGAATCTCATGGGCGGTGCGGTCGTCTTTGCTCGCGTAGTGGATATCCTGCGTCGCGACAACCTGAATGTTCAGTTTCCGGGAAATTTTCAGAATGGGTTCATGAAGTTCCGGCGCGTGCGGCTGAAGCTCAAGATAAAAATCCTCGCCGAAAAGATTCTTGTACCAGGCGGCGGCATTCTCAGCTTCTTCAAAGTTTTTCGCCGAAACAAGTTTCGCGATTTCACCGGAGTAACAGCCCGAAAGGCAGATCAATCCCTCATGATATTTTTCCAAAAGCTCTTTGTCTATGCGCGGCTTATAATAAAATCCCTCAAGGTTCCCAATAGTGACGAGTTTGATTAAATTTCTCCAACCGGTCTCGTTTTTCGCGAGCAGAATCAGATGGAATCTTTTCTCGTCCATCTTCGGTCGCTTGTTCAGGTGGCCGTAGGGCGCGATGTATGTTTCAACGCCGATAATAGGTTTGATTCCGGCCTTCTTAGCCTTCTTATAAAACTCCACGGCGCCGTAAAGGTTGCCGTGGTCCGTAAGCGCGATTGCGTCCATCCCAAATTCCTTTGCCTTGCCGATAAGTTGGTCGATTTTCGCTAATCCATCCAGCAAAGAATAATGAGAGTGTACGTGTAAGTGGACGAATTTCATGGTGAAAATTTTGGGAGTGGGCGCCGTCACATCTTTTCCCGATTTCTCGGAGGATGGAGTGCGTTCATCCCGAATACCCATTCATTATAGAGAGTCCGAATTCAAAAACAATTGCTTTTATTAGCTTTTTGTTTTATTAGCGTAGCACAGCGAGTGAAATATGAGAGCGAAGCTTTCATATTTCCGAGCAAGCAAGCTAAAAAGGGTTACTTAACCCTTTTTTAACTTAGCTGATTTGGACTATGATGAGGGATAAATGGTTTCAAGATACTCTATCGGCATAGACGAGGTAGGCAGGGGCGCCCTAGCCGGTCCTGTTTCGGTGGGGGTGCTGGCTTTGAATTCGGGGGTAAGGTTCAGTGCCCCGGTTTTTAACGGCCGGAAACTACATCTTAGGGATTCTAAAAAACTGACTCCCAAAGAAAGGGAACGTTGGGTTTCATATCTCAAAAAAAGAGAAGATGTTTATTTCGCGGTGGCGAGCGTGCCGGCGCGGATGATTGATAAAATTAATATTTCACGGGCGGCCAATCTTGCGGCAACGCGGGCGTTCAGAAAGCTTATAAAAAAGAACTCATTTCTATCTAATCAACCGAAGATTTTTTTGGACGGCGGATTATATTTAAATCAAAAAGCGGGAGAGAGATTGAACACACAAACAATTATAAGAGGGGATGAAAAAATCACCGCCATCATGCTTGCGTCCATCGTGGCAAAGGTTCATCGGGATAAATTGATGGCGCGTCGCCACGAAGAATATCCGCATTACGATTTTCCAAAACATAAGGGCTACGGAACGGCACGACACATGAAGTCACTGAAACGCCACGGCTTATCCGAGATTCACCGGAAAAGTTTCTGCCGAAAGTTTATTTAACTTGGCATGGTACAAAGATAAAAAAGAAACAGGTGCTATAATTAATTATAGCACCCATGAACAAGGGCGTATCGTTTTAGAAGATGTTTAGTATTTTAATTATTTTTTCTCCATTTTTATTCCGGAGGATTGCGGTATCTCCGGATTTTTTATTTATTAATTCCGAACCGAGCGGGGTTTCGGGAGAAATAGAAACCACTTTGGTGTTTTCTTTTTGTATAATAACGCCGGCGCCGCCCTCTGGGACGATAAGATAAAAAGTTTTTTGATGCTTTTGGTCTTCTGTTTCCGTAAGTGCCCCGAGTTTTATTGAATAATTTTCTTCTGGTTTTGCGTTCATAAGATTTTCTAGGAACTTTTCAATTAATTCTTTTTCTTTCAGAATTTTCTCCATATTAGTAGCGAGAGTGTGCATCTGCGATTTGGTGGTGTCGCTGTGCGATTCCATCGCGCCTGGCGCTTCTTTGGCCGCCTGTCTTGTGGAAATTAAACCTGCTTCAATTTCTGATTTTTGATTTCTAATTTCCTTGAGTATTTCTCTTATAACTTCATTTTTACCCATTTTTTAATGCTAGCAGTCGGTATTGAAATTTTCCAGCATTTGGTGTATAAAATAATAGGTAAGCCAAGCGATAGCTCTTTTAATCAAATAAAAGAGAGGAAAGTCCGGACACTCGCTTTGAAGAAATTTAAAGCAGAAAGGTAGCGGGTAACGCCCGTCGTGCGTGAACATAGAGGTGCGAGCAGAAACGTCCTGAGGCGAAAGCCGATGGAAGACCCAATCTCAAGCTAGTAGGTCTAGTTCCGTGATAGAGATAAGAAAACGGAAATGAAACGGCTAAATCCTTACCCGAGTGCAAGGTCGTGTCCCGAGAGCAATCGAGGGAAGAACCGCTTGAGTCCAAGAGTAATCGAGGACCTAGATAAATTATCGTTTAATACAGAATCCGGCTTATGGCTTACCAAGAACCGCTCCCGAAAGGGAGCGGTTTTACAAAATCGCGTATTTTTATTACCTTAAGTGAATATTCCGTTGCCACCTTAGCTCAGCTGGTAGAGCACATCTTTCGTAAAGATGGGGTCCCGAGTTCAAGTCTCGGAGGTGGCTCCAGATGAATTCTAACGTAGTTATAATTTCCGTTTCGGCGGGCGCGGGAGGGGATGACGCGAAGGACTGGTCCCAGATGCTCCTTAGGATGTATGGCCGTTTTGCCGACAGGAATAATTTCAAAAAACAATTCGTAGATGATAACACGCTTGAGATAAAAGGCGCGGGGATTTATGAACGTTTAAAAGGCGAGTCCGGCGTGCATCGTCTGGTACGCATATCGCCTTTTGACGCGAAAAAACTGCGCCACACTTCTTTCGCGCTCGTAGAGGCCTTGCCGGAATTGCCGGCGGTGGAGGCAGCGCATATTAATATTCCTGAAAAGGACTTGAAGGTGGATTTTTCGCGCGCCGGCGGCCCGGGCGGGCAGAACGTGAACAAGGTGGAAACAGCGGCGCGCGTCACGCACTTACCGACCGGCCTCGTCGCGTCTTCGCGTGTGGAGCGTTCACAAGCGCTAAATCGCGTTCGCGCCGAGAATTTATTAAAAGCCAAGCTCTTGAAATTGATGGAAGAAAAGCACGAAAAAGAAATATCCAATCTGAGGACGCGCGTCGCGCCGGAATGGGGGCATGAAATCCGCTCCTACGTGCTTCATCCTTATAAACAGGTGAAAGATCATAGAACGGGGGAAAAAATCAGCAAGGTTGAAGAGGTGTTAGACGGCAACCTGGATATTCTGGTAAAATAAACAGCGGCATGATTACATTCCAAAACATTTCAAAAAATTACAACCGCAACGTAGTGGCGCTTGATAAAGTAAATTTTAAAATCCAACCCAATGAATTTGTTTCGCTCGTCGGTCGTTCCGGCGCGGGCAAGTCCACTGTCGTTAAGCTCTTAATCGGCGAAGAAAAGCCAACTAAGGGCCAGATTTTTTTCGGCACCTACGAGGTCAATAAACTGAAGCCGTCAGAGTTGCCGGAATTCCGCCGTCATATCGGCGTGATCTTCCAGGATTTTCGGCTTCTGGCCAAGAAAACCGCTTTTGAAAATGTCGCTTTTGCCCTTGAAGTGGAGGGCCGTCTGGAGCGGGAAATCAATGAGCTCGTCCCGCAAGTTTTGGACATGGTAGGATTAAAAGATAAGGCGAATAATTTTCCGGCCGAGCTTTCCGGCGGCGAGAAACAAAGAGTGGCCATCGCGCGGGCGATGATAAATCAGCCGGATGTTCTTATAGCCGACGAGCCGACGGGGAATCTTGACCCCTTCAATACCTGGGAAGTTATCAAGCTTTTGAAGAAAATCAACGAATTGGGAAGCACGGTCATTCTCGCGACCCACGATAAGGAGATCGTAAATACCCTTGGCGAGCGCGTCATCACGCTGGAAGGCGGGCAGGTTTTGAAAGACGAGGCGCACGGGAGATTCTTAATAGATTAAAATAAAAAAATGGTCACGTTATTCAGAATTTTTAAATACGGCTGGCAGAACTTTTTCCGCAACAGTTGGCTTTCCGTTTCTACTATTGCCATTATGATTCTCGCGCTTCTTGTTTTTGAGGGTCTCATAATCTTTAACGTAGTGAGCAAGGGCGCGATTCAATCCATAGAAGGAAAGGTGGACATAAGCGTTTATTTCAAAAGCAACGTTTCAGAAGATGCTGTTCTGGGTTTGAAACATTCCCTTGAGGGTTTGAATGAGGTGAGTTTCGTGGAATACGTTTCCCAAGAGCAGGCGCTTGCCGATTTCAAAAATCGCCACGCGGGCGAAGAAACCATTACTCAAACCCTCAATGAGCTGGATACGAATCCGCTTTTGGCCTCATTGAACATCAAAGCGAAGGACTTGCATCATTACGACACCATCGCCTCGTATCTTGAAAAGCCGGATCTTCAGGATATTATCCAGAAAATAACCTACGCTCAGAATCAGGTTGTGATTGACCGGCTGACGGCGCTTGTGGACAATCTCGGCCGCGGCGGTTTTGCCCTGACTATCTTTTTGGCTTTTCTCGCCGTCGTCGTGACTTTCAATACCATACGCCTCGCGATTTTCTCGGCGAGCGACCAAATCGGCATTATGCGGCTAGTGGGCGCTTCAAACGGTTTTATCCGCGGACCATTTATGGTGGAGGGTCTGATCTACGGCATCGTCTCGGCTATTATCAGCTTTCTGATTTTCATACCTTTTATCGGCTTTGTTTCGCCTCACGTGAACAGTTTCATACCCGAGGTGAATATCCAAAATTATTTCAATACTAATTTCTTGTCGCTCATGTTTTATCAATTGATTTTCGGAGTGGCTCTGGGAATTGTTTCCAGTATCATCGCCACCCGCAGATATCTGAACGTTTAACTTGCTCAACCCAACTTTTCGTTCAGGCTGTCTCCGGGGCGACGCCCAAGTCTTAGCCTTCACGAAATGTTGGGTTTCGCTTTATATTATTTAATAAAAAATGACTTCTGGATTCTGGGGTAAATTAAATAAACCAATAATGGCTCTGGCGCCGATGGCAGATGTCACGGATGCCGCTTTTCGTTTTATTATCGCGAAATACGGCGGGCCTGACGTTATGTATACCGAGTTCGTTTCGGCGGACGGCTTGGCTTCGGCCGGCCGGGAAAAACTTCTCATTGATTTGAAATTCGATGAATCCGAGCGACCGATTGTCGTCCAATTCTTCGGCGCGAAGCCGGAAAATTTTTATAAAGCGGCCCTGCTTGCGCAAGAATTGGGTTTTGACGGAATAGACATAAATATGGGTTGTCCCGATAAAGCGGTTCTAAAACAGGGAGCGGGCGCGGCGCTGATTGAAAACCCCGAACTGGCGAAAGAAATCATTTCGGAAACCAAACACGGCGCGGGCTCGCTTCCGGTTTCCGTGAAGACCCGCCTGGGCTTCAAGAAAAACGTCCTGAAAAAATGGCTGCCGGTACTTTTAGAATCGGAATTAGCGGCAATTATTGTTCACGGCCGGACGGCGAAAGAAATGTCGCTTGTCCCTGCCGATTGGGAAGCAATTGCCGAGGCCGTGGAAATCAGGAATAAAATGGAGGCCGGTCTCATACAAAAGACCGTTATATTGGGTAATGGAGACGTTAAAAATCTCGCAGATGCCGAAACTAAAGCGGCTCAATATGATTTAGACGGCGTAATGATAGGCCGGGGAATATTCGGAAATCCGTGGTTCTTTAATCATGATAGGCAAAACAAAAAAGTCGGCCAAAAAGAAAAACTAAAAGTTTTACTGGAACACACGCGCCTTTTTGAAAAGATGTTCACCGGACATAAGAATTTTGACGTGATGAAAAAACATTACAAGGCCTACGTGAATGGTTTCCCGGGCGCGAAGGAGTTAAGAATAAAACTTATGAGGGTGGAAAACGCGAAAGAGGTTGAAAAGATTCTGAAAAAGATTTAGTATTAAATCAGAACTAAAACAAGTTAATATTACTGAATTACATTGGAGATTTTATGAAAAAATACCTGTTTTCGACAGCTATGGCGAAAGAGAAAATTATAAAAGTGATTGCTGGGAATTATTTCAGCTTCTTTTTAATGACTGGGGTTCCTATTGTTAATATCATTTGTTTTATAGATTTTTCTCGCGCCGTTGCTCAAAAATACCTGCCGTTAATAAGGCAGTAATTATATCAAACGCCATTTTGGGTTTAACTCAAAATGGCGTTGTTTTTTTTGACATATAACACTTTTTAGTTTAAATTAAAGTCTGCTTGCCTCTAGTAGGTAAGCAATTTTTATGGAGATAAGAAACATAGCTATCATTGCCCATGTCGACCACGGTAAAACTACTTTGGTTGATTCGCTTTTGAAGCAATCGGAGAATTTTAAACTGAAGAGCGATGCGAACCAGGAACTCATAATGGATTCCAATGAATTGGAGCGTGAGCGCGGCATCACGATTTTTTCCAAAAACGCTTCAATAAAATACAAGGATCATAAAATAAACATCGTGGATACGCCCGGCCACGCCGATTTCGGCGGGGAAGTGGAGCGGATTATGCGGATGGTGGACGGCGTTTTGCTTCTGGTGGACGCGAAGGAGGGTCCGATGCCGCAGACGAAGTTTGTCCTGCGCAAAGCCATTCAGGCGGGCCATAAGGTGATTGTGGTCATAAATAAAATAGACAAACCAAACGCCCGGCCGGCGTGGGTTTTGAGCGCGACTTACGATTTGTTCATAGAGCTTGGCGCGAGCGAAACCCAGATTGAATTTCCGGTGATCTATGCCTCGGCGGTGCAAGGGAAGGCGGGTTTGAATCCGAATTTGGATGAAATGAAGAATGTTGAGCCGCTTTTTGAAAAAATTATTTCCTACATCCCGGCGGCGGTTGCTGATGTCAACGCGCCTCTCCAAATGCTTACCGTAAATCTCGCCTACGATAATTACAAAGGCAAGATTGCCATCGGGCGGATTTATTCCGGTGTTATTAAAAAAGGTATGCAAGTGGCTCATATTAACCGCGCAGGCGAAATAAAGAATGGTCAGATAAGTTCGCTGGTGCTTTTTGAGGGACTCACCCGCGTGGATGTGGACGAAGCATTTGCTGGTGACATTGCGGGCGTGGCCGGCATCTCCGATATTTCCATTGGCGAGACGATTGCCGCTCCGGAAAACCCCGTTGCTCTTCCGATCATTCATATTGATGAACCGACGATTAAAATGACCTTCAGTGTGAATACCTCGCCCTTTTCCGGCAAGGAAGGGGAGTATACCACCTCAAGAAATATTAAAGAGCGTCTTGAACACGAGCTGGAAACCGACGTCGCGCTTTCGGTAAAACAATTAAGTCCCGATAAGTGGGAAGTTTCGGGCCGCGGCGAACTCCATCTTTCTATTTTAATTGAGAAAATGCGCCGGGAAGGATACGAATTGGAAGTGTCAAAACCACAGGTTATTTTCAAAGAGGAAAACGGTAAAAAATGGAGCCGTTTGAATTGGTTTCTATAGAGGTGCCCGAGAGTTTTTCCGGCACGGTGATTGAACTTTTGGGTCAGCGATTGGGCGTGATGAAAGACATGCGCGTGGACGGCGGCACGAATTTCATGGACTTTGCGATTCCGACCCGCGGCCTAATCGGCATCCGAAACAGATTTCTTACGAGCACGAAAGGGATGGGAACCATGAATAGCATATTCCTGGGTTATGAAGAATACAGGGGAGAACTGCGCGACGATCCGCACGGTTCAATTATCGCGACCGAGAGCGGCGAAACGAACAATTACGGTTTGGTGACCGCGCAGGAACGGGGAGTTTTATTTTTGAGCGCCGGCGTGCCGGTTTACGCGGGGATGGTGGTGGGAGCGAATGCCAAAGAAGGCGATATCGGCGTGCATGTCTGTCGCACCCGCCAACTCACCAATTTCCGCGCCAAAAATGAAGGTCTTCAGGACCAGCTGGCCGTGCCTCTCACGCTTTCCCTTGAGGATGCCTTAAATTACATCAATGACGACGAGCTGGTGGAAATCACGCCGAAGAGCGTGAGAATCAGAAAAAAGCTCCTTACGGAGAATGATAGAAAAAGAGCGAAGAGGGATGAGAAGAACGGCTAATCTTGACATAGATAGCCGTTTTTGTTTAAATTTAAGCTAGATAATTTAAAATTAACTATCATATTTATTAAGGAGAGGGATAATGAAAACCTCGCGTAATGGTATTAATGAACATAAGATGCCAAAGATAGTCCATGACTACAAAAAATTGGCGTTAGCTGTAAGCGGTCTGCAAGCGGTCAACCGCGTTGTTGTTGCAACGATTGGTTCTTGGGATTTGCTCCATATAGGCCATCTTAGATATCTAATTAAAGCCAAAAGTTTTGGCGATGTTTTGGTGGTCGGGGTGGACAGCGATCGGGGTATTAAGTCATATAAAGGGGATCTGCGCCCGGTAGTTCCTCAAGGCGAACGATGCGAGATGTTAACTTATCAATCGGCAGTTGATTTCGTGACTTTGGTTGACGACATCAATAAAAACGGCCAGTGGCAATATAAATTGATAAAAGTCATAAGACCTGACGTTTTTGTCGCAGTAAAAGGCAGTTATCCGCGCGAACAAATTGCAAACATAAGGAAATATTGTAAAAAAGTTGTGATACTCCCGCGGCAAGCTGAAAAAACCTCAACCTCGAATTTTATCCAAAATACGGTGAAGAAACACTTGAAACATTTGGATAAAATAAGGAAGGAAAACGGAAAATGAAAACATTAATGGTTTTATACGTTCCCGTATTGCACAAAGGATACGTCCAGATTTTTTCGGATTATGCCGATAAAGTAGACGCTCTTTTTGTGATTGGGGAGAATTTCATTGATGAATTCAAATTCATCCACAAGGAAATCCGCGCGATTAATCCCGATTTATCCGTGAAATTAATAGAGTCAATGAATTTATTTAAGGAAGTTAAAATTCTTAATAAAAGTTCATTGGGTTTGATTTCTGGGCAGGATAGAATCATAACTGCCGATGAAAGTATTTCGCGGAATCTGATAATAAAATACTTCCCAAAAAATGATGTTACTTTCCTTCCGGTTTTCTTAAGATGGGATGAGGGGAATGTTTTCTCCACCAAACCAGTTTCTTATGACCTGGAATCTAGTAGCCAATTTGATAGGGAAGTGATGAAGAAGGTCAATAATGAAGCCGATAAAAGTTCTGATTGGTGGCGGCATGTCGGAGCTGCAATTGTGAAAAATAACGAAATCATCGTTTTGTCCCATAATCAGCACTTACCTTCGGAACATACTCCTTACATAAATGGTGACCCACGGGATTTCATTGAAGCCGGAAAGATGAGCGAATTTTGCGGCTCCATTCACGCTGAGAGAGACATTATTGCAATTGCAGCCAAAAGGGGAATAAAAACAGAAGGAGCGGATATTTATGTTTCTGTTTTTCCTTGTCCTGCATGCGCTAAACTTGTCGCTCGCGCCGGATTTTCAAGATGTTTCTTCGGTTCCGGACACGCTTCTTTGGATGGGGAAAAAAATCTGAAAGATGACAAGGTTCAGATAATTCTCGTAAAATAGTGATTGTCTGCATTCTATTAAGGCTCTCTGTAATAATCACGGAGAGCCTTAACTATTCTTATTTGACTAATGATTGTTTTTATGATTAAATGTAATTAGCTGTTTAACTTCACGATAATAAGGAGACTGTTATGAAGCAATATCTTGATTTGATGGAACATGTCCTTGTAAACGGGAAACAAAAGAAAGATCCTCAAGGCGTAGGAAATCTAGCCGTATTCTTTTATGCAATGCATTTTTGGCCAGCCAAAGAATTCCCTCTGATCACCACAAAAAAGATTAATCTCCGTTATGTGGTGGGAGAATTATTGTGGTTTTTAAGAGGAGATACCCGCATTGATTTTTTGAAGGAAAATAAAATTCCTATCTGGGATCCATGGGCCACCAAAGAAGTATGTGAAAAGTACGGTCTTAAAGAAGGGGATGTTGGAAGAATTTACCCCGCACAGTGGATTCATTGGGGAAAAAGGGATGGTGGTGAAATAAACCAAATCGCGGAACTGGTTCGTGATTTGAAGGAAAATCCCGATTCTCGCCGGCACATGGTAACATCTTGGAATCCTGAGGACTTAAATGTCCCGGTAGCTCCATGTCACGGCATATTTAAATGCTTCGTGGCAGAAGGAGAACTTTCGCTGTGTCTTATCCAAAGAAGCGCAGATGTTTTCATTGGGGTTCCGTTCAATATCGCTTCTTACTCGCTTCTCCTTCTAATGTTGGCTCAAGTCACTGGTTTAAAACCGGGAGAGTTCATTCATGTTTTGCTTGATACTCATATATATCTGGATCATATTGATCAGGTAAAATTGCAGCTTTCCCGTGATTGCCGACCCTTGCCTCACATCTTTTTAAATCCATCAGTGAATGATATCTTTGGATTTAATTTTGATGATTTCAAATTAGAAGGATATAATCCTCATCCTTACATTCGTGCGGAGGTAGGCGTGTAATACGCAGGATTTTATAAAAAAACGACGGCCTGTTGGTAGAACCAGCAGACCGTTTTTTATTTTTTAAGCTATCCGATTGGAAAATTCACGGTTTTTACCGCACCGTTTCTTTTCTTTTTCGGAGAAATGAGATGGAAGTGAAGATGGCACACTGTGGAGCCGGTAAGGTTCGAATCGCCGAATCTGACTGCGATAGCTCCGCCTCTTATTTTGAATTTCCTTATTACCCAGTTTGTTAGATATCTAACTGACCTAAGGTCGTTCATTGTTAGTTCCGAGAAATTTTCCTTGTGTTTCAGACCTATAATCAGAAATCGGAAACGGGCGTCCTTGTACGAAAAACTATTTTCCGTGAGAATCCACTCACCTGATTTTTTCAATATCGGTTTTTTATGATATTTGAAATTTTCAGGGCAAAAAGGACATTTGTTTTCCGATTTTATAGCGGTAATAACCTTTCGATATTCTTCGCTTCTGGCAAATTTGTCGTTAACCACCATTTTTTTACGTTTATTAGATGATTTTTCCATACTTTTCCTTTAGTTTAAGGTTTAGACTCGATTCTTTCAAGAATTGAGAAGGAATAACTGCATTCATTGTTCTCATCTTGTAGATAACGTTCTGGGGGTTTCAATTCTCTCCATTCTTGCTGGTTAAGTTCCGGGAAACAAGTATCACCAAGAAAGGTACCGTCTACTTTAGTGAGATATATCTTTTGAGTGCGGGGAAGAGCCAAAGAATAAATTTCCGCTCCGCCGATGATGAAAATTTCACTTTTACCATCTGCAATCTCAAAAGCCTTTTCCAAAGAGTCAGCGGTTAAAAATCCAGCGATAAAGAATTCCTTATTTCTACTGATCGCGATATTTAATCTTCCAGGCAAAGCCATTCCTAACCCTTCCGCCGTTTTCCGGCCCATTATTATGGTATGACCCCTAGTAATTGAGGCAAAACGCTTCAGGTCACTCCTTAGGTGCCACATTAATTTTCCTTTGTTCCCTATCACTCGGTTATCAGCCATCGCTACGATAATAGAAATCATACGGTGTTCCATTTTCTTCTCCTTGTAAAAATTATTAAATGACAAGTTAACTGAGCTTGTAATAGCACATATATTATATATAAGTCAAATAATATACAATAAACATATGGACAAAAGAATCTTAATCGCTCTGGGGCTTATCGTTATAATCTTCGGAGTATACCAATTTTTCGGCCAATCGATTCAAAAAGAGGAACAGGGCGTACTTAGAGTTTCGGTAGCTGCGGTAAAAGAAAATACCAAACTTTATGCCGTGGACGCCGAATACCCGCAATTTGACGGCGTTTCCGATTCGTTCAACAAATCCATCGCCGATTTTGCGGAAAGCAACATTTCCGATTTCAAAAGCGCCTCCGCCGAAAATTGGCAGGCAAGGCAGGATACGCTGCCGCCCGACGAACCAAAACAGGAATTTCCCGATAAACCGTTTGATTTCATACTGAATTGGGATCTGGAACAGTTGAGTGGAAATTATATAAGTTTCATCGCGCGCTTTGAGGAATATGTCGGGGGAGCGAATGAAATCCAGAACTTAAAGACATTCAATTACGATTTAAAAAATAATAAAGAAATCGCGCTCGCCGATTTGTTTCTCAATACGCCGGATTATTTGAATAAAATCTCCGATATCGTCCGCTCTGATTTAATTTCAGAACTGAATGCCGCCTCGGAAGGCCATACTCCGACAGAGATGATAAATCAGGGGACGGAACCGACTTTGGAAAACTTTTCCAACTTCGTCTTCAATGACCAAACGATTACCTTTTACTTCCCGAAGTATCAGGTGGCGCCGGGCGTCTTCGGAGAACAGAACGCGCCCATATCCTTTGAGAACATAAAATAACTACTTAATAAAACGGAAGGTTTTTACAATTTCTCCAATGCTGTCAAAGTAGGCGTTTAATTGCGCGTCTGAAATATTTTTTGTGCTCGTCGGGTCGTCTCTATAGTTTGAACCGGTCTTTAATTGTTCCAGAGCAAAACACATTCCATTATGAATCGTCCGATAGCTTATAACCTTCAGATATTGCATCATTGCGGCATCCGCAAATTCAAATTTCTTAAAATTAACCCCGTTTATAGTTTCATCGCTTTTTGGTTCTTCGGCATAGCCCTGGTCGTTCTCCAGGCAAGTCGCGACATCCTTCGGAGCGGCGCTCGCGCCTATTCTCAATTGCGCCGAGAAGTAGCGCGGATATGAATTATCGCTTTCGGTGTAGAAGGCGGGAATGCTTATAATTGGTTTTCCGTTGGAGTTGCCGTTTTCGTCCGTGAGCGCGCCGGAGCGCCATAAGGCGGGAAGATGATAGAAAGTTCCGAAATTGGATGTTAGCGTGATATTTTTTGGATAATATATTTCAAAGCCATACTCGTTGTTCACATAGTGGTTTAAATCTGGCTTCGGAGTCATAACTGGAGTTTTTTTATAAGCAAAAAATACAATCCCGAATATGACGATGGCAAAGATTACAAACGGAATATACTTTTTCATAAATTCATTATACTACCGTTCGTCTCAGCGAGGCCGGTATATGGGCGAGAATGTCATAGATAATAATTCCGCATTCTATCGCGGAAAATCAGCACTTCTATGACTGGGATATAGTGAAACCTGGTTTTTCTCAAGAATCTGAAGATTTTTCTTAATTTAAACAATTTGAATGGATAATCCGTATTCAATTATATCAGTAAATGCACGCCTTTGTTATAATAAAGATATGAAGAATATAAAAATAGTTGTCGTTTTTGCCGCAATTTTCGGATTATTCGTTTCCGTCGCCTCAGTTCATGCGGCTGTTCCTTATATTACCAGCGCGAAAATAACCGGTCCTAATGTTGTTACTATAATCTTTTCTGAATCCGTTATGACTGGTCCAGGTGATTATGGAAACTTTGCTGGGGCCTTTGCCGGCAAGAATCTTATTTCTGCATTAGGTGCGGGAACTAATACCATCACACTGACTTTTGATGGTAGCGCTTTTCCACCGGGTGGAACCGGCACGATAACCATCGGAACCGGCGTGAGAAGCGTGAGCGACAATTCTTATTACGCGGGGGCAAATTACGGGATAGCCAACGGCCAACCGCCGATTCTTTCTTCTTACTCCTATTCTTTTAACAATATCAATAATGTTTTCGGGGGGGTCGGCAATTCAATCTTGCTTACTTTCAATACTAATGAACAGGTAGCCAACCCGATTGTTTCCATACTAGGGCACTCGCTTTACGTGAACGGCGGCAGCGGGATGGGACCGTTCACGGTTTCCTATACCGTCGCGAACGGCGATTCCATAGGCACGATTCCGGTTTCCATATCACTCACGGATACAAATGGGAATGCCAACACTTTCAATATGAGCGTTTCGGGAAACGGTTCAAGCGTTTCAAGCGGCTCGGTTAATATGGGCGGTTACATTACTTCAAGCGCGAATTCTGCCGGAGTGCTTAACGCGGGTGATTCAATTCTTTTTACTTTATACATGTCTACGACCCAGCCGAACGCGAGAGTCGCCGGTTCTTATAACGGCGTGCCTCTTTCGTGGAATACGAGCAACGGCGGTTCAAGTTTCACGGCTCTCTACACGGTTGCTTCAGGCCAAACAAGCCAGGCGTCTCCGCTTCAGATATCGGGCGTCACTATTACGAATCAGTACGGAGTCGTAAGCGCGCCGATATCCGGCTACGACGTTCAGAAAACAATTAACGCCAGCGCGCCCACTTACAGCAGCAGTATAAAAATATACACGGCAACCACGATGCCTTCGCAGACCAGTCCGACTCCGAGCTATTCATTTGTTTCCAACGCTGCGGGGACGATAAGATACACGGGGGATTGTTCCAGCCAAACCACGAATGCGATTTCCGGCACGAATACGATAACTTTCAACACGCTTGCGAATGGCTATCACGGGAATTGCGCCATCGCGGTGGCGGATTATTACGGCAACCTGAGCAATGTTCTCGCCGTACCGCCCTTTACGGTGAGCGGCAGTTCGGCGAGCGTTACTGCCCCAACAACATCGGTGTCTTCCTCGGATTTAACGGCTCAACTTCAGGCGCTTCAGGACCAGCTTAATAAATTACAAAAACCTACCAGTGTTTCAACTAATTCCTCCTATCAATTCTTAAATCCGCTCAAGCTCGGTTCAAGCGGCACGGACGTTACTGAACTGCAGAAAAAACTTAAGTCCGAGGGCGTCTATTCCGGCGCCATTACCGGATATTTCGGCTCTTTGACGGAAACCGCGGTCAAAAAATACCAGAAGACTAACGGTTTAACTCAACTTGGCAGCGTTGGCCCCGGCACCAGAGCTCTACTGAATAAATAAGAAAATAATTCATGATTTCTTACTTAGCCGCCGTTATTTTGGGCGTTGTGGAGGGGTTTACGGAATTTCTGCCGATTTCTTCCACCGCTCATATGATTCTCGTCTCGGATATCCTGAAGATAACCCAGTCAGATTTCGTGAAGACCTTTGAAATCGTTATTCAGAGCGGCGCCATACTCGCTGTTGTCGCGTTGTACTGGGAAAAATTTCTAGATTGGGAGTTGTTGAAGAAAATTGCCGCGGCTTTTATTCCCACGGGAATTCTGGGTCTGGTTTTTTACAAACTCGTGAAAAATTACCTTCTGGGCGACATAGCCGTTATTCTTTGGTCGCTTTCTCTGGGTGGAATTCTCCTAATCGTCTTTGAAAAGTTTTTCCATGAAAGAAATGAAATGGCGAATATGAAAGATATTAGTTACGGGAAGGCGGCGATAATAGGGCTCTTTCAGTCAATCGCGATGATTCCGGGCGTCTCTCGCGCGGCCGCTACCATAGTTGGCGGAATGCTTTTGGGCATCCGGCGGGAATTGATCGTGGAATTTTCTTTTCTCCTTGCCGTACCCACAATGCTTGCGGCAACCGGCCTGGATTTGTTCAAAAGTTCCTTCGCTTTCTCCGCTTCGCAGTTCGGGATTTTATCCGTCGGTTTTATTGTTTCTTTCATAATGGCCGTTATAAGCATTAAATTTCTTCTGAATTACATTCGCAGGCATTCTTTCGCCGCCTTCGGGTATTACAGAATCGTATTAGTAGCCTTATTTATTTTGTTGGCTGTTTATTAGTTTTTTTACACCCTATCGGGAAATGTGTGCTATGGTATTAATATATGGAACAACATTCCGGTTTTTATAATCTCGGCATCGCCCCCAATATTTTGGAGGTTCTTGACCGTCTTCATTTCAAAATCCCCACGCCCATACAGGAGAAATCCATCCCTGGGGCGATAGAGGGTAAGGACCTTGTCGGCATCGCGCAGACGGGAACAGGGAAGACGCTTGCCTTTGGCATACCGATGCTCCAAGCGGCTTTGGGTGGGAAGCAGGGCTTGGTTGTACTGCCTACGCGAGAGTTGGCCTTGCAGGTGAATGAAGTTTTACAAAAAGTGGGAACGTCTCTCGGTGTGCGGACGGCGGTTATAATCGGCGGCGAATTCATGGGCAAGCAGGTGCAGGCGCTCCGCAGAAACCCGCAAATTATCATCGGAACGCCGGGACGCATCATTGATCATCTGGAACAGAAAACGCTTTCCTTGAAATCGGTGGCCGTGCTCGTTTTAGATGAGGCCGACCGCATGCTTGATATGGGCTTCGCTCCTCAATTAAAACGGATATTGCAGGTGTTGCCGCGCGAGCGCCAGACAATGCTTTTTTCGGCGACGATGCCGCAGAATATTCTCGCGATTGCCAAGGAATACATGAAGATGCCCACGCGCGTGGAAATCGCCCCATCCGGAACGACTGTTGAAAAAGTTACTCAGGAACTTTTCTTCGTGGAGAAGCACGATAAGCCCCGGCTTCTGGAAAAGATTCTAGGAGAATATCGCGGCTCGGTGCTCGTATTCTCCCGGACGAAGTACGGCGCCAAAAAGATCGCAGTTAGCATCCGCTCTCTCGGCCATTCCGCCGCCGAAATTCATTCCAACCGTTCGTTAAATCAGAGAAAGGAAGCACTTGATGGTTTTCGGAACGGCAAGTACAGAATCCTTGTCGCGACCGACATCGCCGCGCGCGGCATAGACGTGAAGGGAATAGAGCTGGTTTTGAACTATGATTTACCCCAGGGTTCGGAAGATTATGTCCACCGCATCGGGCGGACGGCAAGAGCCGGCGTGATGGGACACGCTATTTCATTTGCGACGCCCGACCAAAGAGGGGATGTCCGCGATATTGAACGCCTTATCCGTTCCGTTCTCCCGCTTTCAAAACTTCCGGAACTTCCTCCGGCGCGCCGCATCGCTACTGTCGCAAGAGACAGCGAACCATTATTCGGTCAAAGTCGCCGCCCCCGTTTCGGGCGCTCGTCATCTTCCGGTTCGTATAGATCCGCCAGGCCTCATTGGGGAAGGAGGTAGAGCATTTTATTTACGTAAGGAAGAAATTGTATTAAATTAAATTGTGATTTGTCGGGTCGTCTAATGGTAGGACATGGGCCTTTGAAGCCCAGTATCGGGGTTCGAGTCCCTGCCCGACAGCAAATGGATTTCACAAACTCTTTTTTAAATCCCTTTCTGATTTATCTGCCTAAGGTATTTTCCGCCGGGGTGATTTTACTTGCCGCGTTTTTTTATCTTCGGGTTTTGAAGAATCCCGAGGATTCCGCTTCGCGATTGAAAAAACTGGCTGTTTGGGTCATCGGCTTCAGGTTTTTTTACGCCCTTATTCTTACGCTCGGCCAATATTTTGTCTGGAACGAGGACCAGTTCGGAAAGCTATTTTTAAAACAGCCGAATAATTATTTCATCTTTTATTCCTGGGAGCGTTTCTGGCTGGATGCCGTTTTGTCGGCAGTCATTGCTTTTCTCTTCTGGTTTTTCCTTAAGGCGCTTCAAAAAAAGGAAAGTAGATTTTTCTGCCCCGGGGAAACAGAACTGGGTCTGGCTCTGACTATTGCTGTCGGCTGGCCGGATTGCGTAATATTTATTCCACTCACGTTCCTCTTGGTTGTGCTTTTCTCGCTCTTTAGAATGATTTTTTTGAAGGAATCATACACAACCATCGGCTGGCCCTTTATTTTCGCTGCCGCATTAACCTTAATTTCTGGAAGCGCAGTTTTAAGTTCTTTAGGACTTCTTGGTGTTCTCAACTAAAGCCACTTCCAAAGGAATAATAGGGAACTGGCTGTAGCGCATCTGGCCGTAGGCGTTGATGAGCGCCTTCAGCAATTCTATATGCTTATTTTGGAAAATCTTTGCATGAGCGGAGATTTTTTTAATATGTTCCTCCATCAACTCTTCCTTAAACGCGCTTTCCATCTCGGGGCTGGTCTTTAAAACCGCCACCCGGCGCAGGTACTGGATCAAGTCCTTGGTGAATTGAACCAGATTGAATCCGCCATCCTGTATTTCCGAAAGCGCTTTAATGGCTTTATTTATTTCACTCTTCAGGATTATTTCGGCGAAATCGGCGAGCTTGTCAAAGCCGACTTTGCCTATCATATTCTCCACCTCGGCAAGCGTGATGTTTTTGTCATCGCCGAAAGAAACGAGCTGATCCAAGAGCGATTCGGCATCGCGGAAGCTGCCTTCGGCGGAAGAGGCGATCAGATCCATTGCTTCTTTGTCTATCCCAATTTTTTCCTCGCTCGCGATTTTCTTGAGTTTACTGACAATTTCTTCTCGCGCGGCCCGTTTGAAGTGAAACTTTTGCGTTCGGGAACTTATCGTTAGCGGCACTTTTTCAATTTCCGTCGTCGCCAGAATTATTATCACGTAAGCCGGCGGCTCTTCCAGGGTTTTAAGAAGCGCGTTCCAAGCGTCTTTCGTCAGCATGTGCGCTTCGTCTATTATGAAAACTTTGAACTTGCTTGAAGTGGGGGAGACACGGACGCTTTCCTTGAGATTCCTTATCTCGTCTATGCCGCGATTAGAGGCCGCGTCTATTTCAATGACGTCCAAACTCTGGCCGTCGTCAATCGCGCGGCAGGTCGGGCACTCGTTGCACGGCTCGCCCTTCGTTTTGAATTTCTCGTCTGCGTTTCTTTTTTCGCAGTTCGCGATTTTTGCGACGAGGCGCGCAGTCGTGGTTTTTCCCGTGCCCCTTGGACCCGCGAAGAGATAGGCGTGCGCGAGCTTATTCTGGCGCGCCGCTTCCATGAGAATCTTGACGATGATTTCCTGGCCCAGTAAATCTTCAAATTTAGAAGGGCGATACTTCCTATAAATAGCTAAATTAGACATGGCCGATTGGTTGTTTATACAATTGTAGGATCAACCCTTAAAAAATCAAATAAAATGAGTGTGTGCATGGAGGAGATATAATAGAAATATGAAGGCGTTTTTGAGGATACTTTTGGTTGTTTTTGGGATTTCGGCTATTATATTGATAATTGCCGCTGGTCGCGGATCAATTTTCAACAACAATAAAATGGATAACGAAGAAAAAAAATCAGGCAGTTTGATACTAAAAAGCTCGGCTTTCAAGGAAGGTGATACCATTCCGGCGAAGCATACTTGCGACGGGGATAACGTGAATCCACTTTTGGAAATTCGGAACATCCCGGCAAACACGAAGAGCATGGCGGTCATCGTGGAAGATCCCGATGCGACGAGAGGTGAAATATGGGCTCATTGGCTAGTTTGGAATATTGAGCCGAAGACGCAATACATTTCCGAGGACAACGTGCCTTTCGGCGCGGTGCAGGGCAAGAATAGCGGGGGGCATGAACGCTACGACGGGCCATGCCCGCCGCGGGGCAATCCGCCGCACCGTTATATGTTCAAGGTTTTTGCGTTGGATGTCGTCTTAGATTTGCCCGCCGGTTCAGTAAAGGCGGATCTGGAAAAAGCGATGACTGGTCATATTCTGGACCAGGCGAAACTGATGGGCCTTTACGGAAGAAAAGTAATGTAAATGCTTTATAGAAAACTTTCTCCTGGTGACCAAAAATACATCTGGACTATTCACGCCCGGCTCAAGATAAAATACTACGGCTTGTCCGAGGGGCGGATAATCCGCATTATCCGTTTTCCGGCGCGAACGGAGGGGGGTATCGTGGAAAACACTGTGGCGGTGATGCAGCCG
>Ga0187886_1001218_pt1 | contig 24602 bp, 22 predicted proteins | sample June2016WEW_20_1_FD_133001 | JGI IMG/M metagenome (GOLD analysis project Ga0187886, IMG submission 133001) | Peatland microbial communities from SPRUCE experiment site at the Marcell Experimental Forest, Minnesota, USA - June2016WEW_20_150 | ecosystem: Environmental > Terrestrial > Soil >... | reverse complement strand
AGCAAGCATTCGCGCACCTTTGCGAAGATTATACAACGCTTCCAGCGATGCACCTCAAAGCCAGCGATTTCGGAGCAGCCACGAGTCGCGAGCGCGTGTTCTTCGTTGGCTACCGGCCCAAATGCCTAGCTCCGCTCGGCATCGCCGACTTTCTCGCAAAACAGGTCAGGCATAAAACCAAAGTCCGTGCTGCGCTCGCGGGATTACCCGGCAGAATTAGTCCCGACTGGCTTGACGAGGCACAGGGATGGCGAAAGGTGAAACCACTTGGCGACTCTGCTTACGCGCGGAGCATTGCTGGTCGTGTGCCCAACGGTGTTGGCGACCCAGAGGCGCTGCGACTATACCAAGAGCTAGCTTGGGTTTCTGGGTGCCTTGGCACTCAGCACAATAAGACCGTCCAGAATCGCTATGCCGCGCTCAGGCCAGGGGAAAAGGACGAAATCTCGAAAGCGGTCCGACTTGATCGAAACTCCTTTTGCCCGACGCTACGCGCCGGCACGGGTGCAGATCGCGGCAGCTATCAGGCGGTGCGCCCCATTCACCCGACGAATCCGCGAGTAATTACGCCCCGAGAGGCGGCGCGGTTGCAGGGATTTCCCGACTGGTTTCAGTTCGCACCTTCCAAGTGGCACAGCTTCCGCCAAATTGGGAATAGCGTGAGTCCGTTGGTAGCGGAGGCCATCTTCACTGTCTTTGCCGAAAAGCTATCGCTGGTGAAGTGCCTTCCAGAGAAACCGCAGGCAGGATAGAACTGGAGGAACGCCCATGTCGAAGGACACGCAGAAGCCGTCGCCGAAAACGTCCGCAGATGATCGCGAGGTCAAAGCCTCTCCTGCCAAGGCGTTCTTCGTTTGGATGATTACGCGGGACATCGAGTTGCAAGACGCCATCCTAGACTTGCTCGACAACTGCATCGACGGGATACGCCGCATCGGCGCAAAAGGCGGACACAAGCCCTACGCAGGACGTTACGCCCACATCACATTCGACGAAACCCATTTCTCAATCGAAGACAATTGTGGCGGCATTCCTCTCGATATTGCCAAAACTTCCGCATTTCGGATGGGTCGCCCCGCAGACGCGAAGGACCCGAAAAAGGGAAGCATTGGCGTTTACGGCATCGGAATGAAGCGGGCCATTTTCAAAATGGGCGAAAACTGCGTTGTTCATTCGCATACGAAGGGAGCTACGTTCGAAGTTGAGATAGACAAGCATTGGCTAGAGGATGACAACAACTGGAAATTAGAATTTAAGACCGTAACTGCAAAGTTAAAGAAGCACGGCACTCGAATAACGGTCACGGACTTGCGGAAGGGCATAAAAGACCAGTTGGCCAAAGGTAGTCATTTCGAAAAGGAAGTCTTTCCGAAGGCCGTCCAAGCCGCGTACAGCCTTCTCATCGAGAAAGGGTTCGAAGTCAAAGTGAACGGTGAGGTGATTGCACCCGATCTACCGTCGCTTCTGTGGGAATCGCCGGGACCCGAAAACAAGACTGATCTTAAAATTCGGCCTTATATTTACAAGGCGCACATTGACGGCGTGGATATTTCCCTTGCGGTCGGATTTTATAGACCTTTGGCATCGACAAGCGAGGAAGACTCGGCCGCTGATCGGCGCTACGATTCGGACAAAGCCGGTTGGACAGTCGTATGCAACGATCGTGTCGTCCTCTCCTGCGACCAGACTGCCGCAACCGGGTGGGGACGCGCGGGGGTGCCAAAGTATCACACACAGTTCATCGCCATAGCGGGATACGTCGAGTTCTATTCCCAAAAGCATCCCAGCCTACTACCCATGACGACTACGAAGCGAGGCGTGGACCTCTCATCGAAGATCTACGATACGGTTCGTGAGCGGATGCAGGAGGGAATAAAGTACTTCACAAAATTCACGAACGACTGGAAAGGACGAGAAGATAAACAGAAAGCGATGTTTAGCCGGGCGCAGCGTCTGTCGCTGCCGCAGGTGTGCTCTATCGCAGAGAAGCATTTGAGATTCTCAAAGATACGAGGCGATCCGCATCAGCAGCACGTGCCGCCTCACCTTCCGCAACAGCCCAAAGAGATCACCGAAAAACGCATTTCATTCATGCGTCCAATCCGCCAGATAAAGGAAGTCTCAGTCTTTCTCTTCGACAAGAGAGATGCCAAGCTTGCCGACATCGGCGCAGAGTGCTTTGATCGGACCCTGAAACAGGCACAAAAGAAATGAGCGCCGGGAGCCTTCCCTACCATCTGCGGCCCAACAAAGCTGTCGAACGACTCCTTTTCGTCGACTTGCTCGAACGCCTAGACGAGGCGATACATTTCGAACAAAAGCATTACGAATATATCGGTCTGGGCGGGCCGCAGATGGAAGACTTTCGAGTTCTGAACGAATGTTTCCAAGACGTGCAAATGATTTCGCTTGAACGTGACCCGCAGGTCCTTAAGCGCCAGAAATTCAACCTCCCACATACGAACGTCAAATTGCTCCCTCAATCGAGTGAGGAATTCATAATGCACTTTGAGCCGCAGGCGAAGCTGATCGCCTGGCTCGATTATGCCGAAGAGGACGAACGCGTCGAACAGATCGCCGAGTTCCAAACACTACTTCGCAACATACCCGAACTGAGCATAGTTAAGCTTACGCTCAACGCGAACCCGGAGAACCTCGGCGGCACGCCAAAGGTGGGACTCATGGCAGAACGGCGGGCGAAGCTACTCGATCAATTTGGGCGCTTTCTTCCAGCCAACTTACCGGAAGATGCCGTCTCTGAGTCTAAATTTCCACGCACTTTGCTACAAATAGTCGCCGCCTCCTCCCGAGAGGCTCTCTCCGGTCGTCACGATTGGATTTTTCAATCGCTCTCGGCCTTCTATTATCGCGATGGCCAGCAGATGTTCACCGCGACGGGAATCGCTGGGCCAAAAACTGCAGTTGAGGCAGTTGTGAAAGAAGCGCGAGTGAAACGGTGGCACTTTCAGAATCTGGATTGGTCGCCACCGATGAATATCAGTGTTCCCGAACTCACTGCAAAAGAGCGCATTCATATAAATCAGCTTCTGCCAAAGTGCCGCGACGACCTGGCTGCGATTCACCGAAAGCTCGGTTTCCAACTCGATCCCAAACTTTCGAAGAGCAAGGCGAAACTTCGGCAGTACGTTACCTTCTACCGCCACTATCCGCACTTCGGGCGCGTGGCGTTTTGATGAGAGCATTATCGTGGCGGACTTCCTCACCAAACTCCAGCGCTCCGCGCTCATGTCGCGCGTGCGCTCGAAAGGCAACCTCAGCACAGAACTTCGCTTCGCTGCACTTTTGCGCGCTGGAAGAATCTCCGGCTGGCGGCGACACTATCCATTGTTTGGCAGACCGGACTTCGTGTTCCTAACGCAACGGGTTGCCGTCTTCACTGACGGCTGTTTCTGGCACAGATGTCCCCATTGCTATTCTTCGCCCAAATCAAATCGCGCTTTCTGGAAGTCTAAGGTCAAAGCGAACGTCGCCCGGTCCAAGTTCGTAAATGCGGGGCTTCGCAGAAATGGTTGGAGGGTTCTTCGCTTCTGGGAGCACGAACTCACACACAACGCGCACCGTTGCATCAGAAAACTGCGGTGGACATTGATTCAGAACAATGAACGCAAGAAAGCCCAATCAGCAAAGTGACTTCGCTGGACACCGCGTGCTGATACTTTGCGGACAACACCAGGGCCAAGAGGGCATTTGTATCGGCAGGTCAACCGACGGCAAGCGTTGGGCCATCTCGCCAGATGGCACCAATGAGATTCTTCAACTCGTCTTCGAGAGAGAATTTGGTCTTGTTTTGGATATATCGGGAAGGCTTCAAAACTGAGAAACACGGTGCCGTCCGCATTCCAGAACCGGAGATGTTGTTGCGCGGCCTGTTCGGAAGACGCCGCGCAGATCCCGGAAATGCTGCATCGTCAGTTTCGATCCCATATGACCTCGCATCCAAGATACTCGCTGATGACCAACCTGATGATTACGCCATCGCCCACCGACGCCAGATAGCGGTAGCGCCCCGGCTGGACGACGATCCAAGTCGATGCACCCGGATCGGTGACGACGAGACGATGCATGGCCCGACTTCCCGCCTCAGGCCAGATGGATGATCGAGGTACTGCCTCAAAACGCGCTCGAACATTCGGAGTCATAGCCGAGAACGGAAACAGATACAAATGCGAAGGTTCGTGGCGCTGCGGCTCGTTCAACTCGAATACTGCGTGACCTCGCGCTAGCTTTAGTGCCACGTTCTTGACGCGACCAGCCTCGACCCTGAACGATACGCCATCCCCCGTTGCTTCTCGTGCTTGGATCAACCTCGAAGCTAGTGCAGGCCTCTCTTCGAGAATCCGTCTGATCTTAGCACGCTGGACACGTGTCCTATTCACCGATCCGACCAGAGCGCATTCGACAAGGCATGCAACATACTCTTCGTCCTTTGAGAATGAATTATTGCACCGTTTGCAGGCAGGAACAATTGGCAGGTTTGATGGGTACGGATCATCAAGGAACACTTTGGACGGAACATGGTCTCGTGTCCCTGTGTTATCCCCACAATACACACAAGAGCTTGTCTGCCGCTCATCCCCATAGTTGCGCAGTTGATCCATTACTCCACCATCGTTCCCAAGCAAACAAACTACCATCCTCGTCAGCCACTTCAAATGCATAATTCGGAAGGGCCGAGGCGAAGCATTTGCAGCAGTCGTTCGATTCCTATTCGCAGCGCCATTCAAAGACTCGGACTTTGCTGCTTCGGCGTCCCCGCTGCCCTCGCCGGTCGCCCGCAAAGCTCCGAGACTTTGCTTGGCTGGGGCTACCCGACACGCTAGCGATGTCGCCGCTTGCACATCACGCGCGGCCACATCGCTCACCAACACCTGACCGTTCGTGTTCCATATCGCATTTGCGCCCGGCATCGGCTGACCGCCGGCACCGCAACTACCCGTGCGGGCAGCCAAAGACTTCGCGTTTTTCGCTTCGGCACAAACGGCGGTGCTCCGCTGCAAAACCCGAAGACATTGGCTTTGCCGGTAGCGATCCGATGCCGCCCTCGATGTCGCCGCTGCGAGCCGTGGTTTCTCGCGGCCACATCGCTTTCCGCAATCTCAATTCCGTTGCGCATTAGCGCTTGGTTCAGTCGGCTTGCGTGAATCGCCTTTCGATTGTACGGCTCGCTGCGCGCTGTCAAGGTAGTGCAAACGACGGCCTCCACCTCTGACAGTGCTCGCTACGCCGGGGCTGGCTTCTAAGGCTTCACGCTGGAGCAACGTCACGCCAGAGAGAAGCACGCTGACCGTCTCCCCAAGCGGGAAAACTCGGCGAGTCTGTCGCATTCGCCTGAAAACCCTGCCGACAACAGGCTCTCACTTGTCCCGAAAGTTGTTCGCAGGCGCGAACAGGTTCAGCGCCCCAGTCATGGCTAAATCGCCGCGTGGGAACATGCCCTCCAGCGAGGGGAAAACGCGGCATGCGCGATTTAACCAATGGCTCTCAAACGGTCAAAGGGACAGCAGCAAGATCAACTCGATTTGTTTTCCGGCAAGGGGAACTCGCATGAGCACTCTGACTCAATACGGCTTGATGGCGGAACAACACTGGCGGGAGCACCGACCGCAGATGGTGGCGGAAATGGAGCGGACGGGCACGCTCCAGCAGATGTTGCTGGAGGCCGAGGAGAAGACCAAGGACGAAATGGACACGATTCGCCGGCAACTGATCCAGCAGGGGCTGACGCCGCAGCAGGCCCACGACCAGGCTTGGGAAATGGTCAGGGAGAAGTACATCCTCCTGCCGACCGAGAGCGATTAGGCCCACCCCGCAACCAAGCCAACTACCGGATTACCGACCGTGACCGCCTCGGCGAAGGGTCGCTCAAACAAAAGTTCCGCGCCAACGTCGAGGCGATCAAGTTGCTACGCCGCCTCGAAGCCGAAAAACGTCTCGCCTCTGACGACGAAAAGGCGGTGCTCGTGCGGTACGTCGGTTGGGGCGGGCTGCCGCAGGTGTTCGATGTCAACTCGCGCGAGTGGTTCAAGGAGCAGGTCGAACTGTCCAAACTTCTGACGGACGAGGAACACACGTCCGCCCGCGCCTCGACACTCAACGCCCACTACACATCGCCGGTCATTGTTCGCGGGATGTACACTGCGCTCGCGCGTTTCGGCTTCCGGCATGGGCGCATTCTGGAGCCTGCCTGCGGGCTGGGCCACTTCATCGGCTTGACGCCGGAGGAGATGCACACCCACTCGACTATCACCGGCATCGAGATTGACCTACTGACCACCCGCATCGCGAAGGCGATTTATCCAGATGCGGACATTCGCCACCAGCCATTCGAGGAAGCTCGGCTGGCCGATGGCTTCTACGACGTGGCGGTTTCCAACATTCCCTTTGGGGATTATCAGCCGTTCGACCCGCGTTTCAACGTCTTCAAGTTTCCCATCCACGATTACTTCTTCGCCGCCGCGTTGGAGAAAGTACGCCCGGGCGGACTGATTCTGTTCATCACATCCAAAGGCACCCTCGACAAAGAGGACTCGACCCTGCGCGAATACCTGGCGCAACGGGCCAACCTCGTTGGTGCAGTCCGACTCCCCAACGATGCCTTCAAGCGCAACGCGAACACCGAGGTCACCACCGACATCGTGATGCTGCGCAAGCTGAATTCCGGCGAAGCGCCGTCGGGTCCGGCGTGGAAGGAAACGGCTGAGCACACGAACACCAAGGGCGAGACGATTTACATCAACGAATACTTCGAGCAGCACCCGCGCATGATGCTCGGCGAGATGGAGTTGTCCGGCAGCATGTACCGCGACAGCGAACCCACGCTGGTCAGCGATGGTCGGGATTTGGCCGAGGCGTTGGCGGAAGCCATCAGCAATCTGCCAAACAACATCTATCGCGCCCAGAAGCGAGTAGTTGCCGCGCCCACTCTCGACCAAACGTTTCCCGCCCCCGATCACGTCAAGCCGAACGCCTTCGTGATGGTTCACGACGATGTTGCCGTCCGGGTGGGCGATTCGTTGAAGACGCTGCCGGGGCTGCCGGCGGAGACGAAAGTGCGAATCAGACGGTTGATTCGGGTTCGTGACGCCGTGCGGGAATGTCTCCGCAGCCAACTCGATGGCAGCGATGAGGCAGCTATTGTCGCGGCGAGAGAGAAGCTCAATCAGGCGTACGACTCGTTCGTCTCGCGGTTCGGTCCGATTTCAAGCCGTGCGAATACACGCGCATTCGATGGCGATCCCGACCTGCCGTTGCTCCTGTCACTTGAGGGTTACGACGAGGAGACGAAGCGGGCCAAGAAAACGGCAATCTTCCGCGAGCGAACGATTCAGTATCAGAAACCCATCGAGTCCGTCGAACTGCCCAAGGAAGCCTTGATCGTTTCGCTAAACGAAAAAGGCCGCGTTGACCTCGACCACATGAGCGCCTTGCTCGGCCGGTCTGTCGATGAATTCCTGCCCGAACTGAAAGGCGCGATCTTTCTCAACCCGCCGTCGAACGACTGGGAGACCGACGACCAATACCTGTCCGGCAACGTCCGCGAGAAGTTGGAGATCGCCGAGGCCGCGTGCATCACCGACCCGCGCTTCAAGGAGAACGTCGAGGCGCTCAAGGCTGTCCAGCCGGAGGATTTGACGGCCACCGAGATTGATGTGCGATTGGGTTCTTCGTGGATTCCGGCAGAGGACATCGAGAAGTTCTGCCAGGAGTTGCTCGGCGCAACGGACATCGAAGTCAGCCATTCGTACGCCATTGGCACTTGGGTTGTCGCCGGCGACTACTTCGCCAGACGCACCGTTGCGAACACCACGGAATGGGGGACGGACCGCGCCGGCGCGGTCGACCTGATTCAAGACGCGCTGAATCTCCGCACGCCGACCATTTACGACAAAGAACCCAAGTCGGACAAACTCGTTGTGAATCCTGAAGCGACTGAAGGTGCGCGCGAGAAGCAGCAGAAGATCAAGGAGCGGTTTAAGGAATGGATTTGGCAGGATGACGAGCGCCGTGAACGGCTGGTGCGGAAATACAACGACGAATTCAACAATGTTCGGCTGCGGACGTTCAGCGGCGATCATCTGACGTTGCCGGGCGCAAGCCAAGTCGTGACGTTGCACCCACACCAGAAAGCGGGCGTCTGGCGAATCCTGCAAACGCCCAACACCCTTTTGGGTCACGTCGTGGGCGCCGGCAAGACATATACGATGGTTGCCGCCGGGATGGAGTTGAAGCGGTTGGGGTTGGCCCGCAAGCCCTTGTTCGTCGTTCCGAATCACATGCTCGGCCAGTTCTCGTCGGAACTTCTCATGCTTTATCCGGGCGCAAACATCCTCGTGGCCGGTAAGGAGGACTTCGAGGCGAGCAAGCGTCGGCAGTTGATGAGCCGCATCGCCACCGGGAACTGGGACGCGGTGATCGTCACGCATTCGGGCTTCGAGAGAATTCCATTGTCGGATGAAACCAAGAAGGCGTTCTTCCGCGAACAACTCCACGATTTGGAAATGGCCATCCGTGAGCAGCGTGCCGGCAAGAACGATCGGCGGATCGTGAAAGACCTTGAACGCGCCAAGAAACGGCTGGAGACGCGGCTCAAGCTGCTTATGGCGGAGGAGAAGAAGGACAACACGCTGACGTTCGAGGAACTGGGCGTGGACCGGGTGTTCATTGATGAAGCCCAGTATTTCAAGAATCTGTTTTACGTCAGCAAGATGACTCGAATCGCGGGCCTGCCGCAGACGGCATCGGAGCGGGCATTCGATCTGTTTCTCAAAACCCGGCACATCCAGCAGGTGAACGGCGGGGGTGGTGTTGTGTTCGCGACCGGCACGCCCATTTCCAACAGCATGGCCGAGATGTTCACCATGCAGCGGTATCTGCAAATGGCCGCGCTAACGAAGCTGCGGGTACATCACTTCGATTCGTGGGCAGCGACGTTCGGCGAGCCGGTGACGGCGATGGAATTGGCCCCGGACGGCGCGGGCTACCGGCTGAACACCCGGTTTGCCCGGTTCGTGAACGTCCCCGAGTTGATGCAGCAGTTCCGGCAGGTCGCAGATATTCACACCGCAGAGACGTTGAAGCTTCCCACGCCAGCGCTGCGCAACGGGAAAGCCGCGATCATCCGCGCGCCAGCAACGCCCGAACTAAGGGCACTCGTTTCCGGTCTCGCGGAGAGAGCCGAACGGTTGCGCAAAGGGCGCGTCGATCCTCGCGTGGACAACATGCTCAAGATAACGACCGAAGGCCGGAAAGCTGCGTTGGATCTTCGGTTGGTCGATCCGAGCGCACGCGATCATCCCGAAAGCAAAGCCAACCTCGCGGTCCACGAAATCTTCTGCATCTGGCAGGAGACCAAGGCTGACCGGCTGACGCAGCTCGTCTTCTGTGATTTGTCCACGCCCAAGGACACCGGGTTCTCGGTGTACGACGACGTGAAGGCGAAACTGGTCATTGCCGGTGTCCCGGCCAACGACATCGCCTTCATCCAGGACTACGACAGCGACGCGGCCAAGCTTGCGCTGTTCAAGGATGTACGTGCGGGCAGGGTTCGCATCCTGATGGGCAGCACGCAGAAGATGGGTTCGGGCACGAATGTGCAGGAGCGGCTGGTTGCATTGCACCATCTCGATGCTCCGTGGCGGCCCGCCGACGTTGAGCAGCGGGAGGGACGGATTCTGCGGCAGGGCAATCGCAACACCGAAGTGCAAATCTACCGGTACGTCACCGAAGGCAGTTTCGACGCCTACATGTGGCAGACCCTCGAAACGAAAGCCAAGTTCATCCATCAGGTAATGACCGGCCGCAACGACCTGCGCCACATCGAGGACATCGACGGCGCAGCACTCACCTACGCCGAGGTCAAGGCCATCGCATCGGGGAATCCGCTGGTCATCGAGAAAGCCCACATTGATGCCGAGTTGAGCCGCCTCAGCCGATTGCGTGCCCAGCACCACGAGACGCAGTACCGGATTCGTAACACGATCCGACGAACGCACGAGGAGGTCGAGATTCTCACCAGCCGGATTGAGAATCTCCACAAGGACATCACGGCCAGACAACCGACACATGGCGACGCGTTCAAAGTCCGTATTGAGGGAACGGAATATACCGACCGGGGAATCGCGGGCGAGTTGATCAATCGGCGGGCGCAGCAACTCCGGGGTTCCGGCAAGGAATACAAGATTGGTGAGCTTGCCGGGTTTGCGGTGGTTCTTCGGGCCAGCGCGTTGGAGCACACCGAACTCGTCCTCAAAGGCGCGAATCTGTATTCAGCCAGCATTTCAGACAGCGCTCACGGCACGATGCGTTCCTTGGAGCACGTCGTGCAGTCCCTCGACCAGAAGTTGGCTCAGACCGAGAAGGACGTTGCGGAGTGCAGGAAGCGAATGACGGAATTGGAAGCAAAGGTCGGCGAGCCATTCGAGCACGAAGCCAAGCTGAAGAACCTCACCCAGCGCCAGGATGAAATCGTGAAGGCGCTGGACCTGACCCGGAATCAGGCGTCCAACAGGCTCGACGCCGCTACGACGCCCGATAGCGAGGAAGCCGTCTCGGAGAAAGAGGGGAAGACGCTGCGACACCGGGCACACCACACTCACGCAGCGACGGTGCGTTAGCTTGCCCCGCTTACTTTCAACGAAGTTTCTCTTAACGGGAGATTTCAGCCTTCAAAACCAAGGCATGAAAATCCTCAACCTTGTTGGACCTCGGATTCGCAGAATCCGCGTTGGAAAACGCTGGTCACAGAAGCGGCTCGCGGAAGCATTGCAACGCGCCGGCCTAGATAAGAGCAGGGAGGCAGTTGCACGCATCGAAGCCCAGATCGTGTACGTCTACGACTTCCAGTTGCTCTTCATCGCCAGGGTATTGGGCGTTGCACTGCTTGAGTTGTATCCGAACATCGGTCCGGAAGACGATCTTTACGATACGGTCACGGAGTTGAGGAAGCCGAGAAAATCCGCAGCCCCTTCTCGGCGGCGTCGGAAGGCGAGAAGCGGCCGTAGACGGCTTCGTCACTAAACGCACAACTCAGCATTGCGATTTCAACTCTCGCGTCGAGAAATCTGAAACGGCCCGAGTATCACAGCGAGTATCACAGACCCTCTCGCCGTTTCACACCGAAAAAGGAAACTCGCGCAACCCGTTGAGGCTACGCGAGTAAAATTGGAGGCGGGTGTGAGAATCGAACTCACGTTAGGAGTTTTGCAGACTCCCGCCTTACCACTTGGCTAACCCGCCCGGTTTGCTTCAGCTTGCGAACGTAACACGCCAGCATCTCAAATGCTACGAGATTCTGCTTTTTCCCATTGAGCCAGCACCGCTTTGGCTTATACTTCGCAACCGATGTCTGAAGAATTCAAACGGATTTCGATCCTGATCCCCGTTTTCAACGAGGCCAGCACAGTCGAGCGAATCCTTGATCGTGTCCGTGCCGCGGATAGTTGTGGCTTGGAGAAGGAAATCATCTTGGTGGACGACGCTTCGACGGACGGCACGGGACAGGTTCTGAAGAAGCTGGCAGGCAGAGACGGCCTCAAAGCGTTCTCGCATCCTCACAATCGCGGCAAGGGCGCGGCCATTCGCACGGCGCTCGAGCATGCCACGGGAGACATCATTCTCATTCAGGATGCCGACCTCGAGTACGATCCGGCAGACTATCGGAATCTTCTTCGACCGATCCTCGATGGGCGCGCCGATGTCGTTTACGGGTCACGATTCCTTGGCAGCACTCATCGCGTGCTGCTGTTCTGGCACTTCATGGCCAACAGGTTTTTGACCCTGCTCTCCAACATGCTGTGTAACCTCAACCTCAGCGATATGGAAACGGGCTACAAGGTCTTCCGACGCAAATGCGTGGAAGGACTCAATCTGAACGCTGAGCGTTTTGGGATCGAGCCGGAGCTGACCGCAAAACTCGCTCGCCGTCGCTACCGCTTCTACGAGACAGCCATCAGCTACTCGGGCCGCGATTACACCGAGGGGAAGAAAATCGGTTGGAAGGACGGCCTCGCAGCGCTGTGGTTCATTTTCCGCTACCGGTTTTTTGATTGAAGTTGTAGCCGCGAATCTTAATCGCGGTCGACGCCTAACGCCGCGAAAGGGTCTCGCGGCTACAGTTCATACCCTCGCAAACGTGCGCAGTCGCTCAACCAGTCTCGGCAGGACTTCCAAGATGTAATCCACGTCCCCGGCGGTGTTACTCATGCCGAAAGAAAACCGTACCGCCGCTCTGGCCAGTTCATGTGGCAATCCCATCGCTTTGAGCACATGGGATGGCTCAAGCGATCCAGCGGCGCAAGCCGAACCGATCGAGACGGCGACGCCTTCCAAATCGAGCCCCAAGAGCAACCCTTCCTCCTCGCAGCCTTCAAAGCTGAAGTTGACCGTATTGCCGATGCGCAGCTTCGGATGGCCGTTGCGATGCACGCCGCCGATGCGCTTCATCACTCCCTCAGCAAGCTTCTCCGTCAATTCGAACAGTCGAATCTGCTCGTCGGCCATTGTCGCCGTCGCCAGCTCTGCGGCCTTTGCCATGCCCGCAATCGCGGCAACGTTTTCCGTGCCAGCCCGCCGCTCGTTCTCGTGGCTGCCACCCACCAACAACGGGTTGATCTTCGTTCCGTGGCGGATGAACAGCACGCCGACGCCCTTCGGCCCGTAAAACTTGTGCGCCGCAATCGAAAGCAGGTCGACACCCCAATCCTCGACGTTCACCGGGACTTTGCCAAACGATTGCACGGCATCGGTATGAAACGGCACGCCCCGCTCCCGGCAGATTGTGGCCAGCTCTTTGATCGGCTGGATCGTGCCCGTCTCGTTGTTCGCGGACATCACCGAGACGAGAACCGTGTCGTTGCGGATCGCCTTGCGCAAATCGTCAGGGTCAACCAAACAATCGCGATTGACGGGCAGAAAGGTCACTTCACATTCGCCACGCTTTCCCAGACACTGGCAGGCGTGCAGCACGGCGTGGTGTTCGATGCTGCTGCAAATGATCTGTCGCCCCTTTGCCCGTCGCGCACGCGCCACACCGAAGATCGCCGTGTTGTCGGCTTCCGTACCACTGCCCGTGAAGACAATCTCGCTTTCCTGACAGCCGAGAAGATGCGCCATGCGAAGCCGCGCATCGTCAATCGCCGCCCGCGCTTCGCGACCAAAGACGTGCACGCTGCTGGCATTGCCGTAATGCTCGCGCAGATACGGCAGCATCGCCTCCAGCACTTGACGATGAAGAGGCGTCGTCGCGTTGTGATCTGCGTAGATTCGTCTCATGTGGACTCTGCCGTGGGAGGGGCAGTCTTGCCCCGATCCGGTCGCGACAGGAATGTCGCTCCCACGAGAAACAACCTAATGCGTCGCGTGTCCCACCATCTTGTCGCGGTCTTTGGCGGCGGTTTTCATCACCGTCTTGCCGCCTTCCTGGTAAACGACGGTCATCGGTGGAACCGATTCGAGTAACCAGACGTTGCCGCCGATGATCGAGTCGTGGCCAATCGTGATGTTGCCCAAAATGGTCACGCCCGCGTAAATGGTGACGTTGTCCTCGATGTTCGGATGGCGTTTGATGCCTTTGACGACGCGGCCCTTTTCGTCCTTCGGAAAACTCTTCGCGCCGAGCGTCACGCCCTGGTAAATCTTCACATGCTTGCCGATCATGGTCGTCTCGCCGACCACGACGCCGGTGCCGTGGTCGATGAAGAAGTGCGGCCCGATCTCCGCGCCGGGATGAATGTCAATGCCCGTCTTGTTATGCGCCCACTCCGTCATGATCCGCGGAATCAGCGCCAGATGCTTCTTGTACAGCAAATGCGCCATCCGCTGCACCGCGACGGCCTCGATGCCAGGGTAAGCGAGGATGATCTCCTCGTTGCTGATCGCCGCCGGATCGCCTTCGTAAGCCGCCGTCACGTCGGTCTGCAAAATCGCGCGCACGCCCGGCAATTCCTGCAGAAACTCCTGCGTCACCCGCGCTGCCGTGCCTGCCAGATCGCCCCGACCCTTGTCGGGGTGTTCGCACGGCCGGTACTCGAGGCTCCTGTGAATTTCATTCTCCAACCGTCGCGCCACAGATGAGACCAACTCAGAGGTGTACTCGACAATCTGCGCGGAATGAATCGAGTCCTTGTCGTAGAAACCGGGAAACACCAGCCGCAGCAAATCGCGCGTGATCTCCACCACCGCGTCGCGCGACGGCAGGTTCGCGCCATCGAGATGATTGATCCCACCGTACTTGTGGAACGAATCCACCAGACTATCGACAATCTGTGCGAGTTTCTTCGCCATAGCGGTCTTGAATCTAACCGCGAATCGCCGCGAATTCACGCAAAAACCGACGCTGGCCCTGGTCGATCAAACAAACTCAGCGGCATGGCCCAACGACTACTTCAGAACCACGAGCAGGTCAACCAACCCGAAGCATACCGGCTCGCCGGTTCGTCCGCTCCCCGTTTGTCATCCTGAGATAGTCGAAGGAACTCGTCTTTCTCGCGACCGCGTTGCCGGTAATTTGTTTTACCGGGAATTGCATCCCGGCCACAACCGGTGAGCTAAGGCCGTCCATCAAGGCGTGATGGCGTCCAAAAGTTTTCCGTAGATCTCCACGAGGGATATACCTATCAGACCGGCCAGTGGTTTTGTGTTCCCTCGATCTGCTCGACGCAGCGCTTGCCCATATCGATGCCTGCCCTTCTTGTCCGCCTTGAGATATACCGGAGGATGATGCTTCCACAAAACGAGATTCATCAACAGGCGAGACACTCTGCCGTTTCCGTCCGCGTAGGGATGGATGCGGACGAATTTATGAGACGCCTGCGCCGCCATAAGAATCGGGTCATACTTTACAGTGCCAGGTAAGATCGTCGGGAAGTCACTACAAAACTGTTCCATAAGTTTGGGCACAAGCGACGGCGGAGGAAAGTACAACTCAGGATTTCCAACATGAACTGGTGTCTTACGGAAGACACCGCATTTCCCGGTATGAGCGATACCCATCATTGTGATTCGATGCAGGAAATGAACGTAGGCAGGCCGCATAGGGTGGAGAAGAGTATCGAAGTCTTGTGCCAATAGTTTGTTGAGCAATGCGCCCTGCGTTTCAGATCCTTCAGTGATCGGAACGTCAATTGGCAGGGCAGAGGCCTTCATGTTCTCCATCACTTGAAAACCCCTTTCTATTGTTTTTTGAGTCTCTGCTGACATCTTTGCTTTAAGCTCGGGGTATTTCTTCCGGAATCCCTCCAAGGCGTGCATAAGAGAGGCAGTCTGTCGATGCATCAACTCGCCGCCAATCCAACGCAGTGCTACGTGTGCGCGAGCCAAATTGTGTGCGGCAACTTCCTCAATACTCGCGCCCTTTCGTTTGAGAGCAACCACATCTTTCCGATGGTGTTCGAGTACTGCTTCCATGTCGAGATGAGGGCCACTGACGTCCCCCACTGATTCGAAAACCGCTTCAGCCAGTTCACGAGTTCTACCGCGGTCGAGATAGAGACCTTCCTGCCAGTTGCTCTCGTGAACACTCCTTGCGATCACCTCTTTCTCTACCTCGGACAGCACGGCAATTGGGTCAGCCCCAGAGTGGAGCATCTTTCTTCAAATTTCACCTTCAGGTCCGAAACAGAGTTACGAATTCCATCGTACTGGTCGTACCAAGGCCGCGTTGGTTTTTGTCGTGCCATCCTTAGACAACCCTATTGTGCCGGCGGCTGAATCGCAATGTCGATCCAATCTCTCCCGAAACTGCACAAACAGCCTTATGTCTGCCTGGCTGGCACAGGTAAGTACTGCGACTGGGCGTGTTCTCGAATCAGAATCCGCGTGCCTTCGCCAACTGCTTGTCGATCTCCGGCGTCTTCGCCTGCTCCTTCAACCAGAAGTCAGGATTCGCGAGGGCGCGGAGTTCGTCGATGCGTTGCGCCGAATACCTCATGGGCGCGTCTTCGGCTCCCCTTGCTTCGACCCACGTGTAATACTTCTGCTTGTGCCAGCAGAGGCGGTGCGGTTACACAAACTCAGCAGCGACTTCGTCGGCGAACAGGATGCCGCGTTTGGTCGGACGCAGGCGGCCGCCGCGCCATTGCACCAACTCGGCGCTAAGCAACTCGGCGATCTGTTTATCCCAACGACCGCGCACGAGGTCGGCGGGGACACCGTCTGTCATCCGCATCCCGAACGCTGCGCGCTCGGCGGCACGGAGTTCGGGCGTCAGGTGTTCGACAAACACCACGGGCGAGACGCCCGCGCTACTCTTGCAGCCAGCAATGTAGCGGTCGATATCAGAAACATTTTGCCACCGGCGAGGACCGACGGTGGAGCAGGCGCTCGGGCCAAGGCCGATGTAATCCTCGACCTTCCAGTAGGCGATGTTGTGGGCGCACTCGCGGCCGGGTTTGGCGAAATTGCTTACCTCGTATTGGCGATAACCCGCGGCGGCGAGCGTCTCGATGGCCGCCTCGTACATAGCGAGTTGCTGCTCGTCGCCGGGGAGAGGCAAGTAGGATAGGCGTCTCGCCTGTCCATCGTCGGCGCTCGTTTGACCGTCGCGGTGAACGGGCAGGATGCCTGTTCTACTATCATCGGAGGCAGGCGAGACGCCTGCCCTACTGTAGAGCCGCCAGAACTCCGTGTCTTCCTCCAGGATCAGGCAGTAGATCGAGACGTGCTCGGGTTGCAGTTCGATCGCCCGCTCCAGCGTGTTGCGGAAATGCGCGACGGTCTGGCCGGGCAATCCGAACATCAAATCGAGGTTGAGGTTGTCGAAGCCGGCCTTCCGCAGCTTCTCGTACGATGCGATGGCGGCCTTCACCGAATGCACCCGCCCGATCGTCTTGAGCAAATCATCGTCGAGCGCCTGCACGCCCATCGAGATGCGGTTGACGCCAAACTCGCGGAACAGTTTCGCCTTCTCTGTCGAGACGGTGGACGGATTGCATTCGACCGTCCATTCGCACGGCGCGCTCGGCGAGCACGCCCTACCAACGGCTTCGAGGAGGTGGCGCATCAGTGGCACGGGTAGAATGCTCGGCGTCCCGCCGCCGAAAAAGATGGTGGACGGTTGTAGCCGCGAAACACTTTCGCGGTTGCCAATCCCGCCGCGAATGAGATTCGCGGCTACAACTTCCAATTCCTTCAGCACTGCCTCCACATAATCGCCCATCTTCGCCGCGCCACCGGCTTCCGAGTAAAACGCGCAGTAATTGCACTTTGCCGCGCAGAACGGGACGTGGACGTAGAGATGCTCGACTTTGCTAGCGGGGGTTCGCATACTTCGGCGTTCACGATAATCGAGTTTCTGATGGCAAACAAACCACAAATCATCCTAGCGAGTGCGTCGCCGCGGCGGGAGCAACTGCTGCGGGAGATGGCGCTGCGGTTCACGGTGGTACAACCAGACCGAGTCGAGGAAGTACTCGCCGGAGCAGCACCTGAGGTGCTGGCCATGCAGAACGCTCAGCGGAAAGCGCGCGCCGTCGCGGGGCGGCATCCTGAGTCGCTGATCATCGGCGCCGACACGATCGTTGTGCTCGACGGGAGAATCTTCGGCAAGCCGCGCGATCCCGCCGAGGCGGGACGGATGCTCCAACAGCTTGTCGGGCGGCGGCACGAAGTCATCACCGCGGTTTGCCTCATTCACCGCTCGCTGGACACGGAAATCACCTTCACTGACACGACGCGCGTCTGGATGCGGTCGCTTTCACGCGACCAGATCGGCGAATATCTCAACAAGATCGATCCGCTGGACAAAGCGGGCGCGTATGCGATCCAGGAACACGGCGAGGGGATCGTCGAGCGGATCGAGGGCAGCTTCAGCAACGTTATGGGGCTGCCGACGGAGCGGTTGCGGGCGACGCTCGAGAAGCTGGGAATGGCTGTTTCTCCGGGTTGATGCAACGTCGGAATCTGCTATTCTTGTGAGCGGACGTTTGCCGATGACCCGCGACAATCTTCATTTTGAAATGGCGATGTTGGTGTCGCTGTTGCTGCACGCGATGACGTTTGGCTGCTGGCAGTATCGCGAGCAGTTCGCCCGGCTTCCTCTTTTCAAGCCGATCGCCAGAGTCGTGAGCGCGGCCTTCGCGCCGCCGAAGTACACGCAAACAAAGCCAGCTCCGCAAACAATCACGTTCGTTGAAGTTCCTGAGCGTCAACCAGCACAACCTGAGCGCGAGCCTCCGCGACAGTTCATGGAGACGGACAACAGCCAGGTCACAGGCGAGCAGCCGAAAGACGCCAAGTATTACTCGGACCGGGCAACGGTCGCCGCCAATCCTGTGAACCCGACGGGCAAAACGGGTGACACGCCCTACCTGGAGGGCAAAGAGACACGGGTGATGAGCACCGAAAACGTCGTACCGAATCTCGGCCCGCCGTCCGCGCCGGTTGCGCCGGTTGCGCCACCGTCGCCTCCCGCTTCGCCGCCGGCCGTCGTCGCCAACTCGCCGCCACCTGTCGCTGTCGCTGAACAGCCCAAGCAAGTAGCCGACAAAGGACTGAATGCCGCCGAGGAAAAACGGTTTGCGATGCTCTCCCCTGAAGCGGCAATCGCGCCGCAAGCACCGCAAATGGAACCTTCACCGCCAGCGCAGCCGCAACAGTCTCGCCCGCCATCGCTCGGGTCGCCGGGCACCGGCTCGCAGCGCGAGATTGCAGCGGCGAAGTCGCATCTGACGGCTGCAGGCGTTAGCCGCATTGGCGTCACGGCGTTCAACGTGAAGGACAGCCCGTTTGGCGCTTATGACCAGCAGCTCATCCTCGCGGTGCAGAGCCGCTGGTACGCGTTGATCGAGCAAAACCGGTTGTATGAAGGCGTGGGCCAAGTGACGTTGTACTTCCAGTTGCTGGACGACGGCACGGTGCAGGGGATGGAGACAAAGGAGAACACGGCCGGGATTACTTTGGGATTGTTTTGCGAGAAAGCCATTGTAGACTCGGCTCCGTTCGCGCCGTTGCCTGAGAAGCTGCGGATGTTGGTCGGCAAAGAGCCGCGCGAAGTCAATTTCACGTTTTACTACTAGTCAAGTGCTCGGAGGGTACTCAAATGCCGGAATGGTTTGCGCAGAATTGGATCGTCATGATGCCGCTGTCGGTGTGTTCGGTGGCGGGCCTGGCAATCATCCTGGATAGAGTGTGGGCGCTGCGGCGCAAATGGATCATCTCGGCGGCGCTGGCGGAGGCCATTGAGCAGCAGCCGATGTCGCACGAACAACTGGAAAGAGTTCGTCAGTTAAGCCAACGGGACAAAACGGTGTTGGGCCAGTTGGTGCAGGTGTCGTTCGCGCACGCCTCGCTGCACAAATCGGAAAACGTCGAGGCGATGCAGTCGGCTGCCCGCCAGATTCTCGGCAGGCTGGAGCGCGGGCTTACGACGCTGGCGTTGATCGCCGAGTTGGGGCCGCTGCTGGGGTTGCTGGGCACGGTCATCGGGATGGTGCACCTGTTCAACGACGTCGCGGCCAGGGGCCTCGGCGAGCCGGCGCAGATCTCGCGCGGCATTTATATGGCGTTGACCGCAACAATGGTCGGCCTGGGCATCGCCATTCCTGCGCTCTCGGCGTATATGTTCTTCCGCCGACGAATTGAACTGCTCGTGCTGGAACTGGAACGGCACACCAACGAACTGCTCACACGCCTGTACCACCGCTAGCCGCTGCCGACCATGCGCATCTTCGAAACACCTCCCCCGCGCCGCTCGCCGCGCATCCAGGTCATCAATCTGGTGGACATCCTGTTCATCCTGTTGATTTTCTTCATCGCCTCGACCACGTTCCGCGTGGCGTCCAACGCGCCCACCGCCGTCAAAGTGACCTTGCCCGAAGCGCGCACGGCGGAAGAGATCGGGAAGGAAAAGATTCCGCATCTGAGCATCACGGTTGCGGCGGAGGGGACAATCTATCTCGGCAAGGAGCAGATCGGCATCGCCGATCTCGAACAGGCGCTGCGCGGCGCGAAGACGAAGAGCCCGGACGTGCTGCTGGAACTGTCGGCCGACAAGAAAGCCAGCTACGGAACGGTGGTCTCCATCGTCGATGCGGCGCGTGCCGCCGGCATACGCAACATCACGGCCTTCACAAAGAGATCCGTGAAGGAAACCTCCCAAAAGTAAGGGCGGCCCGAAGGATGTTCGAGCCGCCCACACTTGCTTCGCTGCAAATCTCGTTGATCCCGCTCCGAGCGGGGCTGAAATCTGCGCGAATTACTTTCAGCCGAGGATGGCGTCTTTCGCCGCTTTGGCGATACGGAACTTCACGACGCGCTTGGCGGGAATCTGAATCTGCTCGCCTGTGGCAGGGTTGCGCCCCAAGCGCGCCGCGCGATTGACCAGGACCAACTTGCCGAGGCCAGGAATCGTGAACGAGTTCTTCGCTTCCTTGTAGGCCAGATTCACCAACTCGTCGATGAACAGTCCCGCTTGTTTCTTCGAAAGACCGGTCTTCGCGGCGAGCGTGCTCAGGGTCGCCGACTTCGTCATTTTAGCCATAACTTTGTTTGATCCTCCTTGAGGTTAAGGTTTCGGGCATCCTACAAAAACCCCGACCCGCTTGCAACCATTGATTTTCAAGGGTCAAAGGAGCAAAAACGAATTGCGCAACCGCTCCTGACCGATGGTCGTCGCCGGCCCATGACCCGAAAACACGCGCACGTCGTCGCCGAGCGGAAGTAATTTCTCGCGAATCGAACGAAGCAGCGTCTCGTAATCGCCGCCGGGCAAATCCGTGCGCCCGATCGAGCCAGCAAACAGAACGTCACCGACGAACACGATGCGCTCGCGCGGTTCAAAGAGCACAATGCTGCCCGGGCAATGACCGGTGCAGTGAAGAATCTCGAACTTCAGCGCGCCGACTGCAAACGGCACGCCTTCTTCGAGAAAAAAGTCCGGCCGGGACGGATCGACTTCGATGTCCAGACCGAACATCCTCGTTTGCGGCAGCGCCAGCAGCGGTGCGCTTTCGCGGTGGATTCCAAACTTCGCCTTGGTCGCGCGCAGCAGCGCGGCGTTGTCGAGGAAATGATCCCAGTGGCCGTGCGTGTTGATGAGATACTCGATCGGAGTATCCCACGCGCGAGCCTGTTCGATCATCGAAGGCGTGCTGCCCAACGGCGCATCAATCACCAGCGCGTGGCCGCCTGGTTGATCGCAGACGAGATAGCCGTTGGTGTCGGCTGGCCCGGCTTCGAACGTTTCAATCAGCATTGCGTTTCACCGGCGAATCGAAGACCGATCACGGAGGACTACTCTTCCTTCTCGTCCTCTTCCTTGTCTTCGTCGTCCTCCTCGTCCACGTCCTCTTCGTCGTCGAGATCATCCGTGTTTCCCGATGACTCGCTCATGTCGAAGCCGCACGTTGGACAATGAAGATTATTCCGCTTCAGCTCGTCCGGGGCGACGTCGACGTTGCAATTTGGACACGTCAGCTCTTCCATTCCTCCCACTGCCTCCTCATGCCGCCGGAACAATAGTAAAAAAACTTCTTCGCGCAAGTGCGATTTACGGCTTTGGCTTGCCGTCACGCAGTTTTTGGAGTTCGCCTTGGATTTGCCCCTTCTTTTCGGGTGAACCGACCCAGAGCTGCAAACAATCCTCGTATGCCTGCACTGCTTCGCCAGTTCTGCCCTGTCCCGCCAACAGCCGCGCCAGAAACCAGTAAACCGACGGATCCTCCGCCCGCTTCGGCGATCACGCGCTGCAAACAACGGATCGCCTTCTCGCGATCACCTTGCCGCGCCGCCAACTGCGCCCGCACAAACCAACCCTGCGCCGAATGTGGGACACGCCACAGTACGCCTTCCACCTCCGCGACCGCAGTGTCCATGTCGCCCCGTGCCGCCTCGATCTCCCAGCGTCTATTGCCCCGGCGCTCTGATGGCGGGCGGCTGCCGGCGCTGGGCTTGCACGAGACGCGCGAGAATGTCCTTAAGCATCGCGTTGTCGGGTTCGACGGTGATGGCCGCCCGAATCTTCTCAATCGCGCCATCGAGGCGGCCCATCTTTTCCAGCAGCGCGGCGCAGTTGTAGTAGGCGGACAGATTCTTTGGATCGAGCTCGATGACCCGCTCGTATTTCGCGATCGCCTGGGCGGTCTCACCTTCGGTCGACAGGATGACGGCCCAGTTGAGAAAGATCATGGGATTCTTCGAGTCAATCGCAGCGGCTCGTTCAAGTTCGCGCGCGGCTTCCTTGTGTCGCCCCAAGTTGGTGAGGGCGGCGGCGAGATTGATGCGAACGAGCGCATTGCTGGGGGCGAGGTCGCTGGCTTTTTGCAGCGGCTCAAGGGCTTCCTGGTGTTTCTTCAGATTGAGGAGGGAGTTGCCCCAATTCAAATAGACGATCGGATTCTTTGGATCGAGCTTTTCGGCACGCTGAAGTTCAGTAACGGCCTGTTCGTAGCGGCGCAGCTTGTCGAGGCAATACGCCATGTTGATCAACATCGCGGAGTTGTCGGGATCAAGGGCGGCGGCGCGACTGAACTGCTGCAACGCTTCCTCGAATTTGCCTTCACCGGCCAGTTTGATGCCTCTGCCCTGAAACAGTACGGCGCGCGCAGGGTCGCGCTGGTGAAGCGTCTGAGCGTCTCGCAGCAGATTCGGATCACTGAACGACAGCGGAGGAGAAACGGTGCCGACGCAAGCTTCCGCAAGCAAAAGGCAGAGCAACCCTGTCATTGCGCTTCCGGCGACGACGGCTGGAAATCTCCCATTCCTTCTCATTTGCACTGGCAAATCTAGCAGACTCACGCTATTTTTCGAGCCTATTGGCGCTGCGAGATCGCGAGTCGCATGGCGCCGGGACAACACGCGAGATGAACCTGAGTTTCGGCTACAATACCAACGGGTTTGCGCACCACAAACTCGAAGAGGCGCTCGAGATCATTGCCGACTGCGGCTACCGTGGCGTCGCGCTGACGCTGGACAATCATCACTGCAACCCCTTCACCACCGAACCCGCTGATTGGCTGCGGCTGCGGCAACTGCTGGAGAAACTGAAGCTGCGCGTGGTGGTGGAGACGAGCGCGCGTTACCTGCTGAACCCGCAACGCAAGCATTACCCGACACTCGTCAGCGTTGAGGGCCGCCAGATCCGGCTGGAGTTTTTGCGTCGCGCTATCGACATCGCGCATGCGCTGAATGCCGAGTGCGTCAGCTTCTGGTCGGGCGCGCCCGAACCGAACGCTCCCGAGCATCAGGCCTGGGACTGGCTGGTCACGGGTTGCCTGCAATTGGCTGAGCACGCCAAGCGCCGCGGGGTGCAATTGGCGTTCGAGCCTGAACCGGGAATGCTGGTCAACGACATGGCGAAGTTCGAGGTGCTGAAGAAGCACATCACGAGCGCCCGCTTCGGGCTGACACTGGACATCGGCCACGTTTTCTGCACGGAGATCGCTCCGTTCCGACAAATCTACGGCAAATTCGCCAACCTGATCCGCAACATCCACATCGAAGACGTCCGCGACCGCAAACACGAGCACCTGATGTTCGGCGAAGGCGAACTGGATTTCGTGGTCATCCTGCGCGTGCTGTCCGACAACAAATACAACGGCCTGATCAACGTGGAACTTTCGTGCGACAGCCATCGCGCACCCGAGGTCGCCCGCCGCTCGCTGGAGTTTCTCGACGCCACCTGCCAGAAGCTGTCCCACCCCGCCCCCTCGGCTACGCACTGAACGTCTTTCCATGTCCACCACCGTCTTCCGGTCTGCCCCAAATCCGAATTGTGGGCCGAGACCACGCTCGCCGAACTGGATTGGGAACGTGGAAAAAATTTCCTTGTCAGCCCCGCTGTTTTGCGTATAGTGCACGTGTAACAGTGGAGGCGATTTATGAAGGTCACTCGTTCACTTGTCGCACTAGTTGTCATGGTTGTCGGTCTGTCTTCTTCCGTGCGGGCCGCGCTTGTCGAATCTGTTGAATCATCGCGCGCATCAGCGGCTCGTCAAAAGGTGGACGCATTTCTCAGCGAGAAGATTGTGGCCGGGCAATTGACAGCTTTGGGAATCAGCCGCGAGCAGGTCAGCACCCGCCTCGCTCGATTGAGTGAGTCCCAATTGCAGCAACTGGCAGCGCAGGTCGATTTGATCCGCGCGGGCGGCACGATTCAGGGCGGAGGACTGAAACCGCTCGGCCCCCTCGGCTATCTAGCCAAACAGTTCGGTATCGTCCTCTACAATTTCTACCAGCTTTTGTTTAGCTGGGGGTACCTGAAGTAATCTGCCAATGCTGTTTCAGCGGCCTGCTCCGAAGCGCCTGGAGCAGGCCGTTTTGTTCTGGTAACGCCACGCATGCTGCTTCCCGCTCAGATCATCCAAAACAAACGCGACGGGAAGGCGTTGACCCAAGAGGAGATTCGCTTCTTCGTCGTGGGATTCACGCGCGGGGAATTGCCAGATGGCCGCTCTGGCAATGGCGATTTGTTTTCAGGAAATGAACTTCGACGAGACGATGTGGCTGACGCGCGCGATGTTGGAAAGCGGCAAGGTCGTCGAATGGGAACGCAACGGCTCGTTTTACGCCGATAAACACAGTACGGGCGGCATTGGCGACAAGGTTTCGATCATCCTCGCACCGCTCGTCGCGTGCTGCGGCGTCAGGGT